>Ga0180432_10008276_pt1 | contig 12995 bp, 24 predicted proteins | sample SS_ome_10_FD_132414 | JGI IMG/M metagenome (GOLD analysis project Ga0180432, IMG submission 132414) | Hypersaline lake sediment archaeal communities from the Salton Sea, California, USA - SS_1_MS_2 metaG | ecosystem: Environmental > Aquatic > Non-marine Saline and Alkaline > Hypersaline >...
AGATGCTCAGTAATATCTTGGCAGGTATTGCATATAAAGTCATCTATGCTTTAGCTGACTTAATCGTTGGGGCCATCATAAGATGGTCCGACGATAAAAGGTTTAAGAAAAAAGTGGAGAAGGAAATCAATGAAGCTAATGATACTAACGACACTAGCGATCTTGAGCATACTATCGGCGGGTTGTAATAGCTTAGACGGTGTTAAGATATATACAACCGACTCCGAACTGGAAGCTATTGTAAGGGCACAAGACGACGAGGTAATTCCCTGTGAAGCTCCCGAATTTGAAGGACATAAATGCGTCTCCGATGAAGATTTCGTTAAGATATTACGTCGATTAAATCAATGTGAAAAGAAGAGATTAGATTAGGGTTTAAATCCCCAAGATACGCACCCGTTTAACATAGTTTGTTTAATACATATAACCTCTTGTGATTTACAGGGTACCGGATGTCCGCTAACAGTTAATTTTGGAGCCATTGCAAAAGCTCTAAAATCATCATATAAAAAATAAGTATATCCCTCAATACATACTTTCTTTATTTTCTGATAATATTTAACAGGTTTTTCTTCTACCTTTATTCCTGTTAAAGCAAATAAATTTAAACTAAGTAATACGCAAAAAATAAATAATTTCATATTATCCTCGGTTTCTTTTCTTCTATCTTAGATTTTAACATCCTACTACGTTCTTTCTTTATCTTCTCTAAGGTTTCTTCTGCCATATTCTGAATATCCCCACGTTCCTTAAGAATCTCTTTCATCTTAGGATTATCAGAGTCCTTTAGTAGTTCTCTCATATACAGATTCTCTCGCTCTAGTCGCTTAATAAAAGGATAAACGCCGTCATAAACACGACGACAGCTCTCAATTGCGGTGGGGCAATCATGAAAATTAGTAGTAGTAAGAATAAAATTATAAAGCCTGTAGTCCGTTCCACCTTTCATTATCCTTTCGTATTCGGCCAAAGCTGCACCCTTAAGTACCTTCTTTGTGGCCTTCTTGTCTATCTTTTTATATTCCTTCCACTCTTGTTTAGCTTTCTCGCTAGTGTAGTATTGTGTTTTTTCTGACATGCTGTATCTCCCAGAATAAATCTATATCGTACTTACCCCATATATGGCAATATTTGAATTCATATAGTCTAACGTAATAACCTCTAAGCTCTAATTTATATCTATCAGGTTTAACCTTAGCCAGATATTTCATAGCGGCTATTTGAGATTGCTTAGTCGATCTCATAGCTTGCCTTTGGTTATGTCTCCTGCTCTCCCATCTATTAGTTGCCTTATTTTCCAATCCAGAATAGATTTATAATATAATAAATTTTTAAAGTCTAATTCATCGTCGTCCATTATAAAGAATGATTTTTCTTTACAATCATATGCCATCAAAACTACTTGGCCTATGTCATTTTCATTCAAAAATTTTAAAAGTTTGTCTGTTCTTATTTTTTGTCTTGTCATAATACTTTCTCCAATACTTTAGATTTTTCATCTAGTTTTTTACATATTAAACCGTCTATTGTAGATCCTAATATCCTATGTACGAAACAAGTCTTATCTTGTCCAATCCTGTGTATTCTTTTCACAGCTTGGTCATTGTCAGCAGGGACCCAGGATAAGTCATTAAATACTACGTGGTTAGCTGCGTGCAGTGTAAAGCCTGTAGATCCAGCTCCGATAGTACAGATAAGAGCGTCTAGTTTTCCGGCTTGGAAATCTTGGACGTGTTGGTGTCTTTCCTCAGCGCTAATTCCCCCTGTAATAATGGCAACATTTCCCCGGATAGTTTTAAGCAAGATGTCAACAGGAGCGAGATGCTCTGTAAAGACAAGTATGGGTCCTTCCCCAGCATCGATAAGATCTTGAGTGTACTTCGCAGTAAACTTAGCTTTAAGAATAGCAGACTTAGCCTTAAACGAAGAAGTAGCAGACTTCTTTTTCTCATTAAATTCCTCCCACATTTCCTTCTCTTCTGGCATATTATAATCTACATAGATTTCTTTATAGATTAACTTAGGCAGGTTCAATGAATTCACCTTAGTCCTTCTCAGGTATTTACCATGAAGTAACCTCTTCAATAGCGGTATGTTCTTAGCGCCTTCGAACTTAGTGACAGTCCTATTTCCAAACCTATAGTCCCTTCGATTAGTAAACTTATGACAGAACTGCCAATAAGTTAAGGGACATCCCTCCCCGCTAGTTCTACTAGGGTTCAGGTCACACAATTTGATTAGGGTATAAAATTCAGGGACCCGGTTCTTAATAGGAGTGCCACTAAGCCCGACAAATCTAGCTGGTCTATGATCCGTTAGACCTGTATGAAAATAATTAGTTCTCTTAGTAGTGTGATTCTTAAGAAAATGTACTTCATCAGCTATCGCTATATCGCACCATTTGAATAGGTGGATACAGTCTTTCAGCCTTGAGTATCCAAGGATAATTATCTGGTCATTCTCAGGATTATCTGGAATGTCTTTCTTATCCTTGATTAGATACGTCTTAGGTGGCTTGATGAAATACTTCTTTACTTCATCGGCCCAAGTATATTTAAGATACGATGGACAGACGACCAGTATATTTTTGCTAGTCTCTACAGCTATCATAAGGGCCTGGAGAGTTTTACCCAGACCCATACGATCGCCGAGGATAGCATAGTGATGTTCTCTTAAGAACTTAACACCTTGTTCTTGGTATATCTCAGGCACTAGCTTTAAGATATTCTCCCAACTTTTCATTGGCCTTCTCCACGAAACTACCTATGATAGCTCCATCTTCGTCTAAGAAATCTTGACCTACTAAAGATTCAGATAATAATTTAGCCTTGGGCCCAAGAAGCTCCGACCAATTACTATTTAAATCATCAAGAACTCCGGTGAATTTAGTTCTATGGGACACATTTTCCCTATTATACTTGATTAGATTCTTCACCTTTTGCTTTGGCTTCTCAGGAATCCCAGACCCCATAGGTACTGAATTATCTTTAGGTGCTTTTTCGGCTTGATAAGTAGATATAGTGGGGTTGCCGGTACCTGCTAGTTTTACCTTGCCGCTAGCTACATCTTTAATATCGTGCATATCTCCGATTGGTTCTTCTTTCTTTTTAGCCGGTGCTTTCTTTTTAACAGGTGCTTTCTTCTTTACTATTTTCTTGTCAGGTTCTAAAGCTATTCCGAATCCTTCAAGCGCATTACGACACATAATATCTAAGTAATCTTGTAGAAATTCTGACTTAAATTTCTCTACATTTAGAAATAAAAATCTACTCACGTGCCTAGTGATATCAGATATTTCTATCTGCGCTCTTAAAGTAGTCAAGGTGCCATTTTGCTTTTCAAAACCATAGCTTTTAACTACAAGATTTAGTTCCTTTTCTTCCAATGTTTTCCATAATTCCATTATAAATCTCCTATCTTTTCTTCGTAATCTTTTGCTGTTAGCATCTTTAATCCTTTCTCACAATTAGTATATGTATCCCCATGACATTGTGACCAATAAGGGCATGGTCTGAAATAGGAATCGCAATAAGTATAATTGCATTTAGGTTCTTCACCTGCGAATAGTTGTAATGACCTTTCATGTAATTGATTATGCCTCTTCCTTGCCTCTGTCATAATCTTTTCATTCTTAGGTATAGCTATATCATAGCTCTCTATTCCATTCATTACCCTTTTAACAAATCCATTATATCCTTCCGTAGTTTTCATAATCAGTTTGGATTTGGTTGTTACCCTATATCTCATGCCTTTAAATCTTTTAGCTGGGATATTTAATTTCTCAGCTATTAATTCAAAGTGAGATCCGTATAGGTTCAATTGGGTATCATGCTTCAATCTACTTAGAAGCATAGGCGATACTCTCGCAGCAGTTTTCAGATCCACTATCCACCAATTACCCATGACATCTTCCATAATAGCATCAACATAGCCAAGGAAATTATTGGTCCTGACTTCTATTTCGCAAGCTATGCATTTGAGTCCTGATAATTCGTTTAAGCGGTAATACTTCCTACACATAGCTTCTACTTTAGGTGTCTCAGCAGCTACTACTTCATGCTCCTTGACCTTCTCTTCTACTAAAGGTGTTAGGTTATCCACCGGCTCATGGTTAGTTGACTCTAATACAGCGTGAAATGCTTTACCTAGATTAAATGCTTCGGTCGAATCCTGAGCATCCGAATCAATAGGAGTGTCATATACTTTATAATGAGCATATCTCTTCTCACAATTCTGGAGTAAAGACATCGAAGAATATGATAATGTTTTTTCGGTTACTTCTTTCATACTAGAGACTCAGGTTGATACTCTTCCAGCTCATCTTTAGTTATAGTTTGAGATGTTTCGTCTCTGTCTACACTAACAGTCATTACGTGGTAAGGTTGTCCGTTTTGCTTCTTGGGAGGTTTCTTACCTAGATAATCAATCCTTACTAAATCTCCTACTGCTGGATTAGCTTCGTTCCACGCTCCGTTTAATACTGTGGTATCATTAGCGACAAAATCTTGATCAATAGGGATTTCTGTTACATTGGTTTCAGTTATTTTTATAACATAATTTCTCTTGTCAGGGTTCTTAACATCATTCCCTAGTCTTTGAAAATAACCTTGAACAAATTCCCCCTCACTCCACAAAGACCATTTCCTGTAATTCTTGGCTCCACCATAAGTTACAAATGCCATACTTTACTCCTTTGTTACTTGTGTTATAATAGCGATTCTCCGCTATCTTTAAAATATTTCGAGAACCGTTCATACTCGGCTTTCGATCTCTCGTCAATATAAATATTTTGTTGCTTTACTTCCATATCTCTTATTGTAAAAATTTCATCATCATAATCAGGACTCCAGGTATTTGCATCTAGTCTAATTAATTCAGCATCTTTGTTGCCTTCAAAGATATCAACAAATGCCTGACGCATACACTCTGCTAAGCAGTCAATAGAGCCGTAAGCCCGACTATTATACTCAATGTAAATAGCGTCATGTAGTGTATAAATTACATCTAATCCGGCATCTTGGGCCAATTTAACTGCTCTCCTCATTATACTGGACCCTGTCCCCTGTACTGGAAAGTTACCTACAGATCTTTCATTTGGGTTATTACCCCACATAAACCACCCACAAGGAAGCCTTAAGTATCCTTGCTTACTATATTTTATTTTGGTTTCTTCTTTCCAATATTTAAAATTTTCAAAGGTTTCATAGAAATTATTAATCAATTCCTGCGCTTCATCTTCACTAACAAGCTCTTTAATATCAGCAGTCAATTTCTTACTCAACCCTATGTTAGTCATGTCGTAAGATATACCTAATACCGTAGACTTACAGCGATCTCGTTGCTTTTTATACTCAGCTCTTGTGCCATCTTGGGGTACGAGGCCGATTTGTTTAGCGAAATATAAATAAACGTCCCCGGACCTATAGGCATCTATCATAACTTTATCATTAGATAGTAGAGCAGATATTAAGAACTCTTGAGATCCATAGTCTATTCCGCAGATTGCTTTTCCTGGGTTACTTGTAATAAGACTCCGCATCCACGCCGATTTAAGAGGTATAAATCCTGTAGCAGACGGTTGAGATCTTGCTGATTGGCTACCGTATATGTTAAAGAATGGTCGAACTCTTCCATCAGAGCCGACTGATTCCCAGAAAGATTTACGTTTTTGCCCGGGTTTAATTGGCATGAAACCGTTAAGGGACTGTTTAATTGAAAGGTATCTGACCATTTGTGCGATGAAATTTCCTCTAGGGTATTCATGCCTTCCACTCCAATGTTGTTTAAACGCATCTAACGCTATTGAATGTTTACCTGTAGCTGTCTTTAACCAATTTAAATTCTGTTTAGAGATCCAATCCCTGACATTGTTTTGGTTCATACTGTAAGAATCAGACCGATGGTTATATCTAAAAGGTTTAATGTCAGGGAATTGGCGTATTATATCTAGACATATCTCATTTAGTATGCTGCTTACTGAATCTGAAAAGTTCTTAGTTGCTTCTAGGTTTATAGGGTAGCCCAAGGTTTCCATGATAGCTGTGGCCACAGAGTATTCAGCTCTCAATTTCATTTCATCTATTAACGTGGTATATATCTTCTTCCACCTATCAAATCCACCTGGACGTTGTTTCTTTTTAGACCCAGGCTTTAAAACTACTGCATTATAATATTCCTGTGCTACTCTTTTAAATAAAGATTCCAAGTGATTAACATCTTCGGTACAGTAATCCATTATTGATTTACGTTCGCTTGCGCTGAATGTCTTTGGGTTAGAGATAATCAAATCTCTCATTTTAGTTTTATGTTCGGTATCTATCTGAATCCCTAACAGCTTATAGGTCATAGCTGCCAGGTTAGTTTCTGCTTTTGATTTATTACCTAGTTCTTCTTCAGTTCTCAAGAACTTAGGTTTAGGTGGTACAGTATTAACTACCTTGCCTTTAATTAACTGCTTACCGTAAGCTAATTTATTGTTGTGATTAGTTAGGCATTTCCATTCTAGATATAGATCTATAAAAGGAATCTCCCTGACGAAATCATACGAGGACATTTCACAATCATTCATCAAGGAGATTATAGCTCTTGCTTCTGCTTGCACATTGAAACTTATGAAATATCCACCAAAATCATATAGTTCTTTGATACGGGACAGAAGCCTTCGCTTATTTTCTAAGTCATTATGTAGCCAATATTCTTCCCATTGTCCACAATAATATAGTGAACAACATACTAAATTTAGGTATTTCTCAGTAGTCTGATTATACTCAAAGTCTAGGTAAACGTGATTACTCATTTGTTTTACTTCTTAATTCTTTCTTTGCTTGTTTAAAATAGTCGCCATACTCAAACATAATTTTAAAATCTAAATCTTTCATTAAAATATTGGGTTTTAAAAGAAAAGCAGTTACTACATACCAATTTTTATACCCTACCATTATTTCTTGGTACCCAACCTCTCTATGCTCTGCATATCTTATATTGATATAGGCTTCCCCAAATCTTATAGTTCTACCGTCTAAATAAGGATATAATTTACTCATTCTTCGTAAAAACCTCATCGAATAATTTTATCTCTTTTCTAATTTTTTCCTCACTAAACTTTGGATAATTTCTTTTAAAATTGGCCATTGCGTTTTTTGATGGTTTGAAATATTTCATCACCCCACTCCCCAATTAAAACACTCATGCTTGTGTCCTGCCACTTTTTCAAATTCCTCTACTGGCATCCATAGATCTCCATAGTATTCTTTATCTTCCCAGATATACGTTCTAAATATACTGTCTCTTCCTAGATCCTCCTGATCTGGGCCAACATATTGTCCTGATATGTACCCATGTTTGTACTTTACCAGGCAGTATTGGTCTGGCTCTGGCTTCTCTATGTTAATATCTCTCCATCTCATCACTCCACTCCCTAATGTGTAATCTTTTACACTTAATTGTTCTATTTGTGTATAATTATAAGCCAATTCGCTTTTTATTCTTCAGTATAATAACCTCGATCTAGGATTTTTCCTTCCAGAAGTTTTTCTGGTTTGACTTCTTTGAACCTCTCACCGGCCGCTACGCCAAGCTCACACCATTCTGTACCACATAACACCTCTAACACCCCGTCGAAAACTCTCACCTTGTAAGGATTTACCTGTGATATCCCCCCATTACTCTCGTAAACCTTCCCTTCCTCTAGTTCACCTATCTTTAGATTATATTCTGACATTTCTCTCTCCTATAATAAACTTTCTGGACTAAACTCGGTTATATTTTCTTCTTCGTCGGTTTCAGGTAAGAATCTCTTATCGGGTATTAAAATATATTCTTTACCCTCTTTCTCTAACTTACCTAATGGCCCACCTTCATATATGTACTCGTCTAAAAATGATTTAAGTCTATCCCTGGAGAAACTACTCTTAGTAGATGTCCGGTACTTTTTATACTCCATTTGAAGAATTTTGAAATCATACTCTGTTTCTTCTCTTGATAATACTTTGTCTAAAATAAACTTTTGCCATTCCCATAGGGATACTTCTACTAAATGAGAGAATCTCTCCCCTTTCCAAGGAGTCTCAATGTCATACTCAGGAGCTTTACATTCTTTTAAGATCCAATGACCGAACTCAGCAATCATATCTGGATACTCTTTAATTTTATCTAATGCTACGATATCTTCTAAACTAAATACTTTCTTAAGTGGTACGTTTGTCATTTCCATTACGCTAAACCTTCTATCATCATGGTCTAGCTTTATATCTGTTTCTCGATTGTTGCAAATTATAAATGAATTATATGTAATAGTTACACTATTAGCGTCTACCCCTTTCTTCTCAATATTTTGTTCAGGGTTTATATAATCTTTCACCCTGTCTATTCTCTCAGGTGTATTGATAGCTTGTTCATCTATTAATATCAGTCTCTTATCTTCTAATAAGGAATTGAATTGTGAATCAAAGAAACCTCGATTAACCTTTGAGAAATTCCTTTCACCCACTAATTCTTTAATGATGTCAACAAATAGATTTTTACCTACTCCCTTAGCAGCGTTTAAAACCAAATAAGTTCCATTTCTTTCTTCGAGTATTGAATTTCTGATCCAGTTAAGTAGGTACCTTTTACACTGTTTATTAGGGAAAAGATGGTCCAAGAATTTTTCGATAAGTTCCGGGCATTTTGGCACCCCTTCTATAATAGTGAAACGCCATTCAGGTGCTACGTGTCTATTGACGAATAGCGTTGGGTAATCGTCGTTATATTTGCCTGTATGCTCTTTTAAGGGTCTAACCCATGACTTATCTAGGGTTAGGGGATTATATAGGCTTAAACAGGGCAAAATGGGGCGATTCTTGCGTAATTCGGGCGGGGCACAGGACTTAAAAGCTTCATAACAAATAAATGAGATTTCAGAATTTGATTCATCGAATAAAAAGCTTTTTCCTGTCTCAATATCTTGAACTGGAAACAGTCTGGTCCAAAGTTCTTCTGGCCACTCGGGCAACCCCTTCTTTTTTAGTGAAAATTTATTTCTCTCTTCCTTCTCTTTTTCTCTGATGATATCTTCCACGATATCAGTGAATATCGAATGTTGCTCTTTACGATCCAAGCACAGAAACTCTGGATTGATATTAAATTCTTTTAATAAGGTTTCTCGATCTAACGCTTTATAAGCGGTTGACTCATAATAGTGTCGATCACCTAATATAAATCCCCGTTTTCCACGTGGTTTCATGGGATTTAAAGACTGAATGTAATTATAGAGCTGTGGATATTTCATGTAATTATTTTATCTAAAATTATTTCGTAATAAAAAATTTATAGATAAAATAATTATAGGTCAAGTAATTATTTCACATTAAATTCTTTTATTAGTTTTTTCAAAGGGATAGCTTTAATTATTTCCTTGCGCAAAATTATTTCGCTAGCTATCGTATAAGGTTCTGAATTGGCCATCATAGTCTCAATAGATGAGTCAAGACAAGTCCAAGGGGATAAAGTTACAGATTTCTTAGTGATTTTTGTTAGTCTACCAACCATTTCACAGGGTATCAAATCTTCACTACCCCTACAATGATCCCAAAAATAGATTATATACATTTCACCGATTTTATATTTCATAGACTTGACCCTGGTATGCTAACAATCTCTTGTTACCTCTTGGTATAATCTCAATGTTGTGAATTATAGGAGTTTTTTTATAGACTTGAATTATAATGATACCTTGCTGCCATTGATGATGGCCTTTCAGATAATTATATATGGTCTGCCTGAAATCACACAAGCATCCACTATTATGATAGGATACGGAATGTCCATTATAAGCGTTAAAAGTTCCAAATTGCCTTCTATGAGTGTGCCCTGAAATGGTACTAATTCCTGCTGATTTAGCACATGATACCACATTATTTCCTCCTGGTGGTGGAACGTGTCTTATTATAAGGTTATCGATAGGTTGATATGCCTGATCGGGCGTAAAAGGAATGTAGTTGATATTGTCTGGAAACTTCTCAAAGATATTCACAAAACCATGTAACTCCTTACATTGCTTGGATATATAGTCTTGCAATCTAACCTCATGATTGCCCAGTATCCAAGTTATAGGAGCTATATCTTGTAATAGTCTTGTAACTTGGATACCTTTTGAAATCTCATCCGATAGTGTAGGTTTGATGGACAAATCCTTTGGCCATCTAGATAGATTATGGAAGTCTAAAAAATCACCATTCAAGATAATTTCTTTTATCTTTAAATCATAGAGAAATTTTAAGACTAGGGATAATGAGCGCTTGTCGTGAAATGGGATGTGAATATCGGATAAAACTGCTATGCAATATTCTCTCATATAAATAGGATTGCATAGATAGTTAGAATTACAAGGGCGGGTGGGTAGTTACATTATAGAAAAATCTGGTATAATATTATAGCTCTTTAAGTAATTTAATATCTTGATAAAGATAGTCGTCTAATAGTTCCATATTACTTTTAAATGAGTCCTGCGTTTCCCCCATATTGTTAATAATATCATTTATATCTTGTTCTATTTGCTCAAATATATCACTTAATTTACGGCCATATACCTCAATATTATCCTTTGAATTTTCTTGAAAATATTCCTTGTACTCTTTTATTGATAAAAACATGTTTTACTCCTTTGTATATGCCGATATATACCAGACAAACAATAATAGATATAATATAAACTTTAATCATAACTTTAATAAAAGGAGCTGGCCTTTCGACCAGCCCCCTAGGCCGGTATGGAATTGATTGGCGTCTTTATCTTTTATAAGGAATATCTTAAAAAGAAACTACACCGGCCTTAAATCTATTTCATGACAGTGACTCTCTCTATGCTATAATACTCTCTTAGTCCCCTATTGTTGGCATTGATAATTCTAACAAGCGCTTTATCCTTATTATAAAAATATCTACACTTATCTAGGAGAGTATTACAGACTTTATATAAATATTTAGGTCGTCTTACTGTTACAATATGCCGAGGCCTAGTATTACGTCTTATAGTAATTGAAGAACTCTTATAAGACTTCACACTAGGCCTTTTATGGCCATGTCTATCAAATATTGATTGACATGATAAACTACAAATCAAGGTTATTAATATAATCAAGTAACGCATTGGTTGCCTCACTGTTAGATTCATATTGTTGAAACTCGCTTATGTTATCAATATCCCCATCGATTAAAGACATTACTCTGATAGTATGCCCCCTTTCATTATCTAGTAATTTCTCACTTGAGATAAAATAAACATTATCTTTAAATTGATAACCTCGGTGTGCCAGCCTTGACTTAAAAAATACCATAATTCCTTGACTAAACCAGTTTCCATTCGGTCTTAATCTAAGATACTCTCGCTTGATATCTTCCATGGGCCATAATTCGCATTGCTCGACATTAGATAATTTCTCAATTTGTTCTATTTCTGGCAATCTTGGGAGATCGTTATCTAGTAGCATAATTAACCTTTATATGTAATATTTATTAATTAAAGTCTCAAAGTCTTTTAAGAAATTGGACAAATCATCATAGCTTATCCAGAAAGTATCGTTTAATATGATCTTAGTATCATGACCTAGGTTGTGTTTATTTATTTCAATGGTAAAAGTACCATGATTTCCAAATGTAATGTCAATAGTTCGTTTCATTATTTATAACCTTGTTACAATTGCTATAGTGTTACTATGATCTTTAAGTATATTGTAACTTATATCGTTTTGCTCCAATATCTCTTTTGCCTTATCAATAGCGAACCTAGTACCGTTGATATAATGTACTTTTAACGTCTGGCCTTGAATTGTTTTTATCAATATATTATTGATAATATCTATTTCTTTTAAAACTTTATTAATTATCATTTTTTTCTCCTAGTACAATACCTTTTAAATCTTCAATGTCGTCAATCAATTTATCTATAAATAATTCTTGCAAATTAATTACAGTTTGCTGTCTATGAACCTGAATAGCTAGATCTTTTAAAGATACCTTATCAAAATCTATGGTTTCCAATTCTTTTAAGTAATTGTTGACAGTTTCTCGATAGGATAATTCAGTCATATAATCACCTCGAGTAATATAAATAATATTGTTAGTAGCAATAAGGTTAGTAGGATATTCATAAACTACTCCTCTTCCCTGCAAGCATAAAGATTAGACTTAGCTGTCCCAAGGCAAACACGTTCGTTGTCATGGCATATAGTCAATCCGTTTAATTCTTGACATACCATGACAATTTCGGCTTGCGTCTTGGTGATAGTGTGGGGATTAGAATTAGAGAAAATTAATAGTAATGCGGTAATAAATGTTTCTGTCATATTGATACTCCTTGTTTAACACCAAACCGGATTTCATAACCCGGCAAGTATTATATAAAGGATTCTGAAATAGGAGTCAATAGGGTGTGTAAAAAAGTGGTAGGGATAATTATTTTATGTGTCAAAATATGAGCTACGCACGATTTTCCAACACTTTCATTAAAAATCCAGTGCGTCATTTTTTTAAGAATTCCAATAACATTTATTTAAAAAGTTTGTAAGTGGTTATAGGCCCGTAAATATGACGCAATGGGAGTCTATATATATAACTATACATCACCAATACTTTTTTTTTTTAAATCGTTCAGTAAACTTTTTTTTTAAATTCATAGATGAAAATTTTTTTGATTGGACATTGCATCAGCGTGAACGGTAACTTATGAATTTAAAAACGAAATATTAAGACAATATTTCACAAAGTTTAAAGGAAGGGTTTGTGGGAAAGCTGCTTGAGACCCATAAGCAATTGAGAATAGGCTAACGCAAGAGAAATATCTAGTCAAGATAAATATTTCATAGTAATGTAAAAAATATCAACAGGGAGTTTTCAATGGTAGTCAATGCAAAACAGAAGGGTAAACGAGGCGAGTTGGAAGTAGTCAAGAAATTTGGTGCTTATGGTTTTACTGCGAGGCGAGGAGTACAATATGCTGGCCGTGGTAAAAGTGGAGA
>Ga0180432_10008277_pt1 | contig 12994 bp, 11 predicted proteins | sample SS_ome_10_FD_132414 | JGI IMG/M metagenome (GOLD analysis project Ga0180432, IMG submission 132414) | Hypersaline lake sediment archaeal communities from the Salton Sea, California, USA - SS_1_MS_2 metaG | ecosystem: Environmental > Aquatic > Non-marine Saline and Alkaline > Hypersaline >...
CCTGCTCGGCGATCCCAACCCCGACGTGGCCGAGATAGCAACCGAGGCCCTGGAGTCGCTCGAGGATTCAGCAAGCTGATTATCTTCGAGAGCGGGTAGCGCAGAACCACCGCACCCGGAGTCACCGGGCTTCTTCACTGGTAGACGTGGACACTCTGTTCCGCCGTGGGCAACAGGTTCATGCCCAGGTAAGTGAAGAGCACCGCCCCGAAACCGACCAGGACCAGCACGGCCAGCCGGCGGCCGCGCCAGCCACCCAGGTAATGCAGGTGCAGGTATGCCGCGAATACAAGCCACGACACCAGTGACCAGGTCTCCTTGGGATCCCATACCCAGTAGTCACCCCAGGCGACCTTGGCCCAGGCGCAACCCACCATCAATCCGACGGTCAGCAGGGCGAAACCGAAACGCACCGATCCGTCGAGCAGTGCCTCGAGATCGATCGTCTCCCTGCCGATAAGATCCCTGCGCCGTATCCGGATGGGCTTGGGCCTGAGCAGGTAGACCACCGCCGCCGCCGCCCCGACGAACAAGGCGGCGTAACCGAAGAAATAGACCACCACGTGGGGTATGAACCAGCCGCTCTGCAAGGCCGGCGGTAAATTGACCACGTCCTTGTCCTGCCGCAAAAAAGCGTAAAGCATGGCCGCCGCGCAGCCAAGCGCCGAGGGCAGGCCGAGAATGCGCGCGCGGTAGACCAGTTCGACAACCAGGTAGACCAGCGCAATGCAGGCCGCCAGAAGTACCAGCGATTCGTAAAGGGTCTTGAAGGGCGGCTGCGCGGCCTCGGCCCAGCGCGAGAAGAGCTGGAACAGGTTGACCAACAGCCCCGCTACCAGCACGCAGGGTGCCGAGATCCTGAGCAGGCGCGAGGTCGCCAGCCACATTGCCGCATACAGGATCATGGCCAGCGAGTACAGGGCGAGGGAAATACCGGTGAGGATGGTGGCGGCCTCGGTCATGCGGCCTCCCCTGCGCCCACCCGGCGCCGTCTGCGCGTGATGGCCGGCAGCGCGAAAACGATCCACAGCACGCCCAGGGCGTTGACGAGGATACCGGTGTACACCACCCACATGCCCGGATCGCGCACGATCTGGAAACCCGAGAAAGTCGGATCTTCGGGCCGGTAGTCGGACTGGTACACGGCGAAGCCACCGAACTCGAGCGGGTCATTGACTTCGATCACCCTGCTCAGCACTACCTCACCGTTCTCGATCACCGAGACGGTGCTGAGATAATCGCTCACCCGTTCGCCGCCCTTGTGAGCCAGTACGATGCCCAGGCCATTGCCGATTCGAACCGGCTTGCCGGGGCGCAGCAACACCTCGTTCCCCGAGTCCTCGAGCTTCACGCGCACGGCGGGGTTCTCTTGTCGTTCCGAGCGCGAGGACTCGACGAAAGAGCGCCTGGCATCCCTGTGCAGGGCTACGATGCGGTAATCCACGTTCCCCAGGCGCAGATCGGAATCGGTCTCCAGCTTTTCGGCCTCGATCTCGTCCCGACCGCCGACCTGCCACAGCCTGTGTTCTTCTGCAGACACCACGGCCAGGAGGTTTTCCGCCAGGGGCCCGGCTTCGTACTCGTACCCCAGTCCCCGGGCGTAGGGTTTGTCCGAGCGCCCGTGAAAATCGGCGAACTTCTCGAATAACCAGAGCCTGTCGATCTCCTTGCCGCCGGAGTCAATTACCCGCAACTCAACCGCCGGGTTGTCGGGCCGCTCGGATCTGTTGCGCGGTGAACGGGTCTGTGAATCCATGACGAAATCGGTGAAGGTTCTCACCACCTCGACCTGGTAGCGCCCGCCCTGCAGGGGATACCTGCCGCCTGCCTCGATCTCCAGGCGCTCGCCGGCGACCTGCAGCACATGGCGCGGCCCCGCACGCGGGTCACCGATTTTCTGTACGAAGTCCTCGGCTTGGGCCAGGTAGCGGAAGAACATCAGCCGGCCATGCCCCAGGGCGAGCCCCGCCCCCTTCTTGTCGCCGGCGTCGAATACCCAAGCGATCGCGGCCCGCGTGTCCGCGACCGGTTTCAGACCGAGCGCCGCCACGCTGTTCTCTTCGCCGGGCGCTGCCGGTTCGACCACCGCCCGCTTGACGTAGTCCGGCCAGAACCCTGTAATTTCGAGGCCGTGCTCCGCGAGGGAGGCGTCCTCGCCGGCCGGGTCGATGCTGTCCAGCCGTTTCTGTTTTTGCCCGGTCAGATCGAAAACCATCAGGCGATAATCCGGTTCATAGAATTCTATGTCGAACCTGTCCAGCCTGAGATCGAAACCCAAGGGCAACCAGTCGCCGTTGGTGGCAACGAACTTGCTGCTCTGCTGACCGGTGTGCATGTTCAGGCGACCCTTCACGCCCCACACGTTGCCCATCACCGCCCCGGCCATAATCAGCAGGAGCCCCAGGTGAGCTGCCACCGCGCCCGCGTAACGCATGGTCCAGCGCCGCTTCCTGCACAGGGTCAAGGCCAGGCCTCCCGCCCCGCAGCCCATCACGGCGGTGAATCCGAACGAGTGAAACACGTCATCGAGAAAGAAAGCGCGAATCAAGGTCACCGCGCCCGAGCCGTATGCCCGAAGCAGCACCGCACTCGGCTGACCCTGCAGGATCAGGGTACCCGCAATGCTGAAAGCGGTTACCACCACCAGGGCCGGGAATGCGAAGCGGTTGGATGCCAGCAACAGGCGCCATCGCTTGTGGTAACCCGCAAACAGCGTGGCCAGGAAGGCGATCAGCCCCACCCTGGCCGAGGTCGCCAGCAACCCGTCCGCAACCACCCAGCCGGCCCCGAACATCACGTGCTGGACGAAGACGCCCAGCAGGTAGACCGCGCCCAGGACGTAGAAGGCCTTCGACATGCCGCGCAGGCCGGGAGCGGACTTCTTGGTGTGCCCCTTCGCGGAACTACTGTCGCGCTTCTTCGCGGCACTGTTGTCGTCAGGGTCCATGGATCTCCCGTCGGGGCGAGTCTGCGGTGGTAGAGGGTGCCCGTCGAACCGCCCGTCCAAAGGGCACGTCGGTCTCAATTAGACGAATTGGGTCCCGTTTGCAAGCTCGCGCGGCCTGACACGAGCCCTCGCATGACAAGATCGTGACAAACAACGGGGGCTTATAGGTATAATCGGCACGCCGTACAGGAGTTTGCTCCAAGAGGAGGAAAGGTGAAACCGCGCGAAAGGATGTTGGCGGCCTGCCGCGGCGAGGCGACCGATCGCCCGCCGGTCTGGCTCATGCGCCAGGCCGGCCGCTATCTGCCCGAATACCGCGCCCTGAGGGAAAAACACCGGTTCTGGCAAATGATGCGCGAAACCGACCTGGCACTGGAGGTGAGCCTGCAACCGGTGCGGCGTCTGGGAGTAGACGCGGCCATCCTCTTCTCGGACATTCTGATCGTGCTCGATGCCATGGGAGTAGAGGTAAAGTACGTCGCCGGGGGACCAAGGATAAAGCCGCTGGTGCGCGACGACAACGATCTGGGCCGACTGGACGAGGTGGATGCCGCGAGCGAATTCGACTACGTGGAACGGATCATCCGCGCCCTGTGCAATGAACTGCATCCCCGCACGGCGGTAATCGGTTTCGCCGGGGCGCCCTTCACCCTGGCCTCTTACCTGGTAGAGAAGGGACCGGCCCGTGAATCGAAACACCTGAGACACCTGGCGAAGCTGCGGCCCGAGGTGTACGACGAGATCCTGGGGCGTATCACGACGGTGGTGACGGATTTGCTGGCCCTGCAGATCGAAGCCGGTGCCGACATCGTGCAGCTCTTCGACACCTGGGCGGGCAGGCTGTCTGTTGAGGAGTACAGCGAGCTGGCGCTGCCCTGGACAAAGAAAGTTTTCGAGGGGCTTGCCGGGACGGGCGCACCGCGCATACTTTACACTCGCAACTCCCACGCCCACTACCTGCAGGCGGCCACGGCCCGAGCGCAAGTGCTTTCCATCGACGACTCCCTGCCGCTCGCAGAGGCCCGTGCCCGGCTGGGCCCCGGCATGGCTCTGCAGGGCAACCTCGATCCCGCCCGGCTCAAGGAAGGGCCGTCCAGGATCAGATCGGCAGTGAAGGAGATGATCGATTCCGCCGGCAGCGCCGGCTACATAGCCAACCTGGGACGCGGGCTGACTCCCGACACCCCGGTGGCCGGTGTCGAGGCATTCGTCGCCGCCGTCAAGGAATGGCGGTCATGAAAACAGGTGATCGGCACGAGCGCTCGGCCGCCGGCGCACAGGATCCGCGCAAGGTCGATCCGCGGCTGAGGGAAAAGTACGACGTGCGCGGGCCGCGCTACACGTCGTACCCCCCGGCTACCCAGTTCGGGCCCCTCGATGCCGAAGAGCTCTTTGCGCGCTGGCGTTCACGCAACGGGCTGGCCGATGATCCGGGCCTGTCGCTCTACCTGCACATTCCATTCTGCCGCAAGCGCTGCCTCTTTTGCGGCTGCCACACCTTCGCGGCCAGGCGTGATGACGTGCTGGATGACTACGTGGACGTGTTGCTGCGCGAAATGGACACGGCCGCCGGGATAGTCGATCCGCAGCGCCCGGTCCACCAGGTTGCCATGGGCGGTGGCACACCCAACCACCTGGGAAAAGCCAGCCTCGCGGGGCTTCTCGCAGCCATGCAGCGTACATGGCGCATCACCGCGGACGCCGAGCAGTCGGTGGAGATCAACCCGCGCACCTCCACGCCCGGCAAGCTGGACGTCTTCGTCGATCACGGCTTCAACCGTTTTTCCCTTGGTATCCAGGATTTCTCCCCGCGCGTGCTCGAGATCGTGCGGCGGGACCAGGGACTGATGGAAGTCGGGGAGGTGATCGATCACCTGCGCGGCCGGGGCATCGGGTCGATCAACTTCGATCTCATCTACGGCCTGCCCGGGCAAACCATCGAGAGCTGCCTGGCCACGGCCGACAAGACGATCGAATTCAAACCCTCGCGTATAGCCCTTTACTCCTACGCGCACGTGCCGTGGATCCACGCTCACCAGAAGGCTCTCGAGGAGGCCGGGCTTCCCGACGCGAACAGCAAGGCTTCTTTTTTCCTGTCCATGATGGACCGTTTCACCCGGGCCGGTTATCTGCCGATCGGCATGGATCACTTCGCGTTGCCCGGCGATCCGCTGGCCCGGGCGCTTTCCGACGGCAGCCTGCGCCGCAATTTCATGGGCTACACGACCGGCCGCGGCCTGGACGTGCTGGCCTTCGGCTCATCGGCCATCTCCAACGTGGGAGCGACGTACTCGCAGAACGACAAGTCGCTCGCCGGTTACAGCGAACCGGTGCGTGCAGGCCGGCTGCCGATCGTCCGCGGTTTTTTGCTGAACCGTGACGACGAGCTCCGCCGCGAGTTGATCCTGGAGTTGTTCTGCAACTTCAGGGTCGACCTGCAAGGCCTCTCCGGACGTTTCTCGATAGACGCGGCCGAGTATTTCTCCGCTGATCTCGAGCGCCTCGAAGCCATGCGCGAGGACGGTCTGGTCGACTGGTCACCGCAGTCTATCGAGGTTACCCGCGAGGGTCGCTTTTTCATCCGCAACATCTGCATGACCTTCGACCGCTATCTCGAACAGGACGCCTCCCGTCGCGTTTACTCGAGGACCATCTGATGACCTTTGAACCTGTCGGCGTCGTGTTGCTGAACGTCGGGGGCCCCCGGACGAAAGAAGACGTACCTGCCTTCATCCGCGAGATGCTCTCCGATCCGATGGTGATGCCGGTCCCCTGGCCCGTGCGCCCGCTGCTGGCGCGCAGGATTTCGAAGCGCCGTCGGCAGAACGTAATCGATCACTACCGGCAGGTGGGACTGCCCAGTCCGGTTTTCGAACAGACCAGTCTCCAGGCCGAGGCCTTGGCCTCGGAACTGGGCGAAGGTTTCGCCGTGGAGCATGCCTTCCGTTATTCCAGCCCGACGGCAGACGAGTGTGCGGCAAGACTCGAAGCCAGGGGTGTACGGCAAATCGTGGCCCTGGCCGGCTACCCCCAGTGGTCACGCTCGACCTCGGGCACCGCGCTGGCCGAGCTGCGCCGGGCGGCTACACGCCGCGGGCTAGGGGTGCGCGAGATCGGTTCCTTTCCCGACGCGGAAGGTTTTATCCGGGCGCTCGCTGCTCTCACCAGGCCATTGCTCACCGAAGGGGCGCACCTGCTGCTGTGTGCCCACGGCTTGCCGCAACGTACCGTCGAGCGCGGCGATCCCTATGTCATGCATGTCCTCAGGACGGCCGAAGCCTTGACCGCGGCCCTGGGGAAAGATCGGCCCTCCTCGCTGGCATTCCAGAGCCGCGTGGGACGCATGGAGTGGACGCGGCCCTACCTGACCGACGAGATCGCCAGGCTGGGTGACGGCGGTACCAGCGCCATCGTCGTGGTACCGGTATCTTTCATCTGCGAAAACCTGGAAACGCTCTTCGAGCTGGACGTGGAAACTGCCGAGCTAGCCCGCGAGGCGGGAATAGCCTCTTTCCGGCGCGCTCCGGCCCCGGGGACACATCCCGACTTCATCGCCGGTCTGGCCGAACTGGTTCGCAAGGCAACCGCAGAAGCCGGCTGGCAGGTGCCCCGTGGAAACTGATGTCCTGATCGTCGGCGGCGGGATCGCAGGCCTGGCCTGCGCCTCGCGCCTAGCCTCGCGCGGCATCGAGAACATGGTCCTGGAGGCCGACGATTGCGCCGGTGGCAACGTCAGGTCGGATTCGATCTCCGGTTTCCTCATCGAGCGTGGCCCGCACACCTTCATGCCATCGGCCGACGACATCTTCGACCTGGCCCGCGAGGCGGGCCTGGCCGATGCCATCGTGGCCAGCCACCCCGCGGCCAAGAAGCGTTTCATAGTGCGCAAGGGGAAAATGCACAAGGTCTTCAGCGGACCGCTGTCCTTCATCGGCAGCCGCCTGCTGAGCCTGCGCGGCAAATTCAAGTTGATGGGAGAACCGTTCCGCACCCGCCGCAGGGGCGACCCATCGGACAACGCGGCCACCTTCTTCGAGCGCCGCTTCGGGCCCGAGGCAGCGCGGGTACTGGCCGGAGCCTTCATCTCCGGTGTCTACGCCGGTGACCCGGCCAGCCTGTCTGCGCCGGCGGCCTTCTCGCTCTTCTGGAAATTCGAGCAGGAGCACGGCAGCATGATCCGCGGGGCCCGGCACCATCGCGAACAACGCAAGGCCGAGCTCGAGGCCAGGGGCGAGAGCGAGCCGCGGCCCGAGGGACTGTGTTCTTTTGAAAAAGGCCTAGGGCAACTTAGCGCCACCCTGGCCGAAGGTCTGGCAGACAATCTGCGTACCTCAACCGCCGTCGAATCTGTAGTCGCGCGAGACGGCGGGTTCGAGGCGCGGGTCGGCGGACAGGTCTTCAGCGCCCGGCGGCTGGTGCTGGCGGTGCCGCCGCACGTGGCCTCGCGGCTCGTCACCGAGCTGGACACGCAGATGTCCGCGACCCTGGCCAACATTCCAATGGCCCCCATGGCCGTGGTCCACATGGGACACGGGCAGGCCTGTCGCCAGATTCCGGATGGCTTCGGTTTTCTGGCGCCGCGCGGTGAAGGAGTTCGCACCCTGGGAGTCTTGTTTCCGTCGCGCCTGTTCGCAGGTCGCGCCCCGCAGGGCGGAGACCTGTTGACCGGTTTCGTCGGCGGCATGCTCGATCAACAGGCACTGGAACTCTCCGACTCCGAGCTCGAGTCGATCGTGCGCAGCGATCTCGAACGCCTCACCGGCCTGGGCGCCGATCCGGATCTGGTCCTGGTGCGCCGCTACGAGGCGGCCATACCCCAGTTCACCATGGGGCATTTGGAAAGGATGGCCGCCATCAACGATCGGCTTTCTCGCTTCCCGGGCCTGCTGCTGGCCGGCAATTACGTCAGGGGCGTCGGCATGAAAGACGCCGTCTCCTCGGGCTTTGCCGCAGCCGAGGCGCTGGCCGGATCGGGCAGCAAGGAGCAAGGAACACGATCATGACCATCAAGGGCGACATACCCCTGGCCGTGGTCGGCTGCGACTTCAGGATCGCCTCGTCGCAGTGGCGCTCGCGGCTGACCCTTTCGGGTGAAGAGGCATGCGAGCTTGCGCGTGAACTCGGCCGGGGCCAGGCCGCCAGCGGCTTTTTCGATCTCAACACCTGCAACCGCACCGAGTGGATCGTCTCCAGCGAAGATTCCCGCTGGGCCGCCGAGTTGCTGCGCGGCCAGATGATCAGGCGCGCCGGGCCCGAGGCGGAAGGATGGCTCGAGCCCTACCTCTACACCGGCGAAGATGCGGCCCGGCACGTCTTCCGCGTAGCCATCGGGCAGGAATCACTGGTAGTCGGCGAGCGTCAGATATCGGGCCAGCTCTACCGGGCCCTGGAGGCCGCCAGGCAACGCGGAACCTCGTCGCGCGTGCTCAACGGCCTGGGTTCCACCGCCGGGAGGCTGGTGCGTATTGCTCTGCGCCGCGGCGCGATAGAGCATGCGGCCGTGGGAGTACACTCCCTGGCCATCGAGTACCTGCTCGACAAGCTGCGGGATGCCCGCACCGCGCGGCTGGCTGTCGTCGGCATGGGGCGCATCGGCCGCCGGGTGCGAGGCGCGATCAGGCAGGTACTGAATGCCGAGCCGGTGTGCCTCAACCGCACCGTCGGCAGCGATGCCGACGAGAATATCGAGCCCCTCTCGCGTCTGGCAGCGGTACTCGCCGAGGCCGATGCCGCCGTGATCTGCACGGGTGCCCTTTCGCCGGTCGTCTATGAAGAGCACCTGCAGGAGCGAAGCCCGGGAAATGACCTGCTGTTGCTGGACATCGGCATCCCGCACCAGGTCGACAGGCAGGCCTTGCCGGGTGGTGTCCAGGTGGCCGATCTCGACGAGCTTACCGAGTACCACCATTGCGTAGAAGCCCGCGGTGTCAAGAACGAGGCCCGTCAAGGTGAGGCCGCCGGGCTGGTGGAACGCGCGGTAACCGAGTTCAGGGCGTTTTGCAACGAGGAGGTCTTCTCCGGCATCCTCGACACCGTCCAGCGGCATCATCGCCAGCTTGTGGGTGAAGAGATCCCGCGCATCATAGCCGACAGGCTCAGTTACCTTTCAGAGAGCGACAGGTCCCGCCTGGAGCTGGATCTGAAGAACATCATTCTCGAGTACACCACGGAGGTCTTTCGCACCATCAAGGAGACATCCGGCGGTGATACCGACGGAGGGTTGGACGAATGCGGGAACGAGTCCTGAGAATCGGCACCCGCGGCAGCCGCCTGGCCCTTTACCAGGCCGAGAGGGTGCGCGAGCGCCTTGCAGTGGAATCCGAGATCGTCGTCGTCAAGACCTCGGGCGACCGGCTGCGCGAACAGCCGCTCGGCAAGCAGGATACGATCGGGTTCTTCACCAAGGAGATCGAGAACGAGCTGCTCGCCGGCAGGGTCGACATCGCCGTGCACTCGCTCAAGGATCTGCCCACCACGCTGGTCGCCGGCCTCGAACTGGGCGCGTTGCTGGAACGCGACGCGGCGTCTGATCTGCTGCTGCTCAGGCCTGATGCGCACCTGCCCCGTAAGGACCCTCCGCTGGTACCCGGTGCGCGGGTGGGCGGCTCGGCCATGCGCCGCCAGGCCTTGCTGGCCAAGCTTGCGCCGGGCTCGGTCCCGGCACCCATCAGGGGCAATGTCACCACGCGCATCGACAAGGCCAGGCGCGGCGATTACGAGGCGATCGTATTGTCGCGCTCAGGCGTTCAGCGCCTGGCGCTGGACATCGAACCGCTGCTTGCCTTCGATCTCAACCCGGCCCGCTGGATCTGTGCCCCCGGCCAGGGCATCATCGCCGTCGAGACGCGGGTCGACGACGAGTACGTCAACGAACAGGTAGCGGCTCTCGATCACCGCGACACCAGCGATTGCGCACGGGCCGAGCGGCAATTGCTGTTCACCTTCGGCGGCGGGTGTCACACGCCCTTCGGCGCCTGGGCGCGCCCTGATGGGGATCTCTTCCTGATCTCGGTTGCCGCTCCCGGGCGCGACGGTAACTTCCAGACGGCGCATTTCGGCCCCGGCCGCCTGGCGGACGTACAGCGGGATGCCGACCAGTGGATCAGGGCCGGCTGCCCGGGGCAAGAAGACGAGAGGCAAGAGCAATGGATCAGTCGACCGGCCCGGCCGTGGTACTGACCCGGGAGACCGAGGACAACCGGGAGCTGGCCGCCGCCCTTGCAGAGCGCGGCGTCGCGGTGCGCGAGATTCCCTGCCTGGCGACCCGCTACGTGAGCCCCGACGAGATGCCCGGCGGCCGCGTCGACGCGCTGACCTTCTCTTCCCGGCGCGGGGTGCGCGGGGCGGTGCGAGCCGGGATCCTGGAAGCTCTGCTGCCCCCCGGCCACGACGTGATCGTGGCAGCGGTCGGCCCGGCCACAGCCGCGGAACTGGCTGTAAACAAAATCCAGGCCGACTTGACACCCGATCCGCCAGAGGGGAGCGTGCTGGCAGATCTGCTGCTCGAGAGGCTGTCCCCCGCCTCGCGGGTGGCGGTGGTACGCGGCAACCTGCGCGCCGGCAAGATGGACGAAGCACTGACCGCGGCCGGGCACACCCTGTTGCCACTGGTGGTATACGAAAACTTCGAGCCCGAGGTCCCGCGACTCGAGCCCTTTCCGGTGGCCGGTATTTTCGCCGCCTCGCCGTCTGCGGCCAGGAGGCTGGTTGAAAAAAATCCCTGGATGTTGGAAGAATCGTTTTTCGTAATCGGCCGCACCAGCGCCGCGGAGCTCGAGCGCCTCGGCGCGAAAGAGATCACCCGCATGGGCGCCGGCCACCGGGACTGGGTGGAAGCGCTTACGGCCGCCCGGCGGCGCGCAGCTTCGAGCCCATAGGGGATTCGGGCAGAACGCATAATACAAATACCCCGCGAGGCAAACCACCTTCTAGAACACTATTTCCTTCCAGAAGTACATGCTGGTCCAGCCGGTGGCCCTGTGCTCGAAGCCGCAGTCGTCGATGGTGTTCTTGCCCCTTCTCTCGGCCCACAGCAGGCGGTTGCCCACCATGCCGGACGGGGCCGAGCTGTCGTAGTAGGGCCTCAGGTCGGTCACGCGCTGTTCCTTCGATGTCTCGATCTCTACCACGTACACCTGCCGCTGGGTCAAACCGTCCTCGCCGTAACGGTCGAAGGCGACCAGCCCGGCGTCGCCGCGCAACCTGCAGTCGCTCATGGAACACCTGGTGATCCTCTTCGACTCGCCCGACCGGACGTCGAAGGCGTCTATGTAGCTTCCGAAGAGCTGGACCAACCAGCGACCGTCGAAGGAGAACGAGTATTCACTCTGAGCGAAAGGCCGCTCGTTTCCGGTGTCGGCGAGCATTCTCGACTCTTCTCCGGCGGCGTCCTCCACCCAGAGCTGGTTTACGACCGAGTCGGCGCACGGGCCGGTCATCTTCCAGTATGTGATCATTCCATCCGCGATCCTGCCTCCCAGTATGACGTGGCTCTGCGGATCGGCCGCAGCAACTTGGCGTCTCTCGCCCGAAGTCAGGTCGTAGAGCCACAAATCCCTGACTATCTCCTTGCCACCCAGAGGGCAAGCCGTCGTCATCCACATTTCCCTGGTGATCACAAGATTGCCCGACATGTCGAGATCCACCGTTTGCCTCTCGAGCGGATTGGGAACGTGCCATTCCTGACCAGACTCCAGATCCATAACATATGCATCCACGACATCGGTATCGTGGTAGTGTTCCGACTCCTTGACAAGTTGCAGCCAGCCCAGGCGGTTGCCGCCCGCCCTAAGGTTGTAGCATAGCCGGTCCTGGGTCAACCGTCGCCTCTCTTGCAACTCTATGTCGTAGAGCCAGACGTCTCCCTTGTATACATACTCCTCCTTCTTCTCGATGTAGGCCAGGTACTGGCCGTGGTCTCCGGCAAACTCCATCTCTCCCCTGTCGATCTCCGGATCCGTCCAGAAGCAGGGTATCCGTTTGCCGGTGAAGCCTCCACCGCAGCGGTCCCATACGCAGCCGGACTCGTCGGTGACCATGTCGTTGGGGCAGGGATCCGCCTCGTCGGGACACTCGATCCCGGAGTCCCCGTCGCCGGACGACTCGTCGCACCCGCCGGCAAGTAACCAGGCCAGCAAGAGGACAGTTACTGATATCAGACGCTCGTGCCTTTTCATCCCGGCTCCCTCATCTCATGCGCGCCGAAGCCGGTCGAGCCCGGTTTACGCCGGGCCTTGGCTTATTCGTTCTCGCCGGGCGACTCTCTTCCATCCAGCCGCCGGCGGGCGCGCAGTTCAATGAACCCATGTATCCCAGTACGGCGTTACGGGCATTTTTAGCAAAGGTTTGCAACCTCTCCCCGTCCCCGGGTGCTATCCAGCCGATACGAGTGAAGTTCCGAACCAGCCTGCCGAAGGCCCAAAGAAGCCCCGCCGCAGCGCGGGGCTTGTTCCTTTTGTCCATCCAGCAGGCAAGCCTTGCCTTTTGCAACAGCACCATGCGCGCGACCCACCACATCTGGGTTCCGAGCACTTCTTCCTTCAACCCGCAAGCCCGGTCGATGCAACCGTCAAGGTCCGCGTCCATGCCGCGCGCACATTCCTCGGGGCAAAGGTCTTCGTCGAGCAACACACCGTCGCCGTCGCCGTCTCCCGCCGTCTCCAGGAAGTTCCTCTCCTCCACCAGCCTGGCCCGGACATCTGACAGCCGCTGCATCTCGACCGGGTCGTCGCCGACGTAGGTGTCGATGATGCGGATGAAACCCTCGACGTTCTCCCTGGCTATCTCGAGCAGGCGGTGAGCCCTGTACTTCTCGATGTCGGCGTCCTTTTCCTCGAGGTAGCTCAACATGCTGCTCCTGTCTCCCAGTTCTGCCTGGGTTGGCGGCCTGAAGCCCGGGTAACCCGTCATGTCGGGAACCTCCACCGCCGGAAGTCCCCAGCCGTTCATCACCACCGACCTCCTTCTATTCTCCACGGACGGCCTCGACATGTCCAGGCCGGCCGAGGCGCAGACGACGTCCCGAGCGCCGGATCCCTTCCAGTCGCC
>Ga0180432_10008280_pt1 | contig 12990 bp, 4 predicted proteins | sample SS_ome_10_FD_132414 | JGI IMG/M metagenome (GOLD analysis project Ga0180432, IMG submission 132414) | Hypersaline lake sediment archaeal communities from the Salton Sea, California, USA - SS_1_MS_2 metaG | ecosystem: Environmental > Aquatic > Non-marine Saline and Alkaline > Hypersaline >...
CATCAAGAAGAACAAGAAGCTCAAGGAAGTGCCGGTGCTGATCATCTCCACGGGTGAAACCCCCGACACCTTCGAGCAGCACCAGAGCCACCGGACGCCCGCCGACGACTATATCCTCAAGGGCGACTCGGGCGAGTCGGTGGTCAACCGGGTGGTGCAGTTGCTGGGCACCGCCGCCAAAGAGGCCGAGGCACCGCTGGGAGAATCCGACGAGCTGGACGGCGCCTTCGACGCTCTCACCGCGCCGCCCTTTGAAGAGCCCGCCGAGGAGCCTTCTCAAGAGCCGGAGAGTATCGAGGCGATGGAGCCGGTCGAAGAGCTGGAGCCGGTCGAAGAGCTGGAGCCGGTCGAGGAGCTGGAGCCGGTCGAGGAGCTCGAACCCATAGAAGAGGCCGAACCAGCCCCTCAGGAACCCGATCTGGACGCCGCCTTCGACCACTTGACCGAGCCCGAGGCCCCTTCGGAAAAGCCCCCGCCCCCGCCTCCCAAGAAACGCAAGAAGAAGAAAAAAAATGAAGATGATCTCGAGGACGAGTACGGGTTCGACAACAAGCTCAACTTTTTGAGAAAGAACCTCAAGAAGCGGGAGCGCGAGCTGGACAGCGCCCGCAAGGATTCTTCCAAGGCCAAGAAGCGCTACGAGGAAGCCAACCTGGCCTTGAAGAAGATGAACGAGAAGTTCAGGGCCAAGGAAGAGCAGGCCGAGCAGCTGGAAGAGGAGCGCGCCGACCTGGCCAACAAGCTAATACAGGCCCAGAAGGAGCTCGAAGAGGTAACCGAGCAGCTCGAGGGGTCGGTGCACCGCTTCGACGAAGAGCGCACCGCTCTCAGGGAGTCCAACGAGGAGCATACAAACAAAATCAAGGTTCTCCAGGAAACCCTGCAGCTGTTGACCCAGAAAAAGTCCGAGGAGAGCTCCGAGTACGAGGAGCAGCTGGAAGACAACCGCAAGAAGCTGGAGCTGTTGCAGGAGTCCCTCGACGAGATCACCCGCGAGAAGGAGATGCGCGAAGAAGAGCTCTCCCAGGAGGTGGAAGTCGAGCGGGGCCGGGCCGATCTGCTCCAGGACTCCCTCGACGCCACCACCGCCGACAAGGAGGCATTAGAGCAACGGGTTTCAGAGCTGGAAGCGGCGCTGAAGGAGGCCGCCGAGCTACACGCCGATTTGGAGTCCAACACCGAGGAGGCCCTCAAGGTGGCCGCGGAGGAGCGCGAGAAACTCTCCGCCGCCAACCAGGAGGAGTTGGAGAAGCTCCAGGCGGAGTTTGCCGATGAGCGTTCCAAGCTGGAGGCTCAGATCGGCGAGCTGGCCCAGGCGGTCCAGGTGCGTGAGCAGGAGCTCAACGCGCGCATTCAGGACCGCGAGCGCAACATCGCCCTGCTGGAAGAGACCCTGGAGAACGAACGCAACGAGCTCAACGAGACCAACGCACGTCTGAAGAGCGAGGTGGAGGTCCTGGAGCAGAAACTGGGGGACGCCGAAGAACAGGCCTCACAGGCGCAGGCCGATTTGGACAGCGAGCGCCGCTCCCTGGAAGAGCAGATCGGCGACCTCAACCGGGCCAACGAGGAGCTCAAGGAGCAGATCAACCAGATCTCAGTGAGCTCCCAGGAGGAGACCTCCCGGGTCCAGTCCGAGCTGGACGAGGAGCGACAGCGCTACCAGGCGGTGAAGGCCTCGCTGGACACGGCGGCCGATGAGCACGCCGCGTCCGAGCAGGAGCTGATGGCCAAGCTGGACGACGCCCTGTCGCAGGTGTCCGGCCTGCAGCAGGATCTGGAGGAGCAGCGCGGCGAGACCGCCCAGGTAAGCCAGGAACTCCAAGATCGCTACGAGAAGGCCAAGAAGAAGATCGCCGCCATGGAGGAGCGCGTCGAGTCGGTGATGCTCAAGGCCTCGCGCAAGGAGCGCGAGCTCGGCGACCAGCTCAAGCAGGCCGAGGCCGCCCGGGAGGATCTTACCGGGCACCTGGAGCGGCTGCAGCAGGAGAAACAGCAGCTCGAGGAGCAGCTCAACCAGACCGGTTCCCAGGCGTCAAATCTGCAGGAGGAGCTGGCCCAGGCCCGGCAGTCTTTGGAGACCTACGCCGCCCGCGAGACCGAGTTCGCCGGCCGGATCGAGCAGCAGAACGAAACCATTTCCCGGTTGAAACAGGAGATGGACGCTCGCACCGAGGCGTATGAAAGCATGGAACAGGATCAGGCCATGCTCCGGGGGCAGTTGGAAGAATCCAACGAACTGGCCGCCTCGGCCAACCAGGCGCTGGAAGAGAAGGAAGGCATGATCCAGGAGCTGCAGAAGGAAAACCGCCGGCTGCAGCAGAAGGGCTCAAAGGGCCAGGCGGCGCTGCAGGAGACCCAGGAGAAGCTGCAGAAGCAGGTGAAAAAGATCAAGAAAGACAGCGAGAAGGCTCTGGCTGACCTGGAGGCCGAGAAGAGCCACGAAATCGAAAAGCTGCAGGCCGAGCTGACCGCGGTCGGCGAAAAAGCCGAGGGAGACAAGGCCGCCACTATCGAGAAGTACAAGGCCATCTCCGACAAGAAGCTCCAGAAGGCCAGGGAGGCCATGGAGCAGGCCAAGAAGAAGATCTCCGATATGCAGAAGAAGCTTGAAACCTCCAAGAAGGAGGAAGAGCGCCTGAGAATTCGCGAGAAGAAGGTCGTTCAGGCCCTGCAGCGCGCCCGCGAAGTAATCAGCTCGATGAAGAAAGGCGGAAAGTAGCCCCCGCGGGCCTACCAGAGCATCAAACCGGTAGCCGGATCCCCGGTCCGGTTCAAAGTAATCCCACGGTATTCGGTGATGGTGAACTCGCAGGCGAAGGCCAGGTTGCCTTCCAGCAGGTGGCCCCCGAAGCAGCGTCCCTCCCGGTCGGCCAGGACCACGTGGCAGTGCAGGAACACTTCGCCGTCTTTTTCGGAGATGTTGCCCTGCAGCGCTACGATTTCCATTCCCGAGTCGAAGCGGTTTTCCAGGTAGCGGCCCTCTTGCTGGTCGTAGTACCCCACCCCGCCACGCTCGATCGCTCCGATGGCCCAGACGGCTCCGGCGGTGATGCCATTCTGCTTGCACAGGCCGGTAAGCGCGTCGAGCATGTCGTCGCCTCGCTCCAGCCGCCCCACCAACACCCTCCCGGCTTCAGTTTCAAAGGTCTTCATGGTTTCTTCATGCCTCCCAGATTGCCGCGTCCCGGGTCGCGCTCTCCTTGGCCAGGCTGCGCCGGCCGCCGACTATGAGCACCCGACCGTCGGGCAGCAGGTTGGCGGTATGGCAGGAACGCTGCTTTTTCATCGGCGCCGCCGGCGTCCAGGCACGGGTCTTGGGATCCCAGAGCTCGGTGCTGGACAGGGAGCCGCGCTGGTTTTCGCCCCCGGTCACCAGCACCCGGCCGTCGAAAAGCAGGGTGGCGGTGTGGCTGCGCCGGCGCTCGTTCATCGGAGCCAGCTTTCTCCACCGGCCGCTCTTGGGGTCCATGACCTCGGAAGTCTTCAAGAAGCCCTTGCGATCCTCGCCGCCCGCCGCCAGGACGCGTCCGTCGGCCAGCAGGGTCAGGGTGTGCAGCGAGCGGGCGCTCCGCATCCGGCCGGTCTCCTTCCACTTGTTGGTCTTGGGATTGAAGATCAGTCCCAGCTTGAAAAACACATACTGTCCGGTGGCCCGCAGCTCCCGGCCCCCTGACACCAGAACGCGGCCGTCCGCCAGCGGCGTGGTGGACAGGTTGCCCACCAGGTACGGCAGCCCGGCGACCTTCTTCCAGCTCCTGCTCTTGGGGTTGAAAACCAGCGCATCCGGCATGGGGCCCTGCTCGGCGTATCCCTGGTTGGTCATGCCGCCGATCACCAGCACCCGCCCGTCGGGCAGCGGGGCCTGCGACTGGCCCCACGTGGGACCGGGCAGGTCCTTGGCCGCCGACCACTTGCCGTCGGAAGCCGTCCAGATCTCGGCGCTCTTGTCCAGGAAACCACCGGCGGCCAGAACCTTGCCCGACGCCAGCAGGACCAGGGTGTGGGCCACGCGGTACTGCTGCATGCTTCCGGTGGGGCTCCACTGCCCGCTGTCCGCATCCCAGATCTCGACGGTCTCCAGCATGTGCTCGGGACCCTGCCCCCCGGCCACCATGATCCGGCCGTCTTTCAGCAGCACCGACTTCTGGAAGTAGCGGCTCTGGGACATGCTGCCGGTGTCGATCCAGCGGCCCCGCTTGGGCGGATCTTTCGATTTCTGGTATTCGCCCGAAAAGACCGGATGCAGCGGATAGAAAGGATCGACTGCGGGTTTTCTGGACCGCCTGGCCTTCTTGGCGGTCTTTTTGGTTTTCTTTTTCTTGGCCGCCATCACTTCTCCTCTTAAGCCAGTAGGGGCTTCTTTGTCAATATTGTCCGGTTACCCGGAAGAAGAAACCGCCGTGATCGTAGTCCTGACGGGAGAATTCGTTGTCGGAGAACGAAGTGAAGTTGTAGCCGGCGCCGATCCTTATCTTTTCCAGCAGGACGTAGGCCACCTCGACCAGAAAGCCGCTTTTCAGTTCATCGGCCAGGGTGCTCTTCAGCATACGGTACTCCCCGCCGACGTCCAGGTTGCGCACCAGGTGGAAGTTGAGGCGGTTGATCCATAAAAGCAGGTGGCCGGAAGCGTCGGGCAGTCCGGTGGTGGCCAGGCGGATGTACTTGAAGGCGAACTTCTCGACCAGCTGCAACCTGAGCGCGGGAATATCGACCACCGGCATGACGGTGAAGACGTGGTTTTCGCTCTCCTGGCCGACGCCCGCCAGCAGGTCCAACGGCCGGCGGTCGATGAGCAGGGTGTACTTTCCCAGCAGGGCGATCCAGTCGTAACGCACCGGGCGGAAGGCGAAGCCGGTTGCGCACTCCAGCAGGCGGGCCTCGGTTCCGTCCTCCACGTAGACCACGCCGTTCCTGCTGGTTTCTAGCGCCTGGGTGTGGGCGAAATTGAGCCGGAGATGGAAGCTCAGGTCTTCGGTCCACCCAAAGGCCAGGGCCGCCATGGATAGCAGTTGCAGGCGGTCTTTCACTCCTTGCCGCGGAGTGGACGCCAGACCGGCGTTGGTTATGATGTCGTCATCGGCGTCGTCGTAGCGCAGCTCCACTTTCACCGACAGTTTCAGTTTCTCTAGCCCGGTGAACATGAGCGCGGCGCCGACCGCGTCCCGGGACGAGTCGCCGGACAGAAAACAACCGTAGCCGTTCATTCCCGGCGCCGCCACCGCCGAAACGCCCTCGAAGCCGGTTCCTCCGAAGACCGCTTCCGGCAGCATCGCCGAACCGGTGCCGTCGGGCAGTTGTAGGCCGGGCCCGAAACCGCCGGGGCCGAACACCTGGGTGCGCTCGTAGTGCAGATCCGCCGACCAGCCTTTCCCCCACTTGAAGTGATTGTTCAGGCCCAGGACCGCGCGGTTGGACGATCCCGAGGAGACTCCGTGGATCTGATACTCCCCGTAGGTGCGCACCCCGGAGATCGGCTCGTCTTCCGCGCCCATCACCGTGGTGCTCAAATAGCGCCCGCCGGTCAGGTTGAAGCGCTCGTTGACGTAGAAGCGGGCCTTTTTAGAGAGCGCGGTGGCAAACCCCAGGACGGTGTAGTTCTCCCCCGACCAGCGCAGGCCTTCGGCCAGGGTCAACTCCAGGTCGTCGGTGATCTTGTAACTAATCCCGATGGTTGTCTTCATCCTGTCCCCGAAGCTCTGGACGATACGTCCGTCTTTTTGCAGGACGGCCTCCTGGCGGGCGAAGGCCCCCCAGCTGCTGGAAAAACGGTAGCCGGCCCCGGCGCCCAGGGCTTGAGATTGGCCCCAGTGTTTGTTTTCAGGAAGAATGTCGTCTTTGTGGATCAGATGCAGGTATTCGCCAACCAGCCGCAGCCTTCCGAAGCTGTGGGCGTATCCCAGGCGGGACATCTGGCGCTTGAGTTCTTTTTGAACCCCGGACAGGTACAGCTTGGAATAGGCTCCGTCGTGACGCAGATCCAGTGCGGAGTCTTTGGTAATGTACCAGGTCAGCCGTCCGCCGAATTTGGTTTGACCCTGTTCGGTGAGCGTGCCGGAGGAGAAGAATCCGGGCTCCAGCCACTGGAAGTAACCCGATGTGTTGAACAACGGCCGCGGGTAGCCGAAACAGCGGCCCAGCTCCGCGGCGGCGGCGATCTTCAGAGCGTAGCCTGAATCCGGCCTGCGGTAGTCACCGGGCCGGTCGACACCCAGCGGAGTGAAGGACAGTCCGCCGTCGGAGGAGCGAAAGTTCTCCGCATCGCTGCCCGCGCTGCGGGCGATTTCGGCCTTTAGATAGGTTTGGCGGTTTTCGGGGTCCTGCAGGGTGAGATCAGCTCCCCACAGGGTGAACCGGTCGCCGATGCGCTGCTCCTCGATGAAGGTACCCCCAAGCCGCAGGGTGTCGTTCCAGGTTTCGTGGGCGGAAACCGCCCAGGAGATCTCATCCGGCGCGGCGCTTCCCTCGTACTCGTAGTCGATCTCGATGGCCACCGGATTGCCGTCGGCCGGCCGGCCAACGTGGCTGCTCATCGAGAGCAAACCGGCCTCGACCTGCGAAGCCACCGGAGACTTGAAGATTATGCGGCCCTGCCGGTAGCGGATGGTGTAGTCCACGTCCCGGCGCTTGGGAATCCGGGTGAGCACCATGCCGGTTCCGCGATCGCGGATCACCAGGCGCACCTGCTCGCTGCCCTCGATGATGAAGGAGTGCGGCAGGTAGTACAGGGATCCTCCGGTGGGGGTCAGCTCGATGTGGCTGTGCCGGGCGCGGTCGCTCCCGTCGGTCAGGTGGGCCTTGACCTCGGTTTCGAAATCGTCTCCCAGCGTTTTCTTCAGTGTCAGCCGGCCTCCGTAAAAAGTTCGGTCGTAGCGCAGAACGTCCAGCCCGGTTATCCGGGTGCGGAAGTTTCCCACCAGGAGCTTCGATTCGTCCGCCTCGATCAGGACATACAGTTTGCGCCGGGCTTGTACGTCCTGCACCTCCTCGCCGCTGTCGCCGTATACCGGGTAGTAGCGCTCGGGATCGACTACCTGGCTGAAGAAGTCCTCCTGGTCCCCCTTGGCGGTGTCCAGGTGAGCGGTTATCCTGTATCGATCGAACAGGTACTTGCCCTGGATGCGCGCCTTGAGATAGAGAACCGCGCGGCCGTGCAGCAGCAGCCGGTCCATCGGGGTGGTGGAGGTGTGCGGGTTGACGCCGTCCAGATGCCTGCCCGCTTCGATCTCGGCAGCCATCCCGTCGGCCAGGCCCATCAAGAAGAACACCTGCCGGGCCACTTGTACCGGTGCGCGCACCACCGCCTCCTGGCCGTCACGATTCTCGGCGGCAACCACTACTTCTTTGGTTTTGCCGGTGAGCGGGATACGAACCATGAATTTCCCCCGTCGGTCGGCCAGCACCTCCCGTCCGTTTGCCCGCACCCGGTTGCCCGGTTCGGTGTTTCCGTGAATCCATAGATGCTCCGAGCGCAACTCGACGCCCTCGAGGGGCAGGGCGACCTGAAGGTGCACTGGTGACTTTTCCGGTGGCTGTGACAATGGCGCCGGTGGGGGGCCGGGAAGCGCGACTTCGGTGGTCGTCCGCCGCCCGTCCGACCGGCCCCATTCCAGCCGCAGGGTTTCGCCCGGCTTGCGCTCGATCTGTGTCTCCGGGGCCGCCGGCTTGCCGTCCAGCAGAAATGCCGCAGCGGATACGGGCACCACCGGTTTCGGCGGCAAGCGCCCGCGCCCCTTCTTGACGATCACCAGGCGGCGGTTGATGGGCCCGTACCTGGGATCCGCGTCTTCCACCTTGAGCTGGCCGGACCCCCTGGGTTCCACTTCAAATCTCTCTTTGGGAATTTCGCGGGCCAACAGCAGACTGATCAGCGCCCGCGCCTGTGTGCGGGTTCGTTGCATAGCCGCGTCCGATCCGCCTTCCGGATCGCTGTGCACGTCGATGCGGAACTCCTCCAGATCACCGGCCTGAATCATTTCGGCCAACTGATGGATATGCTCGAGCAGCTGCGCGGTCGGACGGGCAGTGCGTTCATAGAACATATCATCCGCCGACCACTCCTCGGTCCACTCCTTTTGTGAAACCGAGAACTGCAGGGCCGGAGTTCGGATCCGGCCTTCGGCGATTCCCAGCCGTCCTCGATGTTTGAGGGCGCCCAGCTGCTCGGCGCTCAGGCGGCAGTGGTACCAGCCGACCTGAAGCCGGCGACCGCTGGAGGTGGTCCGGCCGTCGAATACTATCTTTTTGGGCGGGGGACCGTGGGCATTTATTGCGTGGACGGGCTTTCCGGAAGAATCGGCGATCACCACCTCCCAGGCGTCCACTGCGGAAGCATCGCCCGAAACCTCCAGCACCAAAGGCTTCTCCAGCCCCCGGTCGCCCAGGATCAATCCGGCGGGACCCGCAAGGGCCAACCCGAGGTCCCTCAGCGGAACCGTCACCGGCTTTCCGCCTACTTCCACCAGGTTTTCATCCGGATTGGCCCGGATGGCCACCTGCAGCGGACCGGGCGGTTGGACGAACCGCAGCCGGGTGGTGACCCGGCGCCCGTTGGCCCGGGTGAACTCGACTTCCACGGTGTCGTCCTCGAGCACCGGCACCCGGTAGCCGAAGGTGGCTTCTTCCAGCGGCATATCGGCCCCGTTTACCAGCAGGCTTGCCGGATAGATGGGAACGTCCACGCGACCGGCGGGGATTCCCAGGCCGAATGCGACCGGAGCCGCCGTCACCCTGGTGCCGTTTACCAGGGTCGCATGGAACCAGGCCTGGTAGGTTCCGCTGGCTAGCTTTCTCTCGCCGGGATCCCAGATGAGGCTGTCTCCCGGCGCGCCCTCGCCTAAGAACTCGTCGAGGAACCTGCCGTCCGGACCCAGCACCTCCACGCGCCAGCGGGCCACCCGGGGATCCTCGGGCGCCTGTATTCCGAACGGCACCGGTGAGACCAAACGCTCTTGGTCAAGAGCGAATGATCCGAACTCCGCGGTCGGCTCCCTTCCGACCCAGATCTTCGCCAAGGGCAGATCCACCGGCCGCTCCTGAAAATCCAGGTGGAAATGGTCGACGTCTCCGGACACCCAGGCGGTTTTTTCGCCCAGGTTCCACTCCGTGGATTCGGCTGAAAGAACACGCTGCGCGCAGCGGACCGGGAAGTTGACCTTGGCGGGAAGCCCGCTGGTCAGATGCAGCGTCCGGGCCTCGGCGCCCAGCACTTCACTCCCCGGAGGCAGGGAGTTCTCGTCGATCTTGAGCAGGTGCAGGCCCGGTGAGATTCCCTTTACGTGGTATTTCCCAAAAGTGTCGCTCTCGGCGAACCAGCCGGTGTCGATGTAGACGCGCGCCCCCGGAATACCCCGGTCTTGATCGCCGTTTTGCATTCCGTCTTCTTCGCGATCGCAGAAGACTTTCCCGAAGACCAGTGCCTGTTCGAACACCGCATCCGGCACTACCCGAACGGCGGCGCTGGCCTGGTTGGAAACCGGGATGCTGCCGCCCAGGTATGCCCGCGCCAGGTTCTTCTTTCTCCCCGGCTTTACATCGCTGCCCAGTACCATCTGGTAGCGGATCATCAGGGAACTCCCCGCCGGAAGCCGGTAAGGACCGAAACTGAAAACTCCGCTGCGGGTGTCTCCCCCGTCCGGGGTTCCGATTTGTCCAAAGGGCCGCACCGCACCCTGCGCAGATATCGTCTCGACGCGCGCCGAGCCGTCGACATACCTGAAACCCCGGGGTGCCAGATCGACGACGCTCAGTTCACTCCGGTCGCTCTGGTTGTTGTTAAGTCGAAGAGTGTAGGTGACCACCTCGCCGACCGCGGCCAGGCGCTTGTCGGCCTCCTTGGAGAGGCTCATTTCCTGGGCCGCGGCGGCCGCGCCGTAGCCCAATGTCAAAAAGCCCACCAGCAGGCCTAGTGGGAGGCGGCAAGCATCTCTTCCCATTGGGTGTCTGCTGCCCACATGAGCCGGGTTGAATTGTAGTCGCTGTCGATTATTCCGTCCCAGGTGAAGTAAACCGAGATGCCATGGGCATCCGGGTGGTCGGAGCGGTGCCGTTCGTAGATGACCACGTCGTTCAGGATTGTCGCCATCACCCGTTCGTAGATCCCGGGATTTTCTCCGGTGTGATTGCGGGCGCTTTCGGCCAGACGGTAGAGGTCGGCGAAGGGTTCGCAGTAGCCCCAGTAGCAGCCGAACCACTCGGCCTCGCCGACGACCGCGTTCCAGGCCTCCATGTCGACGTTGATCAACTCCTGAGCCATGGCGTCGGCGGCCTGGGCCAGATCGTCCATTCGGGTCAGATCGTAGGCGGCCAGGGTCATGTCCTCGTAGGACTCCGAAATCATGTAGGTGTCGATCACCAATTGGGCGAACCGCCGGGGGGTCGGGGAAGGATCTTCGGCGAACCGGCGCAGGAAGTTGTAGTAGTCCCATCCGGCTCCCGGTTCGGTTTCCTCGGAGGCTATCATCACCTGGGCGTCGTTGCGGATCTGGTAGGCCACCTCGGCCATGCCCTCCAGGCAGGCGTCGAAACCGATAACTTCCAGCCCCTGCCCGTCGACCGCCTGGTGGATCTCAAAGGTGAGCAGCCAGTCGTCGCCGTCGGTTTCGTCTATGCACATCCCCTTCCTGGACGGAATGCGGTTACTCTTTCTGCGCCACCCGTCGCCGTGGTCCCAGAGGATCAGGTAGTAGGAGGCGTTTTCACCGGCGATGCCCTTCACGTCCTGGATGAATGCGGACAGAACGGCCGGATCGCCGGTGTTCAGTTCCTCTTCCGCCCCCACGGTCAAGCCCAGGCTGGCTCCTTCCAACTCCTGGCTGTGCCCGTTGTGTATTTCGAACAGGCGCGTGTCGCTCCAGGCGGCCCACTCCCAGCGATCCATCAAGACGAAGACGCGCAGCCAGTCCACGTCGTCCACCCGGGCTGCTTCCATCTCCTCCAGGTCGCTCACCCCGAAGGGGTCCAGATTGTTGTCCGCGCCCAGGTACACCAGTAGCACCACCGAGTCGCCGCAGACATTGGGACCGGCCACGCAGCTTCCGGCCCGGCACACGTCCGGCTGGGAACAGGGATCTCCGTCGTCGCAGGTAGTGCTGACAAAGTAGAAAACGCAGCCGTATCCCGGATTGCAGTAGTCATCGGTGCAAGGGTTGGAATCGTCGCAGTCCTCGTCGCTTGCGCAATCGAAACAGGCATAGTCCTCAGAATCGGTCAAGCCGTCGCAATCGTTGTCGACCCCGTCGGTGCAGGTAGCGGTGCCGGCGCCTGCCTCCTGCGCCCGCGGATTGATGTCCGGGTCGGAATCGGCACAGTCCAGCCCTCCGCAGAGCTCCGGAGTGTAGCCGTCTCCGTCCTCGTCCAGGGCCACGCCCAGGCACGAACCGCGAATACAGGCGTCGTCGGTGGTGCAGTTGTTGCGGTCGTCACAGGATTCGGCGTTGTCCGAGTGTATGCAGCCCAGAGCAGGATCGCAGCCGTCGTTGGTGCAGGGATTGCCGTCGTCGCAGTCCAGCACCTGCGTTCCCGGCTGGCAGGCACCCGAATCGCAGACATCGCCCAGGGTGCAGGCGTCAAGGTCGTCGCATGGCTCGCTGTTGGGCGCGTGATCGCATCCCGTATCCGAAAAGCACTTGTCGGTGGTGCAGGGGTTTTGATCGTCGCAGTCGAGCATCTCGACGCCCGCGCAAACGCCCTGGTTGCAGACGTCGTAGAGGGTGCACGCATCCTGGTCGTCGCAGGGCGCCCGGTTGAATGCATACACGCAGCCCAGGGCGTCGTCGCAGGAGTCCTCCGTGCATGGGTTTTTGTCGTCGCAATCCTTGTCCGATTCCCCCACGCACACCCCGTTCACGCAGCGGTCGTTGGTGGAACATAGCTGCCCGTCGTCGCAAGGTAACTGGTTGTTTGCGTATATGCAGCCGCTGGCGGGATCGCAGCTGTCGTCGGTACAGATGTTCATGTCGTCGCAGTCGGCTTCCGGGCCGGACCGGCAGACGCCTTCCGAGCATACATCCCGCAGAGTACAAGCATTTCCATCGTCGCAGGGCAGCGAATTGGGGTAGTGAACGCAGCCCGCCAGATCGTCGCAGCCGTCGGTGGTGCAAGGGTTTCCGTCATCGCAGGACAGCGGGGAGTCGCCCACGCAAACACCGTCGAGGCAATGATCGTTGGCCGAGCACGCCTGGCCGTCATCGCAAGGCAGGGAGTTGTTCCGGTGCTCGCAAACTCCGTCGAAGCAATAGTCGTCGGTGCATTGGTTCCCGTCATCACAATGCAGATCACTCACGCATTCGGGAAGACCCGCGTCCGCGTCCGCGTCCGCGCCCGCGTCCGGTAGCGGACTACGCCCCTCACTGCATCCGGTGAAAACCGCGAAGGTCAAGGCAAGAATGATCCGACCGCGATCAGTCATTTATTTCTTCTTGAGTTCGGCGAATATTGTCAGATCCACACCGGGTACCGGGCGCACGGTACGCTTCCAGGTCCGGTAGCCCTTCAGTTCTATCTCCAGCAGCGTGGGAACATCGGCGCGCAGCATGACCGCCATGGGAGTGAGCTTTTTCAGTGGAAATCCCTCGGTCACGACCTTGGCCCCGTCCGGCTCGGATTCCACGCCTACTTTTATGCGCTTGGTGGAGGGCTTGCCCGGTTCCAGGGTCAGATCCACTGCCGCCTCCTGTCCGTCCTTCAGGCTGAAACGCTCGAAGGCCAGCGCCCGTTCCTTTTTTTCAAGCAGGATTACGTGATCCAGGCCCGCGGGAACGTTCTTGAGGGTCGTGGGTGTGCGTTTTTTGGTGGATACTCCGTCCAGGTAGATCAACGCCCGTGCGGGCTTGCTGTCCACGCGGACGCTACCGGCGCCCTTGCCTTCGGCGAAGGCCACCACCGGACCTCCGGACATTCTGGCCTTTTCGGCCGCTTCCTTGCTCAGGACCGCGTTGAAGGAAAGCGGCTTAGTTGTGTCGGTCAGAGTGAACTTCTTTTCCCAGGGAG
>Ga0180432_10008281_pt1 | contig 12990 bp, 9 predicted proteins | sample SS_ome_10_FD_132414 | JGI IMG/M metagenome (GOLD analysis project Ga0180432, IMG submission 132414) | Hypersaline lake sediment archaeal communities from the Salton Sea, California, USA - SS_1_MS_2 metaG | ecosystem: Environmental > Aquatic > Non-marine Saline and Alkaline > Hypersaline >...
AGGACGAAGCGACGGTGTTCCCGGTCAAGCTCGATGATCTTGAGGCGTAGTTGCGTGCCGACGAGGCGGCGTAGCTGATTGTACCTCTCGGTTTCGTCCGCCGAAGACACGAGCTTCAACAGGTGAGAGGCGGGGACGAAGCCCCGCAGGTCGTTCCACCCCACCAACACGCCGCCACGGTTACAGCCGATGATGGGCAACTCCAGGATCTCCTCCTGTGCCATGGCCTCCTGGGCGGCTGTCCACTGGTCTTCCAGGGTGCCCGTCTCGGTCGATTCCTGTGGCTCGGGGACGTCGAACCTCTCTGCGCTCCATGGGTCCGCCTGGGCGGCGAAAGGGGCGGCTTTTCCGTTTTCTCCCTCACGCAGCAAGGCCTCCCAATAGGCCTCATCCGGCGGTACGTGACCCGAAATCCATCGCCCCGTCTGCCCCATCGTTCTTTCGCCTCCGTTCCTTACTCCGATCTTTCTCCTGGCCTTCACCCGGCGCTTGGGCGTGGCGTCGCACGTGTCCTGACGGCACACCGATTATATGGTGGCGCCGATGCCTTGTCAAACGTCCGACTTCCGGGAGAGGTCGGCGTCGCCGGTGCAGTTGCTCAACTCCTGCCGTTCCATCTCGGCCAGGGCCTGGGCCACCGCCTTGATGGCGACGCGCTGCTTACGGTACAGGTCCGACTCGCTCATCGCCAACCGCCGCGCGACCTCGCGTACCTTGCGTCCCTGGAGGAACTTGAGCTCCAGGATGTTATACAGGATCCACTCCGGCGTCGTCATCTGGCGCTGGCCGTCGGGGCGCAGCCGTTCGATGGCCTGTTTGAGCACGGCCCGCAGACCTTGCATGGCGTTGCCATGATGCTCCTGCCCGGCACGTTCCACCACCGAAAGCGACAGGAGCGGGCTGGCGGTCAGCTTGGGGCCGCCCCAGTAGTGGCTGAGCGCGTCCCTGACCCACTGCCGGAACTCGTCGGCCTCCACAGGGCTGAACCCGGATAGGGCTTGCTCGCCGGTGTAGTGTATCACCCCACGGCGGCGCTGGATGTCCTCAATCTCCGGGATGATTCGCTCCAGGGCGTTGAATATGCCCTGTTGAATTTGGCGGTCCTCCATGGCCGCCCTTGCCTGGGAGAGGAGGGTTTCCATCCCAGCCTGTTCCTCCTGGCTCAAGTCCGGCTCGGGTGCGCGCGCCTGGATGCCTACCATCCCGATGACGACGTCCTGGCCGTGGACGCGTAAGGGGACCAGCCAGTACCCATTCCACACGTACAGGTCCCCGTGTCGCTCGACGGGGTGCTCCCCCGTCGTCTCGCCCTCGGTGCCCTCCTGAGTGACCACGCTTTCCCCTGCAGGGTGTGAACTCCGTTCACCCGGAAGCGAGGGCCAATCTCCCTCTTCTTCCTGGGGAGGTGGGGCGGCTCCTTGCCACGTCTCGGGGGGGAGCGTGTCCGCTGTTCCCGGCTCCAGGGGACCACACACGACCTCCAGGTGGGGCCTGCCGCCGTCTATGACGGCCACAAAGGCCGTCTCCACGCGCAACAGATCGCACAGGGCCGTGAGCACGTTCTCCAGGAACTGGTGCAAGTCGGTCGTGGTCAGCAGGCGGTTGCTCAGCTCCTGAATCCGCTCGATCTCCGGTTGGTCCTGGCGATAGAGGGCGCGGTCGATCAAGGGCTTGGCCAGCTCGATGCCGAGCTGCGCCAGCAGGATCAGGCCGACGACGCCGAAGAGCATCAGGCGACCGCTGGGCAGGCCAAACAACCCTTCCGCCCGGTACCCGGCGACGATGACCACGACGACCAGGGTGGCGACGAGAGGCCCGCGCAGCAGGAAACGGATCATGCGGTGTTTCACCACCCGGTCAGGGGTGAGCACGCCGAAGAAGGCCACGCTGTAGGCCAGTAGCACCAGCATCATCCCGACGGCCAGGTTTCCCAGCACCAACGTCAACCAGAGCGCCTTGCCCGGCACAGGGGTGGGCCAACCTGTGAGGAGCAGGTAGGGAAAGACCCCGGCCGCCGGTGCGGCGAATGCGGCCGCGAGGTAGGTCATACGCCGGCGTGAGGTCGAGGTGAGGCAACGGCGGCGTGCCCACAGGACGTTGATCCCTCCCCAGACCACGGCGGCACAGAAGTAGAGGACGAAGAGGGGGAAAAGCGATCCAGGCAGCAGGTGGAGGGCTTCGTGTGCCAGTGCCCCGCCGTGCACGACCAGGTCGCTGAAGGCCACACCCAGCAACAGGAGGGTACTGAAGAGATAGCTGAGGCGTATTGCCACGTCGCGCAGCCGGCTTCGAGCGCCGGTCGTGGCCAGCAGGGCGCTGGAGAAGCTCAGGTAGGCCGCCGGGGTGAACGCCAGACCTACCCACTGCATGCGTAGCCAGGGAGTGGCTGTGGCCAGATCCTCGACGCCGAACAGCGCCAGGTCCACGAAGTAGGTGATCAGCACACACCCGAGCAGGGTGACGAACGAGCGAGCGACGCTGTTGTGGGGATTGTAGATGATGAGATAGAGGGACAGGGCACAGGAGACGATGACAATGCCCGAGGTGAGAACGACGTTGATTAACTTAAGGAACTCCTGCAACTCAATCGCCGATAAGAAAACCATCAATCTGCCTGTAACTCCGTCCGAAATCTTAACTCACTCCGCCGGAGAGCTAGCGCAACGAGTCTCCAAAGAACAGCACGATGTCTTGACTGGGCCAGTAGTGGTCGTTGTAGCCGCAGAAGGCCAGCCCCCGGGATTGACAGAAGCGGATGGCGGGGTAGTTCTTGGTCTGGGTTTCGACCACCAGCCGCACCAGGTCGTGATCGCGGCCCCATTCGGCCGCGGCCCACAACAGCGCCGTGCCAATGCCCCGGCGCCTTCGGGGTCGGCCCACGACCAGGTCTCCGATCCGGGCGATGCCGTGCTCGGCCTGGGTGGTCAGGGCCACGTAGCCAGCGATCTGCCCGTCCTCCACCGCCACCAGGAACCCGTCCCGCCTCTGCCATCCCACCAGCAGTTCCTTGCCCTGGCGGGGGTAGTTGACGCGGATCTCGCGGGGGAGGCGTGCTTCTCGGAAGGTGACTGTCAACGCGCCATCCCTCTCCCTGGTTTCCATCTGCCAGACGCTGCTGGTGGTGTAGGAATGGTCTAGCATGCTACACGCTTCCAGATCCTCTGGCCGTGCCGGTCGCACTTGCATCGGCTTTCCCCCGATCGTTGATTCCCGCGCTTCCACAGCCGCCGTCCGGCCGCCCGTTCCTCCCGGGGGCAGACAGGCGCTACGCGTGCTGTACCCTTGCTGCGGTGTCATTCTACCACCAGGCTACAGTTGGGGCAACCTGGCCTCGTCGCGGGTGCTCGAAGCAGGGGATGCCCTATGTCTGTCTTTCGGTTGATTGGTTAGTACTAATCTCCTATGGATATTCCGCCCACTTGAGTTATACTATAATTACTTGTCTAGCGTCGTCCGCCTATTCATCCTTCCAGGGACGGGCAGTTTTCCGTGAGCACGTGCCAGGCAATGATGCCACTGCGCTTCCCTTTGTATTGGGGAGGGGATAGCTCTGCTGCCCGGCACGTGCTTCGGTTTCGTAAATGATGGATCAGGCTCTACTGAAAAACGGCTCCCGAACCCGTCCCCGGGTGAGGCAAGCGACCCGAGGACGGGCCCTGGAGCACCTTTTTCAGGGAGGTCATGGATCAGGTATCGTGAGAGCATATATGGAGCGGTGATGGAAACACGAACGGGGATCATACAAGTTCTCTCTGTCATGTTCCTGGAGGCTGTCCAGAATCTTCCCCTGATCGCCGGGTTTATGGGTGGCCTTTCCCTTTGGAACAAGAGTTTGTGGCTGTCGGTCACCTGCATGGTGGCGGGCAGCGTCCTGAGCGCTCTATCCATGGTTCCTACGGAAAGGAGGATATTCGAGGGGCATCGTGAATCTGCCAGGGCCGTGATTGCCAATGTCGGAGTGTTCTCCGTCTTGATGTTCGGTTTTGGGGCCTACGTGCGTGCCGGGTGGAGCAACTGGCGCACGGACGCGGTGGGCGGCCTAGTCGCAGGTGCTATGTTGGGTGCGGCGCAGGATCTGGCCGCTGGGGAGCCCGTCGGTTTCGCCCGTGTGTTGGCACTGGGACTTTCTTGTGTCGTCTCTCTGCTTGTGATTCGATGGGTGCTTCAGGTGTGGCCCCTCTTGGTCGGCATCCTGGCCGTCACGATCTGGTTCACGTTAATGATGGGCGCATACAAGTTGTGGCGAAAGGCCTGCGGTTCTCCCGCGGCGGCTGGCGACATAGAGTGATCGGAGGAGAGGATACGGATGGCAGGCTTGCGCCGAATCTGGTCGCGATCCAAGGCGTTCCGTGTCGCCCTGGTGGCTGTCCTGGCCTACACGCTGTTGCGTCTGGCCGTGCAGGGTCTGTTCTTGGCTGTGATGTTGCTTCCGGACAAGAGCGTGATGGGCGGGTTGCCGGAGCGGGCGGGGGCTGAGGGACCGATGCTTCCGGTGGATCTCCAGTTATACGTGGAGGCCGCAGAGCGGCTGTGGGCGCGCCAGAATCTCTATCCGGTCTGGGATCGGATCGAGATTTATCAGTATTCGCCCGCGTTCGCCCTGGCGTTTCGCCCGTTTCTATGGCTTCCTTCTGATGGGTCGATCGCCGTTGTCCATACCCTGCTGCACATCGTAGCCTATGGGTTGCTATATCTGTGCTGGGGGCGGATCTTCCGTCGGCTGAGCCTTGTTCGGGTGGAGGAGGCCTGGGCCTGGACCCTCCCTGTTTGGTTGCTCTTCTCGCAGTTCTGGAGTGATTTGGGGTATCTCAACGTCTATATCATCGTCGCTTTGTTGGCCACGTTGCTCATTGATGCCGTCCTGCACGAACGCCTGGGGCGGTCTCTCTTGTGGCTTTCCATCCTTCTCCAGGTCAAGCCCCACTGGGCTTTTGCGGCCGCCGTTCCCTTGCTCTTGGGGCGGCGCCGTTTCTTCCTTAAGCTGATGGCCCTGGCCGCTCTCGTCTACGCCGGTGTCGCGGGTGCGACGATGTTGACGGTCGGGACCTCCTATGGGTGGGCCCAGTACGTAGACTACTTCCAACTCCTGTACAACATGCGTCGCTGTTTTCCTTGGCGGGGCCCCTCGGCGCCATTCCTGGGATACAATCACTCGATTACCCAGATCGTGGTCTACCTGTTGGGCCTGTCGCCGGCCACGCTACGGCTGGGGACAGGCGTCAAGATCTTGCTCTTGATGCCGATAGCTGGGGTGAGCCTGGGGCATTTGTTTCGTCCGGTTCGCTCTGTTGGTTACGAGGTGCCCCGCCTGAGCCTGGATTTTGCATTTGCTTTGTACTTGGGCGTTTTCATATGGATGGATATGGTCTGGGAACTGTCGCTGGGTATCGCTGTGTTCGTGTATTTACTGGGGACGTTGGCCCGGCGCAACGCCAGGGCCTGGGTCTGTGTGGTGTTCTTGCCCTACGCATTGCTTGACCTCTGGCGTCTTGTGAGCTTGGCTCTCTCTGCGTTGGGACTTGAGGTGATCGCACCTGGTCCCTATGTGTTGACAGACCCGGCGATCTACGTTCCCCTTGTGATGTTCGTCATTCTCACATTCTACGCTCTGCTGGTCAGGCGGCTGTGGGGTGCCCTGGTCTGCAGGTGCCCCGAATGGTGTACTCTGCTCACCCACATGGGTGGCGGGGTCTCGGCGCTTGGGTCGAGAGCTCGAGACCGGGTGCTGAATGCTGGGTTTCGTGGCGAAGGCCTGACAACAGGACGTGCAGAGCGGTCGGTGTGAGGGTCCCTATGCCAGTGACCTCGGTCGGCCAATCGAGATCCGTGGGCGAACGGCATCCGCGTAGCCGTGATTTCCAAGCGCGTCCTTCTTTGAAGACCGATATCTCCTACGCCATGGTCACGTTGGGTAGTACGATGATCTGGTCCGTCTTGGGTGGTTGGTTATTCTACTTTTACTTGCCGCCGGAGGGGGAGGGACCCGTCCTGGTGCCGGCGGCACTGTGCGGTGCGGCGATGTTTGTCACTCGCGTCTTGAACGCCCTCATTGCGCTGCCTGTCGGGTATTTGTCCGACCATGCCCGTGGCCGATGGGGGCGCCGGCTGCCGTTCATGTTTTTCTCCGCGTTGCCCATGCTGCTCTTTTTCGTCCTGCTGTGGACCCCGCCTGTGTCGGGTCAGTCCATGTGGAACCTGATCTATTTGGCGTTGATATATGCGCTTTACAACGTCGCCTATACGTTCAACCAGATTCCGTTCACAGCCCTGTTGCCTGAACTTGCGCTCACTGACCATCATCGCGTGCGCATGTCGGCGTGGTCGGCTGGCTGTTTGCTGATCGGCATGATCATGAGCGGCCTTGCCGGTCCTGTCATTGAGGGCTTGGGATACCTGGACACGGCTCTGATCTACGCTGGCATCGCCTTGCCGCTTCTCTACCTTCCTTTACTGGTGTTGCATGAGCGACCGGAGAGACAGGTGTCGGGGCCAGGTGTCGCTGTGAGGCGAATGGACTTCTGGCATAGCCTGGTCGCCGTGTGGCGCAACCGGGCCTTTCGACTAATCACAGCCACTGGTGTCCTTTACCGTATCGTCCTGGTCTTGGTCCAGGCCGCGATTCCATTCATCGTCACCGAGGTCTGCCACTTGACCCGGGCGGACACGATGTATTTCTATATTCCGGCTCTGTTGGCGTCGTTGGTCTGCTATCCATTTCTGACCTGGCTTTCGGACCGGGCAGGCAAATGTGCTGTCTTTGCCGCATCCCTGTTGGCATCGGCGGTGGTGCTCCCTGGGCTGATGTTCATCGGGGATTGGTTCCCTGTGGCGTTGAAGGTTCAGGGCATCGTATGGGTTGCGCTGCAGGCGACGGCGATGTCCGGCGTCACGATGCTGCCGCCTGCTTTTGGGGCCGAGGTCACCGATCATGGTGCTGCGCGGACGGGCCAGCGTCACGAGGGCACGTATTACGCTACCTGGGGGGTGATTGAGCAAATCATCAACGGTGCAGCGATGGCGCTTCTGCCGTTGTTGTTGTTGTTGGGCCGCGGCCGGTCTGGCCCCCACGGCCCCCTTGGGGTGCGGATGATCGGTGTCGTGGGCGGCGCTCTGATGCTTGCCGCCTATCTGGTCTTCTTGCGCTACCCGCTCCGAGAACGCTGAGAGACACTCGACCGGAGTAACTGGGGGTGAGTGCAGATCTATTTTACAATGACTGAAGGATGGAGGGGAGCATGGATACTACAACTGGAAGGATCGCCCACCTTGAGCGGGTCAACTACCTGGCTATGCAGCCTGTCGTTCAGGCTACGCCTGGCTTGGACCTCGTCTTGCGCGATGACATCGTCATGACCAGTAGCGAGATATTTCCCACTCCGGACACGACCCATGCCTGTTTGTTGCAGTCCACCTCTGGGATGGCGGACGATCTAGTCAACGAGGCTATAGCGTACTTCGAGTCCAAGGGCTTGCCGACGACGGTGTTCATCTCTCCAGCCTGTACACCGTCGGATCTGTCGACGTGGAACCGTCGCCTGTTGAGGCGAGGGTTTGTCAGGCGGGAGGCTGTGGAAGCCTGGATGGTCCTCGAAAACCTGTCTGATTTCGAGATCCCGCCGCCGTCTCCTGGCGTGGTGGTCAGGCAAGTGTCCGGGGACGAGGTGGCCACTTTTGCCGAAGTCTTTATGACGGCCTTTGGCCTTGCGCTTGACTTCGCGCCCCACATGGTGCGCATGTTGGAACCTGCGGTGGGACTGCCCGATTTTTACCACTATATCGCTCTGATTGATGGATGCCCCGTGGGCACCAGCCTTTGGCGACGTTACGAACGGTTTGGCATTCTGGGAGGCACAGGGGTTGTGCCCGCATACCGTGGGCGTGGCGTCGCTACTAGTCTGGCAATTCGAGCCGCTACAGAGGCGCGGGAGCAGGGGGTTGACACGTTGGTGCTACAGACAGACGCGGACACGTGGCTTGAGCGCCTCTTGAGCCTGAGTGGTTTCAAGAGGGTTTTCACCAGAACCGGCTACACGTTGCCATGAATCCTTTGGTTGAGATCGTCGATTTGGAGAAGGTATACCACACAGGCGACGTGACCTGTAGAGCGCTGAGGGGAATTTCCTTGGAAATCTTCCCGGGGGACTTTGTAGCTGTCATGGGTCCTTCTGGTAGCGGCAAGTCGACCTTGTTGCACTTAGTCGGGGGGTTGGATCACCACAGTGCCGGTCTGGTGAAGGTGGGGGAGCATACGCTGCACGCCATGGGCGAGACCGCTCGGGCTAGGTTCAGGCGAGCACATATCGGTTTCATCTTTCAGTTCTTTCACTTGATTGATAATTTGACGGTGCGTGCCAATGTGGAGTTGCCTGCGTTGTTGGTTGCTGGAAGAGATAGAAGGGCGATTCGAAGACGTTCTGGTGAGTTGTTGGAGGGGTTGGGCATTGCCGATCAGGCTGAAAAACATCCCTGGGAGTTGTCCGGAGGTCAGCAGCAACGGGTGGCCATTGCCAGGGCGCTCATCAATCGGCCCACTTTGTTGCTGGCTGACGAGCCGACCGGGAACCTGGACAGCGCCAGTGGGCGGGAGGTGCTGAATATCCTGTGCGAATTCAACCAACGTGGGCAGACAGTCCTGTTGGTCACTCACGATGTACTGGCTGCTGCCAGAGCCAGGCGCGTCCTGTTTCTTCGTGACGGCCGCATCGTCGACTGCGTGCCGGGAGGCGATGTGAAGCACATCTCCTCCCACAGATGGTTTTCGTCCACGCGTTCAGCGGGCTTGGAGGTCGATCTGCTTGCTTCCTCATGCCCCTACACTTCCACGGTCGGTTAATTTCATGGATGCAGTCTGGCAGAAAATCAAGGCTGACGTAATCACTCGACCGCTGATCTCGACGCTGATCTTGGTTACGATTGTCACGTCTTCTATGCTGCTGACACTCGCCCTGGCCACGCTGTTGAACATTCGGGCTCCCTATGACAGGTCTTTCGAGCAGCTCAATGGAGCCCATCTCTGGCTTCACTTCAATCGCGATCAAATCCGAGCGCGGGATATCGAATGGATTGAGGCCCTGCCGGGCGTTGCTGCGAGCACCGGACTGCGCTACAGCTTTCCAAGCCGCGTGCGCATTCGCGATACCCGGGTCTGGGTCAGCCTGAGGGCTATCCCTGTGGAGGGGGCGACGGTGAATCGCCTATTGGTTCAAGAGGGTAGGACCCTGGCCCCGCGCCAGAGGGAGCTTCTGGCAAGCAAAGACATAGACGATCTGTATGGGCTGTCGGTGGGTGAATCTATCGGCGTCACCCGATCGGATGGGAAAGAGGTCCATTGGTCGGTCGTTGGCTTGGCCTACAATCCGATGTGGGATACGTATCGCAATAGCCAGCCTCCGTACGTCTACGTCAGTGAGGACACCCTGCGTGAGCTGTTTCCCGACGACTCTGCCTGGGATTGGTCTATGGGGCTTCGCCTGGCTGCTCCCGACGCCGTCGATGAGATGGTGGCTCTGATTGAGGCTGAGCTTCGGCCCAACGCTATCGAGAGCCATACGGATTGGCGTGACGTGAGGAGATCGGCCATTTTTGGAGCCAAGCTCAATTTCGTGTTTTTGGGCGCTTTTAGTCTGTTTGCCATCTTGGCCACCGTCTTGGTTGTCACCAGCACCATCAGCGCGATTATCCTGTCTCAGTTCAAGCAGATAGGAATTCTCAAGGCGGTCGGTTTCACCCAGCGCCAGATCTTGTGGCTTTATCTAGGGCAATATTTGATCTTAGGTTTGATCGGCACTCCACTGGGGCTGCTGCTGGGTATGGCTCTGTCCCCCTTGCCGCTCAGAAGCGTGGCGGTTTCTCTAAGTACGACCTTTCGCCCCCCGTTTGATTTCCCGCTCGTGGCCACCGTCTTGGTCGCAGTTCCAGGCGTCGTCATTCTCTCTACTGTTGGGGCGGCCTACAGAGGCGCTCGGGCGAATATCGTCCGCTCCATCACCGTAGGTGCCGAAGCGCCGCACACGAAGCCGTTCTGGGGGGTCAGATTGGCCACCCGGCTGGGTCTACCTATGGTCTTGGTTTTGGGACTGAACGAGGTATTTGCCAGACCGTTCAGGTCCTTTATGACTGGGTTAAACCTGACGCTCGGTGTGATTGGCGTGGTCTTTGGTCTGACGCTGAATCAGACGTTGGATGTCTACGAGACGGATCCTTCCCTGTTGGGCATCGTCTATGACGCGACTGTGACCAGGGACAAGTCTAGCGACGGGAAGACGCGCTATCTGTTGAGCCAAGCTCCCGGAGTAGATGCTTTCTACGGTGAATATCTGGCAGACGTTGAGACGCCGGCAGGTCGGTCGTTTCAAGTCAGGGCCGTGGAGGGCGATTTGAGCGCCTTTCCCTTTAGAATATCGAAGGGCAGGTTTTTCCAACCGGGTACGTGTGAGGCCATCGCCGGCCGGGGGCTGCTGGATTGGCTGGGGCTTGAGATCGGAGACGAGTTGACGGTGGTTTTCGAGGACAGGCCGAACAGGCCGGTGACCTGGCGAATTGTGGGCCAATATCCCGAGCCCGCAAATATGGGACAGATGTTGATGGTCAGCCTCCCTACGGTGACACGACTGGTCAAACACGTTGAGCCCAGGGCTTACCTGTTGGGCCTAAGGCCCGGTTGCGACACAGCACGGCTGAAGAGATACCTGGAGCCTAACTCGGACGCGGACCTGAATGTGAGGTTTGTCGGGCAGACCTTGCCCGACGCCGTCTTCTACCTGCAGTTGGCCATCTTCGCCCTGGCCGCTATCCTGGTCGTTATCGCACTGGTCAACGTGTTTAATACCTCCCTGCTGGCCATGCGAGAGAAACTAAACGTGGTTGGCGTGTTAAGAGCGTTGGGCATGACCCCGGCTCAGGTTGCGATGATGGTCAATACCATGGCTGGATTTCTGGGGCTCTCATCCGCTGTCTTCGGCGTTCCTTTGGGATTGCTCTCCACCCGGTTGCTGTTGACTGCCCTGTCCAGAACCTATGGATTTGGGGAGGTCATTGTGGAGATGAATTTGCTCTACGCTGTGCTTTTGATTCCATTGATGGTCCTGGTCGGTATGGCGGGCAGCTTTGTCCCGGGACGGTGGGCGACGAAGACCTCAATCGTGCACGTTTTGCGAAGTGAGTGAACCCTTGTGTGAGGAGAGAGCCGGATGAACGTTCACAGACCTGAGAGGCTTGAGGAGTTCCGGCGCCTGCCCGCGGAGGACGTTGCCCGGTTGGTGCGCGAAGCAGGGCCGAAGGTGTGCGTGTTTCCCATCAATGGCACTCGGCGCTGGTTTATGTTAGAGCATTCCCCTGGGCGGCTGTCTCGTACCCAGGGCGAGGATTTCGCTTCGGCGTACCTGGATATGGTCACCAAACGGCATATCGAGGTGTATCGTTTGCTCTTTGAACATGGCCTGGACACGCTGTTGACGCCTGCTTTCGGGCCGGATCTGATGGAGCGAGGCGGGGGCTATATGCAGATGGCGGCCGAGGGGTTGGCCCAGCTGACCAACCATCCGGCTTTCCTCGATTTCTACCAGGCGTACGACGTGCGAGTCCGCTTTTATGGCGATTACCACAGATTCCTGGATCACACGCCATATGCTTACCTGTGCGACTTGTTCGCTCGCGCGACGGAGGAGACGTCACATCACGAGCGGTGTCGGCTGTTCTTTGGCCTGTTTGCTCATGATGCGACGGAAACCATAGCGGGGATCGCGCTTCGGTTCTATCAGGCGCATGGGCATTTGCCGAACCGGCGCGAGATCGTGGAGGCCTATTACGGTGAGTACGTGGAGTCTGTGGACCTGTTCATTGGCTTTGACAGATTCTCTGCTTTCGATATGCCTTTGGTCGCCACCGGATCTGAAGATCTGTATTTCACCGTGAATCCGTCGCTTTACCTTGATGAGCGACAACTGCGTGATATTCTGTATGATCACCTCTACCTCCGTCGAGCGGAGCCGGATTATGTGTCTATGACCGCTGATGACTGGCGCTTGATGAGGGATTTCTATCGTGCCAATCACGGGATGACGCAGGGGGTAGGGCTAAGGCGCGGGAATGTCTGGTACCCCTTGCCTCAGGTGGAGTTGCCGCCTGGCTTTGCGGAATCAGTGGGTGAGACCCAATGATTGCTCAGGTCGATCGGATCGCGCCCGTGGATTTACGTGGGAGTGTTCGTCGTCTGCTCGATGAGATCGGCCCTGGTTGGATGATGAACACAGCCTACGATACGGCTTGGATTGCTCGCCTGAGCGAGCTGGGCGAACCGGTGGGTGAGCGGGCATTGGATTGGTTAAGAGCGCATCAGTTGGCGGACGGGAGCTGGGGAGCTGGAGAACTGCGTTATTACCACGATCGTCTGATTTGCACGCTGGCGGCTATGACTGTGCTCGCCAGGCACGGTCGGTCACGAGATCGCGCCAGGTTGCAGAGGGCTCAGTTGGCGTTGCAGACGATCACCCAGGGTCTGAAAGCCGATCCGGCGGGCGAGACAGTCGGCTTTGAGATGATTGTGCCTATTCTGTTGGACGAGGCCAGGACGCTGGGCGTCATTCAATCCAGTGGAAATGGCTCCTTAGAGCGACTGTCCCGTTATCGCACGGCCAAACTGAACGCGTTGCCCGGTGGGATGATCAATCGATCGGTCACTGTGGCTTTTTCTGCGGAGATGGCGGGCTCCGATGGGTTGCAGCTGTTGGACGTGGAGAACCTCCAGGAGGCCAATGGCTCAGTCGCGCACAGTCCCTCCGCGACGGCCTACTTCGTCCTCCACGTGCGGCGCTGCGAGTCTCCGGCCCTGGAATATCTGCGCCAGGTAGTTGCCGATGACGCGGCGCCAAACGTGGCTCCGTTTGATGTCTTCGAGCGGGCGTGGGTGCTTTGGAATCTGGCCCTGGCTGGCCCTGTGGATAGAGAAACGCTACGTCTGTGCCAGCGGCACCTCGATTTTCTCGAGGAAGG
>Ga0180432_10008282_pt1 | contig 12989 bp, 8 predicted proteins | sample SS_ome_10_FD_132414 | JGI IMG/M metagenome (GOLD analysis project Ga0180432, IMG submission 132414) | Hypersaline lake sediment archaeal communities from the Salton Sea, California, USA - SS_1_MS_2 metaG | ecosystem: Environmental > Aquatic > Non-marine Saline and Alkaline > Hypersaline >...
CCAGTATCCGCGTGCGCAACTGACCGGCCAGGTCCGCGAGCGACGGGTCGTGGATCCGGTTCTTGGTCTCCTGCGGGTCGGCCTCCAGGTCGTAGAGCTCGTCGTCCTCGTACAGGCGGTAGACGTACTTGTGCTTGTGGTCGCGGTACATCACGGCCTTGCCCACGGCGACGCGATTCTCCCTGCCCACCATGCCTCGCGGGTAGTACAGGTTCCCCGGTCGCAACTGGACTTCCCTGTTCTTGCTGTGGCGCTCCCAAGTGGGCCGGCCGCCCTCGGAGAACACGGCCTCGCGATGCGCGTCGGTCTCGCCCGCGATCACGGGCAACAGCGACCGGCCGAAGTGGTCGTGCTCCGGGGTGAGTCCGCACAGGGCCTCCACCGTGGCCGGGAAGTCGACGAGCTCCACGAGCGCGTCCGAGACGCGCGACTCCACCGGCACCCAGGAGGGCGGCTTGATGAGAAAGGGCACCCGGACCATGCAGTCCTCGAACGTGTTGTCGGTCTTCTCCACCAGGCTGAAGTCCCCGGTGAAGTCGCCATGGTCGGAGAAGAAGAAGATCGCGGTGTCGTCATACATGCCCGCCTCGCGCAGGGCGTCGAGCACCATGCCGAACATGTGGTCCGAACGCGCGCACATGCCGTAGTACACCGCGCGCAGCTGGGCCCAGCGCTCCTCGGTCCATCCGGGGCCGCCCAGGCGCATGCGCCGGCGCAGCTCCTCGTGGATCACGGGCTTGGGGCCTTCGCAGGCCTGGTGCGGCGTGCGCGGAGGCAGCCTTGTCGGATCGACCATGCTGAACCACGGCTCTTCGACCATGTACGGCGGATGGGGAAAGCCCGTGGGCACGAATAGGCACACGGGCTGGTCCTTGGGCGCGCGCTTGAGGAACCGCAGGGTGTTGTACGTTTCGTACCAGTCGTAGTCTTCACAGGTCTCAAGGGGTACGGACGGGTCTTCCTGGAGTTCGCCCCGGTAGAACGAGTAGTAGTTGTCTCCCTCCGGGTCGCCCCGTATGGATTTGTCGGAACTGAGGCGCTTGGGGCCCTGCCAGGTTCCCGGGGGCTTTTCGTTGCAGTACTCCTCGAACCCGTCTTGGGCCGGCACCAGGTCATTCTTGGGCCCGGCCCAGAACACGTAGTAGCCCGCGTCCTTGAGGGCCTTGAGCAGCACCGGCTCGCCCGGGCGCATCATGTAACGCATGGTGCGGTGCCCGTGGACGTGCGGGTACCACCCGCTCATGAACGAACACCGGCTCGGCGTGCACACCGGGTTCTGGACAAACGCGTTGCGGAAGCTGACCGCGCCTTCGCGCGCCAAACGGTCGAGGTTCGGCGTCACGGCCGCGGGATCGCCCATGTGGCCGAGCACGTCGCCGCGCCAGGAGTCCGGGTTGAAGATCAGAATGTGCGGACGTTTGGGTTGCTGCGGCATGCGCGGTCTCCTCCCATCGGGCCTGGACCCCATCGTCGATCCTGAGGCCGGGCTTATACCAGATTGCCGCATGCGTGTAAAGTGGCGCGAGAGCGCCAATCCGGGCGTTGTCTATGCCGGGACGCGGTGGTAAACTGCGTGGGAAACGTCGGTTTGGGGGATACTGTGGACGAGAATCGCTTCTGGCCGCGAGCCATCCTGCACGTGGACATGGACGCCTTCTTCGCGAGCGTGGAGGTCCAGGACGCCCCCGCGCTGCGCGGCAAGCCGGTGATCGTGGCCGGCCGAGCCGAGGAGCGCGGCGTCGTGTCCGCGGCGAGCTACGAGGCGCGCGTGTATGGCGTGCATTCGGCCATGCCCACCGCGCGCGCGAAGCGGCTGTGTCCGCAGGGGGTGTTCCTGCGCCCGCGCGGCGAGCGCTACGCGGAGGTCTCGCGCGCGGTGCGCGAGGTGCTGCACCGGTTCACGCCTCTGGTGGAGCCGGTGAGCGTAGACGAGGCCTTCCTGGACGTCACGGGCAGCCAGCGCCTGTTCGGCCCGCCCGCCCGGATCGCGCGCAGCGTAAAGCGCGCGGTGCGCGAGGCCACCGGGCTCGTCGCCTCGGTGGGTGCGGCGCCGAGCAAGTTCGTGGCCAAACTCGCCAGCGACCTGGACAAGCCAGACGGCCTAGTGGTCATCCCGCCCGACCAAGTGGCCGCGCGTCTGGGGCCGCTGCCGGTCAGCCGGCTGTGGGGCGTGGGCGGGCACACGCTCGAGGCCCTGGCCGCGGTGGGCATTCGCACGATCGCGGACCTGCGCGCCTGGCCCCGAGAGGCCCTGGCGCGACGGTTCGGGCAGGCGGGCGAGCACCTGCACGCGCTCGCCTGCGGCCAGGACCCCCGCGCGGTGACCCTGGACCGAGAGACCAAGAGCGTGAGTCACGAGACCACGTTTGCCAGGGACGTCTGCGACGTGGATGCCCTCGTGCCGGTCGTGACCGAGCTGGCCGACCGGGTCGCCGGCCGACTGCGCGCGGCCGGGCTCGCGGGCGGGGTGGTCTTCGTGAAGCTGCGCTACCAGGACTTCCAGACCGTGACGCGGCGCCGCAAGGTCTCTCCGCCCACGGACCTGGGGCGCGAGATCACGCGCGCCGCCCTGGACCTTTTGCATCGGCGCACCGAGGCCGGGGCCCGGCCGGTGCGGCTGGTGGGCGTCGGGGTCATGGACCTGGAGTGCGGCGGCGGCGAGCAGCGCAGCCTGTTCGCAGACGGGGCGCGCGCCCGGGAAGAAGTGCTCGAAGGACTCGCCGATCGCATCCGCGCCCGGTACGGTCGCGGCGCGATGGTGCGCGGCTCCACACTGCGCGCCTCTGAGGGATCCGAACGCTCCGCACAGAAGAAGGACGCATGAGCGCGCAAGGGCCCCACGACCCGGCGAGGGCGGTGCCTGCGTGAGAAGGTCTTCCGGGCGCATTCGGAGGGAGGTGGCGCCTTGCATTCCGGAGGCCGGCGGCTTATGCTGAGCGGCGGAAGGGTCCACAATTTGGAGGAGGGCTGAGCATGAAGTGGCCCACCCGAGGGAAGGCAGGTCGATTCGCAAGGCTGCCGGCGCTGTGTGCTGTGGCCATGCTGTGCGCGGGACTGGCTGTAGGCGCCGAGGGCAGTGCCCCCGGCCCCAGGGAGCCGGTGATCGGAAGCGGCCCCGACGTGCCGTATCGCACGGTGCATCGAGACGACATCCCCATCCTGCAGACAATCGTCATCCCCCGCAGTGAGAACTACACCATCGACGACCATGTGATCGTGGACGGGTACTTCTACACCTTCACCGTGCACTGCCCGCACGGCACCTACCAGGTCGTGTCCGTGCGCAACCTCATCAAGCTGTGCCACGAGATCGACGTTCTGGAGCACTTCCGCAAGGAGGAGCACGGCAGCCACTTCGCCGCGGGCGTGGGCGAGTCGGTCAAGAACGTGGGCAAGGGTGCGGTCAACGTCGTGCGCCACCCCGGCGTGGCGATCAAGAAGGTGGGCCACGGGCTGGGCCGATTCGGGCGGCTGCTGGCCAGTCCCTTCCGCGAGGACAAGCCGGTGCTGGCCAGCGACGGCACGGACCGGTCGCTGCTCGGGCGCGGGCCGGCCGGCGGAGAGCGGCGCCTGCTGGCCTATGAGCTCGGCCTGGACGTGTACACGTACAATCCGAACGTGCAGGAGCTGCTCAACTCGGTCGCGCGCAGCCGCCTGGCGGGCAAGCTGCCCGTGGGGGCCACGATCTTCGCCCTGCCGGGCGGGTCGGTGTTCACCCTGTCGCTCACCCCGATGGGCCACGACCAGTCCACCGAGGAGCTCATCCGAGACAAGGGCCCCTTCGAGCTTCGTCGCGAACTCGCCATCCGGTACGAGAGGCAATTCGGCCTGGAGTACGGCCCCGAGAAGGCGCCGCTCACCAAGCTGCTGGACAACCCGAACTACTCGCCCCGCGAGCAGGCGTACCTGTACCGGTATCTCCTGGACCTGCGCGAGGTTGACGGGGTCGAGCGAGCGGTCGAGTTCCTCGGCGCGGTGAGCTCGCCGGAGAAGGCGGGGATCGTAAGCACCCAGGTGGAGCTCCTGTCGCTCTTGCACAAGCGAGCCAAGCCCATGGCGCAGTTCGTGCCTGTTCGCAACACTCTGGGCGCGCGCAGCCGGGACGGCACCCTGTGCCTGGTCATCTCCATCGACACGGTGCGGTTCTGGAGCGACGTGATTACGAGCCTCAAGCTGAGCATTCAGGCCGCGCGCGAGGCGGGCGCAGAGCGCATCGAGTTCTGGTCTACCGGCGACATCGACCAGAAGTCGGTGGAGGCCTCTCGGTCCATGGGCGTGGCCGTGCACCAGAACATCCTGGAGAACCCCCTGTTCCGCAGGCCGCGCGAGCCGGACGTGGCCCGCGGACGCCGGTGAGAGGCGCGCCCCGCATAGGCATCGCGCATCCGTCTGGCGGTTGGGCCGATCCCGTACCGCAGGGCTTCCCACCCGTCTAACGCATCGCCAGGCTCGCGGTCAACGAGCGGTGCCGCGTGCTGTACGCCGAGGGCCGGACTGTGCGCCGCCTCGGCTGCGGCCAGCCCCCGTGCCCGAGCCCGTGGGGCATGCCTTGCGACCCATGCGGCCGAGCGGGGTTGCCTGCCGCCCCAGGGGCTTGCCGAGCTGCGCGGGGCCGTGGCCGCGCTGGGCGTTGCGAGGGGCGTCACGCGCCGCGCAGCTTGCGGCTCAGGCTGCGGGCCAGGTTCGTGGCCACCACGTAGCCGAGCCGCGGGCGCGCCTCCATGAGGCGCTGGAGGGGCGGAAGCGGCACCTCGATCACGCGCGCGGACTGCGTGAGGACCACGTCCGCGCTGCGGCGGGTCTTCTCCACGAGCGCCATTTCACCGAAGAGCACCCCGCTGTGCAGCACGGCGAGGGACGCGTCGCCCTTGCGCGCCTCGGCCTCGCCATCGAGCAGGATGTAGAGCCGGTCGGGCGTCTCGCCCTCGCGGATGAGGCGCGTGCCCGGTGGGTAATCGCGCAGCTGGGCGATCGTGGCCAGGTGATAGAGCTCGCCGTCGGGCAGGCCCTCGAAAAGCTCGGTGTCGCGCACCGCGGCGCTGATCTGCATGCCCACGGTGTGGTCCTCCATCCCCTGCTCCACGATGTCGCGGATGCGGGCGCCGTCGTCGAGCAGGCGCATGCGGCCCGGGTCGTAGGGGAGGCTCAGCTTCGCCATGCGCAACACGTCCAACCGCTCCACGTTCTGGAAGACCATGGACGGACAGTAGGCCACGGGGACGAACCCCAGGCGCTCCAGGGCGCGCTGGATCTTCGGGCTGTAGGCGGACACGTCCACCTCCTGATACGCGGCGCCGAACTCCTCGCGCGCCAGGCGGTCCACCTCGGCGAGGAGGTACCCCTTGACCGCGTCGTCGAACTCGATGAGCTCGAGTACGCGCACCTTGCGGTCGATGGGGTCGTGCGTGAATCCGATGGCGCCGAGCACCGCGTCACCTTCGCGCGCCACCAGATAATGGCTGTGCTGGGCCGTGATGCGGAAGAACCCGTAAGCCAGACTGAAGTGGCCGAACACCTCGCGGTGGGTGATCCGTCCCCGCTCGATGCGCAAGAGCGGCGTGACGCCCTCTTCGGTCAGGCGCTCGACCGTGCAGCAGGGCGCGGTCGGGTACCCGTCCGGTTCGTCCACCACCACCGCGTCCACGGGCAGGTCCATGTTCTTGAGCACGGTCTGCGCCAGGCGCGCGGCCTCCGGGATGAGGTGCGGATTGTTGCGCCGTAGCTGGCGCGCCGGGCCGAAGAGCGAGGCGTAGAAAACCACGCTCTCGCGCCTGCCGAACTGGTATTTCATGGGCTCGTAGCCCGCGGCGGTCCAGGACGCGTCGCGCGCGAGGCGCTGGCTGCCCTTGTGCACGGTGCGCACCTCGGCGAAGGCGAACTGCACCTTCTGGCGCACGCGGGAGACGAGCTCGTCCGCGATCGCCTGGGCCGCGCCGCGGGCGCGCTTGGTGGGCGCGGCCACGAGCCGCCCGAGCTCGCCGATCAGGTCCGCCATGCCGCCGGCCGCGAGCATCACCGACCCGGTGGCCACGATGCGCCCGTCGTTCTCGGCCACGAGGAACAGGGTGTCGTCGTCGAATACACTCTTCTTGAGCCAGTCGGTGTCGTAGAAGTCCTGGAAGGGGTAGTCCTCGCCGTACACGTTGGCGAAGAGGTTGCGCACCTCCTCGACGTCCGACTCGAGGGCCTCGCGCACGTTCGCGGTCACGGTCATGCCTCCCTGCCGACAGGGGGACTATTGTGCAGGCCGCGAGTCCATTGGCAAGGGTTTCTCGCCCCGCGCGAGTTTCGTGAGCCACGCGAGTACGTCCCTGGCGCGTCGGTCGAGGTCATAGGCCCGCGCGCGCGCGAGCGCCGCCCGGCCCATGCGCTGGCGCAAGCCAGGGTCCTGGGCCAGCGCGCGCAGGGCCTCGGCCAGGGCCTGTGGGTCGTCGGGGTCCACAAACCGCGCACAGGACGCGTCGGCCATGGCGCGCAGGCCGGGCAGGTCGCTCACGACCGCGGGCAGGCCGCAGGCCAGGGCCTCGGCCAGGGAGTTGGAGCTCGCCTCCGTGCGCACGGGCAGAGAGAAAAGGTCCCCGGCCGACAGGTACGCGGGCACCTGGTCGTGGGGCACCTCGCCCGCGAAGGCGACGCGGTCGCCTGACGGGTGCGCTGGGCCCTTGCCCAGGAAGAGCCCGGCCATGCCGGGCACGCGCTCCAGTGCGGCGAGCAGGCGCAGGGGCCCCTTGTTCTCGTCGAAATGCCCGGTAAAGGCCACGAGCAGCCGGTCGGCGGGCAGGCCCAGCCGGGCGCGCGCCTCGGTGCGGTCGCGTGGATAGAAGAACGCGGTGTCCGCCGCGTTCGCGCGCACCAGCGTCCGCCGGGGGTCGACGCTCAGGCGCTCGACGCAGTAGTCTCGGTTCCAGGCGTTCACGCACAGGAGCCCGGCGAGCCCCCGGGCCGTGGCCGCCACACGCTGGGCGCCGAGCTCTTCCTCGTGGCGCTGGGGCCGGCCTTCGCCCAGCGCGGCCACGGCGGGAACGCCCAGCGCCTCGGAGGCGGCGAGCGCCGCCGCGCCGCCCGGATACAGGAAGTGGCCGTACACGACCTCCGGCGCGCTCTCCAGCCTCGGCAGGGCCCGCACCGTGGCGCGGCAAAACGCGCGCACCGTCCACGCGAAGGTGCGAACCGGACCCAGGCGCCGCGCGCTGAAGGATGGGTACCGGGGCCGCAGGGTCGGCACCGGGTCGCCGGGATCCGTCGGCGCCGGGCCTCGGCCCAGGGGGTGCGGGGCAATGACCTGTACGCTGGCGCCCGCGCGATCCAGCGCGGCGGCGAATGCGCGCACGAACGCGCCCGCGCCGGGCCGCTGGGGCGTCGGATAGGTGCTGGGCACCATCAGCACGCGCAGGGGCTCCGCCGAATGCGCGGTCATCGCAATCCCTCGCCAGGGGTGAGCGTACGGTCCAGGAACAGCCGCCACCAGACCTCCAGGCACAGGAGCGTCCACAGCCGCGTGCGGTGGTTGGCCCGGCCACAGAGGTGCTCGTCCACGGTGCGTTCGATCACCGCGCGGTCGAACAGCTCCTCCCGGCGGGCCAGGCCGTCGCGCACGTATTCGCGCACCAAGGGCGCCCAGTCCGTGCGAAGCCAGGTCTCCAGCGCCGGTCCGAACCCGCGCTTGGGCGCGCGCACGAGGTCCGCGGGCAGGTGCCGCGCGGCCAGGCGGCGCAACAGGTACTTCTGCCGCCCCCAGCGCAGCTTGACACCCAGCGGCAGCCTGGCCGCGAACTCCACGACCTGCGGGTCCAGGAACGGAGACCGCACCTCCATGGACACCAGGCTGCTGGCGATGTCCACTTTGGGCAGGTAATCGCCCGGCAGGCGCAGGTGCAGGTCCGTGTACAGGTGGCGCTCGGCGTCGTGGAGGTCGTCCGTGTCCGCCTGCAACCCGGCCACGAGCGCGCGGGCCGCGTTGCCGGCCACGCGCTCGCGCATTGCGGGCGCGTACAGCCGGCCGCGCAGGGCCTGGTGCCAATGGTTCTGCAGGTCGTAGTGGTCGAGCACGGACCGGTCCACGTACTGGCCGAGCCACGAGGCCGCGCGCCGCGCCGTGGCCGAACGCCGTGACAGGGCCCCGGACCCGAGCACCCGGGCCGCGGCCCGGCGCAACAGGGCGGGGGACCACCGCCGCGCATGCTGGGCGAGGTGCGCGGCCTGCACGTTGGCGTATCCGCCGAAGGACTCGTCGCCCCCGTCCCCGGACAGGGCCACGGTGATGTGGGCGCGCGCGGCGCGGCTGATCGCGTGCACCGCGAGCGCGGACAGGTCCGCGAACGGCTCGCCGAACCGGTACAGGATCTGCGAGAGGTCGCGCTCGCCCTCCGGGCCCACGGCGAGCTCGGTGTGCTCGGTGCCGTACCGGGCGGCGACCTGGCGGGCGAGCGGGCGCTCGTCGTCCTCGGCGCACCCGCCGGGGAACCCCACCGAGAAAGTGCGAAGCCGCCCGCCTGCCTCCTGCGCCGCGAGCGCGGTCACAAGCCCGGAATCGATGCCCCCGCTCAGGAACGTGCCCAGGGGCACGTCGCTCACGAGCCGCCTGCGCACCGCGGCGCGCAGCCGGGCCTCGGTCTCGTCCAGGGCCTCGGACAGGCCCAGCCTGTGCATGGGGCGGAACCGCACGCGCCAGTACCGGTCCGTGCGCACGCCTTTGCGGCTCAGGCGCAGGGTGTGGCCGGGCGGGAGCCGTCCGGCCGACCGCAACAGGCACCGGTCCGGGGGCACGTACCCGAAGGCCAGGTACGCGTCCAGGGCCTGGGGGTCGATGTCCTCGCGCCGGGGCGCGGCGGCCTCGTACAGGGCAGGCAACTCGGAGGCGAAGTAGAACCGCGGCCCGTCCAGGCGGTACACCAGGGGCTTGACGCCCAGGCGGTCCCGGGCGAGGAACAGGTCTTCGGTGCGTGCGTCCCAGATGGCGAACGCGAACATGCCCGAGAGCCGGTCCACGCAATCCGGGCCCCACTCTTCCCAGCCGTGGACAAGGACCTCGGTGTCCGTGTCGCTGCGAAACCGGTGGCCGCGCGACGTGAGCTCTGCGCGCAGGTCCTGGAAGTTGTAGATCTCGCCGTTGTGCACCACGCGGACCGTGCCCGTCTCGTTGGCCAGGGGCATGCGGCCGCGGTCGGTGAGGTCGATGACCTTCAGCCGCCGCGCGGCCAGGCCGCAGGGCCCGTGCACGTGCAGGCCCGCGTCGTCCGGGCCGCGGTGGGCAAGCCGCTCGCGCATGCGGGTCAACAGCCCCGCGTCCACGGCGCGGCCGGAGTAGTCCACGATGCCCGCGATTCCGCACACGGTAGGGCTCCCCAGGTCAATCCGCGGGCTTGCGCAGGCGCACGGTCATGGTGCCGTACGTGCCCCGCCACATGGCGATCCGGTCCAGAAGCGGCGCGAGCGCGTGGTCCAGAAGCCGCACCGGCGCCCATCCCGACCCGGCCTCGGCGAGCCGCCGCCACGCGGAGAGCCGCGCGCGGCGCTCCAGCTCTTCGCGGCTGCGCTTTTCGCGACGGTAGGCGGTTAGGTTCCACCCGAGCATGCGCCGCAGCGTGTACTCGACAAGGCCCCGCGTGCTCATGGCGAAGAGCCGGTCGTCGAACCAGAACCGCTCCACGGACAGGCCTGCCGCGTCCGCGAGCCTGCGCACGGACCGGGGCGTGAAGAACTGCACGTGCCGGGGCACGTCGTCGAGGCGCATCCAGCGCGCGGCGAGGCTGTCGAAGTTGGGCACGGTGAAGACGAACTCTCCGCCGGGGCGCAGGGCGCGGGCCACCTGGCTGCACACGGACACGGGGTCGGCCAGGTGTTCGAGCACGGCCCAGGCGGCCACCACGTCCAGGGACCCGGGCGCGAGCCCGGCGTCCTCGATCGGCCCGCGCACGATGGGCAGGCCGAACACGTTGCGCGGATGGGGACTCGGCTCGCAGCCGTGCACGGTCCAGCCCCGAGCCTGCATATAGTAGAGCCAGTCGCCCCAGTAGGCCCCGATCTCGAAGCAGGTACCGGGCGGCCGAAGGGCGAGGTACGCGGCCTTGCGCCGGTTCGTCTCCGTGTCCCAGGCGGCGCGGATCTCCTCGTCCGGGCGCCGGGCCGCGTAGAAGTCGGGCGGATACAGGTCGCCCTGCACCGCGGCGGTGGGCCGGGGAGAGAGGTACACGTGGCCGCAGTCCGCGCACTGCACCACGCCGTAGACCTCGGGCCGGTCCAGCCACTCGTCGCGGGCCCGGTACAGGACGCAGCGCTCATCGGCTCCGCAGAGCGGGCACGGGGGCTCTTCGGCGGGGACGGGCATGCATGCGGCCTCCCCCGGCGCAGCGGACTGCGCATGGCCTGTCGGTGTGCTCATCACGGCATCCACAACGCTCGCCATGCTCGGCGCAGCCGCGGCGCTCGGAATCGGATCCAGTCCTGGGCCGGAGTGTAGCCGCAGCGCCCGCACTTGGCAAGCGCGCGGAGTCGGGGTCCTGGGTAAGCGTCGTCTTGCACACAAAAGGAGCGGGAGCGCCCGGAGGCGCTCCCGCTGGGATCGTATGCGATTCGGGCAGTAGGTCGTTCAGTCGTTCAGGTGCAGCCAGGTCTGCGTGGTGCACATAGGCATACCGGGTGGCGAGTGTACACTGCCTCCGGGCACGAACCCGAAGTAGTAGCCGTCGGACAGGTACATGTTGTCGGTTTGGTCCGCCGCGCCCTTGATGGCGCTTGCGCTCGCGAACTTGCCCGCCTTGTGGAGGACGACATGCCCGTCCTTGAACAGGAAGGTCCAGGCCATGCGCCGATGGTTGCTCGCGGTGTCGATCCCGTTCGGGTCGTCGTAGTCGCCGGCGATGACCGTGTTCGGGGCCGTATCCGGGGCAATCCACACGTACGGCGGGCCAACTAGCGGCATCGCATCTCCGCCATAGCCGGCGCCCGGCCAACTCGAGATGGTCCAGGGGGCGTAACGGCTCGGGTCCCCAGGGACGGTATTCTCGAGGTTGCAGCCCGTGCGCAGGTAGTGACACTCCTCAAATCCCTCGTCGTTCGAGCTCGGGCACTTGAACACCCCGATGTCGGCGATAACGCCGTTCCCGTTGTTGTAGAGCCCCAGGCCCGGGTACGGCTGCCCCGGCTCAATGGGACCGGGCCATTCCTCGTCCTCGTCATAACCCGGCCCATCCGCGTTCTGCATGCCCATGGGCCCTCGGTACGGGAAGTCGCCCTGATAGCCGGTGGCGCGATAGATTTCGATGCCGTTGCCGATTTCCTTCAAATTAGAAACGCATCTAGTACGTTGCGCGGCCTCGCGCGCAGCCTCGAGGGCAGGCAACAGCATTCCGGCCAGGATGGCGATGATCGCGATCACCACCAAGAGCTCGACCAACGTAAAGCCCTTGTTTCTCATGGAGCCTCCTTTCTCGCCCGGTTCCCAATACTATCGCATACGATCTAGAATCAGCGCATGCGCCCCCTTTGGCGCAGTACACCCTCAGTCTTTGCAAGCCTTATACACCGCTCCAGCGGGATTGTCAAACGCCTTTTCGAAGACTTTGGCCTCGCGGGGGCGGCTGAGCGCACATGGGCTCGGCCGGACGCCGAGTGCTGACAGGAGAGGCGCCAGGGGCGCCCTCATGCCCTCACGGGGCGGAAACTGCGCTTGCCACGGCTGCTGGACTTGCCAGGAGGGCACAGGCGAACCGCTCTCGGCTAATCGTTCCAATAGAGCCAGGTCTGCGTGCTCACGGTCCCGGCGAAGAACGGCAATCCATCCGGCAGGTACATGTCGTCGTCATCGTAGCAGGCGCCCTTTACGCTCGACGCCCCGCTCACGCCCGGCGTGTGGACGATTGCGTGGCCGTCCATGAACAGGAGGCAATAGGCCTCCCGGCCGTGGTTGGAGGCGCCGTTGCTCGCCTCGCTCGGGTCATTGTAGTCCCCGGCGATCACCACATCAGCCCGCAGGTGCGGCGCGTCCCAGTCCGTGCGCAGGTAATGGCACTCTTCGAACCCGTCCGCGGGTGAGCTCGGGCACCGGAATGCCTTGGCATCGCCGACCGTGCCGTCACCGCCGTCATACAAGCCATAGCAGGCGGGCTTGCCGTTCGGGTACATGCCCATCGGGCCCATGGGCGGCATCTGGCCGTAGAAGGAATCGCTGCTGTACAGCGAGAGCCCGGTGCCGATCTGCTTGAGATTCGACAGGCAGCTGGCGCGGTCGGCGGCCTTGCGGGCCTGCTGCAGGGCGGGCAGCAGCAACCCGGCCAGGACGGCGATAATGGCGATCACCACCAGCAATTCGACCAGGGTAAAGGCTTTCCTGTGCATAAGGCCTCCTCTCTCGCCGGGTACGGCGCGTTGAGGGCGGAACGGACTAGTCGGCCCGTCTCTTTCAATCGAGCGGGCCCTTCTCTGGAGTTCCTATACAAGGCCTATGCGAGGTTGTCAATTTAGTTTTTCGGATGCCTCGCGGCGAGCGTTCGTGCCTGGCTCCGGACAAAGCCGAAGGCGCCGGACCGTCCGGCCCGGCGCCCTCCGGGGTCTGCATGGGATCGGTGACGCAGGAGAGTGCCTAGGCTGCGCCGTCCTGCTCGGCCATGAGGCGCAGGAGGTCCACCACCCGGTTCGAGTACCCCCACTCGTTGTCGTACCAGGACATGACCTTCACGAAGCGCTTGCCGATCATCATGGTGTTCTCCGCGTCGAAGATGGAGCTCGCGGGATTGTGGATGACGTCGGAGCTCACGATCGGGTCTTCGGTGTACTCGAGGAACCCCTGCATGGGGCCCTTGGCGGCCTTTTCCATGGCGGCGTTCACGGCCTGTTCGTCGGCGTCCTTGGCGAGCGTCGCGGTCAGGTCCACGAGGCTCCCGGCCATGACCGGCACGCGCAGGGCCGTGCCGTTCATCTTGCCGTTCAGGTCCGGGATCACCTTGCCCACGGCCTTGGCCGCGCCGGTGGTGGTGGGGATGATGTTCTGC
>Ga0180432_10008284_pt1 | contig 12988 bp, 13 predicted proteins | sample SS_ome_10_FD_132414 | JGI IMG/M metagenome (GOLD analysis project Ga0180432, IMG submission 132414) | Hypersaline lake sediment archaeal communities from the Salton Sea, California, USA - SS_1_MS_2 metaG | ecosystem: Environmental > Aquatic > Non-marine Saline and Alkaline > Hypersaline >...
AAGGATGCTCAGTAGTATCGATCCTACCCCCAGCCTTATCCGACTTAATATCATACAAGATAAAATCAGCGATACTCTCACCAATCTTCTCCTGAACACCAACCGGCACAGGGCGATCAAGGAACGAGACATCAGGCGTATCCTCAGCAAGAATCCTGTCCAAGACCTTCTTCAACCCAGATTTCATCTCATCAAATATCCGGGTGATATGATCGGCGGTCATCTTGGGCTCAAAGTCATCGATCAACGCATCATAGGGATTCTTCGCCTCCTTGATATCCATCAATAGCTCTGCCTTCTTCTCGGTCAATTCCTTAATCTTCACCAACTCAGGCTTGAACATCTCCCAGTTCTTCGCTGCTTTCGCTTTCTTCCAGACATTCACGCCAACCGTCTGCTGCTTAGTGATCTCCACCACAAGCTCCTCCGGAAGCTTGGTCGCCTCATCATACATCTTACGGGCCAAGTAGACATTCCTCTTCTCCACCTGACTCAATCCATCATAGTCCTTGTGGCTCTCGATGGCTTTCAACACCTTATCGCTCTCTGGGCTGGTAAGCATCTGATGTGAAATCTTCTGAAGGAAGGCCAGCTGCTGGCTCTTCAACTCCACACCCCGTGGGGGCATCTTGGTCTCCATATCCCAGTAAAGAATAGAACTCGCGCTTCCTACAACTGCAAGCTCCTTACTGTGGACAAGAACCTTCTCATAATTATCTTTCAAACTAGACATAACAAGAGAAGATTTGTATAGGATTCCTTTAAGGTTTCTAAACCTAGGGACAGGACCCCCGGTAGCCTAGAACATCGGCGGCGAGAAGACATCGTAGATGAGGAGCTCCTCCAATACATCATAGGTCCTATGCTTGAGTCCTTTAGGGACCACAACGAAGACTCCAGGCATAAGGGGGAAGCTGCCCCTGTCTTCTATCCACATGGTTGCTCTTCCCTGTAGTACGTAGATTATATCTGCTTCTTCTGGGTGAACATGCTCCTCGATCTCTGAGCCCACATTGCACCTGACTATGAAGCAAGTTATGTCTCCATCATCTTCTTTCTCTGAGTATAATGTGCGCATTCCGACGTTCTTCAGGAATGGATGAGGGGTCTCAGATACTTGGTCGAGTCTTCTTACGATGCTCATACAATGTAAATAGATTGAGGGCGGAAATATCTTATTCCCGCATACTCTCCCACCAAAAAGCTTCAAACTCACTCCACGGGCTTGAGGAGGAACTGGTCCAGAACCTTTCGGGCTTCCTCACGTTTCTTCTGGAAATCCGTCAAGAAAACCGACACTCGGTTGGCTAGCTCCTTCTTGCACTCACCACAGAGTATCTTACCCTGTTTGCACTTCAGTTCTCGATCCACTAGAGCCCCATCGTTCTCCTCAAAGAGGAAGTAATAGTAAGCATAGACATTACATACCTCAGGTCGCCCACCCTTCTCTCGTTGCTCCTCAACAGTGTCTCTACCCCCGGTGAAGGCCCTCATCACCTTTTTTGCTGCCTTCTTTGGCTTATCCGTGGTGAATATGGCTGTATCTGGTTGGCTTGCACTCATCTTTCCCCCTTCTGCTAGCCCTGGTAGGAACTTGGCGTGGATCTGTGCAGGCTTGTAGTACCCCATCTTCTCGGCTATGTCTCTGGTTATCCTCCAGTATGGGTCTTGATCTATGGCTGCTGGAATTAGGCATGGTATGTTTTTTCCTTCTCTCTCTGACTGCAGGAAACATACCATCATCTGAAGGGCTGGATGCCAGATAGCACCAATATTATCGCTGTTGGTAAATCCAAACACTGCACGTACCGTGCTGAATGTGACCCTTTTCGCCACTTTGACTCCTAGCTTGTACAGGTGGCTGATATGGTCTGTGTCGCTGAAGATGTGGGTCTTCTCAGGCTTCAATCCGCACGCTATCACATCCAAGGCGTTCTCATACGTTAACCCAATGGCTTCCTCCAAGGTCAGGTCATCCCTGTGAAGGAACTTTTCATCATCAGTCATCTGGAAATAGAGATCAGCATCAAAGGCATCCTGCAGGTATTTGCAGAAGAACCATGGGAGCAGGTGCCCTAGGTGAACGTGCCCACTGGGGCCTCGCCCAGTGTACAAGCCTACCTTGTTTCCCTTCTCGTATTCTTTAATCCACCAGTCTGTGTCCCTGTGACTTAGGTATATTCCTCTTTTGAGCTGCAGGTGTTTGAAGCCTGCATGCTCAGCGATCTTATCCTCTATCTCTTTGGTCATGGGTGAGACTCCAAACTGCTCAATTAGCTTATCATAGTCTATCTGTCCACTGACATCCCAGGGGGTCACTACCATTTCCTTGTTTGGTTCATCTGTCATTGTTGTTTGCCTCCTTTATACTCAGCACTAATGTATGTTGTGCTGGCGTATTGGCTAGGGTTGCATTTAGAATCTGTTTCCTCCATTAGGAGGAGCTTGTCCAGTCCGAGTGATACACTCTCATTTCCCTGCCTACACTATTTGCGTTGGCTGTTTTTAAAAAGGTATTCGTAACCTTTCCCGGACTCGAATAATAAACTGGTTAGGATTCTAGGATATCGAGGACGGCTCTCTCCAGAGTCACTCCTTCTGAGGGGCGCTCAATTATCTCCCCCACCTTATTGCCCTCATTGTCAATGATGTACATGGAAGGTATCTTTACCAGATCAAACAACTCGACTTCATCGGGGCTTGGGGGTATCCTCCAGCGTCTGCTTGAGCTCTTCGCGTCCCGCATAAGGTGTCCGAATACTCTGGTCTTTAACCCCGTTTTTTCCTGTATGTGAGCTAGGACTGGTATGTGTATGTAGCAGTCTGGGCACCACTCCGCGCTGAAGGCGTAGATTGTGTTCTTGTGGCTGTGGCACTTGAGCTTGGTCTCCATCTCTTTCTCCAATTCATAGCTCTGGTAGCGTTCCATGAACTGGGGCGCCTTCTCTCTACTGGATTCGATATACTTTTTGACGTCTTCTGAGTTTTGGTCCAGTTTTTCTACATCGTACATTGCCACTGGTGATACACGGGTTAATATAAACAAAATTACTATCCAGCGGTTAACAGGGCATCGGCGAATGCTCTAGGCAGACCCGCTTTGATAATCTCCTCTGTTACAGACGCTACAGGATACTCGACTCGCCTGAATTCTACGCTGATGGTCTCGTCTAGCTCTATTACTGCATAGCAGGCTCTTGGGTCTCCATCCTTGGGCTTGCCAACACTACCCTCGTTGATGATGTGAATGCCATTTACTATCCTATGGTATGGTTTATGGGTGTGACCGCATACCAGAATATCCGCATCTAATGATTCCAGCATACGTGTAAGGCTTCTCTCTGGACGATCCTCGTAGAGATACTCGTTGTTTCGTCTTGGGCTCCCATGAACAAGCAGTATTTTGTATCCATTGACAGTGAACTCGATTTTATCTTGGAGGGTTCTCAGGTATCTCTTATTTTGTGGTGTTACTTGTTCTGTTGTCCACTCTATGCTCTTCTGGCCATCTTGTTTCTCTTCCTCAGTGACATAAGCACAGCCACAATCCCCCTTCTCGTATCCGACACCCTCATCATAATTGCCCATAACCGTTTGGATTCCCGAGGCTATGAGTGTCTCAATTACCTCGTTTGGTCTCGGACCGTATCCAACAAGGTCTCCAAGGCAGTATACTCGATCATATCCCTGTTTCTCTATATCTTCAAGGACATGGTTCAATGCAAGGATGTTGGAGTGGATATCAGAGAAGACCGCCAACCGCAATTATTTCACCGGATGGATATGCGTTTCCCGGTGGCGGCGTAGCTTATGGACTCGGCTATGTATGAGCCGTGGTCGGCGAGCCTCTCAAGGTATCTTATGGTTAGTAGGTTGGCTACTATTCCTTTGGGGTCTCCCTTGCACTCACTCAGGTTTCTCATGTTTTCAAAGTACAGGTCGTCTGTGCGGGTCTCGACTTTACTAAGCTCAAATATCATGGTCTCGTTCATGGTGTCTATCATCTCTATGCTCATCTCCATTACATGTAACGCCGATTCTCCTAGCTGCTTGACTGTGAGATCATTGTTGATCTCTTCCCACTCCCCTATCAAGTGAATTATCTCGCTGATATCCATGGCATATCTGCCGTATCGCTCCAAGTCATACGCTATCTTGATGTAAGCCTTCAATATCCGTAGATCACTGGCCATAGGCTGGTGAAGAGCTATAAGCTCGGTTGCTTGGTCCTCTACTTCCTCGGCGAGTATCTGGATCATGTTGCTCCACATCTTGTTCTGAGCATAATTATCTCCTCTCTGATGGAAGCCCTCGAGGGCTAGCTTGGTGGAATCCATGGCTAATTTTCCCATCTTCATGAGGAGTCCTTTGATTTGGCTTATTCCAATGTCTAATGGTCTACTCATCTTTATCACCCAAATTTACCCGTAATATAATTCTCAGTCAACGTGTTAGAAGGATTTTCAAATATGTCTCTGGTATTATCAAATTCCATCATTTCCCCAAGATACATGAACGCGGTCATCTCACTGACTCGTGCAGCCTGCTGAAGATTATGAGTTACAAGAATAACTGTATACTTTTCCTTTAATTCACGCATCAACGCCTCGATTTTTGTAGTAGCAATAGGGTCTAACGCACTACAGGGTTCATCCATGAGGATAATATCAGGATTAATGCTTAACGCCCTAGCAATACAGAGACGTTGTTGTTGTCCTCCGCTCAAACCAAACGCAGAGTCTTCTAATCTGTCCTTAACCTCGTCCCAGAGGGCTGCTCCTCTCAGACTATCCTTTACTATTTTGTCGAGCTGGTCTTTTGTTGATACTCCGTGCAGTTTTGGTGCATATGCTATGTTATCGTATATGCTCATAGGGAATGGGTTAGGTTTCTGGAATACCATTCCCACCCTTTTCCTTAACTCATAGACATCCATGTTTTCTTGGAAAATATTTTCTCCGTCGATATAGATGCTACCAGAGGTCCTGCTGATGGGGATTAGGTCGTTTATCCTGTTTATTGATCTTAATAAGGTGCTTTTTCCACACCCTGATGGCCCCATTATTGCTGTTACTATATTTGGCTTGATATCCATGTTGATGTTTTTAAGTACATGGTTATCTCCGTACCAGTGGTTGAATTCCTCGATCTTGATCTTGTTTGATTTCATTTGTTGATATTGTAGTTGTTGATACGTCATTACATTCTCACCTGATGCTTATTTCTAATATATACGGCAACAAAGTTCATCGATAACAGCACGACCAGTAAAACCAGTATTCCCGCCGCCGCTAACCCTCTAAACTCTGCCTGAGGGAGATTAACCCAGTTATAGATCTGGATAGGCATTACCGTAAACCTATCCAATGGCCCTGATGGGACAAATCGTACATAGACTAGTGCTGCTATTGCAAGCATTGGGGCTGCTTCTCCTATTGCCCTTGATAATGCTAGTATTGTGCCTGTTAGTATGCCTGGGAATGCTTGGGGGAAAACGATGTCCCGGGTTACTTCCCACTTTGTTGCTCCCAGTGCATATGCGCCTTCTCGATACTCTCTCGGTATACTCCTGATGGACTCTCTTGAGGCTATTATTATGACGGGTAGTATTAACAGTGTCATGGTTAATGCACCTGCTAATACGCTTCTTCCCAACCTAAGTCCATCAACGAATAATCCTAACCCTAGTATACCATAGACTATTGATGGTACGCCAGCGAGGTTAGCTATGTTGAGATTGATCAACCTGTTGATTCTGTTGTGTTCCGCATACTCTTCCAAGTATATTGCAGCGCTTACTCCCAGTGGAAAAGAGAATAACGCTGTTAGAACTACTATCCATAAGCTTCCAGCGAGTGCGGCTAATATTCCCGCTTTTTCCGGGAAACGTGATGGGTAGCTTGTTATGAATTGAAGATCAAAATATGGCAATCCATCGATTATTGCGTCACCAAGAATTATCGCTAAACTGATTATACTGAAGGCGACGCTGAAGAAGCAGAACCCAAGAATTATCTTTCCCGCCAACTCCCTTGTTTTCATATTATCTTTTGCTGTTTCCACTAGTATTGCCTCCAGTATCTTTGAATCAAATAATTTCCTATTATGTTCACGACGAAAACGAGAATGAACAAAGTTAGGCCAACAGAGAATATTGTCTGATACTCAAGACTCCCATAAGGCGCTTCTCCGAGGCTTATCTGAGTAATATATCCAGTCATAGTCTGGATGCTCTCCAAAGGGTTCAACGTTAACCTGGGGGTTGACCCCGCCGCTATACTCACAATCATTGTCTCACCAATGGCTCGAGATATCGCCAAGATAATTGATGCCACTATTCCCGAGAACGCTGATCGGAACACGATGTGTAGTGCAACTTCATGCTTCTTTGCACCCAATGCATATGCTCCTTCCCTAAGATAATTGGGTACGGCTAGCATAGCGTCCTCGCTGAGGGATGAGACCATGGGAATTATCATGATTCCCATGACTATTCCTGCGCTCAATGCGTTGAATACAATCATCTCTGGAAATATTACCTGAAGTATAGGCGTGACAAATGTAAGCGCGAAATAACCATAAACAACCGTTGGTACCCCTGCTAATACTTCTAAAATAGGTTTGATTATCCTCCTTAATTTATCCGGTGCATACTCACTGAGATAGATCGCTGTCCCGAGACCTACTGGGACAGCTACGAATAGAGAAATAATTGTGACAAGAAGGGTTCCTGACACCAATGGCATAATGCCGAAATGTTGTGGTGTGAATAGAGGTGTCCATCTCCTATCCGTTAAAAACTCGATAATAGAGACCTCAAAGAAAAAATCCGCTGCCTGAAAAATCAACACTCCTAGAATTGCAAGGGTAGTAAAAACAGATAGTAGGGCACTAGACTGCAATAGCCTCTCTATTAACCGCTCTGTTCCCCGACCATCCTTTTCTGTCTTCAATTTCTATATCTTTCCTCATATAAATAATTAAAAAAATTAAGAAATTAAGTCTATGTTTTCCTGATACAATGACTCCGGATATGGCACATAACCAACCTCAGATACTAGCTCTACAGCATGTTCCATATAGTACTTGACAAACTGCAATACCTCTGGTCTCTCGAGAGACTCCTTGCTCACGTATATGAAGAGGGGTCTCGAGAGAGGTGAATACTCTCCTGCGTTTATAGTACTCTCTGATGGTGTGATTGGGCCACTTCCAGAGTCGATTGGCACTATCTTCAATTTGTCAGTGTTCTCTATATAATATGCATATCCAAAGTATCCTAAGGAGTACTCGTCCCCAGCTACACCTTGAACTAGTACGTTATCGTCTTCACTAGCTGTAAAGTCGGGTCTGCTTGCGCCTTCTTCTCCTACGATTTCATCAGTGAAGTAGTCGAATGTTCCTGAGTCTGTTCCGGGTCCGTAGAGCCTAATTGGTTGATTTGGCCATTCTGGTCGTACATCGCTCCAAGTCTCAACCGCGCTGTCTGGTTCCCAGATATGCTTTAACTCTTCTACGGTAAGATAATCCACGAAATCGTTTTCAGTATTTATGATTACTGCTATTCCATCAATCGCTACTTCTAATTCGTAGTATTCTATACCGTTTTGCTCCGCTGCTTCTACTTCAGATGCTTTAATTGGTCTTGAGGCATCGCTAATATCGGTTTCACCCACGGTGAAACGCTTCATACCTCCCCCTGTTCCTGATACGCCGACATTGATCCTTACCTCAGGGGTTTCGTTTTGAAACTCCTCTGCTACTGCCTGAGTAATTGGATACACTGTGCTTGATCCATCGATCTCGATGGTTCCGGTTATTGATTGTCCTTGATTACCGAAATACCACCAAGCTCCACTAATTACAACTATTAGGATAGTCGCGAGTCCTATCCTTGTGTTTTTATTCATTTCCATTTTCGTCGAGGGCTTTACCGCTTAATTAAATAAATAGCTTTTCTCAATAATAAATATAACTGCATAGTTGATATATAGTTCTATATAAAAAATTGGAAAATATTTAAAAAAATAGACTCCTTTTTTACTGATTTTATTTCTAATTCAGATATTTTCAGTCCTTAAGAGTATTATTTAATTTTTTTTATACACTAAAATCCAATTACTAAATATGTCTATATATTCTATAGAAATAAGCGGCTCACTGAATATATTTTCGATAAATATATTTATACCATTGTTGAATATTGGGGGGTAGGTAAAATACATTGTCATCAAGTTCAGGCGAAGAACTAAGGAAAGTACAAGTAACTGGTGGCTCGACATTCATAATCTCATTACCCAAAGCTTGGGTAGAACAAATGGGGCTCCAGAGAGGCAGCGTAGTAAGAATAAACCAGAAAGACGATCTAACCCTCTGCCTGACCCCAGAAGGAGCAGATACCCCAGAGTCTCAACGCAAAGTCATCATAACACCCATACACGAAGACACCCCAGAAAGCATCGTAAGAAGAGTAGTCTCCGCATACCTAATGGGCTATAACATAATTCAATTACGAAGCACACAGAAAAGGCTAGACAGCAGCCAAAAATTCAGTGTAAAAGACTTTACTAGAAAAAAACTCGTAGGGACAGAGATACTAGCAGATCTCCCCCAAGACCTCACGCTACAAGTCTTACTCAGCTACGCAGAACTCTCGGTAAAAGACGCCCTGAGACGCATGAGCGTAATCGCTGCCAGCATGCACAGGGACTCCATGATTGCTTTGGGCACTGATGATGTGACCCTTGCTAGAGAAGTTGTTTCTATGGATGATGAGGTTGACCGCTTCAACCTCTACATAATAAGGCTCTTGAAGGTTGCAGTTGTTGACGGTCACATTCTCAAGGAGAGTGGCATGAAGTCTCCGCGTGAGTGCCTTGGGTATCGTTTAATCACAAAATCTGTTGAACGTATGGCTGATCACGCTGTAAAAATCGCACAAAACAGATTAGAACTAACCCTAAGCACAGTCAACGAGGTGCTTCTTGAGGAGATGAAAAAGATCAGCGATTTTGCTCTCGAGATATTCGAGAACGCTATGGAGGCTGTTTTTGATGAGAATTATGACTCAGCCGACAAGGTATTGAACATGGCTCAAGATACACGAAAGATGGAAGCCGAGATTCTCCACACTATCCTGAAGCAAGCACCACCAGATGAGGTGCCTGCCCTCAGATTGATTGTTGAGAGCATCCTTAGGACTGCAGAGTATGGCGCTGATATCGCTGAAACTGTCTTGAATATGACAGTAAAAGACGCAGTTCGAGAAGCTTAATGCTTATCCCATTTTTCAATATATAAACACGGATTAGGAATCTTTTTTAAATCAGCTAACCACCGGTGAATACGCGTTGGGGCCGTGGTCAAGCTTGGTACGATACGCGGTTCGGGTCCGCGTGATCCCCGGTTCGAATCCGGGCGGTCCCACCACTAACTCGAAATAAAGTATTTTAGAAAAAATAGATGGGTTTAGGCTACCTTGACAGCCTTGCTGCTTTCCCAGAGTCCGTGGATATTGCAGTAGCTTACTGCGTTCAAGGTTCCTGATTTGTTGGTCTTGAAGTGGAATGCGGCAGCGCTATCAGTACTAACAGGGCCCTCACCGTGGCTGTTGAAGCTATACCTTCCAAGATCATATGTGAATTTGCCCTCATCTGGTGTAAAGTAGACTTGAATCCACCTGATATGGTGCTCAACAGTATTGGGGTGAGCTATCTCCTTACCCACCTTTACTACAACCTTGACCATCTCATCCGCCTTCACTGTATCAGGCGCATCAATGCTAGGAACATGCTTCTCATTCTTCCAATCCGCAGACTGAACAGTATCTCCGATTTTCTTAGCCATAATAATCACACTGATCCAAGGCACTGCGATTAAAAAAGAGAACGATTCAAGAAATACTAAACTTTGATTGGTAAGGGTTAAACCAATATGATACACTGGTTTCTTGAAGTATTATGATCTGGCTCACAGATGAAACCCGGAAACTCATCAAGGATCTTGAGGCAGGTATAGACAAGCCTAGGATGCAGCTTAACTGGGAGAAAATGATGGAGATAACCCCAATACATAGCGGCAGTCCCCAAGAGGAGCAAGCTATCCAGTACATGAAGAAACGCCTAGAAGAATACGGATTAGAGTGTCGCATTCACCGTTTCGAGGCATACCTTAGCGATCCCAAGTTCAGCAGTTTGAAGATCATCCACCCCATCGAGATGAAGATACAATCAACACCCTACAGACAGGTAGGAACAACCGGATCTGAGGGTTTTGAGGCAGAGATGATCTATCTTGCTCCAGATGAGATCGGATACGCTGACTGTCGAGACAAGATAGTCCTCTGTGAGCAGAAGACTAGCGGTGACTGGATGGGTTTAAGAGCCGGATTCCTGTTGAGGCTTCAGAAAATGGGGGTAAAAGGGCTCGTGGTTATAGAGCAGGACGAATACATGCCCACTGTCTGTCATCAAAGAGCAGATTTCAGTGTCTCGGGAAGCCCAACCCCAGAGAACATCAATAATATCCAGACCATACCCGCGATACTCCACATCAGTAACAAGGATGGACAAGCCCTCAGGAAACTCGTGAAACAGGGAGGTGTACGAGCCCACATAGTCTCTGTTATGGATACTGGCTGGAAATCAATACCCTTGCTCGAGACAGAGATCAAAGGAGCTGTTGAGCCAGAGAAATTCATGCTGGTAAACGCCCACGTAGACACCCCACCATACAGCCCCGGGGTTGTGGACAACCTATCAGGAAACACAGCTATAATGGAAGTAGCAAGGCTTCTCAATCACCACAAGGACAAGCTCAGACGTAGTATCAGGTTCGCCATCTGGCCCGGCCACGAGATAGGTCGTTACGCTGGCTCCACATGGTATAACGATGCTTTCTGGCATGACCTACGCCACGGCTGCATCACCAGCTATAACATCGATAGCCCTGGAACAGAAGGAGCCACATTGTTCAGGGATATACAGATAACAGAAGTCATGGACGCAGCACAGGACACCGTTACTGCTGTTCAGGGAAAAGGAGTTGATAGTTTCCGTTGGGCTACCCGTGCTGGGGATGGTAGCTTCTGGGGTACAGGCATGCCCCACGTTAGCATTACAACCAGTAGGCCTCCAGAGGATTATGATCCTCATGTAAATTATAGTGGTGGAGGTTGGTGGTGGCATACACCGTATGCTACAATGGATCATGGTAGCATTGATGTTTTGGAGATGGATGTCAAGGCGGAGCTAAATTTTATCACAAGGATGGTTAACTGCCCCATACTACCATATAATTTCACAAAGTACGCTGAACGGCTTCACGAGATACTCGTTGAGATGCAGGAGAAATCCGAGAAGGTTAGAGCCTACTTCAACATTTATCCTGTTATTGATCAGGCAATGGAATTCGTTGAACTAAGTAAACAGTTGGAAATCGCTATCGAGAGGAAGGGTAAGAGTCTCAGTGAGGATGAGATTAAGCAACTTAACACGAATCTCATGTGGGTGTCAAGGCACATCAACCCGGTGGCCCATAGTAATGCTGGTCCCAGTGAGCAGATGAGCATGGAGACCTTTGGTGCATTGCCTTTCCCGAGGATAGCCGAGATTGTGGACTTAGCCAATATGACGTTGCATCAGAGCCACGAGTTCAAGCTATTGAAGAACAAGCTAGTAAGGCAAAGGAACATCGTCGAAGAAGGCTTCTACCAAGCCAACGAGCTAATTGAACAGACCCTGGCTATGCTAGAATGACCTCTCTTTTTCGAGTCGGGCTCCTCATCACCTTTCGATGTAATGCTGAGTGTCGTCACTGTTTCTTTGAGTCCAGTCCTTATCGAGATGAGGTCATGAACACCGATCTGGGGATCAAAGCCATTGATGAGGCAGCAGACCTTGGAGCAGAATGGATAAGCCTCACTGGTGGTGAGCCATTCCTAGAACCAGACTTGCTAGAGACCCTTATTGCACATGCTAATGAGAGGGGTTTGAAAACAGAGATCGTATCCAATGGGTTCTGGGCAGAGATACCTGAGAAGGCTGAGAGCATACTCATGCCATTCTGGGATTTAGACTTGGATGTACTTAACCTAAGTATCGATGATTTCCACCAAGAATACATCCCATTTATCCATGTCAAGAACGCCTACGAGACCGCAAAGAGACTGGGCTTAAAGATAGTTATCATGACCACTACATCGAAAAATAATGGGATAACCGCGGAAAAAATACCGGAGCTACTGCAAGATGAGAAAATCCTAATAATAGGCGGGTCTCGAGTCCGAGACCCTAACGCCTTACTGGTTGAAACCCCGGTTACGCCAGCTGGACGAGGGAAATCTATCAAGGATCACGAGTATATTCTTATGACTGAGGTACAATGCAATGAGGCTCTGAGAGACATTGGTGTCGGTCCAGATGGAGCAGTGTATCCCTGTTGTGGTCCATTAGCCACAAGAATCAGCCTGGGAAACATCAAGGATTCCACCCTGAAAGACATACTTAACAAAGCTAAAAAACACGAATTTTTAGCCTCAATTAGAAAAGGAACACCTATTTCAGGCGCTTTTACCACAAAATGCCATGCATGTGTTTCTTTGGTGGAATGAGGTTGGGAAGGAAGCCCTTTCGGGCTCAATGGCGTTTCCCTTGCTGGGATACAATAATTCTAAGGCTCTCTTTTGGTATAACCGCTTGTATGTAGTTTTTGACTACACACTGCCCTCTAGGCGTCTCCTCAGGAACCCAACCTTCCCCAGATAACTCCCATCCAGCAGATATGCATCAAACTTATCCATATCAACAACGCCACCACGGAACAATGGACCTAGAAGGCTCTCGGGAGCCTCAGAGTTCACAGGAAGACCGCCCAACAAGTCGTTAAACATGGGCATAACTATCAGTTCAGGGGAGCCCTCCTCAAACCCATACTCCTCATAGAAAGCATTCATGGGCTCTTCTTCCTCCGCCAGTTTCACATTATCTTG
>Ga0180432_10008285_pt1 | contig 12988 bp, 9 predicted proteins | sample SS_ome_10_FD_132414 | JGI IMG/M metagenome (GOLD analysis project Ga0180432, IMG submission 132414) | Hypersaline lake sediment archaeal communities from the Salton Sea, California, USA - SS_1_MS_2 metaG | ecosystem: Environmental > Aquatic > Non-marine Saline and Alkaline > Hypersaline >...
TGTTCGTGCATTGGCGGTTGGGGATACGGCCTTAGGTTGGATGGCACGAGCCGGATGAATCGAGAGGTTCACGTCCGGTTCTGTGAGGGCCGGGGGGTGCAATTCCCCCCGGCTACTCGGCAGACTGACCTCGTCAAATCACGTGACGCAACACGTTATGGAGAATTGCCGAGATACTACCTGCGCCAGTGCCCCGGTCGGGATCCCGAAGGCAGGCCGTAGAAAAGCAACGGCGGAAAGTGTATTATTGGCACAGGTCAAGACCAATCCCAGCAGCGGAGGTGCGGATGTACAAGAGACTTCTCGTTCCCCTCGACGGCTCGGCGCTGGCAGAACTGGCTTTTTCCGACGCGGCTGAACTCGCTGTCGGGCTCGATCTGGAGTGCATCATCCTGCTTCACATCTACGCCGAAGACCAGGCAGAGTTCGGCGCTACCCACAAAGCCTATCTCGACCGGGCAGTAGAGACCCTGCGGGCGCGCTGGGACGAGGCCAGACAGGCAATGGGCGATATTGCGGCGGAGTCCGCCCCGGAAATACGCAGTGAGCTTGCAGCCGGCAAACCGGCCGAGGATATACTGCGCTACGCAGAGTCCAACGGCGTGGACCTCATCATGATGGTCACCCATGGACGGTCGGGGATCAAGCGCTGGGCCATGGGAAGCGTGGCTGACAAAGTCCTCCGCGCCTCACAGGTTCCTGTATGGCTGCTGCGCGCTACTACCGGAGAGAAGCCTGCCCCAGACACAGAGAGAGGCAAGACGATTGTCGTGCCGCTGGACGGCTCGCCACTGGCCGAGTCCGTGCTGCCCCATGTTGAGACCCTGGCGAGACAGCGCAGCCACCAGCCAACCGAGATAGTGCTGCTGTCCATCTGTGAACCTGTGGTGCCTCCGGCGGTCTATCCTACCGTGGCGCCGGTGGACATGGAGGCCGACCTCTCCAGGGCCAGGGACGCTGATATGGGATACTTGGCCGGGGTGGAGAAGGGGCTGGTGCATAAAGGGCTTTCTGCACGCTCCGTGGTGGTCATCGGCAAGCCCGCCGATGAGATCGTGGACTACGCCAGGAACAATCCCTGTGACCTGATCGTCATGGCCACTCACGGTCGTTCCGGCATCAGCCGCTGGGTGTACGGCAGCGTGGCCGAGAAGCTGATCTCGGGGGCGCCAAGCCCCGTACTCCTGGTAAGGCCCGCCGACAGCGGCTAGTCAACCTCAATCACTCCCGATCATTACCTCCAGTGCCTGGTTTTGAACAGGAGCTTCGATGCAGGGCGTCAGGCACTTGCAAGAGAGGTTCTGCCATGTTAGAATCTTTCCCAGTTACAGGAGGTGCAGTATGGCCATTCGTTGGCTGGAGTGTGGCGCCGGAAACCTGCACATCGTTGGTCCCTGCCCTCGCTGCGGAGAGTCAAGAGGAGGCCTCGTTCTGGGCACAGTCGCCGGTACGTACAAGGGCAGGGTAACGGCACGGTGCACTGACTGCGCCGAGGCGGTCGACTACTACGTCGATGCTCACGAAGGGCGCATCTGGAGCCTGGAGCCCGTGGAGGTGAAGGGGGTGCGGGCCGAATAGCGACGGGGCTGTCTACCACCACAGGCAATGGGCCGCGAGAAGGCAGGCCGCGCCAACGCCTGTTCCTTTGGCATATTTCCCTCGATACGTCAGCCAGTGCAGGCGACAGTGGCTGCCTGCGCAAGGATAGTCATGACTCCGCCCCTTCGGGCTGGGCCAGTGCGGTCGTTTTGCCTGGAGGTGGACGAGGAGGTCATCTCATGCCATGGCGCGACTGAATCGCTATCAGAGGGGGTGGGCGAAGCAAGTGCAACCAGGGCCGCTGCAGAAATCCCACCAGGAGTCGCCAGTCACGCTCGCCTGGGCATTAAGGCTGCTGGCACCTCGTCCCGTCAGCTTCCCCCGCTATGCAGTCATGGTCTGCACAGGCGCTGTTTTCTGCGCCATCCTGCTTTCCGTTGCTATCGGCATACAGCACAACAACATCTCATTCCAGGTGCGGGCTGCCCTGCTGGTGGCCGTTTCCGGCATCATACCTGCCCTCCTCGTCTTCTACGTCCTGCAACGCCTGACGCCCACGTCCATGTATCGCCCCGGGTCTGTTTGGAAACCGCTCCTCGCATCCTACGGGTCGTATTTCGCTGGCGGCCTTGCCGGTGCCGTCGTCGGTATCGAGGCCCGTCTGGTGATTCCCGGCGACCTGGAGGCCCTCACCGAAGGCCAGAATCTGGCCATAATCTTCCTCATGGGACTGGCCTTCATGCTGCTTGGGCTCATCGTCAATCGGGTGGAAGCCAGGGACGAGCGCATACGGGAGCACGTCCAGGACCTGGAAAGCGAGGTAGCCAGGCGGCGAGAGGCAGAGGATGAATCCAGGAGCTCCGAGGAGAGGCTCAGGGTCCTTTTTGAATACGCCCCGATCGCATACTACCTGAACGATCTTGGGGGCAGGTTCGTCGATGGCAATAGGGCAGCGGAGGAGATGGTCGGCTACCGCAGAGAGGATATGATCGGCAAGAGCTTCTTTGAAGCGGGCCTGCTGAGCACGGAATCCGTGCCCAAGGCCGCCGAGGCCTTTGCCAGAAACCTCCAGGGGCAGCCCACGGGGCCGGACGAGCTCGTGCTGAACCGTAACGATGGTTCCCAGGTCGTGGCCGAGGTCTGGACATACCCTGTAAGAGTTGGCGGGCAGGACCTGGTGCTGGGTGTAGCCCGGGACATCACCGAGCGCAGGATAGCAGAGGAGGGGCTAAGGAAAGCCCACGATGAACTCGAGATGCGCGTTCAGCAGAGGACCGCTGAGCTCTCTGAGACAACACGGCTGCTGGAAATCCAGGTAGCCGAGCGGACCCTGGCGGAAGAGAAGCTGCAGGAGCTATATGCGCAGGAAAGGGAGCTGCGCCAGCGAATTGAACTGGACATGGAGAGGCGGATAGAGTTCACCAGGGCGCTGGTGCACGAACTGAAGACACCGCTGACCCCTATGATTGCCTCGAGCGACCTGCTGGTCGAGGAACTGGAGGAAGGTCCCATGCTCAGCCTGGCGAGGAACATACGCCGGGGAGCAGCCAATCTGAACAGGAGGGTCGACGAGCTGCTGGACGCTGCCAGAGGCGAACTGGGACTGCTGGAGGTGAAATGCCACGACATGGACCCGCTCGGTCTGCTGCGCCAGGTCGCCGCGCATGTGGCCGCGGTGGCGGCTGCGAACCGCCAGTCCCTGGTCCTCGACTTTCCGAAGGCACTCCCCGTAGTACGGGCCGATGCTACACGGTTGCAGCAGGTCCTGCTCAACCTGCTCGATAACGCCCTCAAGTGGACGCCTGAGGGCGGTACCATCACCCTGACGGCCACGCAGTCGGATGGGGCCGTCGTCATCGAGGTAAGCGACAGCGGGCCGGGCATACCCGAGGAGGACCAGGAGCGGGTCTTTGAGCCGTACTATCGGGGCAAGAGCGGTACGGCACGGTTTGATGGACTGGGACTGGGACTGAACCTGTGCAAGACCATAGTGGAGCTGCATGGCGGCACCATCTGGATCAGGAGCCAGCCCGGAGAGGGAGCCACCTTCGGCTTCTCGCTCCCGCTGGAACCGCAGTCGCCGTAGCAGGGACAGCCGTGGTAAGGGAAATCCCAAATCTCAAGCTCCAAATGGCAAACAGTATCAAGGCCCTAAATTCCAAACAGGGTGCGGCTGTGGTCAGACTGAAGGTCGAACGCGCCCGATGTCCCTGTTTTTGAATTCAGTCATTGGGATTCGCTGTTTGTTATTCCCCAATAGCAATGGGTTGGGGACGGTGTTTCCATCGCATTCCGCCCATCCAATCTCCCTCTCGCACAGCGCCAAAGACCGCCATCCTGGTCGCGCCAGCCCGCGCCGGGGGCAGATCAGGGAAATCGCTCCATTGCCTGAAGAGAGAAGCGTCTGCTATAATTGACGCAACATAATCCTGGTTGGCCAAGAGAAGCCCGTAGCAAGATGTCTCCCACGCCACCCTGCCCCAGGCAGGGTGTTACTGCCACCGGAGCCGGACCTTGAAGATCGTAACCGTCGAAGAAATGGTTGACATGGAACGGCAGTCGGCACAGATGGGCCTGCCGCCCGAAGTGCTCATGGAGAACGCGGGTCTGGCTGCAGCCAGAGCGGTGAAGGGGTGGCTGGGGGATGTCGCCGGCCGGCGCGTACTGGTCCTCATAGGCCCAGGCAACAATGGCGGGGACGGCCTGGTAATAGCCCGGCATTTGCATGATTGGGGGGCCGACGTCCACCTCTACATCCCCAGGCCTCGCAAGGACAGTGACGTGAACTACCAGATAGTCCGGGACCGGGGCATCCACACCATCCTGGCCGACGACTCCGACAGCCGGGCCGAACTGGCGCGCCTCCTGTCATCCGTAGCTGCCGTGGTGGACTCTTTTTTCGGCACGGGCAAGGCCAGGCCCATGGAAGGCGCTTTCCGCGAGGCAGCACTGGCGGTCGCTGCAGCAAAGGCCAGCAATGGAGGTATGCAGGTCATTGCCGTTGACCTGCCCTCGGGGCTGGATGCCGACACCGGCGCTGTGGACGACGCCTGCTTCACCGCCGACCTCACGGTCACTTTCGCCTGCCCCAAGCACGGCCTGCTGACCTTCCCGGGGGCCGCCAGGGTGGGCAAGCTGATGGTGGCAGACATCGGTATCCCGGAGAAGCTGGCGGACCACGTGGCTACGGAGATGATAACCCCGAGCATGGTGGCAGGGGTCCTGCCTGCCCGCCCCCTGAGCGCCAACAAAGGCACCTTCGGGAGATGCCTGGTGGCCGCGGGATCGGTGAACTACGTGGGGGCCGCCTACCTCGCCTGCGCCGCCGCCACCAGGGTTGGTGCGGGCCTGGTCACCCTGGCTACAGCCCGAAGCCTCCAGCCCATCCTGGCTGCCAAGCTCACCGAGGTAACCTACCTGCCGCTGCCCGAATCGGAACCGGGCATTGTGGCCCCTGAAGCCGCGCAGGTGATCGAGTCCGGGCTGGCTGGCTACGGCGTGCTGCTTGTCGGCTGTGGCCTGGGACAGAGCCAGCCGGCCAGGGAGTTCCTTGGTTCACTCCTCTATTCGTCACAGAATCTACCCCCACTCGTGCTGGACGCGGACGCCCTCAATATCCTTGCCGGAATCGATGGGTGGTGGGAGAGGCTGGAGGTGCCTGCTGTGCTTACGCCGCACCCGGGGGAGATGTCAAGGTTGATGGGTCTGCCTGTGCCTGAAATACAGTCGGACCGATTGGGTGCGGCGAGAGAGGCGGCCACCACCTGGAAGAAGACCGTCGTGCTGAAAGGGGCACACACGGTGGTAGCCGCACCGGACGGCAGGGCGGCGGTCGATCCTGTGGCCAATCCGGGCCTTGCCTCGGCCGGCACCGGCGACGTCCTGGCCGGGGCCATTGCCGGCATGGCGGCGCAGGGCCTGTCACCCTTCGACGCCGCCGTGGCAGGGGTTTTTCTGCACAGTCAGGCCGGGGAAGCTGTCAGGAGGCAGCTTGGAGATGCCGGGATGGTGGCCGGCGACCTCCTGCCCATGCTGCCTTCGGTCATTAGAGACACCAGGACAGGAGTCCTGGCCTAGAGCAAGAGAGGTCAGTCATGCTGTTGACTATCGACGTAGGCAACTCGAAGGTGGCCGTCGGCATCTTTGACGGCGACAGGCTGAAGGTCTCTTTCTCCCTGGCGACGAGCATCCACCGCCTTGAGGATGACTACGCTTCCATCCTGTTCGGTCTGCTGCCGCTGCACGGAGTGGAGAGGACCGCTGTCAAAGAGGCCATCATGTGCAGCGTTGTGCCGCCGTTGGTCCATGTCTTCCAGGAGATGTGCAAGCGCTATCTGCGCGTTCCCTTGCTGGTCGTGGGGCCCGGCGTCAAGACAGGCGTACGCATCATGCTGGACAACCCGCGTGAGGTCGGCCCTGACCGTATAGTGAACGCCGCGGCCGCTTACCGTCTTTATGGAGGGCCCGCCATCGTCATAGACATGGGGACGGCCACTACCTTCGACGTGATCTCCAAGGACGGTGACTATCTGGGGGGCGCTATTGCTCCGGGCATGGAGATGGCCACCGAGGCGCTTTACGCCCGCACCGCCAGGCTGCCCCGCATCGAACTGGTCAGGCCTCAGAACGCGATCGGGAAGAATACCGTGACTGCCATGCAGTCCGGGGTCATATTCGGCTACACCGGCCTGGTGGAGAACCTTGTGTCACTGCTGGAGGCGGAATTGGGCGAGAAAGCCAGGGTGATCGCCACCGGCGGCTATGCCGATGTGATAGCCAGGGAAACGGCGGTGATACAAGAGGTGAATGATGACCTCACGCTCCTTGGACTGCACCAGATCCACGAGCTGAACAGGCATTAGGCAGGCGAGCCAGGCGCGAGCCTGCCGGACGGAGGAGCCGAGGAGGTCGAGGGAAGCATGCTGCAGAACAGAAACATCGTGCTTGGGGTTACCGGCAGCATTGCCGCCTACAAGGCTGTGGACCTGGCCAGCAAGCTAACCCAGGCCGGCGCCCTGGTCGATGTGGTGATGACCAGGGCAGCTACAGAGTTTGTCACACCGCTGACCTTCCAGAGCATCACCGGCCGGCCGGTGCCGTCAGACATGTGGGACTCGCCGACGCAGTTTGAGATCGAGCACATAGCCCTGGCGCAGCGGGCGGAGGTGTTGGTCATTGCGCCTGCCACGGCCAACGTGATCGCCAAGCTGGCCGCAGGGATTGCCGATGACCTTCTATGCTGCACAGTGCTGGCCACAAGGGCCCCGGTGATCGTAGCACCGGCCATGAACGTGAACATGTATGAGAACCAGGTCACCCAGGCGAATCTGGAGAGGCTGGCATCCCGCGGCTTCGCCATCGTCGACCCCGAATACGGCCCAATGGCCTGCGGCGCGGTGGGCAGGGGCCGCCTCGCCGATACGGAGACAATCCTGGCAGCCGTCGAGCGGGCGCTTCGCAGGGGCGAGGACCTGGCGGGAAAGCGGGTAGTGGTCACCGCCGGCGGCACCCAGGAGCCGATCGACCCGGTCCGCCATATCACCAACCGGAGCTCAGGCAAGATGGGCTATGCCCTGGCCGAAGCCGCCAGGGATCGCGGTGCCGACGTGGTCCTCATCAGCGCCCCCACGGCCCTGACCCTGCCGGCAGGGATGCGCACCATCCGTACCGTTACCGCCCTTGAGATGCGGGACGCGGTGCTGGTAGAGGCGCCGGCTGCCGACGCGCTGGTAATGGCCGCGGCGGTAGCTGACTATCGTCCGGCCGCCCCGTCAGACGCCAAGCTGAAGAAGGGGGGTTCTTCCGGGCTGGTCCTGAAGCTGACCAGGAACCCGGATATCCTGAGCGAGGCCAGGGGTGACTTCGTCAAGGTCGGCTTCGCCGCCGAGACAGAGGACCTGATACGGAACGCCGCCGCCAAGCTGAAAGAGAAGGACCTGGACCTGATAGTGGGCAACGATGTCGCCGCCACGGATAGCGGCTTCGATACCGACACCAACCGGGTGACTATCATCGACCGCTCGGGGAACAGGGAGGACCTGCCCCTCATGTCCAAGCGAGACGTAGCCCACAAGGTGATCGACAGGGTGGTAGAGGCCCTGGCCGCGAGAACGGACCGGGAGCGCCGTGGTTCAGGCGGTTACGCTTCCCCCGGAGCGGGGCAGCCGGGGGGAGGGGGATGACGGGCTCGCTAGCTGGAAGTCCGGCCGAAAAGCTGGGCGAGATTCACCAGGAGTCATCAACCTCGTGGCTGAGTTGCGCCGTAGGCAAAGGCAGACCGGGTCAGGTCAGGGGACCTGACACCCACCTGGATCACCAGGAGTCATCGACCTATTTCATAGACACCGTAGTCGGGGTCGTCCCTGACCCCGACGTGCTAGCCACAAATGACCGACCGGCGCGTCCCCACACCCGAGCAGAGTAGGCTGAACGACCAGGAAATGGAAAAAGGAGACCAAATAGCAGAGCTATCCAAGGCTTACGATCCACGACAGGTTGAAGACAGGACCTACCGGTTCTGGCTGGACAAAGGCTACTTCACCCCCAAGATCGACCCCCACTCGGAACCCTTCGTCATCATCATGCCCCCTCCCAACGTCACCGGGGAGCTGCACATGGGGCATGCCCTCACCGCCACCCTCGAAGACATAATGACCCGGTGGCACCGTATGAAGGGGCAGCCCACTCTTTGGCTCCCGGGCGAAGACCATGCCGGCATTGCCACGCAGGTGGTGGTGGAAAGGCAGCTCGCCGCCGAGGGTCTCACCAGGCACGCCACAGGCAGAGAGGAATTCACCAGTAGGGCATGGGAATGGGCCACCAGTTGCCGGAAGACAATCGTCGACCAGCACAGGAAGATGGGCGTCTCCTGTGACTGGACCAGGAACGTCTTCACCCTGGACGAGAAGCCCTGCCATGCCGTGGCCACCACCTTCGTCCGGCTGTACGAGAAGGGACTGGTCTACCGGGGAGAGAGGATAATCAACTGGTGCCCCCGCTGCCAGACAGCGCTCTCCGAGCTGGAAGTGGTGCACAGGGAGCTGCAGGGGCATTTCTACCACATCGAGTACCCCCTGGTGGGTGAGCCGGGGCACATCACCGTGGCCACCACCAGGCCCGAGACCATGTTTGGAGATACCGCCGTGGCAGTACACCCGGAAGACAGCCGCTACTCCAGCATGATCGGCAAGCAGGTGGCCATACCCGTGATCAACCGGCCCATTCCGGTCATCTCCGACGCCGCCGTGGACCGCGAGTCCGGCACCGGCGCGCTCAAGATCACCCCGGCCCACGACCCCGTGGACTTCGACGTCGCCCAGCGCAACGGCCTCCTCCTGGTCAACATCTTCAACCCGGATGCGACCCTGAACCATGAAGCCGGTCCCTACCAGGGGTCCGACCGCTTCGAGTGCCGGGAGGCGCTGATCTCTCAACTACAGGAGGAAGGCCTTCTCACCAGGACAGAGCCCCACCAGCACGCCGTGGGCCACTGCACGCGCTGCAATACCGTGGTTGAGCCCTGGGCCAGCAAGCAGTGGTTCGTCAAGACATGGCCCCTGGCACAACCGGCCATCGAGGCCGTCAGGGACGGGCGTATCACCATCATCCCGGAGCAGTTCGTCCGCGTGTATTTGCACTGGATGGAGAACATCCGCGACTGGTGCATCAGCCGGCAGTTGTGGTGGGGACACAGGATTCCCGCGTGGTACTGCGAGCACTGCGACCAGGTCACGGTGGCCGTGGAGCCTCCCGAAAGGTGCGCCGGCTGCCACTCGCCCAACATCTTCCAGGAGTCCGACGTGCTGGACACCTGGTTCAGCTCGGCCCTGTGGCCGCACTCCACCCTCGGCTGGCCCGAGGACACGGAGGACTTCAGGTACTTCTACCCCACCACGGTGATGGAGACGGGGTATGACATCCTCTTCTTCTGGGTGGCCAGGATGATCATGATGGGGCTGGAGAACACCGGCCAGGTCCCCTTCCGCTGGGTCTACCTCCACGGGTTGATCAGGGACGAGAAGGGTGAGAAGATGAGCAAGCTCAGGGGCAACGTTATCAACCCCCTCGACGCCATCGAGCGGTACGGGGCTGACGCCCTGCGCTTCGGCATTGTGACCGGCACATCGGCCGGCAACGATATCCCCCTGAGCAGCGGCAAACTGGAGGCCGGGCGCAACTTCGCCAACAAGTTGTGGAACGCATCCAGGTTCGTGCTGCGAAGCCTGCCCGCCGGGGGCGAAGTCCCTCCGCTGCCCGAGGACCTGCCGATGGAGGATCGCTGGATACTCAGCCGGCTGGACAGGCTGGTGACGCGGATGACCGGCCTCCTGGATGACTTCCAGTTCGGGGAGGCGGGACAGCAGGTATACGAGTTCCTGTGGGACGATTTCTGCGACTGGTACATCGAGCTGGCCAAGATACGTCTGAACCGGGAGCACGCGCCTTCTCCGGTCCCCGTGCTCCTTCAGACCCTGGATACCGCGCTCAGACTGCTGCACCCCTTCATGCCCTTCATCACCGAGGAGGTGTGGCAGAAGCTGCTGCCGTACCTGCCCCAGGGCGAGACGCCCGCGGACTCACTGATGATGGCTGCCTACCCTGTCGCCCGGCGCTTCTCGGACCCGCAGGCCGAGGAGGACATGAGCTCCGTGATCGAGATCATTCGGGCTATCCGTAATGCACGGGCGGAGTCCAGGATCGACCCCTCGCGGCGGATCGAGGCCCACATCCATACGGACAAGAAGGCGGCCATCGAGTCCCAGCGCCAGGCGATCGAGACCCTGGCACGGGTCCACCCACTCACTGTCCTGCATCATCACGAGGGAAGAGAGGACGAAGGAGCGTTTGTCATGCTGCTCAGGAGCGCCGAGGTCATAATACCCATGACGGCGGACCTTGACGCAGAGAGACAGCGTCTGGAGAAGGACAGGAGCGATCTCCAGGGCAGGTTGGCGAGCCTCGATGCCAGGTTGAGCGACGAGGCTTTCCTGTCCAAAGCGCCTGCGGCGGTTGTGGAGAAGGAGCGGGGCCGGCTGGTGGACCTTCAAGGCCGGCTGGAGAAAGTGCAGTTGAGGCTGGCCCAACTCGAACGACTTAACAAAGGGAGCGCCTAGTCGGAATCGCCCCGGCCACTCGAGAACACAATCCGCGTCGTGCTCCCCACAGTAAGAATAACTAGACATCTCAGGAAAGGGGTATGCAGATGGGCACCGAGGAAAAGGCACAGGACCTGGCCACACGTAGAGAGAAAGCCAAGCAGGGCGGCGGGGCCAAGCGCATCGAGGCCCAGCACGCCAAGAACAAGCTCACCGCCCGCGAGCGGCTCGACCTGCTCCTGGACCCGGGCAGTTTCGAGGAACTGGACCTGTTCGTGACGCACCGGGCTACGGAGTTCGGTCTGGCCGACCAGAAGTTCCCCGGCGACTCCGTGGTCACGGGCTACGGAAAGATCGAGGGCAGGACTGTATTCGTGTTCGCGCAGGACTTCACGGTCATAGGGGGGACGCTCTCCCTGGTGGCCGCGGAGAAGATATGCAAGGTCATGGACCTCTCCGCCAGGAACGGCGCCCCGTGCATCGGCCTGCTCGACTCGGGTGGGGCCAGGATACAGGAGGGCGTCGACAGCCTTAAAGGCTACGGCGAGATTTTCTACCGCAACACCATCTACTCGGGCGTGGTGCCGCAGATATCGGTCATCATGGGACCTACGGCCGGCGGCGCCGTCTACTCCCCCGCCATTACCGACTTCATCTTCATGGTCAAGGGGACGGCGCAGATGTACATTACCGGGCCCGACGTGATCAGGGCCGTCAGCGGCGAGGATATCCCGCACGAGGAGCTGGGTGGGGCGGCGGTGCACGCTAAGAAGAGCGGCAACTGCCACTTCGTGGCCGACAGCGAGCAGGAAGTCCTCCACATGGTGCGGCAGCTCCTGGGCTACCTGCCGGACAGCAACGTTGATGAGCCTCCCGTGCTCAGGACAGGCGACGACCCCAACCGAATGGAGGAGAGCCTGCTGACCATAGTCCCCGACCAGCCGAACCAGGTATACAACATGAAGGACGTCATCACCACGGTAGTGGACAACGGTGACTTCATGGAGGTGCACCGGCAGTTCGCCCCCAACCTGATCGTGGGCTTCGCCAGGCTGGGCGGGCGCAGCGTGGGCATAGTGGCGCAGCAGCCCCAGCAGATGGCCGGGGTCATCGACATCAATGCCTCGGACAAGGGTGCCAGGTTCGTTCGCTTCTGCGACTGCTTCAACATCCCCCTGGTAACCTTCGTGGACGTGCCCGGCTACATGCCGGGAACGGACCAGGAGTTTGGCGGGATAATCCGGCATGGGGCCAAGTTCCTCTATGCCTATGCAGAGGCCACGGTGCCCAAGGTGAGCGTGATCACACGGAAGGCCTATGGCGGGGCCTACGTGGTCATGAGCAGCCGGGGGTTGAGGGGGGACATCAACTATGCCTGGCCCACTGCGGAGATCGCCGTTATGGGTCCTGACGGAGCGGTGAACATAGTCTTCCGGGGCGAGATCGCCAAGTCGGACAGTCCTGACGAGACGAAGCAGCGGCTGGTTGCCGAGTACCGGGAGAGCTTTGCCAATCCCTACGTGGCTGCGGCCAGGGGCTATGTTGACGACGTGATCGACCCCAGGGAGACACGGCCGAAGCTGATCAGGGCCCTGGAAATGCTGGCCAACAAGATGGAGACGCTGCCGGCCAAGAAACACGGCAACATCCCGCTGTAAGGCGTGAGCCGGGGTGACGCTCGATGCGGAGCCGGTCGGCCTCAGAGGACGGCCTCGCCCAGGCAGTCTCCTGGAAGCCTGGCCGAGAAAGGGAGCCCCCGTGTCATTGTTGTTACGAAAATAGGGGTTGTCTCCATGCCGTCGTCACTTGAGCCGTACGCTTCCGCGTTCATACCGCCGGGTAGCGCGCCCGACATCGGGCGCTCTACCCAACTGCTGTCCCGGCATGCATTTTCGTACATCGTGGTGTGTCCGACAGGAGACATGACCGATTGCGAGCGTAGCGTGGCAATCGCCGGGTGGGGAGGCCAAAACAGGTCGGGACGCTCCTCGCAATCACAGGACGGGTGCCCATCATTTTCATCGTTCGCTGGTGACACAACGGGTCATGACAAATTACCTAGCGAAGTGGACCTCAAACCGACGAGGTGCCTTGTTGCTCGGATGGACCCAGTATGATAGTCTCCCCTATAAACTGAACTTCCCCCAGCGAAGGGCTGAAAGACACGAACAAAACGGAGGGATCCACGAAGGAAACAAGATGCATCGATTCTGGCTACATTCACGCTAGAGGCCAGAATTTCGAAGCAACCCAACTGAGCAGTAAACACCATTTTCGGGGGAATGTCAAGCCTGTTTCTGGCTACATTTTGACACTATTTCTTGTGCCTGAGTCGTGCCTGTTTCGAGCCTAAA
>Ga0180432_10008286_pt1 | contig 12988 bp, 13 predicted proteins | sample SS_ome_10_FD_132414 | JGI IMG/M metagenome (GOLD analysis project Ga0180432, IMG submission 132414) | Hypersaline lake sediment archaeal communities from the Salton Sea, California, USA - SS_1_MS_2 metaG | ecosystem: Environmental > Aquatic > Non-marine Saline and Alkaline > Hypersaline >...
CTCCTGCAACATCATAGACAAAGAAGTTTATTTTACCAGGATTGTTTTCTCCAAAATAAAATGACAGATTCTTAAAAACAATTGCAGCTCTTTTCTGCACTTCATCTTTACCCCAGTTACTGTCATAAACAAACACTAAACTTGGTATATTGCTGTTGTAAACTTTATCACGCAGAGCACCATCTATGCTTGAATCTATTCTTTCGATGTAATTATATTTGAAGTATAAGTAATTAAGGACATCATCAACAGTGGATCTTGCCATATCATAGGCAACACCTTCATTAAACCATTTGATAGCTTCTTCTACATTACCGCTCGCCATATTATCAAAGTATTTGATATGTCTATCTTCTGGAGTTGTATCGGTAAATGAATTGGCATTAGGGGCTAAAAAAACAACACATACAAAAACCAAAAATATGGATATTTTTGTAAAAATACTCTTTAAAAAATTCATGGTTTACCTCCCTGCTTTTTTACAATTCAGTTATCATGAAATTAAAATGATTTCAACTATTATTTTAAAGATACTTATTTCTTTCCATCACCATAATTCCCGAAATGCCTAAAAAAAAGGGGGTCATCGCCCCCCTTATCAATATGGAATAGAAACGTATCATCAAACCCTCACGCAAGCCCTTTGTTCTTCAGGAGCTCCTGGAAAAAGTCCATTTGCCCCAATATCTCGGTCCTCTCTTCCCTCTCCACCAGGCTTATGGCATCCGAGGGACATGTGGGATAACAGACGCCGCACCCCATGCACTTTTCGGCGTTTACGACAGAAACGCCGTTAACTACAACTGCGTCGATGGGGCACCGATCCTCGCAAACGCCGCAGCCGGTGCACTTCTCTTCGTCCACCTGCATAATGTAGTTGGAGTTGGAGAAGCTCGTAAATTCCAGTTCCTTTCTAGCCCTTATCCAGACGCAGCAGTCGCTGCAGCAGGAGCATATCACAGAGAGCCTGCCGGCGTAGTTGTCGCCGATGTGGACGAGTCCCTCCTCGTGCGCCTCCTTTAACAGCCCTTTTGCCTCCTCCTTCGTTATTTCCCTTGCCATTCCCACGGAGACCATGTATTTACCCATCGAGCCGAAGTGGAAGCAGTTCTCCGTGGAGTGGTCGCAGGCGTCCTCCTGACCCGTGTATCTCGCGATGAGCCGGCAGGGGCAGTGGGCCACAGAGAAATAGTCAAGCATGTCCATAAGCTCATCGACCTTTTCGTGGGGAGTTACCGTGGCCCCTGTTGTAAGCGACTCGTCGACGGGGATTACCCTAACGACCGGGGTCTCCCTGTCGCATGCCTCCTCGAAAAATCCGTCGTACATATACTCCCGCCAGAGCCCGGCGAGCTTCTCGCTCTCCGGCCTCTTTTCGCCCGACCAGAAGGGGGTCTCCGTTATCCCCACGAGGGTCGGCAAGAGGCGAAACTTCCCCTTCTCGTTCATGAAGACGGTCCCCTTCTTGGCCATCTTGATCAGCATATCCTTTAGCTTCCCCTCCTCTACCCCTGTGGCCTGGGCCAGCGTGGGCACGTCCGCGTTCATCATGGGGAGCTTCACCGCCAGCTCCGCCTCCTCCGGCGTGTACATTATCTTCAGTATCTCGATAAGCTTATCGTTCATGGGCGCCCCTATCGGCGCCTTGTCGAGATACTCCGCGAGCCTCACGTAAACGTCGTTTAATGTTGATGTCGATGTCGTCATTTAAAACCTCCTGATACCCTGTTTCTTCAATTTTTTACCTGACTATTCGGGACGCAAAAAAGTCAACGCCTGCTCCTTTGCGTCCCTTAAGGGGACGATATACTTCATCACCTTTGCGAGGAGAAGCCCCCCCTCTATCACGGCGACTATGAAGTTGGCGAGCTCCCCGGCCTCCCTGTCTCTCCTGATCTCCCCCGCCGCCTGTCCCCTCTCTACAACCGCCTTCAGCCTCTCCCTGAAATCTACAAAGATCACGGCGAGCTTTTCCCTCACCTCCTCGTTGAAGTCGGAAACCTCAAGCGCCATATTCCCCAAAAGACACCCCCCGGTGCACCCGCTCCTCTCCATATTCTCCGTTATAATGTCAAGCATCCTGGAGACGGCATCGACGGCCCCCGGCCCTTCATCGTCCATCACGTCCAACATGTTCCTCTTCATGTGGGAATAGAAGAGCTCGGCCGCGGCCTTGGCCACCTCGTCCTTGTTCCTGAAGTGGAAGTAGAAGCTCCCCTTCGTCACGTCGCAGTCCTTCAGAATATCATCCACCGATGTGTTCTTGTAGCCGTTCTTGTGGATGAGGACCGTTGCGGAGCGGACAATGCGCTTTTTAGTCGCTTCCCCCTTTTTCATGTCTCCCATTTTCGTACACTCCAATCTGCTTTGGATACAATCTAATCGTCCGTCGAGCAGAGTAGCAGCAAAGAGTCTTCAAATAGAAACGCCGAACAACAGATAAATCGAGATTTATTAAAATGTACCGACCAGTCTGTTTATTTTATATGGGTTTATCGAGCGGATGTCAAGAAAAAAGTGAGGCGGTTTTCAAAAAATCGCCTCATCTCGATTTTCCGATAGATAGTGAAAAACAGTGTATGCAAACGGCGCCCGTTACAAAACGGGCCAAAAGTGATACCTTATCCCCTTAAAATGGCCGATCCCATCTACCGGCAATAATTGGGAGAACACGTGGATAAAAAGAATATAGCGGTCATCCACCATTCAGGCTCCGGAAACACGAGGACGATAGGCGAGGTTTTCGGGGAGCTGCTATCGAAAAAGCGCTCCGTCGACGCATATCCTATCAAGCAAGACTTCGGCTACGGCCTCCTCACAAAGTACGACCTGTTGATCTTCGGGACGCCCACGTTCAACTGCTCCCCCTCAAAATCGATAACCGAGTTCGTCGATGGGATAGCCGAAATTAGATGGCAAGGCGGCGGCATGTTAAAAAAACTAAGTGTCAATTTTGGAGTCATTTTATAATGGTCAGGTACATTGAGCTGAACCACGCACTGGCAAACGGGATGGAGGCCTACCCGGGGCTCGGGAATATCGAGATCGGCGCCCACCTCGACCACGAGCGGTCGCGGCCGAACTACGACGACAGGGCGGAGTTTTATATCGGCAAGATCTCTATGGTCACCAACGCCGGCACCTACATAGACAGTCCCTTTCACCGCCACCGGGACGGCGCCGACCTGAGCCGAATCCCCCTCGAGAAGGTTGCCCGGCTCGATGGGATCGTCCTCGATTGGGAAGACTCGGTCGGCGGCCCGAACGACCGCTCCCTGCATTTTAACGTCGACCAATCGGAGCTCAAGGGAAGGGCCGTCCTGATCAGGACCGGTCTCGATAAATTCTGGGGCGAGAAGAAATATATCGAGGAGGTCCCCCATATCTCCCTGGAGCTCGTCGACCTTCTCATCTCGGCAAAGGCGGCTCTTGTCGGGGTCGATTTCCTGAACGTCGACGATACTGAGGACAAGTCGAGGCCGGTCCACACGAGACTCCTCGAAAAAGAGATACTGATCGTAGAAAACATGAGAAACCTCGGCTCGCTTCCAAAAGACGGCTTCAGGTTCTCGGCGGTGCCCTTACGGATCGTCAGGGGGGCGTCTTTTCCGGTGAGGGCCTTCGCTGAGGTGTACGATTAGATGAAGAGATACCTCGAATTCACGTTCGAAATAGAGGACCCCGATCTCGTCTCCTCCTTGGACGAGCTTTCCCTCTGGTCATCCCCGTTCGGGCTGATGCTCCTCGAAAGCGTCCCGATGCGAAAGGGAATTGTTGTGCTTGACGTCGGGTGCTGGACAGGCTTTCCCTTAATCGAGCTTGCCGAGAGGCTGGGAGAGTCGTCGAGGGTCTTCGGAATCGACATCTTGAGGGGCGCCATTAAAATAGCAAACGATAAGATAAGGTCAAAGGGCGTGCAAAACTGCGGCGTCATTTCGGGAGACGGCTCCTCGATGCCGCTAAAGGACGGTGCCTTTGACCTCGTCGTCTCAAACCTCGGAATAAATAACTTTAGAGACCCGAGGGCGGTCCTTGGGGAGTCCCACCGCGTTCTGAAGCCGGGGGGGAGAATGGTTCTAACGACAAATCCGGTGGGGAACATGAGGGAGTTCTACGACTGCTACAGGAAAACGCTGAAAAGGCTGAAGAAAACCGAGCTCTTGGAGGGCCTCGAAAGGAACATAGGGCACAGGCTGACGGCAAAGGCAACCACGAAGATGATGAAGGGCGCCGGCTTTGCCATAGCTTTGGTAAAGAGGGAAATACTTAAAATGCGCTTTATCGACGGGAGTTCCCTCCTCAATCACTCCCTCATAAGGATCGGCTTCCTGGGCGGCTGGAGGGAATTCATCCCGCCGGGAGAGGCCGAGGAGGTTTTTTCGGCCCTCGAGGCAAATCTCAACGCCATCGCAGAAAAAAAGGGCGGGCTTAAGCTCACCGTGCCGATGGTATACATCGAGGCGAGGAAGAGATAGGCCAAGCTCAACTCGAACCGTTCCCGGTTTTCGGCGGGTAAAAGCCCTTCCTTTGAAGGAGGCGGCCCGAGCAAACATAAAAATAGCGGGTGGGAGACGACAGGGATGAAAACGAGATATTTCACGGTTAAGACGATCGAGGCGAAGTCGAGAGAGTTTATGGAGAGGATCGAACGCTTCAAGAAAAAGACCCGGGTGGAATTCAATCCCGAGGCGTCGGCGCTTTTGATCCTCGACATGCAGCGCTTCTTTCTCGATGAGGCCTCCCACGCCCACGTCCCCAGCGCCCCCGCCGTCGTCCCGAATATAGCGAGGCTGGCGGCGCTGTTTAACGATAGGGGGCTTGCCGTAATCTCCACGCGCCACGTAAACAGCGACGACAACGCGAATATGATGGCGGTCTGGTGGAGGGACGTCATCAGAAGGGAAAACGAGCTTTCGGAAATCGTGGCCGACCTCGCCCTTCCCTACGCCGAAGTCATCGAGAAACCGCAGTACGACGCATTTTACAGGACAAAGCTCGAGGATATTTTGAAAGGGAGGGGAATTTCACAGGTTGTCGTAACAGGCGTCATGACACACCTCTGCGTGGAGACCACGGCGCGCACAGCCTTCGTTCGGGGCTTTGAGGTGATCATCCCCGTAGACGCCACCGCCGCCTACAACGAGGACTTTCACCTCTCGACCCTTACCAACCTCTCCCACGGCTTTGCGGTGCCGGTCTTTATGGACGACCTGATTAGGTCTATGGAGGCGATGTGAGAAAAGAGGCAGTAGACGTCGTCATCATTGGGTGCGGGCCGGCGGGGGCGGCCGCCGCCGTACAACTCCATCGAGGCGGGATAAATACCGTTGTCTTCGAGAGGGAGGAGGTGGGAGGGCTTCTCAGAAACGCGAACCTCGTGGAAAACTACCCCGGCTTTCCGGGGGGAATAAGGGGAATCGAGCTTGTAAGGCTCATCGAGAGACAGCTCGAGCTTGTTGGGGTTGCGGTTCGCTTCGAGGAGGTGATCTCCCTTGAGCACGACGGCGGCCTCTTCGTCACGGAGACGGCCGCCGGGATGACAAAATCGAAATACGCGGTTGTCGCCTCCGGGACAATGCCTAAAAAGCTTGAAGACGTGGAGATCGAGGAGGGGGCAAAAGAGTATCTCTTTTCCGAGGTGTACCCCATCCACGACGCCTCGGATAAGAGGATAGTGATCATCGGAGCCGGAGACGCCGCTTTTGACTACGCCCTGAACCTCTCCCAAAATAACGATGTGTTAATCTTGAACAGGTCGGACAGGACAAGGTGCCTCCCGCTGTTGATCGAGAGGTGCGCCGGAGTCGATTCGATCGGATACCTCGAGAACCACATCGTAAGGGGCGTGGCCAAATTGGTTAAAGGGGGGAGCGGGCTTGTAATCTCGGCCGTCGACAATATATCAGGGAAGGAGACTCAATTTAGGGCTGACCTCATCATTGCGGCCGTCGGAAGGGAGCCGAACACAGGTTTTCTGGGGAGCGGCCTCCTAAAAAAAATCGACTCATTAAAAAAAGATGGTGGACTTTTTATGATAGGTGATGTTATAAATAGCTCTTTCAGACAAACGGCGATCTCCGCAGGCGACGGGGTGAGGGTTGCAATGGAGATATATGGAAATATTAACAGGTAGATTGGTTGAGTAGGAAGTTAAAGAGGTTTTATTGATGAAGATAGTTGCAAAGGCGGGAAACGAAGACATAGCGATGGTCTACATTGCGGAGCTTGAAGGCGGAAACGGAAGGGAGCCGAAAAGGTCAGGGAACAAGCTTATAGAGTTCGTGGAGTCGGTCCAGCCTCCCACGCCCAGGAGCGAAAAGTGGGTGCTCATCGTCTCCACACTCTTCGGGTGCCCGGTGGGATGCTCCTTCTGTGACGCGGGGATGTACTACGACGGCAAGCTGACGAAGGACGATATCCTGTCCCAGATAGACTTTCTGATACACAACCGCTTCCCCAGGGGTGGTGTGCCGGTAAAGAAGTTCAAGATCCAGTTCGCCAGGATGGGGGAGCCGGCGCTCAACGAGAGCGTCCTCGACGTCCTCGAGGCCCTCCCGGACATCTACGACGCCCCGGGGCTGATGCCCTCCGTCTCGACCATCGCCCCTCACGGAACGGACCAATTCTTCGAGAGGCTCATCGATATAAAGAACCGAGTCTACAACGGGAGATTCCAGCTTCAGTTCTCCATCCACACCACTGATGCACAAAAGCGGGGAGAAATCATCCCGGTGAGAATCTGGGACTTCTACAAAATCGCCCGCTACGGAGAGAGGTTTTACAAGGAGGGCAACAGGAAGATAACGCTCAACTTCGCGCTCGCCGAGGATATGCCGATAGAGCCGGAGATTATGCTCAACCATTTCTCCCCGAAGAAATTCATCATCAAGGTCACTCCGGTAAATCCCACCTGCAGTGCAAAGAGGAACAAGATAGCCTCCCACATCGTCCCGGGAAAGGAGAGGTACGAGATACTGGAGGCGCTCAAGGCCCACGGGTACGAGGTAATCTTGAGCATAGGGGAGATTAAAGAAAACGACATCGGGAGCAACTGCGGGCAGCACATAATGAACTACATGCGGGAAAATGAGATAGTCCCGGGCGGGTACACCTATCCCGTCATAAACATTGAGGAGACGACATAAGGGTGCGACGTTGGGAGCGGCTCGGAGGAGAGTTTAATCCCTTTAAATTTCTTTCGGCAGGTGGAGGCGATCCGTCATGGAATCGGTAAATATCAGGCGGGCCCTTGTGGTCGGCGCCGGCGTAATGGGCCATTCGATAGCCCAGGTCCTCGCCCAGTCCGGAATCGAGGTGGCCCTTACCGACAGGGACAAAGACGCCCTGACAAAGGCGAAGCGGCTTATAAGATCGAACCTGGAGACACTGGCGGAGTTCGGACACGTCGACCCGAACGAGATAGACGCAATATCGAACCGCGTCCACACAACGAGGGACCTTAAAGATTCTTCGGTAAACATAGATTTCGTCGTCGAGGCGGTCTCCGAGGTGCCGGATGTGAAGGAGGAGGTCTTTAAAAGGCTGGACGCGCTTCTGCCCGAAGACACCGTCCTTTCGAGCAACACCTCCGGAATAGACATCTTCTCTACCGTAAAGGTCAGGAGGCCGGAGCGTCTCGTAATAGCCCACTGGTTTGCGCCGCCCCACATCATCCCGCTGGTGGAAGTGGTTCCGGGCCCGGAAACCTCTAAGGAGACCGTCAACACAACGGTAAACCTCATGAAACGCCTCGGGAAAAGACCCGTCGTGATGAAAAAGTTCGCGCGCTCCTTTATCGTCAACAAGATCCAAAACAACATCGGCCTTGCCGTCTTTGACCTTCTTGAGAACGATCTTGCTACGCCTTCGGATATCGACTTCGCGGTCAAGACGAGCCTGGGGATCAGGCTCCCGGTCGTCGGTGTGGCCCAGACGCTCGACTTCACGGGGCTCGACCTCGTAAACGACGTGATAAAATCTTACGGCCTTGAGAACAAGTTCATCGATGAGAAGGTAAATAAGGGGCAACTGGGGGCGAAGAGCTCCAGGGGGATGTACGACTACGGCGGCAGGACCGAGGAGGAGATATTGAAGAAGAGGGACAGGCTGTATCTCAAGGTCTTGGAGCTTCTTGAAGAGATAAAGGCGTTCGAGCCGATTTAGACACCGGCGAGAGCGATTGCCTCGATGGGGGGTTTCTAAATATTTGGCGCTTCCTTGATTCAGCGGATTCTATAAATATATAGGTCGATACCCTGCCTGACTTACCATCCATCCGTTTTGAGGAAAAAACCGGGAGCTCTGGGCACCCGGCCTTATCGAAATCCGCAATCCACAAGTGGACTTTGCCTGTGTTATCCCTCTATTCTTTTGCGCCCCTGTAAATATTGTAAATAGTATTAGCGGCTCCCACCCCCCCCACACACACCCGTCAAGCCCAAAAACCGGAGCCTACCGAATATAATTGCCAGTTAAACAGATTTCATCCCATCAAGGCGCACCGATATCTCCCCCACGGCGTTTTCCTTCTCGATCTCGACCTCGTCTCCAGAGGCCATATCTTTGAGCCTCACCATCCCCCTCGCCGTCTCATCCGGGGCGACTATGAGAACGGTCTTGACGCCCAGGCGGTCGGCGTATTTGAGCTTCTTCTTCATGCGCGCCTCCGCCGTGTAGACGTCGGCGGTTATCCCCGCCCCTCTCAGCTCCCTGGCCATCTTGAGGGAGGCGCCGACATCGTCCGGGCCGAAGGGGACGACCATCACGTCAGCCGCTCCCTTCGAGTCGTCCATCATCCCAAGCTCCTGGATTACCTGGATGATCCTCTCCAGCCCCAGTGCCATCCCGGTGGCCGGCACGTCTACTCCGGAGAAGAGGCCGATCAATGTGTCGTAGCGGCCGCCGCCGGCGATGCTTCCGATCTTCGGCTCCTCGACCACCGTCTCGAAGACCGCCCCGGTGTAGTAAGCGAGGCCCCGGGCGAGCCTGGGGGAGAAGACCACCTTTTCGCTGGAAATCCCGATCTCGCCCAAGAGGCGGAATATCTCCTTGAGGTCACCTACCGCCCCGATGGACAGCTCCGCACCGGCGCCGCCCTTTAGCGCCCCCTCGATCCTCGTGAGGTCTTTCACGGGATCTGTGGTCGTCTCCGTAAGCTCGAACATCGAGTCCACCAAACCCCTATCATATCCCGCCTCGGCAAACTCCCCCTTTACCTTTTCCACCCCTATCTTGTCGATCTTGTCAAGGATCCTTATCGCCTCGGGGATATTGTCCTCGGGAACACCCAGGTGCTCCATCAGGCCGGTGAGGAGCCCCCTGTGGTTCAGGAGCGTCCTGCACCCCTTGAACCCGAGGTCCTCGGTGATGTCGGTTATCAGGGCGATTATCTCAACGTCCGCCGAGACCTCCTTTACCCCCACGATGTCGGCGTCGCACTGGTAGAACTCCCTGAGTCTCCCCTTCTGGGGCTTCTCCGCCCTCCAGACCGGCTGTATTTGGTAGCGCTTAAACGGCATTGCGATCCTGTCTTTGTACTGGGCGATGACACGGCACATGGGAACCGTGAGGTCGTATTTGAGGGCGACCTCCTTTCCCCCCTTGTAGGCCATGTCGAAGATCAGCCCCTCCCCCTCTTCTCCGTATTTTCCCGTGAGGACGTCGTAGAACTCCATGGCGGGTGTCGCCAGGGGCTGAAAGCCGTACCTCTTGAAATGGTCGGTGATTATCTCGATCACCCTCTCCCTGACGTACATATCCTCCGGGAGAAAGTCCCGGGTCCCCTTCATTATCCTCGGCTTTATTATCTCCATATTCCCAAAGCCCCATCGCTGCTTTTAAAAAGAAAAAGAGGGCCTTTTTAAGCCCTCCCCTTTCAAGTTAGTTTGAAAACCCATCAATAATCCAAAACGCCATTATATCGGAACTTCGATATTTCTCGCATCTTGACGTCAATCCCTCATCATCCCCTCCCCCACGCTAAAATTGCCCCAGCCCCTCTACAAAACAATTTGACCCAACCCCTCGACCCATTTTTATATTTAAGGCATTCGTTTAACAAACAATGCCGTCCCCTGCTGGGGTGGGTAAAGGGATTCGAACCCTCGACCTCAGGGACCACAACCCTGCGCTCTAACCAGCTGAGCTATACCCACCATAAACTGTAATATTATATTGTATGCGTTAATAATGTCAACTTAATTTTGACTTTTCGTAGGAATATGGTATAAATATCAGGTTAAATTAATAGATAAGGATATGGAAGAGAAAAAACGGGGGAGGGATCTCCTCCCCACAGACATGATTCGCTTCAGGCAGGTAGAGCGCGTCTTTCGGGAGCAGGCGATCCGGTACGGCTACCAGGAGGTGAGGACATCAACCATCGAGCCTCTGTCCTTGTTCATCCGGGCGGGAACGCTCGACCCGAGCATGCTCGAAAACCTCTATTCGTTTTTGGACTGGGACGGCTGGAGCGGTGAGAGGGTCGTTCTGAGGCCGGACGGGACTATCCCGGCAAGCCGTCTCTTCATAGAGCGCTTCAACGACACTTCCCCGGTGCGGCTGATGTACATCGCCAACATGTTTTCCTACGACGAGAACGGAACGTCTGAGCACTGGCAGTGCGGCGTGGAGCTGCTCGAGCCGAACGGGAGCGACAAGGCCGCGTCCGATGCGGACGTGGCGGCCCTGGCGATCGAGGTCGCCAAGGAGATGGGGTTTTTGTCCCCGATCCTCAGGGTCGGCTATCCACCGCTGATTCGGGAGTTCCTTGCGGCTTCGGGGTTGACGGGAGAAGAGCAGGAGGAGATCACGGCCCTGATCCGCGAGAGGGATATCGAGGAGCTCAAGAGGATAGCGAAACGGAAGGGCCTCGACAAGCTGATAGGGCTTCTGGGATTGAGCTCCACCTCCCCCGACTTTGTCAAGAACATCTCCTCCTATCTCCCCAATGGTGTGGGGATCAATGATATGACCAGGGACTTCGCTGACTCCGTCAACGCCCTTCACAAGGCGGGCCTTCCCTTCGAGACGAGTTTCGCCATGCCGTTGAACTTCGAGTATTACACGGGGCTCGTCATGGAGGTGTATCCCAACAGTATGAGAACGAAGAGGAAAGACCTCCTGATAACCGGGGGGAGATACGACAACCTGGTGGGGCTGATGAGCGGCAGAAAAATCAACGCCACCGCCTCCGGTTTCGTGCTGAAGGTCGAAAACATCATCGACGCCCCCGAGTTCGTCAAGGCCCTGTCGGGAAAGGCGGTCCTGGTAAAGCCCGGAAAGGACCTCGGATACGCCAGGGTCCTCGTCTCGGGCCTGAGGGACTCCGGCTTCGTCGCCGAGATAGAGGGCGTTGGCCAAAACAGGGAGGACTTCAGGTGGACGGTCGCCTTCGACAAAAAGGGCGTCTCGGTAACCGACGCCGATGGGGGTGAGGTAAGGAAAATTAAGAGGAGAAAGATAAAGGATGGCGAAGGGCTCGCGAAAATCATCTCGGGAAGATAGCGGGATAAAGGTGGCGCTTCCGAAGGGGGGGCTGATGGGGGACCTCTCAGCGCTCATGAAGGAGGCGGGATTTATAGTCCCCGGCTACGACGAGTCCTCGCGGGTCTACAGGCTCGTGGCCGAAAACCCCGAGGGGATCTTCGTAAAGGTCTTCTCCGAAAAGGATATCCCGATTCAGGTGGCCGTGGGCAACTACGACGTAGGGATAGCTGGCGACGACTGGATAGACGAGCTTACCTCAAAATACAGGAAGATCGCCGTAGTCAAGGTGATGGGACTCGGCCTTGCCAGCGACTCGATTTACGCCGTCGCGGCCCCGGGAGAGAGTATCGAGTCGATAAGGAAGAGGTCGGATAGGGCCTCCGTCAAGATCGTCTCCGAGTATCCCAACATCGCGGACCGCTTTGCGAGAGACAATGCCCTTCCCCGCTACAGGGTCCTCCCGGTCTGGGGAAGGGCGACATCCTACATCCCGGAGGGCGCCGACCTCGCCGTTGTCCGGGTGAGGTCCGAGGGGGCCGATGTCGAGATCGAAAAGATGGGGCTCGCCCCTATATCGAAGATCGGGGAGTCGGAGGGGACCGTCATCGCCCACAGGAAATCCTTCGAGACGAAGGACCTGAGCTTCATCCTCGATCTATTCAAGGGGGTATCGTGATACGCCTGGCGCTCCCCGACGGCCACCAACAGAAACACGTAATCGGCCTCTTCGAGAAGACCGGGATCGGTCTTAGTGGCTACGACCCGGGGGCGCCCGAAACGAGACCGGAGATAGACATCGGCGGGATATCCGTCACCGTCATCAGGCCCCAGGATATGCCGACACAGGTTGCGGTGGGAAACTTCGATATAGCCTTTACCGGGGTGGACTGGCTCTTCGACCACAAGGCGAAATTCCCGAAGAGCCCGGTAGAGGGGATCCTCGACCTGGGCGTGGGACGCGTCAGGGTGGTGGCGGTGGTGAGGGAAGAGGTTCCGGCGGATAACCTCGAACAGGTAAAGGGGCTGATAACTGACGGCTACTTCCCGAGGCTGTTTTTCAGGCTCGCCTCCGAATATATCAACATCGCCGATCACTTCGCCATGAAGAACCGGATCGAGAACTACCGGGTTATCCCCACCTACGGCGCCACAGAGGCGCTACTGCCGGAGGACGCGGACATGATCATCGAGAACACCGAGACCGGAACGACATTGAAGAAGAACAAGTTAAAGATAGTGGAGGAGCTCTTCGTCTCTGTGGGGTGCATTATCGGCAGGACCGGGATATTGAAGGAAAAGGATCCCGCCCTGACCCGGCTCCTGGGCGAGTTCTCGAAGATCGAGGGGGTGGAGAGGCACAGAGGGATTAAATTGATGTCAGGTAATTAAAATAAATTTGTGCGAAGAGAACGGTTGAGCCCGTTTACATACAAACTGATCAATCAACAATCACGCCTATATTTGTTTGATTAAAAACCGGATCGTATAAAGCAAATTGATA
>Ga0180432_10008288_pt1 | contig 12988 bp, 13 predicted proteins | sample SS_ome_10_FD_132414 | JGI IMG/M metagenome (GOLD analysis project Ga0180432, IMG submission 132414) | Hypersaline lake sediment archaeal communities from the Salton Sea, California, USA - SS_1_MS_2 metaG | ecosystem: Environmental > Aquatic > Non-marine Saline and Alkaline > Hypersaline >...
AGGTAGGCGTTGTAGCTCGTTCCGTCAGGGAGCGGGATCAGCTCGTCGAAGAGCCGCCGATTCCAATCGATCGCTCCCATCCACTCGATTCCGGGGCGGATCGTCCGTGCCTTCAAGGCTCCTCCTTCTTGCTCGCTAGCTGTCACTGGCCGGCCTCGACCGGTTCCCCGCCAGGATGTATCCCTAGGTCTCCACCCTCTTCCGGCGAGGAACGGTCTCGGCCGACTCAGTTCATTCCGTCTTCTCGAACATGTCCTTCCCGACGCCGCAGACCGGGCAGACCCAGTTCTCGGGAAGATCCTCGAACGCCGTTCCCGGCTCGACGCCGTTCGACGGGTCGCCGGCGGCCGGGTCGTAGACGTATCCGCAAACCGTGCACATCCACTTGTCCATCTCGTTCTGGTTCGCCCCCTTCCTGAGGCTCTTGCGATACTCGTTGTAGGTCAATGGCTCGCCCTCGTCTCGCGTGCCGGCCCGGTCGACGGAGGCGACGAAGAGCGAGTGTGTTTGAAGGTCGATCGTCCACTCCGGGAGGACCGTACACTCGTAGACCGCCACCGCGTTTGGCAGATACGGAATCCCCCGTTCCGTCAAGGCGTGTGGGAAGCCGGCGAACTTGTCGACGTTCCTTCCGGATTGAAAGCCGAACCTTCGAATCACGTCCGCAACGTCGGCGTCCTCTCGATCGAGGACGGAGACGGCGAAACGACCGTTTTCCGCGATCATCTCGTGGGTCAACGAGCTCTTCCCGATTCCGACGGCGATCCGCGGCGGTGCGTTCGTCACCTGCATCAACGCGTCGAGACACTGACCGTTGATCCGGACGCCCGACGCGGCCGTCACGATGTACAAACCGTGGGTGACGCGGAACAGCGCCTGATTGAGTGACGCATCGTCGGCCACGAATGTGAACGCCATCTGTCTCTCCCGTTTCGTCCTACGCTTCTGACTCTGCCGCGCCGGTCGACAGCGGGCCTGCGACCCGCTGGCCGAGCTCTCGGTCGGCCATCAACAGGCCCGGGCCTTTCTCCCCCGCGATCTTCAGCAGGGCGATCACCTTGGCGACCGAGTCTTCTTCCTCGACCTGCTCGGTGATGAACCACTGCAACATGATGCTGGCTGCCCGGTCGTTCTCCTCGTCGGCGAGGTGTGCGAGGTCATCGATCGTCCCGGAGATGAAGCGTTCGTGCTCGAGAGCCGCCTCAAACGCTCGAAGCGGCGACTCCCACTTCTGTTGAGGTTTATCGATCGCCTGGAGCTCGATCCGCCCACCGCGCTCGTTGATGTGATCGAAGAACCGGAGTGCGTGGCCGAGCTCCTCCTGCGCCTGTGCCTTCATCCACTGAGCCATCCCGTCGAAGCCCTTCGCCTCGAAGTCCGCGGCCATCGCGAAGTAGAGGTAGGCCGAGAACGTTTCGTGCTTGATCTGCTCGTTCATCGCGCCCTGCAACTTCTGACCGATCATCTAACGTCGCCTCCTTTCTGCAGTTTCTTGTGACAGAACCACCAATCGAAGCAGTCCTTCTGCCCGGATCGCTCTGACGCGGTCGCCTGGTCGGTCGGGGGAGGAACGATGACGTGATCCTGGATCAGCTCGTTGGACGGCCAGCCGGCCGGGATCGCGACGCCGTTCGCCTCCGAGGTCTGGAACCCGCGGATCATCCGGACGATCTCGTCCATGTTCCGGCCGAGCTCCTGCGGGTAGTAGAGCATCGCGCGAACGATCCCTTTCGGGTCGACGATGAAGACGGCGCGGACGGTGTTCGTCCCCTTGCCCGGGTGGATCAGGCCGAGGGTGTTTGCGACCGTCTCCGTGCCGGCGATGATCGGAAACTCGATCGTCACGCCGAGCGTCTCGCGGATCCAGTCGGTCCACTTGATATGTGAGAAGACCTGATCGACGCTCATTCCGATCAGCTCGGTCTTCAGCTCCTTGAACTTCTCGTAGCGCTTCTGAAACGCGACGAACTCGGTCGTGCAGACCGGCGTGAAGTCGGCCGGGTGGCTGAACAGGACGAACCAGTTCCCCGAATACGCGTCAGGGAGGGTCATCCTTCCATGCGTGGTCTGAACGGTCATCTCGGGGAACTTGTCGCCGATCAACGGGAAGCTCTGTTCGGACATCTCGATCAACGCTCCTTTCCTCTTCTTCCTATCCGCTGGTTTCATCGTTCTCCTATTGCTGGCAGTTTGGGCAGTGGTAGGTCGAGCGGCCTTGATGCACGGCCCGCTCGATCGGTGTTCCGCATCGAGCGCAGTCTTCTCCTTCGCGTCCGTAGACGAGAAGGCGGTTCTGAAACCCTCCGGACTCGTCCGCCGAGGGACGGTAGTCGGAGACGCGCGATCCGAGCGTCGTGCCGAGCTGGTCGATCGCCTCGTCGAGCACGTCGACGAGACTCTCGTGAAGTGCGCGAGCCTCGTCGCGCGTCAGCGAGTTTGCCGGTCGGCCCGGAGCGATCCCTGCGCGCCAGAGTGACTCGGCGGCGTAGATGTTCCCGACGCCGGCGATCCTCCGCTGGTCCATCAGGAAGGTCTTGATCGGTGCCCGCGATTGCGAGACCGATTCCGCGAACGCATCAGGCGTGAACGAGTCCTCGAGGGGGTCGGGCCCGAGGTTCGCCGCGAACCCGTCCCGGCACAGGACGGCCGTTCCGAGGCGTCGCGGGTTGACGAAGAAGATCGAGCGGCCGGAATCGAGCCCGAGGACCAGTCTCGTGTACGAGATCTCGGCCTCGTCTCGATCGAGGCGGAGCCGGCCGGACATTCGAAGGTGAATCACGAGCTGGCCGACCTCGGGAAGGTCGAAGAGGACGTTCTTCCCCCTTCGCGAGATCGATGCGATCCGGGCACCGACGAGGGCACCGCCGTCCAGCCGAAGCTTCTCGTCGAGGACGTCGACGGACTTGATCGTCGATCCGACCGCGGGCCGAAGCCGGCGGACGAAGGTCTCGACTTCCGGAAGTTCGGGCATGGGCTACCCTCCTTCCCCTCGAGATGGCGGGTCGGCTGCGGAGCTCTTCTTCGAAGCATTCTTCGCATTCGTTGACGCCGCGGTCCTTCCCGGACGTGCATCCTTCCCGGCCTTCAGACACTCGACGCAGATCCCGTAGGCGTAGGTGCGTACCGACTCGATCCTGTGCCCGTCGACGTAGTCCTCGTGCGTTTCCGTCGCCAGAGGTGCGATGTCGTAGGTCTTCCTGCAGATCCGGCAACGGAAGTGCACGTGTGGGTCGAGATCGGCGTCGTACCGAGAAGCGCCCGGATCGATCGTCAGTCGGAGGATCGTTCCGGCTCGAGTCAACGCATCGAGCGTGTTGTAGATCGTCGCTTTGGAGATCGTCGGATAGGTCTTCCGGATTGCCTGGAAGACCTCGTCCGCCGTCGGGTGGCTCCTCGTGCTCTCGAGGAACTCGAGGACGGCCATGCGTTGGACCGTCGGACTGATCCCACTGTCTCGGAGTCTCTTCGCACGTCTCTCGGGTGCCATAGCATACGTATTATCGTTTAAGAATCGATCAAAATCAAGACCGAAGAAAAACGGCTTCGGAAACACCCATGAACGGTGCTTCCGGCCGACTAGCCAGCGAGTCGCTCGCTGAGGAGTGTCTCCAGCTCGGCGATCTTCACTCGCGTCTGCTCGGTGGTGTCCCGGTCGCGGAGGGTCACCGTCTCGTCCTCGATCGTCTGGTGGTCGATCGTGATGCAGAACGGGGTCCCCGACTCGTCCTGGCGTCGGTAGCGCTTCCCGATCGAGCCCTTCTCGTCGTAGAAGACGTTCCAGCGCTTCTTCAGGTCGCGATAGATCTCAGCGGCGATCTCCGGTTGCCCGTCCTTCTTGACGAGCGGGAAGACGGCCACCTTGATTGGGGCGATCCGCGGGTGGAGACGGAGGACGATCCGCTCCTGGGGCACGCCCTTCTCGTCGGGAATCGCGTCTTCGTCGTACGCCTCGCAGAGGAGGGCGAGGGTGGTCCGATCGGCGCCGGCCGACGGCTCGATGACGTGCGGCACGTACTTCGCCCCCGTGGCGTCGTCGAAGTAACTGAGATCCTTCCCGCTTCCGGGGTACTTCGGCTGTCCGTGCTCATCGCGCTCGACGACGAGCTCGTCCCCGTCGCGAATGAGCTTCCCCTCCATGTGGCTACGCAGGTCGAAGTCGCTCCGATGGGAGACGCCCTCGAGCTCGCCGAACTCTCCTTCGGGGAGGAACGGGAAGGCGTACTCGATGTCGGCGGTCCCGCAGGAGTAGTGGGCGCGCTCCTGCGGGCCATGCTCGCGGAGGCGAAGCTTGTCGCTCCTCAGGCCGAGGGAGACGTACCAGGCGACGCGACGATCGCGCCAGAAGGCGTACCAGTCCTGCGACGTGTCGGGGGGGCAGAAGAACTCGATCTCCATCTGCTCGAACTCGCGCGAGCGGAACGTGAAGTTGCGCGGGGTGATCTCGTTGCGGAATGACTTGCCGATCTGAGCCATTCCGAACGGGACCTTCACGCGAGACGTCGACAGGACGTTCTTGAAGTTGACGAACATCCCCTGCGCCGTCTCCGGGCGGAGGTAGGCCGCAGCGGTCGGATCGAGGAGGGCACCGACGTATGTCTTGAACATCAGGTTGAACTCGCGCGGCTCGGTCAGCTCGCACTCCTCGTGCTCGCCCGGCCGCTTGCTCGGCTTGCGCGGGCAGTCGCTCGACTCGATCTGGTCGGCGCGGAACCGCGCCTTGCAGGTCTTGCAGTCGACGAACAGGTCGTAGAAGAGGTCGTAGTGACCGCTCGCCTTCCAAACGTGCGGATCCATGATGATCGTCGTGTCGAGTCCGACCATGCCGTACGCCGACGGAGCGCCGGGAAGCGCCGTCGTGTCGTCGAAGCCGGTTACTTCGTCGCGCCACCAGGCCTCCTTGACGTTTCGTTTCAGCTCCACGCCGAGGGGACCGTAGTCCCAGAAACCGCCGATGCCGCCGTAGATCTCGCTCGATTGGAAGATGAATCCTCGCCGCTTGCAGAGCGCGACGATCTTTTCCATGGTCGTGACCTTGTCGCCCATTGTCTCCTCCCGGGAGTCGAGATCGAACGGTGCTCGCCGCAGGCTCGGCGGGCCGTGAAGCCCGATTATACGCGAACGCTTCTAGGATTCCGGGCGATCGGGCCTCATCGAGCGAAACCCGAGCGACGCGTAGAGACGTTGCGCTTGGGCGTTCCCCTCGGTGACGATCAACGTGAGGCGATCGTAGCCGTGATCGAGGAGCGCGCTCATGCTCGCGTTTAGCACGCGCGTCGCGAGCCCCCGATTTCGTGTTTCGGGGCGGGTCATCGTGAACGCAATGAGCGGTGCGTCGTTCGGCTCCCACCACGTGATCAAACTCGCCGAGACGAGGAACTCGCCTTCCTCGACGACGAACGAGCAGTCGGGGAGGAACTTGCCGTAGCCGCCGGCGAACACGTTTCGGATCTCCGCGAGGGCGTCTTCGAAGGTTCCGCCTTCATCGTCGATCGTGCCGCGGTACGCCGCGTAGAGGAGGATCGCGAGATCCTCGACGTCAGACTCCCGAACGGTCCGATGAGCGGGTCCGACACCGATCGCCTGCCTTGCGAGGTGGATCTCCATCGGGATCCGTCGGCGTACGTTCATCGAGAGGCGACGGCGCTCGTCGGCTTCTCGGCCGCGACGGCCCGGAGGAAGTGGATCTCGGGGCTCAGCTCAGCTGCCCGCTTCTCGGCGACCTCGAGCTGAGACTGCGCGATGTCCGTCGACGAGACCCGCGCCCCCGTCCCGGCGAGCGCCGCGCAGTTGTGGCTGCTTCCGAGAACGCAGGTCTCCCGTTCGCGAAGAAGAGTGGCGGACCGGCGAATCGGCTCCAACGCCGTCCCGGCGAACGCGAGGTCGGGCTTCACCAGGCACCCTCTCCAGAGCTGGTCCCGGTCTCTCAGCTCCTCCCATCCGGGCGCGCTTCGCTCCCGGTACGGCCGGTTGGCGCGGTGAACTTCCTTGATCGAGACGTCCTCGGAACGAGAGCGCACGGTCGATCCCCGCGCCCTAGCTTCTGATCCGATCGCCGAGGGCCCGCCGGACCGCATCCGGTCCCTTGAAGACGCCGTGAATGACGATCGAATCGATCGTCTCGGTCGCGAGGTCCGGCGTGACGTCGTTCTCGATGACCAACATTCCGACGACGCGCAGCGCCGCCTTCTCGCCTCGAGCCTTCCGCTCCTCGAGCTCCTTCCGGCCGACTCCGACGACGCCGAGGGTGTACGACCGCTTGACGACGGCCTCTTGCACGACCGGCTCGTGGCGATCGAGCTGGTTTCGAATCGCTGTCCGGATCAGGTCGGTCCGATTCGTGTAGAGACCTTGCTTGACGAGGAGGTCGATCCGTCCGAGGTCGACGGGTCCGAGGTTGATCGTGATCTTCTCGGTCTCGCTCAAGGCACCATCTCCTTCCCCGTTCTACGGATGGTCACCGTAGTGTACTCGGATCTCGGCGCCTTTCCCCAGGCGAGAACGAGCGGGATGGAAGGACGGACGACCATTCGAACCGCACGGATCCAGTCTCGACGTAGAAAACCCTTCTCGATGAGCGTACGGTCGGTGACTCCCGCGGGAAGAGGGCGGACGATTCCGGCGGCATCTTCGCGCGAAGCGTCAGAGGGCCGACCTCGATGCGGCAAGCTATCGTCTCGGACATCGTCCGCCTCCTTCCGCATTCGGTCGGCGACGGGGCCCGTGCCAGGAGATCTCGCCGATCTCGACCTCGCTCCGGCCCGCCTCTCTGCGGCCCCTCGGATTCCAAGTCGCCTGGATGAAGCAGACCATCGGGTTGAGCATCGCGTACCTTCCTTTCACCATCTACGAGGATGGTTTACGGAGTATAACGAGCTTCGCTCACCTTGTCAACATCTATATGGATGGTCTATGGATGTTAAAGGGGAGCTTCTTCGAAAGACGAGCACGCAGCGGCGGCTCGCCATCGAGTGAGAAGAAGACCAATTCCAGGACGGGTGGACCGGCTGCTGATCGGAGACTCGGCGGTCTCCTCTGGCCTTGAAGGCGGGAGGATTGACGGGCACGATGATCGGCGCGATGTGCGACGTCTGGCGACTGGCGCAAGAACGGATGGTCGAGGTCCTCCGCCGCCCGGGGAACCTCATCCTGGCCGTTGGCGTGACGGCGCTTCTGAGCATCTTCGCGGCCCCTGTGGGATCGGATCCGATTCCGATCGACCTCGCCCTCTCGGGTCGGCTCTTCCTGCTGGTGACGGGCATCGCCGGGCTCTTTGGATACACGTTCACGGGGTCGAGACGCCCGTCGGCGGAAATCGCGACCGACGAGATCGTCTCTCTCCGCGCCCTCGTCCTCGGACGGATCGTCTCCGGTGCCCTTCTCGCCTGCGGGATGACGTGGCTTGCCGTGCTCTTGATGCTGGCGGCGACCTTCGTTCGCCACGGGACGGTCCCTTTCCCGGACCCGTGGGTGCTCGGGTACGCGGTCTTCGGTCCCCTCGTCGTCGCCGGGGCGTTCGCCGGAGCGATGACGATGGCGAGGCTCCTCCTCCGGCGCAGCGGGAGGAGCGTCGTGGCGTGGATCCTTTTCCTCCCGTGGATGTTGACGTTCGCCGCGTTCCGGGTCCTCGGCGGCCTGCCGGCGGCGGCTTCTTTGGTCGTCCTCCTCTCGCTTTTGAGCGGCTTCCTCCTGTGCGGGATCGAAGCGCTCGTCTTCCTTCGCTTCGTCCCGAATCGACTAACGATGCGTCCGGGGTAGCGTGGCGCCGGTGCGGCGCGGCTCGGAACCGGGAGACGGCGATCCGAAGCGGGGCTCCGCGAGATCGAGTACGGTCAAATCACGCTCCTCCGGTGGTCTCTCTCGAATCAGACCGTCATCGGCGTTCGCTTCCGACGCCGATCGAATCCTCAGCGACGACAGACTCAAGAGCGTGGACCTACCGGGCGAATCGTCCGAAGTGTTTGATCGCCGCCCCCGTCGAGACGATCGAAAGCCCGCCGGTGTCGGAAGTCCAGCGTTGGAGCCACGTCGTCTTCGACGTGGCGAGCCTGCTTGGTGACTGAGTCAGACCGGCTCCGCGCTCCAAACGGACGGCGCTCCGGATCGGCCGATCGGCGAAGCGAGGATCCTCGTCGGACTGACCCTGACTACAGCGTAATTCTCGTCATCGGGACCGGAGAACCATTTCGCGAGCCGCGGAGTCCAACACGCCTCTCGCTCGGCAGAATCCGTGCGAATCTTGGCCCTGCCGTCGATCCGGAAGTAGGTCCCTGGACACTCCGAGTCTGTGTCTCCGCAGATCACGGAGATGCGTCCGTCGGTGCGGATTTCGCGGACCTTGCTCGTTCCGACGAACGTCGGGATCCTCAGCGTGAGTTCCCGGTCGGCCTTCGCACGAACGAACCGGACGGAGGGGGCCCCGTCCCCCTGACGGTCGCCAGGCTACAGAGAAACGGAACGCCTTCTCCGACGGTGTCGAGGAACTGCCTTCGCGTGTCCTCCAATGGTGCTCCTTTCGACGGACGGGGGAGATTCGCGGTTGGGCGTCTCCCGCTCGTCTTCCGATCGCTTTACGCCGGCGGAAGGCACGTGTACGCTGGCCGTGAGGAAGGAGGCGAGATGAGAAGAGCAACGGTTCTAGCGCTGCTGTTGGGGCTCGTCGGTGGTGTCGTTCCCTCTCTGCAGGCCGCGCGGTCACCTCACGTCGTCGAAGGCTTGGACGTCGAACGATACGTGGGCTTGTGGTACGCGATCGCCAGCATCCCGACGTCGTTCGAACGGAAGTGCGCTCGAGGGACGACGGCCGAGTACCGGCTTCTCGAGAACGGGAAGATCGAAGTCACAAACACGTGCTACGACGCGGACGGCCTTCCGGACATCGCCGTTGGGCGCGCTTGGATTCCGGATCCCGACGTTCCGACGAAGCTGAAGGTGTCGTTCGTCCGTTTCCTCGGGCTTTGGCTCTTTCCCGGGGACTACTGGGTCATCGATTTGGCGCCGGACTACACCTACGCTGTTGTCGGGCACCCGTCGTATCGCTACGGGTGGATCCTCAGCCGGACTCCGACGCTCGATCCGGAGACGTTTTCCGAGATCGTCGGGCGTCTTGAGGCGCAAGGCTACGACTTCGACGAGTTCCGGATGATCGATCAGTCGGTCCACACGGACGGGTAACGGTACGCTTCCGCTAGCCCTTCGGGATCGCGCGCTCCGGCAGGTGGATGGCGAACTTGCACCAGGGATCGCCCGCGAGGACGGTCTCGAGGACCTCGGCTTCGAGCGACTGACCGAAGATCACTTCGTAGGGCTTCTTGTGAAACGCGGCGGAGCAGTTGCAGAAGATCGGAGAGATTCCCGAGTTCCCGCTCCTCAATGACTCCTTCACCCACGGGCAGTGGCAGTAGTGGTAGGCCTTCTCCCGCGGGTCGGTCGCGGCGAGGAAGGGGATCATCTGATGCGGGATCTTCGCTTCGATGACGACGCTTCCCTGACGGACTCCCGCCTCGACTTCCGGGTGCGCGCGAACGTAGGCGATGACGTCGTCGTTGACGGGCTGGCTGAAGTAGAGGGTTCCCTCATCGCGGTGCTTCTCAAGTGCGGCGATGTAGTCGGCTCCCTTCTGTTTCAGGTAGGCGTCGATTCCGCCCGCCTCCTCGTACTTCTGCTTCTTGTCGAGGTACCAGTCGTCCTCGAGGTTGCGCAGGCCGCTGCCGAGGACCTTGACACACGTCTCCGGGGCGACCGCCGCCTCGAGTCGCTCCATGATCACACGGGTCAGCGGAGGTCGGTCGACGTTCGGCGTTCCCAGCTCCGGCAGTTCGATTCCCTCGAAGATCCGATCTCTCTCCGCTCCGCCGATCTCCGCGCCGAGCTTGGTGTGTAAGTTCTCGAGCGCCTCGGCCCCGTCGACGATCTCGAGCGCGGCGATGTAGACCGCGTCGTTTCCGATGAAGCGACCGTAGCGAATCAGCGCGACGTAGTTGTCCCACGTGTTGGTCCGACGGTCGATCATCCGGTTCGAGAACGCGGCCACGGCCTTCGCGGCGTCGTCGTCGGGCTCGATCTTCCGACCGGTCTCCGCCAAGAACGCCTCGAACTGTTCGGCCATCGCGATCGAGGCGTCGATCTGCTCGTCGGGAATCCCTCGCTCCTCCAAGTCTGAACGGAATCCGTCGCGGTCCATGTCACATCCTCCCGGGAATGGGGTCAGGTGCTTCTTCCGGGTGACAGGGTCTCCCTTCGACGTCTCCCGAGCGTCACGCCGCTCCGGTCGGAGAGGCGTGCGGCTGGGGTGCCCCGTGCCCTTAGGAGACGTCCCACGCGCCGGCTTGGAACTCTCTCGGCGTCAGCACGAGGAGGTCGAGCCGATGCGGGTCCGCGAGCAGGTGCTCGTCCTGGCTGATCAGGATCGCGCCGGTCGCGTGGGCGAGGGAGGCGAACTTCCGGTCCTCCCGATCCGGGATCTGACGGAACGCCTCGGGGTCCGTTCGCCCCGCGTACCGGTTCGCCTCTCGAAACAGGTCCGAGACCGAAGACCACGACAACGGTGGGATCTGGTCCAAGATCCTGCGGGTCTCCCTTTTGGTCGCCTCGTCCCACACCATTCGCAGGTGCCCGCGGCGGATCGCATCGAGGGTCCGCGCTGCGGCGCTTCTCGGATTGAACAGTGCGGCGACGAAGACGTTCGTGTCGAGGACGACCGGCGGGGTCTCTCGCTTCATGCTCCGATCGTACTGCCTTCCTCGTCCGTGTTCCTCGCGTTGACGAAGGAGCGCGTCTTCCGTACCCTTCGCGCTCGCGTGTCTTCCCCGAGGGTCGACCCGCCGGGGCAGGCCGGATTCCGCTTTTCTTCTTCCTGGTTGACGAAGGACGCCCCGATGCGATCTGATGGAGTGCGCGAAGGAGCGACGATGACGAGAGAGACCCAGATCGACCGAATACGAAACGTTGGCGTGATGGCTCACATCGACGCAGGCAAGACGACGGTGACCGAGAGAATCCTCTTCTTCACCGGCAAACGACACAAGATCGGCGAGGTGCACGATGGCGAGGCTGCGATGGACTGGATGGTTCAAGAGCGGGAGCGTGGAATCACGATCACCTCGGCGGCGACGACGACTTACTGGCGTGACCACCGGATCAACCTGATCGACACGCCGGGTCACGTCGACTTCACTGCCGAGGTCGAGCGATCGCTCCGCGTCCTCGACGGGACGGTGGCGCTGTTCTGCGCAGTCGGCGGCGTCCAGCCGCAGGCGGAGACCGTCTGGCGTCAAGCGGAGAAGTATGGCGTCCCCCGGATCGCGTTCGTCAACAAGATGGACCGCGCCGGGGCTGACTTCGAGCGCGTCGTCGAGGAGATCCGCGAGGAGTTGGGCGCGAACGCCGTCCCCGTCGTCATCCCGATCGGCGTCGAAGGTTCGTTCCAGGGCGTGATCGACCTCGTTCACATGCGCGCCGTCTACTACGACGATGCCCCGCAGGGAGCGACGATCCGCGTCGAGGGAATCCCGTCCGATTTGAGGGAGACGGCACGCGCCGCCGAGGAGCGGATGATCGAGCGAATCAGCGAGCAGGACGACCGCCTGATGGAGAAGTTCATTGAGGGAGAGACGCCCGCGCCGGAAGAGGTCCTGCGGGCCATCCGGCAGGCGACGATCGACGGGAGGTTCATCCCCGTTCTTTGCGGGGCCGCGTTCAAGAACAAGGGCGTTCGACTGCTGCTCGACGCGATCGTCGACTACCTCCCTTCCCCGGTCGACCTCCCGCCGGTCATCGGCGCGTCGACGGAGTCGAACCAAGAGCTGATCCGGCACCCGCACGACGAGGCTCCGCTCGCGGCGTTGGCGTTCAAGGTTCAGTCGGACAAACACATGGGAAAGCTGACCTACGTTCGCGTTTACTCTGGCGTTCTTGAGGCTGGCGCGCAGGTGTACAACGCCAGTCGCGACAAGATGCAGCGGATCGGGCGGCTGTTCGAGATGCACGCGAACGACCGCGAGGCGATCGAGGTACTGCGGACCGGTCAGGTCGGCGCCGTTGTGGGGCTCGCGGAGACGCACACCGGCGACACGATCTGTAGCCGCGAGCACCCGATCCTGCTCGAGTCGATTGAGTTTCCCACGCCGGTCATCGGCGTCGCTGTCTCTCCCGCCTCAAGGAGCGATCGGGAGAAGCTGTCGACGGCGCTCCATCGTTTGGCAGAGGAGGATCCGACGTTCGTCGTCCGCTCGGACCCCGAGACGGCGGAGGTTGTGATTTCGGGGATGGGCGAACTCCACCTCGAGATTATCGTCGACCGGCTGAAGCGCGAGTTCGGCGTCGGCGTGAACGCCGATCGGCCGCAGGTCGCGTACCGTGAGACGATCCTCGGGTCGATCGATCACGAGTTCCGGCACGTCAAGCAGACGGGTGGCCGCGGTCAGTACGCGCACGCGGTCTTTCACGTCGAGCCGACCGATCCCGGAAGCGGCTTTCAGTTTGAGGACACGATCACCGGAGGGAAGATATCGAGAGAGTTCCTCGCGGCGATCGAGCGTGGGATCATCGAGGAGATGGCCGAGGGGCCGTACGCCGGGTTCCCGATGGTCGACGTCAAGGTCGTCATCACAGACGGGTCGATGCACGAGGTTGACTCGTCCGAGCCCGCGTTCCGCACGTGCGGGCGAATGGGCTTCCGTGAGGCCTGCCTCGCGGTCGGGCTCGAGCTTCTCGAGCCGATGATGAGCGTCGAAGTGATCGCCCCCGAAGAGCACACCGGAGCGATCACGGGAAGCCTCTGCAGCAAGCGCGGACGCGTCCTCGGAATGGAGACGAGAGGGGGTGCGTCCGTCCTTCGTGGGAGGGTTCCGCTTGCCGAGATGTTCGGCTACGCCTCGGAGCTGCGGAGCCTGACGAGTGGGCGGGGGACGTTTACGATGCATTTCGAGCACTACGAGGCTGTTCCCTACGCGATCGCCGAAGAAGTTGTGGCGGCGAGGAATCTCCGAAA
>Ga0180432_10008290_pt1 | contig 12981 bp, 5 predicted proteins | sample SS_ome_10_FD_132414 | JGI IMG/M metagenome (GOLD analysis project Ga0180432, IMG submission 132414) | Hypersaline lake sediment archaeal communities from the Salton Sea, California, USA - SS_1_MS_2 metaG | ecosystem: Environmental > Aquatic > Non-marine Saline and Alkaline > Hypersaline >...
AGGTCGAGTGCGCGCGATGTCCCTGTTTTGAATAGGCTCTTTCATCGCTCCGTGTTGGTTGTGCCTGAAAACGCTATACATACGCAATGGGAATTGCAGGGCACCAACCCACAACAGTGAAAGAGCCTTTGAATTTGGTCATTGGGATTTGCTTGTGATTTGTGATTTGGTGCTTGTTATTTCCCACGTGGGCACATCCCCCTCACGTCCCCGCCCACCCTACTGTCCAGCGGCCAGGAGCCGTGCCAGCGTCTCTTCCAATGCTTCAATGCTGTACGGCTTGACGGCAACAGCGCTGAACCCGTACTCCCTGAAGTTGGACATGATGGGATCCGTGGAGTAGCCGCTGGAGACAATCGCTTTCACGTCAGGGTCAATCTCAAGCAGCTTCTCCATGGTCTCCTTGCCACTCATCCCACCCGGGACCGTCAGGTCCAGGATAACCACATCAAAGGGCTGTCCCGACTCTCTGGCCCTGGCGTACAGCCCGATCGCCTCGGCACCATCCCCTGCCACCTCCACCTCATACCCAGCCAGGGGCAGCGTCTTGCGGAGCATCTTCCTGATCATCTCTTCATCATCCATGACCAGGACCCTGCCCCTGGCCCAGAGACCTGTCTGCTTGCCGGCCTTCTTCTTGCTCACCCTGACCTTCTGCTTTGAGGCAGGCAGGTATACGCGGAAGGTCGTTCCGGCACCCAGCTCAGACTCCACCGTCATGTGGCCGCCATGGTTCTTGATGATGGAGTAGGCGGTGGCCAGCCCCAGCCCGCTACCCTTCTGCTTGGTGGTAAAGTAGGGATCGAATATCCGGTCGAGGTGGTCTCGAGATATTCCGACCCCCTCGTCTTCCAGAGTTATCTCTACATAGTCACCTTTCTTCAACGGCAAGCCACTTCCATCACCGATGACACGGTTCCTGGCCCCTATCCGGATTGTCCCGCCTCCCGGCATGGCCTCATCGGCATTCATGACCAGGTTGCTGATAACCTGGCTGATCTGCCCCACGTCGATTTCCCCGAACCAGAGGTCGTCCGCAATATCGAACTGGCATTTGACCTTGGACCCCCTCAGGGCGAAGGTAGCCGAGTCCACTATCACACTCCCAATCGAAGCCGGTTCCCTGACCGGCGTCCCCCCTTTGGCAAAAGTCAGCAACTGCTGGGTCAGTCCTTTTGCCTCCACAGATGCTCTCTCCGCCTCTTCAAGGACCTCGTAGGCCTCGCTCTTCTGGTCCATGTATCTCTGCGCCAGACCTATGTTCCCTATGACACCGGTAAGGAAGTTGTTGAAGTCGTGAGCGATACCTCCTGCCAGCGTGCCTATTGACTCGAGCCTGTCGGCCCTCTGGCGTTCCTGATTGAGGTGCTTCCGCTCGGTGATGTCCCGCACAATCACCAGTGTTGACAGCTTGCCCCCGTACTGAATAGGAGCCGTGGACGATTCTATGTACTTCACCGTCCCGTCCTTGCACCTGATCCTGGTCTCCAGCACCGGTCCGACTGGCTCGCCTCCAGCCCGGGCCCTCTGCCTCTTGATCACCTCATCTCTGAACTCGGGGTCTATCATGTCCAGATACGACACCCCAATCATCTCTTCCACCGAATACCCGGTGATCTCGGCATGGGCCGAATTGACGAAGACCATCTTCCCGTCCTGTACCACCACTACTCCATCCCGCGACTGCTCTACCAGGGTGGCATACCTGGTCTCCGACTCACGCAGCGCTTCCTCCGCCCGCTTGCGCTCAGTGATGTCCTTGACCACGCTACGACTGGCAACCACCTCGCCGTTCTCACCGAATATGGGGCTGAGCGACAGGAGACCATAGACTTTCAACCCGTCCTTGCTCCTGTAAACCATCTCCTCGTCTTCGATATTCAGACCCTCCTTGAATCTCCTGGCAAACAAGGTCTCGGCCTTCAACCTGGATTCCTCGGCGTACAGATCAAAGACCTTCATCCCTCTCATCTCATCTTCGGAATACCCAAGACAGCTTTGGGCGGCCTTGTTGCTATCCTTGATCAGAGCGTCAGTCCCCACAGAGTAGTACACCACCGGGGCGTTATCGTACAGGTCCCGGTACTTCGCCTCCGAGGCAACAAGGGCCTCCTCCATCTCTTTCCGTCTCTGCTCCACCGCAATACCATGCAGGCCAAAGGCGATGTCAGCCGCCACCTCAGCGAAAAGGGTCTGTTCCCCCTCGTCATCACTCGGCATATGCTCTACCACTGCCACCAGGTAACCATGGGTCACCTCGTCGTGCTTCAACCGGATACACATGGCATCATTGGTGACGCAGCCGGCCGCTATGGGGCAGGCGGCACAGGCCATGGCAATGTCCATGACGTGGTGGATGCCTTCCTGCGATGCCGCCTTCTGGCAGCACGGCGGCAGCTTCCCGTCCTCCAGCTCCTCGGCCAGCAACAGGAAGGCCTCGCCCGCGCCTGTTTCGGCCCAGGTCCGCGGCACGCCCTCTTCATTCGTGAGGACTATCATGGCGCTGCTATACCCCCGCTGCTCCACCAGGTGACGGCAGGCTTCCTGAATGAGTCTCCCAGTGTCCTTCTCGCGGACGAGCAACTGGTTGACGTTGCGGATGGCGCGCAGCACCCGGTTGAGGCGCTCAACCCTGTCCTCCGCCCGCTTCCGCTCGGTGATATCCCTGGCAATGAGCAGCACTGACACAGTCTGCCCGTCCTGCTTGATGGGGACGAGTTGAGTTGAATACCAGGCCGTATACCCCTCCGCTCCATATCCGATGTTGTCAAAGGCAGCCGCCTCGCCCTCACTGAACACCTGCTCCAGACGCCGCCCGTAGTTCTCTCTTTCCTCTGCCGGTAGCCAATCGGCGGGATCCGATCCCATGACCCGTCCCGGGTCATAGCCTGCCAGGACTCTGTTGACGTAAGTGATCCTGTGCTGGGGGTTGATGACGTAGATGATGTCCGGCGAACTCTCCAGCAAAGACCTCAGCCATGCTTCCGACCCTTTCAGTGCCTCCTCCGCCCGCTTGCGGTCCGTGATATCCTGGACCTGGAGCACGTAACCTCGAAGTGAACCTCCTTGGGGGCCGAGGGGAGTGAGATGCACCTGTATATGGACCACGCCCTGTCTCCCCGTGGGATAATGGCCTCGCTCGCGTACCTCATCCAGGTCGATCCGGCCTTCCCATCTGTAGGTTTCACGCCTCCTGAGCCTCGTCCTCGTCTTGTCTCCCAGGCCGACCTCCTCGAACAGACCTGGCGTCTCCGTATGCGCCGTCTCGGGCAGCATGAACATATCAGAGAAAGCCTGGTTAAGTCCGGTCAGATGACCATCCGGGTCGTACAGCGCGATGCCGATCGGGGACTGGTCGTAGAAGGCCCTCAGCCTCTCTTCGCTGTCCCTAAGTCGTCGCTCTGCTCTTTTTCTCTCCGTAATGTCCGAGAACGCCAGCGCGAACTTGCCCTTGCCCAAAGAGAAGGCGGAGATACGGTAGTACTCGTCTATCGCCTCAAAGTGGGCCTCAAAGGAGACGCTCTCCCCGGTGGTGGCTACCCTGGCATATGTCTCCAGATACTTGGGCCACTCCTCCTGATAGATTTCCGAGGCATTTCTGCCCACAACATCTTCCTTCGGCAAGCCCAGGATCGACTCATATGCCGGGTTCACGTCCAGCACCCGGAAGTCCGTCGGCTTACCTGATTCATCCCAGATGACCTCGTGGATCGCCAGGCCTTCTGTCATCGACGAGTAGAGAGTGTGATATCTCTCCTCTTCCTCCCGCAATGCCTCCTCCGCCCGCCCGCACCCGGTGCTTTCAATGAGGTCCCAGGCGCTCTGTTTCCTCACAAGAGCCGCCCCGTGCGCACTGACCACATCAATCACGTCAGAGGCTGAACACTTGTCGAGAGAATAGGAGCAGATTGCCAGCATCCTGTAGCTGCCGATTACATGGTCCACCTGCCTCTCGTACTCCTGGAAGCTATTCCAGTCGGCACGCTCAAGCCAGAAGGTGTTCTCTGTAAGACGCAGGCCCTCAAACCCTCTGTCAAGGGCGTGTCCCAGTCTCTCTACCCACCACGCCAATACCTCCTCCGAATCGAACCTCCCCGACTTCGTATACCAGTCGCTGTAGTCGAGTATCTCTATCTGGCCTCTATCAATGAGGCTATCCAGATGTGGCACCTCTTTCTTCAAAGCCGCTCGCGCTTGTTGAACACCCAGCGGCTCCGCGGTGACCCACATGCAGTACTCGTTGTCCTCAAGCCCCACCTTGAAATAGGGCACAAGGATTCCTTCCAGGTCCTCTCGGCTTTCATAGAATTGGCAGAAATGTGTACCCCAGAGAACATCGCCTGTGACGTCGAGGCCCGTTCTTCTGAGATCGCTACTCATCCTGCACCTCCCCTCACATTGGATAGAAGACCAACTTGAAGGCCTGGCAATGGAATCCCCAGTCTCTCCATTAACTGGAGCACTCCAGTTATGACAACGGCCTATGGTCTCAGTATACCACACGAAAATCACAAAAAGGTCTCAAACCGGCTGATCCAGGAGGCAGAGTGCACTTGGCCAGCAGTACGCCTGCTGCGGGCGAAGCACCAAATCCCAGACAATTATTCATGACGCGTTGCGACACCAGCGAACGGTGAAAATGGCTCTCACTTGAGGCAGTACGATCCGGCCTCCGCGCCCGGAGAATGCCGCGCTAGGTTCGCAATGATACTAAGCCACCCTATTTTCTACGTAGATCAAAGCTGCATGCATCAAACGGGGGGCGGCGTGGGCCACCCGTTCGTGCCTCTATTCACCGTTCACTGCTTACGATTCACCATCCCCTCTCCCTCGATCCCGAGACGTCGGGACAGGTGAGAGAGGGAGAGGGTGTACCGCTGTCCCCACGCAGGGCTTCCGCTCTCCGCAGGCGAGTCTTCGACTATGCTCTCCAACATGCCTTCCAAGTCCCCCCGGGATGTCGCTGTTCCAGAACTGCACCAGCCGGTAGCCCTTCCCGTTCAACTCTCCGCTCTCCGCAGGCGAGTCTTCGACAGGCGAGTCTTCGACCATCTGGTACGTTCTTCGTCCCTCCTGGCAATCGCCTCCTCGCCATGCTGTCCACCGTCGACTTCCACGACCAATCTCTTCTCAAACATCAAAGTGCCGGTAGGGGTGGGCCGGTCCCCCTCCCTCTAACTCCCTCCCGCCAGGGGCTGGTCATTACACACACTTGACACAGGGGGTGTAAGGGGCCGGATTTCGTAGGGGCGCTGCTTGCTGCGCCCACGAGCTTGCCCTGCCCCGACCTGAGGGCGCAGCAAGCAGCGCCCCTACGACCTGCACGTATGACCGCAAGCGCCTTCTTGGAGACGTGTGTGATGGGGAAATACGCTTACTGATGTCTGTATACATAATGCAAAGCTACTGTGAGTCAGCAGACGCACGAATCTATTGCTTTCATTGTGCAGAGCTCAATAGAGCACCAAATTCCAAACAGGATGCGGCTGTGGTCAGTCTGATGGGCAAGCAACCCTGGGGTGCGCAGAGTGGGTAGAGCGAAGCGAAACTCAAAGAGGTCTCCTACGGCGATGGGTTGGGGATGGTGGGTTCCCACCCTGCGAGCTTGAACGGCTCCCGACCCCATGCTGAAGGAGGTCATTTTCTACGCAATCGGTCATGTCTCCTGTCGGACACACCACGATGTATGAAAATGCATGCTGGCACAGCGGTTGGGTAGAGCGCCCGACGTCGGGCGCTCTACCCGGCGGTATGAAAGGGGAAGCGTACGGATCAGGGGACGACGGCATACAGCGAACCCCCTGTTTTCGTAACAATTATTCATGACGCGTTGGGTCGCCAGCGAACGATGAAAATGGCACGACGAGGCTGCGCCGTACATCACGAGTAGACTCGCTGTCACCCTGAGCGAAGCGAAGGGTCTCAGGTTGACAAAGCAAGACGCCTTGACGAGGCGTAGATTCTTCACTCCGTTCAGAATGACACCAAGTGGGCCTCTCCATGGCGCGCTGAAAGTCGCCTATTTTCTAGGCAATGCCACCTCCAGCCCCGTTGTTAAGTCCTTCCGTGGGCGTTACACTAGAAGTCCATAGAAGTCCATAGAAGTCCATGATTGTGCAAAGAACTACCACTCCGGCCCCGGACCGGGTCGTGCCCACGGTGTGCGCCAGCCACTGCGGCGGCGCCTGTCTCCTCAAGGCGCACGTCAAAGACGGGGTCATCACCAGAATCGAGACCGATGACGGAGAGGAACCCCAGCTCAGGGGCTGCCTCAGGGGCCGCGCCTACCGCCAGAGGGTATACGCTCCGGACAGGCTGCTCTACCCCCTCCGGCGCATTGGGTCCAGGGGCGAAGGCCAGTTCGAGCGCGTCTCCTGGGACGAGGCCCTGGACACGACGGCCGGCCAATTGACCAGGGTCCGGGACACATACGGGCCTGCCTCCATCATCCTGGCACAGATGACCGGCGACGTCTGCTCCCTCAACAACTTCGGATGCCTGGACAGGCTGCTGTGCCTGGCCGGCGGTTACACCTCGCCCTGGGGTGTCACCTCCTTCCACGCCGGCGTCTACGCCTCCCTGGTCAGCTATGGCACCTGGCACGCCAGCAACACCAGGGACGACCTGCTCAACTCCAAGCTCATCATAATGTGGGGCTGGGACCCGGTGAGCGCCATCACCGGACCCAACACCTGCTGGTTCCTGGCACGGGCCAGGGAGGCCGGCACCGAGATCGTGTGCGTGGACCCCAGGCATACGGACAGCGCCGCCACTTTCGCCCGGCAATGGATACCTATCAGGCCCGGGACCGACACGGCCATGCTCATCGCCATGGCCCACGTCATGATCGCCGAAGACCTTTACGATCACCGCTTCGTCGAGACGTACACCACAGGCTTTGACCGGTACCTGCGGTACGTCCTGGGAAGTGAAGACGGGGTGCCCAAGACGCCCTCCTGGGCCGAAGCCATCACCGGGGTGCCTGCCGGCGTCATCGCCGCACTTGCCCGCCGCTACGCGGCCACCAGGCCGGCAGCGCTTATGACAGGCATCGCGCCGGGCCGTACCGCCTACGGGGAGCAGTTCCACCGCGCCGCCATCGCCCTGGCTGCCATGACCGGCAACGTGGGCATCCACGGCGGAGACGCCGGTGCCCGGGCCTGGGAATCGGTCATGGGCGGATACCCTTACCCGGTCAGCTCGATGACCAGCGCCATTCCCAGGGCGGCCAACCCGGTGGAGCAGGGCTATCCCAGAAAGAAGGGCCCGCTGTTCAGCAGGGAGCCCAGGGTCCATTTCTCCAGGCTGGCCGACGCCATCATTCAGGGGAGGGCAGGCGGCTATCCCTACGACTACAAGGCGCTGGTCGTCGCCCAGTGCAACTACCTGGTGCAGTTCCCCCACACCAACAAGATCGCCGAGGCCCTGCGCCGTCTGGATTTCATGGTGGTGGAAGAGCAGTTCATGACGCCCACCGCCAGGTTCGCCGATATCGTCCTGCCGGTCGCCACCTATATGGAAAGGGACGACATCACGCCGGGGGTGGGCACAGCCTATGTCGGCGCAGTAAACCAGGTAATACGACCCAGAGGCGAATCCAGACCGCCCTGGCGGATAGCCGCCGACCTGGCCGACCGTATGGGCATCGATGGCTACCTGGAGCGGGGGGAGCAGGAGCTGCTGGCCGAAAGGGCGGCGCTCAACGGAGTCCCCGATTACGAACAGTTCAGGCAAACAGGGGTCTACAGGATCCCGCTGTCCGGTCCCTACGTAGCCTTCAAAGACCAGATAGACGACCCGGAGAACCACCCCTTCGCCACCCCATCAGGCAAGATCGAGATCTACTCCCAGCAGTGGGCGGACCTGAACATCGCCGGTCTGTCAGCCGTACCCAGCTACCTGGAGCCCTGGGAGGGGCCCGGCGACCCGCTGGCTGCTAAATACCCGCTGCAGCTCATCACCACCCACTTCAAGAGGCGGGCACTGAGCCAGTTCGACAACGTCCCCTGGCTGTGCGAACTCCAGGAACAGGCCGTGGTGATCAACGCCCGCGATGCCGCCGATAGGGGTATCCGGGATGGCGACAAGGTACGCGTGTTCAACGACAGGGGAGAGATACTGATAGCGGCCCGGGTGACCGAGAGGATAATGCCGGGGGTAGTGGACGTGCCTCATGGCGCCTGGTACCAGCCCGACCACCGCGGGGTGGACAGGGGAGGCTGCGCCAACGTACTCACCGCAGACAGTTACTCCCCCGGAGGGTCTTTCACCTACAACACAGCCCTTGTGGAGGTGCAGAGGGCATAAGGTTGTATAATGTAACACCGTCCCTCAGGGCGACCGGCGCTCCGCCGGTGAAGGAGGCATACACACAATGGCAGAGCCAGCAAGCAAGTCCGATTTCCTGGGCAATCCCGACTTCTTCGAGGTCTGCATTAACGTCCCCGACCTGGACAAGAGCCTGGAACAGTTCAAGTCGCTGTTCAAGATGACGCCTTATCTGGTCAGGGAGAGCAAAATCAGGAACATCGTAGTGCACGGCGAGGAGAAGCCCGACGCCAGGATCAGGTTCGCCTATTTCCGGGCCGGCCCCATGAGGTTGGAACTCCTCCAGCCGCTGGAGGGGGAGACCGTCTGGGTGGATTATGTCAACCGAAAGGGTACCGGCATCCAGCACATCGGATGTCGCGTCTCCGACCTGGACAGCGAGGTCGCCGAGCTGGAGAAGCGGGGCGTCAAGGTGGACATGTTCATGGGCGAGCCCAGGATCAACATGAAGATTGCCTACCTGGACACGGAGGACCTGCTGGGAACGAGCCTGGAGCTGATACAGTTCCCGGACCCGCCGGAGGAGTTTCAGTTGCCGCAGAAGGAGGAGGACCTCAAGTTCTTGGAGGAGCCTCACTTCTTCGAGGTCTGCATAGTGGTCAAGGACCTGGACAGCAGCCTGGAGAGAATGAAGTCGATGTTCGACATGACCCCTTACCTGGTGCAGCCGACTAAGGTCAAGCGCAGCATCAGTCTACACGGCCAGCCGGTGCCAGAGACGAAGTTCACGTACTCCTACTTCCACGCCGGGCCCATGAGGCTGGAGATGCTACAACCCCAGGAGGGGCCCAGCATCTACCAGGAGTGGCTGGACAGGAAGGGCGTGTCCATCCAGCACATAGGCTGCCGCACCAACCACATAGACGAGGAACTGGCCTACCTGGAGAAGATGGGCGTCGGCGCTACGCAGATGCTCGACGTGCCCAGGGCTGGCGTCAAGATAGTCAACACGGACACGGAGGCCATCGCCGGCGTCGAGTTCGAGCTGATCCAGGCTCCAGGCATTCCCGGCGAGTAAGCGCAAAGCACAACCGGGGTCGCGGGTCGGGGTCAGGCACGACCCCGACTACGGTTACGTAGAAAGTAAACTCGTCGGGGCTGGTGTCCCAACGCGTCATCCTGTCCCGATTCATCGAGAGAAGGATTTCCTGGGGTTTGGAGCTTTTCTGCTGTTCTCCCTCCCCTGGCGCTGGTCATTACACACACTTGACACAGGGGGTGTAAGGGGCCGGATTTCGTAGGGTGGGTAGAGTCCCGCACAATGAGGAGACGTTCCAAAAGTGATGACGCCATCGGGACGAAACCCACCGAACAAGGTGGCGCAGGAAGGGGCGTTGCCAACATCGGTGAAGATGGCCTCTGCGACCGAAGGCGTTCTTGGACTCGTTGCAGGTATTCTGAGCATGACACGACTGGAGCTGAAGTATGACCCTGGTGTTAGGGCAAGGTGATGGTGGGTTTCGTCCCGAGCAATAGTCGCGGTTGTATCGCTTGCCTACGGCGTCGGGACTCTACCCACCCTACGGATTCTGGAAGAGTCCGCCGTAGGAGACCTCTACGATCGTCGTAGGAGACCTCTCCGAGTTGGCTGTCCTCCGAACTCGATACCCCCTGTGTCAAGTGTGTGCTAAGCTCAGCCCGTCAAGGGAGAGGGATAGGGTGAATCATAAGCGGTGAATGGAAGCACGAACGGACGGCCCACGCCATCTCCCTCTTGGTGCCTCGGGCTTTGACGACCCAACACTCGCCCGACTACAGCTTCCTGCCCACTTCAGATCCCTCGGCCATGGCCTCCAGTGCCTTGCGGGCCTTCTTGGCATCGCCGATGACGTAGACCTCCGGTACTTTGTCCTTGATCTTGTCGCTCAAAACGTCCACCGACTTGGCCCCCATGGCCAGCACAATGTAGTCCATGCCGCCGATCCGCTCTTCCCGGCCGTTGCGGGTCACCAGCACTCCGTCCTCCAGTATCTCCTTCACCGTCGCAGAGCACACCACTTTCGCCCCGCTCTCCCGAAGTCGCTCCATCAGCAGCGTCCTTCCCTCCGGTGACATGTCCATGCCCACATCGTCCAGCATCTCCACCACCGTCACGTCCATGCAGCCCATGACGGGGTTGTCGCCCGGGTCGGCCAGGTAGTCTGCTACCTCCAGGCCCACCATGCCACCGCCGACGACCACTACCTTCCCCTTCTTGATGGCCACCTTGCCTGCCAGTATGTCGTGACCGAGAAGCACGTTCTTCCCGTCGATGCCCGGCAGCTTGACCACCAGCGGCTCGCCACCGGTGGCCACAACCACGGCATCGGGCTTCACTTCATCCACAAGCTCGGGCGTCACCTCGGTGTTCATCACCACCTTCACACGGGCCTTCTCCACCTGCCTGCGCAGATACTTCACACCCAGCGACATCTCCTGCTTCATGGGAGGCACGCAGGCCAACCGCATCTGCCCGCCCGGCTCTTTCTCCTTTTCATATATAGTAACGTCGTGTCCTCTGGTGGCAGCCACGCGTGCCGCCTCCAAGCCCGCCGGTCCCGCCCCCACGACCATGACCTTCTTGGGCGTATTCGTGGGTGTTATCGATATCTCCCACTCCCTGCCCAGCAGCGGGTTCATGACGCAGGTCATGGGGTTTCCACCCTCCCTACCTGCCACGCAACCCAGACCACAACCCAGGCACGGAGCGATGTCTTCCAGCCTGCCCTCTGCCGCCTTGTTAGGGAACTCGGGGTCCGCCAGAAGCGCACGTCCCATGACTATCACATCCGCCTCATTTCTCTGCAGGATGTCCTCTGCAAAGGGCGCGTTGTTGATCCGGCATACCACCGCCACCGGCACATCAACCACCTCTTTCACCTTGGCAGCGTTGGCCACATTCAGCCCCAGTTGAGTCCCAGTAGGCGCCAATATCCGCCAAGAGGTCTGCGGGAATACCCCTCCGGATATCTCGAACCCGTCCGCACCAGCCTCCGCCAGGACGCGCGCTACGTACTGCGTTCCCCTTATGTCACGACCACCCGGCGCATACTCGTCCCCCGAGAGCCTGAAGATAACCGGGAAGTCCCGGCCCGCCTTGGCCTTCACACTGGCCAGCACCTCGAGAGGCAACCTCAGGCGGTCGTTCAGGTTCCCTCCGTAGCCGTCCGTACGGTGGTTGCGCAGGGCTGACAGGAAACTGCCCAGGAGCATGTAGCCATGGGCAGCGTGGAGCTCTATGCCATCGAAGCCGGCTTCCCTGGCCCGCCTGGCAGCGTCACCGTATTGCTCCACGATCTTCCCTATTTCCTCCAGGCTGACTTCCCTGCAGATGACCTTGTTGCTGTAGCACATGGCCACCGACGGCCCGACGGGCTGAATCCGCCTGATGAAGGACAGCGACTCGGGACCGGGGTGAGACACCTGTGGGAACACCTTCGCCCCGTGAGCATGGATCCTGTCGGTAAACTGGCGCATGCTGGGGATGAGTTCATCTCCCCAGAGACCGATGCTATTAGGCACGTAGGGGTAATCACGGTCAACGGTGGTCACCTCAAGGAGGATGAGCCCTGCACCACCCCTGGCGCGAGCCTCGAAGTAGGCAGCCATTCGCTCGGAAATAGTGCCATCCGGATTGCCGAAATCCGTCGCCATGGGTGCCATGGCGATACGATTCCTCAGTTCGGTGCTACCGATTTTCACGGGACTGAACAGCTTCCCAAATAGCGTCATTGCCATACCCTCCTGATCGTTGCTTCTGAACCGGAACGTCATCCACGGGCCCATATGGGGCACTGCGCCCCACACTGGACAATCTGCAGCGACGGCATCTTATCCCTCTTCGCCTACTAGCTAGTCATGGGAGACATGACCAGGCGGTCCCTCACCTCCATCGTCCCGATCTTGATCGGGCTGAAGAGTCTGTCCAAAGATGCCATGCTTGGTGCCCCCTGCAATATTGGACCGTGATGCCCGTGGCCGAATCATGCTTCGTGGGCTAACAAACTGTCACAATGTTAAGCACGATCCAGGCTCATGTCAAGGAGCTTGCGGTTACCCCGTCCCCCGGATTACGCCTGGGCTTGTTGGGGCTTACCCAGAAAATGACGTCGTCGGGGCTGGTATAGCAAGACGTCATGAAGAGTTTCCTGGGATTTCGAGCTTCTCTGCTGTCCTCCCTCCCCTGGCGGGAGGGAGCTAGAGGGAGGGGGACCGGCCCACCCCTACCGGCGCTCCGATGTTTGAGAAGAGACTGGCCGCGGAAGTCGAGGGTGGACAGCATGTCGAGCAGGCGATTGCCAGGAGGTACGAAGAACGTACCAGATGGTCGAAGACTCGCCTGTCGAAGACTCGCCTGTCGAAGACTCGCCTGTCGAAGACTCGCCTGCGGAGAGCGGAGAGTTGAACGCGAAGGGCTACCGGGTGGTGCGGTTCTGGAACAGCGACATCCTGGGGAACTTAAAGGGCGTGTTGGAGAGCATAGTCGAAGACTCGCCTGTGGAGAGCGGAGAGCCGAAGCCCTGCGTGAGGACGCGGCACACCCTCACCCTAAGGACCCGTCATGAAATAATATTCTCAAGTTGAGGCATGGACGGACCCTGATAGATGCCCTCACCTTCGGATGTTCTCCGTCTTCCCTCTGCGCTGCCGAGATGCTTTCCGGGACAAAGCCTG
>Ga0180432_10008292_pt1 | contig 12980 bp, 7 predicted proteins | sample SS_ome_10_FD_132414 | JGI IMG/M metagenome (GOLD analysis project Ga0180432, IMG submission 132414) | Hypersaline lake sediment archaeal communities from the Salton Sea, California, USA - SS_1_MS_2 metaG | ecosystem: Environmental > Aquatic > Non-marine Saline and Alkaline > Hypersaline >...
ATGAATGGATAATCTGACCGATTGCGAAGAATGTGGAAGTTCAAGTCAGAAATGAGGATAACCGATTCCATTGCAGCAGCAATCGAGTTGTTCACTGCGGATCGCGGGTCCTCCGTCACTTCGACATTTCCGCGTTCAATTTCCCCAATAAGTGCTTCATGGTTATCGATATCTGGCGCGGACTTCAGGTATTCCTTGAACAACTCAAGTTGTAAAGAACATCTTGCCGGAGAAGTCTTCTCAACTTCCAGTCGAGTTCGAGCCCGCTGAAAGATGACGGCCTCTCATAGAAAAGCCACATTCTCAGGTGTGAGATTCGGCGGAGACTCTGACCAAGCAATTTCCATTAGGTGCGCAAATGCCGCACGGTGCCTAGCTTCAAGTTTGGAATAGAGCGATTCCAGGTCCTTGGAACCATAGAAGTTGTGCCCAGCACATTGGCCCTTTATGCTCGCGTTGAAGATCAAGCGACCTGTTTTTGTTAGGAGGGCATGAATATTCCGTTCCCCGAAAGTGAATTGTCGGAAGTAGAACTGTGGGACATAATGCTGGTTCGCGCGTTCGGCCATAATGCGATACTCGCAACTCTCCAAAGACTTCTTCCGCAATCCGCAGGGCATGCCATCCGTGATACAAACGGTCATTTTCTTTGTGCGGCGCGAAGATTTTCACGCGTCCAGCCCCAACGGGGCGACCCTATGATAGCCCAGGGCGCAGCCCTGGGAAACGTATCGCAATGAACCAGAAAGCCCCAAGGGGGCGGCCCTAACCAAACCGTCGCACCTTTTTAGGGCCGCCCCTTCGGGGCTTTCCACTCTCGACCGCGCCCACCCCCAGGGCTGCGCCCTGGGCTGTCTTGCCGCCGCCCCGTTGGGGCTTCTTCCTTCGCCAAAACCTTATCCGTGCTCATCCGTGACGATCCGTGGCTCGCTCTTCCTTGGGTTGCGGGCGAAGCCCGCGCTGGGATAATCGATACCCTTCTTGCTCTCATAGTCAAAATGCGTTTGACGCATCCTACCTCGTATCGTACCGATGGGTCAATCAGGGGTTGTCGGAGCAGTGCCCCGCTAGCGCGGTAGTGGGCACGCCTGATTGTTTTCCGAAACCCCCGACCGCCCGTAAATCCCTACACCCCCCGGGGATTTTCGTGCTTTCGGTTTTCCGGCAATTGCTGTAGAATGCAGGGTTTGCCCAAAACTGCTATTATACCGACCAATAACGCCGAAACGGCCACATATGCCCGCTTCTGATAATGCTAATTCCGACATCATTGTAAAAGGGGCCCGCGAGCATAATCTGCTCGGCGTGAACCTCGTGCTGCCGCGGAACCAGTTGATTTGCTTCACCGGCGTAAGCGGCTCCGGCAAGAGTTCGCTGGCTTTCGACACTCTGTTCGCCGAAGGCCAACGCCGCTACGTCGAGAGTCTGTCGAGCTACGCCCGGCAGTTCCTCGGCCAGATGCCCAAGCCGGACGTCGACCAGATTTCCGGCCTGAGCCCTTCGATCTCCATCTCGCAGAAGACCGGCGGCCAGAACCCCCGCTCGACCGTGGGAACGATCACGGAAATCTACGATTATCTCCGCGTGCTATACGCCCGGGTGGGCAAGGGGCATTGCCCCAAATGCCAACGGCCGATAACCGCGCAGACGCGCGAGCAGATCATCCAGCAGATTCTCGCCACCCCCAAGGGGACCCAGTTCATGGCCCTCGCTCCGCTGATCCGTGGACAACGGGGCGAGTATCGCGATCTGTTCGAGGATTTGCTCAAACAAGGTTTCGCCCGGGCGAGAGTCGACGGCGCGGTTGTGCATCTTGGCGACGATCTGAATCTCGACCGGCAGATGCGACACAATATCGAGGTCGTCGTCGACCGTTTGACGGCCGGCCCCGACATTCGTCCCCGACTGGCCGAGGCGGTCGAACTGGCCTCGCGCCAAGGCAAGGGCAATCTGGTCATCGCCACCGACTCGGGCGACCGGCAGTTCTCGGTCCACTACGCTTGCACGCATTGCAACATAAGCTTTGAACCGCCCAGCCCGCAGTTGTTCAGCTTCAACAGCCCGCAAGGCATGTGCCTTGAGTGCGACGGTCTGGGCGAGATATACAGCTTCGACCCCGATCTGCTGATCCCCGATCCCAGCCGGTCGTTTCAACAAGGTTGCTTCGAGCTTATCGGCAACTGGCGGCACATGGGCCGTTGGCGGCGACATATCTATCGCGGCGTGGCCGAAACGCTCGAACGCTACTACGAGCTCGAGCCGGGCTTCGTGCTGGAGACGGCTTGGGAGGAACTCGAAGAAGACATACAACAGTGCATGCTGTGGGGAACCGAGCTACACGTTACCTACACGTGGCGGCGCGGGGCGTCGGGCTCAAAATGGGGTGGTGATTTCGAAGGCATCATCCCCAAACTGCTCGAACAATATCGAAACACCAAAAGCCGGCCGCAACGGCGACAGCTTGAAAAGTACATGCGCGTGCTCGGCTGTACCCATTGCAAGGGCCAACGGCTCAATCCGCAGGCCTCGGCCGTTACGCTGGAAACGACGTCGAAGAAGTTCGCCGAAAAGCCGCAATACTCGCTGCCCGAGTTGTGCGACCTGGCCGTCAGCGACGCGGCCGAGTTCTTCACCGGGTTGAAACTCGACAAGACCAGCCAGACAATCGCCGACGAGGCCGTCAAGGAAATTGCCGGGCGGTTACAGTTCCTCGCCAACGTCGGCCTCGATTACCTCACCCTGTCGCGAACCGCGCCGACCCTCTCCGGCGGCGAGATGCAGCGAATTCGCCTGGCGGGGCAAATCGGCTGCGGACTGGTCGGCGTACTGTACATCCTCGACGAACCGTCCATCGGCTTGCACCCGCGGGACAACGACCGGCTGTTGGACACGCTCGGCGATCTTCGCGACCAGGGCAACACGGTGTTGGTCGTCGAGCACGACGAAGATACCATGCGGGCGGCCGACCACGTCGTCGATTTCGGCCCCGGGCCCGGCGTGCGTGGCGGAAAGGTCGTCGCCCACGGTCCGCTCGAACAAGTCATGGCCGAGCCGCACAGCCTCACCGGGCAGTATCTCTCCGGCGAGAAGCAGATCGAGATTCCCAAAACCCGCCGACCGGGTTCCGGCGAGAACCTTGTTATCCGCGGTGCAAAGCACAACAACCTTAAGGACATCGACGTGCCGATCCCCCTGGGCACGTTCGTCTGCGTCACCGGCGTGTCCGGCTCGGGGAAAAGCTCGCTGGTCGGCGATATCCTGGTCGAAGCTCTGAGACGCGACTTGAACTTCGGCCTCGGCGACCCGGGCTTGCACGACGGGATCGAAGGCCTGGAGCATCTCGACAAGATGATCTCCATCGACCAGTCGCCCATCGGCCGCACGCCGCGGTCGAACCCGGCCACGTATATCAAGGTCCTCGACGACATCCGCAAGCTCTACACGCAGTTGCCGCAGTCCAAGGCACGCGGTTACAAGCCGGGCCGCTTCAGTTTCAACGTGGCTGGCGGTCGCTGCGAAAACTGCGAAGGCAACGGTTCGACCAAGCTGGAGATGGACTTCCTGGCCGATATTTGGGTCACCTGCCCGGTGTGCAACGGCCATCGCTTCAACCGCGAGACGCTGCAAGTGCTGTTCAAGGGCAAGTCGATCGCCCAAGTGTTGGAAATGGACATCCAGGAAGCCCTACAGCATTTCGAGAACATCCCCAAGGTCAGCCACAAGCTGCAAACGCTTCACGACGTGGGCCTCGATTACATGAAGCTTGGTCAACCGTCGCCCACGCTCTCCGGCGGCGAGGCCCAGCGGGTGAAGCTCGCCCGGGAGTTGGTGAAAAAAAGCACCGGGCAAACGCTGTACCTGCTCGATGAACCGACCACCGGCCTGCACTTCGCCGATGTGCAACTGCTGCTTAAAGTCCTGCACGACTTCGCCGATGCCGGAAACACGGTGATGGTCGTCGAACACAACATCGAAGTAATAAAAACGGCCGACTGGATTATCGACCTGGGACCCGAGGGCGGCGAGGGCGGCGGGCGGCTGCTTGCGGCGGGAACGCCCGAGCAAATCGCCGAAAACGAGAACTCGCATACCGGCCGCATACTTCGTCAAGCGCTGTACGGTCGTTCCGAAACGTCGAAACGAAAGAAGGCGGCCGCCGGAAAACGGGCCAAGCCGGTCCGTTCGATAGCCGTTCGCGGTGCCCAGCAGCATAACCTCAAGCACGTCGACGTGGAGATTCCCCGCGACAAGTTGTCGGTCTTCTGCGGCCCCAGCGGTTCCGGCAAAAGCTCGCTGGCGATGGACACGATATACGCCGAGGGTCAGCGGCGGTACGTCGAGAGCCTCAGTTCATACGCCCGGCAGTTCGTCGGCCAGATGCAGAAGCCGCGGATCGAGCATATCGAGGGCCTCTCGCCGGCGATTGCCATCGAGCAGAAGCACAGCATCCACTCGCCGCGCAGCACGGTCGGCACGGTAACCGAGATTTACGACTACCTGCGAATCCTGGTTTCCCGCCTGGGCGAGCCCTATTGCCCCGACTGCAATCTGCCCATCGGAAGCCAATCGGCCGACGAGATCATCGGCAAGGTGATGGACCATCCCAGCGGCACGCGTCTGTACCTGATGGCACCTGTCAGCGTCGAAGTCGGCGAGAAGTACGAAACACTGTGGGAGGAGATGCGGGCCTCGGGTTACGTGCGAGTGCGAATCGACGGCATCACTTACCCGATCGACGAAGTGCCCGACATCGACCGCCGCCGCAAGCACGAAGTGGAAGCGGTCATCGATCGCGTGACGATCCGCGGCGATGCCCGATCTCGAATCGCCGACAGCGTGGAAAACGCCCTTTCCGTGGGCAATGGCGTGTTGCACGTGGCCTATCCCAAGCGCGACATCGCCGAAGACAAATGGGAAAGCGACGTCCACAGCCAACACTTCTCCTGCGATCAATGCGGGCGGAGTTTCGAGCCGCTTTCGCCGCATAACTTCTCCTTCAACAGTTCGCTTGGATGGTGTCCCGAGTGCGAAGGGCTCGGCGTGCAAACCGGCACCAATCCGGCCGCCCTGTTGCGCGACCCCAAGCTCACATTGTCCGAAGGCGCCGTTGCCTTGTGGCCCGACGCGGGCGACGAGCTGTTCGCGATGATGCTCGACGGTTTCTCTCGCGGCTCGGGCATTCCCATCGACGTGCCCTACGATCAACTCGGCTCGCGCCATCGCCGTTTGATAATGCACGGCACGGCCGATCAGTGGTTCGAGGCCATGGTGCCCGAGGCACCGCCGTCGAAGCCCACGCCCAAGGCAAAGAAAACAACGAAAAAGAAACCGGCGGCAAAGGCAAAGAAGACGCCGCCCTCGGCCATTCCTCCCGGCGCCAAGCCCGGCAGCGTGCTGTTCCGCTTTCAGTACAAGGGCCTGTACCCGGCGCTTGAGGAAGCCTCCCGGCTTTCACCCCGTTTGCGAGGACGACTGGAACATCTGGTCGACGAGGTGGAATGCTCCGTATGCGCGGGCAGCCGCCTGCGAGACGACGCGGCCGCCGTTCAGCTTACCGGGCTGGGCTCGCGGGCTGTCGACGAACTGTGCCGCCTGCCGCTGGGCCGTTTGCAGGAAGAGCTGGAAGCCTGGCAGCCGAACCATACCGAGAAGAAGGTCGCCGGCGAGGTGCTTCGCGAAGTACGCAACCGCGTGCGGTTCCTCGTCGACGTGGGTTTGCATTACCTGACGCTGGCTCGCCCCGCTCCCACGCTTTCCGGCGGCGAGATGCAGCGAATCCGTCTGGCCGCGCAAGTCGGCAGCGGACTGTGCGGCGTGCTATATGTCTTGGACGAACCGACCATCGGACTGCATCCGAGGGACAACAAACGGCTGCTCGGCGCGCTTAAACGCCTGCGCGACTTGGGCAACACGCTGTTGGTCGTCGAACACGATCGCGAGGTGGTCGAGGAAGCCGACCAGTTGCTCGACTTTGGTCCCGCGGCGGGCCGTTTCGGCGGAGAAATCGTCGCCCGGGGTACGCCAAAGCAGGTCGCCAAGCGCCGCGACTCGGTCACCGGTCCCTATCTTTCCGGCAAGAAGTCGATACCCGTGCCCAGCAACCGCCGCACGAAGAGCGAGCCGCCCGGCGGTTGGCAATGGATCGAAATCGTCGGTGCCCGGCACAATAACCTGAAGAACGTAAACGCCAGGATTCCCACCGGCACGTTCACCGTCGTCACCGGCGCAAGCGGCAGCGGCAAGAGTTCGCTCGTCGAGGACGTGTTGTACAACTCGCTGGGCCGTACGCTGCACCGGGCCAAGACCTTCGCCGGTGCCCACGACCGCATCGACGGCGTCGAACTGATAAACAAAGTGATCCGCGTCGACCAGCAGCCGCTGGGACAGACGCCGACCTCGAACCCGGCCACGTTTACCGGCGTCTTCGAGTTGATACGCACGCTGTACGCACAACTGCCGGAATCGAAGTTGCGAGGCTACACGGCCCGACGGTTCAGTTTCAATGTGGCCGGCGGGCGCTGCGAGGAATGCGAGGGCAACGGCCAACTCTGCATCGAGATGCACTTCCTGCCCGACGTGTGGGTCGAGTGCGACGAATGCCGTGGTCGCCGCTACAACGAGGACACGCTCGCCGTAAAGTATCACGGCCGTTCGATCGCCGACGTGTTGGACATGTCCTGCGGCGAGGCCGTTAAGCTGTTCGAGAACATCCCCAAGATACGCCGCATCCTTCAAACGCTGTGCGACGTGGGCCTCGATTACCTGACGCTCGGCCAACCGGCCCCGACGCTTTCCGGCGGAGAGGCACAACGCGTGAAACTGGCGGCCGAGCTGTCGCGACCAGACACGGGCAGCACGCTGTATCTGCTCGATGAGCCGACCACCGGCCTGCATTTCGACGACTTGGCCAAATTGCTCGACGTGCTCAATCGTCTGGTCGACTTGGGCAACACGGTCGTGGTCATCGAGCATAACCTGGACGTGATCAAGACGGCCGATTGGCTGATCGACATGGGCCCCGAGGCCGGCGAGGACGGCGGATACGTGGTGGCCGCGGGAACGCCCGGGGATATCGTCGAACATGCCAAAGCCGAGCGAAAGGCGGCCAAGTCGCGACGCAAGAACAAGCCGATGCGTTGCCACACGGGCGAAGTCCTGCGGCCGGTGCTCGAAGCCGGGCCGCTTAAGAAACGAAAGCTGTTCGACTTCGCCGAGGAAGCCGCCAAGAAGATCGGCGACGTCGACATCACCGAGGTCGGCCGGGACGCCCGCATGCCCTGGCAAGTCGACGGGCGGAAATGGCATACCGTCGACCGCGAAGGACGCACGGGAAATCCATGCCGCTGGGACGGCCGCATACTGGGCGATGTCATCGACCGTTTGGAAAAGGCCGACGTGTTCAGCCCCACCGACTACAACAACCGCACGATTGTCGAGATACGTGGCCAGAAGAAGTCCGACGGCTGGTTCTTCCACGCCATAACCGGCGAAGAGTGGCTCTTGAAACTGAAGTTCCGCACGGCGAAGAATACGTTTCTTCGGGAAACGCTGGTGCGGGAACTCGACCTGAAGCCGCTTAACGACATGCCCGACCTGCCGCTGTACGGCACCGAACCGCGCGTACGATGCAAGAACCTTCGCGGCCCGTGGCAGGAGATCGAGCTTCGCATCCACTCGTACGACGAAATCGACCGGCCCGAGTTCTGGAAGTTCATCGAAAAGGCAATCGCCGGCTTCGGCGCCTTCACCGACCGGCTGAAGAAGGGAACCGAAGTCCTGCAACCTTGGAAGCAGTTGGGCCGCAAGTGGCACATCGCGCGAAAGGGATTCCCGCTTGGCAAGAAGATCGCATGGGATGTGTCGGTGTTGGAAGATCTGTTCGACTTGCTCGAAGACACGGCCCCGAAGGGCGAAATGGTTTGGACCAACAAGCAGGTAGTGCCCCTTAACGTTCCCCAGCAGAAAGAACCGTGGGCGGCCGTGTTGACGAAGAAGGTCGACGCCGTGCATCTGGTGCTGACCGGGCCCAAGGGCCGTTTCACGTTGGGGCAAATCAAGGACTTCGGCCACGGCCCCTCGCTCGACGGCCGCCAGGAGGACCGCGACATGGTGCGGCTGAAGTTCCGCAACAGCCAGGACCTCGCCCGGGGCGATCTGGCCGCTTTCCTTAAGAAGCATTTATCCGAACTTAAGAAGTCGTAGAGATTAGCCCATGGCCGACGCCTTAGTACCCGATGCATTGTTGCCGAAGCGATTCATGTTTCGCTATGCGCTGCCGTGTCTTTATCGCGAACCGTTGTGGACGCCCAAGGGGGCCGACTTGGGTGAGGAGCATCGGCTGCTCGATTTCTCCAAGCTCGACGGACTCGACGACAGTTTCGCCGACGTGCGAGTCGCCTGGAGCGAGGCGGGGTTGGTCGTCTCGGCAGCGGTTTCCGGCAAGAAGAAGACGCCCTGGTGCCGCGCCACTAAGCCCGACGACAGCGACGGCCTGCAGGTATGGATCGACACTCGCGACGTACACAACGTGCACCGGGCCAGTCGTTTCTGCCACCGCTTCGCGTTCCTGCCCAGCGGCGGCGGAGAGAAATCCAACGACCCGGTGGCCCAATGGCTGCCGATCAACCGCGCTCGGGCTCATCCCCGTTCGATCAATCCGGAGGACTTGAAAGTACTCGTGAAGAAGCGCAAGGGCGGCTACTTCGTCGAAGCATTCATCGCGGCCGCCGCCTTGACCGGTTTCGACCCGGCCGAACATCCCCGCCTGGGGTTCAACTACGCGGTGGTCGACCGCGAGCTAGGCACGCAAACCCTCAGCCCCGGCGACCCCATGCCGTACGAAGAAGACGCCAGCCTTTGGGCGACTTTGGAGATGCAGCGGTAAGATTGTTCTTGAATCAATACCTATCCGAAAACGGGAACAGGCACCTCGCGCGACGGTTCTTCAAGGGTCTTCGCGTATTCAGTTCGGAGCCAGTCCCCGTTTTCGTTTCGGCCCGCCGAAAAGTCACTAAAAAACGCTTACCCGGAGCAAATTTCCTCCCGTCGGGCCGATTTCCAAGAAAGTCTGGACAAATGCCGGCCAGAGGACTAAATTAGGGGGCAGGTACATCCGTATAAATGGACTCCTTCGCGCACCCGCGAAACGCTCCATTCCCCCCTTTGTTATCACCACAACAACCGAGGATTGATCTATGGGTAATCAAAACCCCACACGCCGAAAGTTTCTCAAAACCGCGGGCGCGGCTTTCGCGGTTCCATATGTTATTGATTCAAGCGTGCTCGGCGCGCAAGACGCCACCGAGCCCAGCGAACGTATCGTCATGGGCGGTATCGGTATCGGCAACATGGGACGCGGCGACCAAGGCGCTTTCCTTGGCCGAGGCGACGTCCAATACGTCGCCGTCTCCGACGTTAGAAAGGGCGCTCGCGAGGGAGCCAAGAACAAGGTCGATAGCAAGTACGGCAACAAAGACTGCCAGGCTTACAACGATTTCCGCGAACTGCTGGCTCGCGACGACATCGACGCCGTGCATGTCGCCACGCCGGACCATTGGCACTCGATCATGGTCATCAACGCTTGCCGCAGCGGCAAGGACGTATACTGCCAGAAACCCGAAACGCGAACTCTCCGCGAAGGCACCCTGATGGTCGAGGCGGCCCGCCGCTACGGTCGCGTGGTCTCCGGCGGCAGCCAGCGCGTTCGCCAGGATTACAACGGCATCGTCAACAAGTGCTGGGGCGGCGAGCTCGGCGAGATCAAGTCGATCAACGTCAACGTCGGCCCCCTGTCGAAGGACTGCAACCTGCCGGCCGAGGAAGTTCCCGAAGACATCGATTGGGATCTGTGGCTCGGCCCCGCGCCTTGGGCTCCTTACAATGGCAAGCGTTGCTCGGGCAACTTCTCCACCCGCGGCGGAAGCTGGCGTTCCTATATCGATTACTCCGGCGGCGGCATGACCGACTGGGGTGCCCACCACTTCGGCGGCGCCACCTTCGCCGTCGACGTTCGCGAACTGCAGCCCGAGGAAGTCATCTTCAACGACGACGAAGGCAAGCAACACCTCGAGTTCAAGTATCCCAACGGCATTTCGATTACGCACAACAAGCCGAATGTTGGAAACCTTCACGTGGAAGGTACTCCCGGCGAGAAGCGAGACCCGAAGCCGGAACCGGTCTACAAGGGCACCGGAGGAATCTACGGCGACTTCATCCACTGCGTGAAGACGCGCGAGAAGCCCTTCCGCGACATTCAACTGGCCGTCAACACCATGGCGGTGCCGCTGCTGGGAATTATCACCTACGGTCTGCAGCGCTCGGTCAAATGGGACAGCGCCGCGCAACAGTTCGTCGGCGACGAAGAAGCCAACCGCTTCCTCGATCGGGCCCGACGCGAACCGTGGCAACTGTAAACAACCCCACTTTGAAATAGACCATTCCCAGAATAGAACAATCCTGATAAAGGAACTTTAATATGTTGGATAAAGCTTTTGAAACCCTGAAGACTTACGACTGGGGGCAGGACCGCAACCTGCTGAACCCCATCGACGAGGCCATTGTCGCCACGCACGGCGATGACGCCAAACGCAAGGAACTCGAAGACAAGTTGGCCGCCGTGCTGAAGACCGACGTCACTTACGACGCCAAGCAGTTCGTCTGCCGCAAGCTGATGGTCATCGGCACCGCCTCCTCGGTTCCCACCTTGGCCGAATTGCTCGCCGACGAGAAACTCTCCCACATGGCTCGCTACGCTCTTGAGCGTATCCCCTGCGAGGAAGCCAACAAGGCTCTGCTGGACGCGATGGGCAAGACCGAGGGCGAGCTTAAGGTCGGCATGATCTCTTCCTTGGGCGTTCGCTCCGACGCCGCCAGCGTGGCCCCCTTGGCCGCTCTGCTGGGCGACTCGGACAGCTCGGTCGCCGGCGCCGCCGCCGTGGCACTGGGCGTTATCGGTTCCTCCGAGGCCGGCAAGGCCCTGGCCGATGCCAAGCCGAGCGCCATCGTCTCCGACGCCTCGCTGGCATGTGCCGAATCGCTTCTGGCCGACGGCAAGAAGCTCGAAGCACTGACCACTTACAAGCGCATCCTCAAAAGCAAGCCGCCCAAGCACGTCAAGGTTGCGGCCACTCGCGGTATGCTCGCTTGTGCGAAGAAAAAGTAGTAGTATCGAGAAACGCGGCGCCCGGGTATGTTACTGCCCGGGCGCCGCGACCAATATTCGGGCCCGCCGGTCGTGCATGAAGCCGACGGCGGGCCGTCCTTTATTCCACTAACGCGGAGGTAGCGCCGTGAAGACCGTTAAGTTGGCCGTTTGTTTGTTGTCGTGCCTGAGTCTTGCCCTCGTGGTCGGGACTGATTGTTTCTCGCAGGACGACGATGTCGGAAGTGATGTCGACATGGTCATCATGCTGTTGAGCGACGAAGACAAGGATATGCGTTCGGCGGGTCTGGACACGGTGCGCGACGAAGCCAAAGGCAAGGAGGCGACCGAACGGTTCGCGGCTCTGCTTCCCGATCTTTCTCCAGAAGCCCAAGTCGGCCTGCTCTCCGCGCTGGCCGACCGAGGCGACAAGGCGGCCCGACCGGCCGTTATCAAGGCCCTCGAAGGCGAAGCGGGCAACCCGGTCCGCGTGGCCGCCGTCAGTGCCTTGGGTTACCTGGGCGAAACGGAAGACACACCCCAGTTGGTGAAACTGCTGGCCGAGGGGACCGACGAGGAAAAGAAAGCCGCCCGGGCGAGTCTCGTGCGTCTACAGGGTGAAGGCATTTTGCCGGCCATCGTCGATGAAATGAAGAAGGCCCAGCCGCCGATGGCGGTTACGCTTATCGAGATTCTAGACACCCGCCGCGCTCTGGACACGATCCCCGACATCCTTGCCGCCGCCGTTGGCGAAGATGCTCAAGTTCGCGCCGCGGCCATGAAGGCGTTGAGTTCGCTGGCCGCCAACGAGCACGTCGCCGGCATGGTGCAAGGTATCCTCAAGGCCGAGCGTGGCCGCGAACGAGACGCCGCCGAAAAGGCCGTCATGGTTGTCTGCAACCGGAGCGAGGAGACCGACAAGCGAGCCGAGCCGCTGTTGGCCGCTTACAAGCAGCTTAGTGCCGCGGAACAGAAGACGCTGATGTCGACCCTCGGCCGCGTGGGTGGGCCCGATGTCTTGGAGATAGTGAAGGCGGCCATCGAGAACACCGATCCCGAAATGCACACCTTGGGTATCCGGGCCTTGTGCAACTGGCCCAACCCGTCAGTCGCGCCGTTTCTCGTTGCGCTTGCGGAGAAGGACAGCCACCCGGACCATCAGCGTTCGGCCTTGAGGGCCTTGATCCGCGTCGCTCCGTTGGGAGACAAACTCACCGACGCCGAGCGGTTGGAGTTGCTCGACACGGCCATGAAGATGTCCACCCGCGACGCCGAGCGGCATCTGGTGCTCGACCGCGTGAGGACCGTCCGCTGCATCGAATCTCTTCGCTACATCGTGCCGTATCTGGACCAGCCGGAGCACGCCGAGAGGGCATGTCTTAGCATAGTCGAGCTTGCCCATTATCGGGACCTTCGCGAACCGAACAACGACGAGTTCAACGCGATCCTTGATCGGGTGATGGAGATCAGCAAGGACGAAGTGGTCATCGACCGTGCCAAGCGTTACAAGGCCGACCAGACTTGGGTACGCCCGAAGAAGAAGCCCGCCCCGCCGAAACCGAAAACTGCGAAGCCGGCCGCCGAGGAAGTCGTCGTGGAAGAAGCCGCGCCGGAAGAAGCCGGGACGGCCGAGGCGGCACCGGGCGCGGAAGCGCAGGACGATCTGGTCCCCATCCAAATGATCCTCGCCGGCGTGTTCGTCGTAATGATCATCCTCGCGGCGGCAATCGTCATCCAGGCCGGTAAGAGCGGTTGATGAGTTGGGGGTCGGGGGCTGGGGGCTAGGGATCGGGGGCTGGAGGTCGGGGATTGGGGGTCGGGGATCGGGGGTTGAGAAAGA
>Ga0180432_10008294_pt1 | contig 12977 bp, 11 predicted proteins | sample SS_ome_10_FD_132414 | JGI IMG/M metagenome (GOLD analysis project Ga0180432, IMG submission 132414) | Hypersaline lake sediment archaeal communities from the Salton Sea, California, USA - SS_1_MS_2 metaG | ecosystem: Environmental > Aquatic > Non-marine Saline and Alkaline > Hypersaline >...
CTCCGCGCGAACTCCCGACCTCGTCGGGACTTGTTCCGTTCGCGGCTCGTTACGATGGCGTATTCATGAGACGGCACACTAGCGTCCCGGAGGGACGGCAGAGAATCAATCGGGCGAGGACGAAGCGCGTCCACGCGGAATGAACCCCGCGGCAGCGCACCTCTCTGAAAGGACCATCCATGGAACCCCTGGCCATCGGAATCTGCTCGTGGTCGATTGACCGGCACAGGCCGCTCGACGCCCTTCGCACGGCCGCAGGCGACCTCGGCGTGCGCGCCGTCCACCTCGGCTTCTTCGACGAAGAGACCCTGGCCGCCACTACGCCGGCCGATGTCGACCGGGTGACCGGCGACTGCGGAATCGAGATCAGCGCCACCTTCGCCGCCTTCCACGGCGAGGACTACTCCAGCATGCAGGCCATCGCCGCCACCGGCGGGCTCATGCCCGATGAGCACGTCGAGGCCCGCCTGGACTACCTCCGGCGCGTGTCCGCGTTCAACGTTGCCCTCGGCGTCCCCCTGCTGGCGGTGCACGTCGGCACCGTGCCGCCCGACTCCGGCAGCGAGGACTACCGCAAGCTCGCGGCCCGCACCGCCCGGGCCGCGGACCTCCTCGCCGGAAACGATCTACGGCTGCTTCTGGAGACCGGGCGGGAGTCGGCCCGGGCCCTGGCCGACTTCATCGACGCGGTGGGCCGGCCGAACGTCGCCGTCAACTACGACCCCGGCAACCTGCTCCTCTACGGCACCGACGACCCCGTCCGGGCGGTGACGACCCTCCGCGAGCGGATCGAGCACGTGCACCTCAAGGACGCCCTCGCCTCCGATCGGCCCGGCGAAACCTGGGGCAGCGAGTGCACCCTGGGCAGCGGTCAGGCGTCCATCGCCCGGGTGGTCAGCAAGCTGCGCTCCGGCGGCTACACCGGCCCGCTGGTGGTCGAGCGCACCGCCGGCCGGGGCGATCCCGGCACCCTGGCCGACTCCATCGACTACCTCCGGTCGCTGCTGGAGTAGCCTCCCGCTTCAGTGCCATATTCTGGCACCGATCCACGGCGGCGCGCGGCGTCAGTCCCTGACGTGCTCGAGGATGGCGATGATGAGGACCACACAAATGCACTGGGCGAACACGACGCAGGCCATGGGCCAGTCGCTCCGCGGCAGGATCAGCGCCGACATGGCCGTGGTCGCCGTGGCCAGGTAGATGGTCAGCACGGCGGTGGGCACCGACATGCCCCGCCGGGTCAGGCGGTGCGAGAAGTGCCGCCGGTCACCGCGGAACACGCTGTCGCCCGCCCGCAGCCGGTGCCAGCAGACACTGGCCACGTCGTAGAGCGGCACCGCCAGCACCACCACCGGCACCAGCACGCCGAAGGGCTGGAGCCCCCGATCGGGGTCGTAGAACGTGGTCAGGATGGTCAGCACGGCCAGCAGGTACCCGACGACCATGCTGCCGGCGTCGCCCATGAAGATCCGCGCCGGGGCGAAGTTGAACGGCAGGAAGCCCAGCAGGGCCCCCGCCAGAATCAGGGCCAGCAGCGGCACGAAGAGCTGCCCGGCCAGCAGGGCCGCGGCGGCGAAGATCACCGCGGCGATGGCCGCCACCCCCGCCGCCAGGCCGTCCATGTTGTCCAGGAAGTTGAACGCGTTGGTGATCAGCACGATCCACAGCACGGTCAGGCCAACCGACGCCACCGTCGGAAGCACGGTCAGCAGCCGCAGGTCCAGACCCAACACCACGGCAAACGCCACCGCGAACTGGGCGCTGAACTTCACCGCCGGGCCCAGTGGCCGGAAGTCGTCCACCAGCCCGACGACGTGCAGCACCAGGCCACCGCCCAGAATGGACAGCAGCACCGGCAGCTTCTCGGTGATACCGTCGCGGTACCTGCACATCAGCTCGGGCACCCACGCCGGACTGCCGTTGCGGGCAAACACCACGGCCACCAGCACCGCGGCCAGCAGCGGAAGCACAACCGCGGCGAACACGGCGATCCCTCCCCCGAGGGCCACGGGCTCGCCGTGCTGCTTGTGCCCCCCCGGCCGATCGACGAACCCCCGTCGCAGCGCCCTCGACCGTACCAGCATGGTTGCCAGCACGCCCAGAACGAACGGCCCCCCGACCGCCAGCACAATCATGGTCACCATGGCAGCGCAGTGTAGGGGCTGTCCGACCACGCTGGCAACGGGCGGATCGGTCCGGCTGCCATCCCGCGGCAGCACCACCGCCCTGGGCCAGGGCCCGGTTGGGCAGGCCGGCCGCGGCGCGGTACGTTACCGGGCGTGATCGCGGAACTGATCAGCATCGGAACCGAACTGACCGCGGGACTGGCGGTGGACACCAACACCGCCTGGCTGGCGTCTCGCCTGGCCGCCTGCGGTGTCGAGACCCGGCGTCACGTCACGGTCACCGACGAGCGGGCCGCCATCGCCGAGGAAGTCGCCCGGGCGACGTCGGCGGCGGACATCGTCATCGTCACCGGCGGCCTGGGCCCCACCGAGGACGACCTCACCCGCCAGGCGGTCGCCGACGCCCTCGGCGTCGACCTGGAGCGCCACCCCGCCGTCCTGGCGCAGGTCCGGGCGTTCTTCGACCGCCGCGCGCTGAACTGGATGGAGTCCAACGCCCGGCAAGCCGAGTTCCCCGCCGGCACCACCCCGATCCAGAATGACTGGGGTACGGCCCCGGGCTTTCGGGCCCGCTTCGGGCGGGCGGTCCTCTTCTGTGTGCCCGGCGTGCCCCGGGAAATGCGGGAGATGTTCGAGCACGCCATTCTCCCGGAACTGCGCGACCTGGGCATCGCGGGGGCCACGGCGATCCGCACGCTCCGCTGTTTCGGCGCCGGCGAGGCCCGCATGGGTGAACGGATCGCCGACCTGATGTGCCCGGGTCGCGACACCACCGTGGGCATCACCGCAGACGAAGGCATCATCTCGGTGCGGATCATCGCGCGGGCGGCGGCGCCGGAAGAGGCAGCCGCCCTGGCCGACCGCGACGCCGTCGAGATCTCCGCCCGGCTGGGCAATCTGGTTTTCGGCAGGGAGAACGACACACTGGCTTCGGCGGTCGGAGCGCTGCTGCGCTCGCGCGGCTGGCGTCTGGCGACCGCCGAGTCCTGCACGGGCGGCCTGCTGGCCAAGCTGTTCACCGACGTGCCGGGCAGCAGTGACCACTTCCTCTGCTCCGCGGTGACCTACAGCGACCAGGCCAAGACCGACCTGCTGGGCGTGGATCCCCGGCTGGTAGCCGAGCATGGTGCCGTCAGCGAGCAGGTGGGCCGAGCCATGGCCGCCGCCTGCCTCGCTCGAGCCGGTGCCGACGCCGCCCTGGCCACCACCGGGATCGCCGGGCCGGGCGGCGGATCGGCGGAGAAGCCGGTGGGACTGGTCTACATCGGGCTGGCCACCGCCGCCGGGTGCGAGGTGCGGCAGTTCCAGTTCGGTGCTCACCTCTCCCGCGCCTCCATCCGCCAGCGGACCTGCCTGACCGCCCTGAACATGCTGCGCACGCGGCTGCTGGGCTGATCACTCCGCCCGGGGCGGCAGCCCGGCAGCACCCCCCTGCGCGGCCGCCTCCAGGGCGTCGTCCAGCGCGGGGGCGACCCGCTCCCACGAGAAACGGGCCGCGGCCCGGAGCGCCCGGCGTGGATCACCCGCCCAGAGATCACCTCGGGCGAGGCGGTCCGCCAGCCGGGCCAGCCGGTCCGCCAACGCCTGCGGCCGGCCGTCGTAAAGGAAGTCCTCCGGTCTGTCGACGCCCTCCAGCAGTTCCGGGTAGGACAGCCGGCGCGGCAGCAAGGGGTACGCCCCCGCCCCGATCGCCTCGACCACGCTGATCCCGAAGAACTCGTGATCGGCGGTGGAGACGAGCACGTCGGCATCCCGCAGGGCCGCCTCGTACTCGTGACGGTTCGCCTGAAACCCCCAGCGTTCGATCCGATCGCCGAGGCGCTGCCGGGCCCGCCCGAACACCGGGGGGCTCTCGCTGAACTGCTCTCCGATCACGCTGACGCGGAACTCCACCGCCTCGTCCAGCAGCCGGTCCAGCGCCGCGAAGAACGCCTCGGGGTTCTTGTCGTGCTCCCAGCGGGCGGCCCAGAGGATGCGGAGCGGTCCGGGCCGGCGTCGAGCCGGCCGTGACAGGATATTGACACCGGGCGGGTGCACCTCGGCCCGGGCGGCGACGCCTTCGAGGGCCGCCAGCGGCTGATGGTCGGGCATGCGGGCCAGCAGGGCGCGTGCCGCCGGGAAGAACTGCTCCCGATGAAACCGGCTGTTGAACCACACCCGCCCGGCAGCCAGCGCCGTGGTGATGTTGGTGAAGGCGAAGTGCAGGTCGCGCTCGCCCGAGTTGCGGGCGGGATAGCCGAACTGGCTCTCGTGGAAGTAGGCCACCGTGGCGGCACCCAGCGCCGCCCTCACCTCGGGGCGGACCAGGCCGAGCAGCTCGGCCAGGTTGAGCATGGCGGAACACCAGAGCACGTCCCAGCGCTCACCGCCGCCGTAACGGCGGTCCACCTGCTCCGCCAGGGTGACGGCCGCGTGTCGCATCCGCCACTTCCACTTGTAGGCCGGCAGCGTCAGCACGGTCCAGGCGTGCCGGCTGGGCGACGACCAGCCGTCCAGGAAGGCCCGGTGGCTGCCGCCGTAATAAGGTTCCAGGGCCAGGACTCGCAACATCCGCTCCCCGGCAGTCGTTCGCTCGTACCCACACGAAGAAGCACCGCGGAGTATCGCATGACGCCCGGCACGGTGCCACCGAGCCGCTCGGGGCAGGCGGCCGGGCCTCTTTCGCCGCGGCGGCCGGCGGTGTAGGCTCCGCGGTGATGCCGGAACCCGAAGACCCCATTCTCGTGGCGGCCCTCATCGAACGGCACGACGGCCACGTGCTCATCTGCCGCCCTCCCGACGTCGGCGAACGGCGCCGCTGGGAGTTCCCCGGCGGGCCGGCCCGGCCGGGCGAATCTCCGGAAGCAGCCATCCGGCGTCTCACCGCCGAGCAGGTGGGGCTCAGGACGGAGATCCTCCAGGGTCAGCCGCCGCTGCGCAGCAACCGAGAAGGGCGGGAAGCCGAGTACCGCTTCTTCCTCTGCGGTCCGATGACCGGCGAGGCCCGGCCTCTCGAATACGCCGAGGTGCGCTGGGTGGCGCGGGGCCAGCTCTGCGAGTACGACTTCGACCCGCCGACCTGTGACGTGGTCCGGTGGTTCAGCGAATGACCGGACGGCCTTCCGCTCAGGTGGCGCAGGCGCCCGCCAGCTCGCAGGCCGCCTGGAGGGCGAGCTGCTTGCTGGGGAGCAGATCCTTGGAAAGCAGAAGCGCCTCGGGCCTGCCGTCGACCGTGATCAACATCGGCCGGCGGCTGGCCCGCAGCTTGTGGAGTACGGACCTCGGGTCGCGTCTGAGGTCGTCGATCGTGCAGATATCTTCGACAACGTCCATGGTCTCACGCTCCGAGCCAGACTGGCCGCTTTCGTATCCGCAGAATCAAGCCTAACACTTTGTCGGTCGGGGTCAAACGAAAACTTTCCCGCCAAAGACACGCGGAGCACGATAGACCGGCCGGGGCCCGGGCGGCGCCTCGCGGGCAAACACCGATCGAGGACCGGAGCCGCCCCGCCGGACCTGAAGAACCGGGAGGCACCGGGGCGTGCCGGCGTCGCGGAGATGGTGGCCGGACGACTAGAGGCGCAGCACCTCGGACACGGCGTACCGCCCGGCGACCACCAGCGGATACTCGGCTCCCAGCAGCGCACGGTGGGTCTCCAGCGCCAGTTCCGGGCGGTTGTTCTCCTGACTGAGGTGGGCCAGCGCGATCCACTCCGGGCGGCGGGTCCCGCAGCCTCGTACCAGCTCCGCCGCTTCCAGGTTGGACAGGTGGCCGCCGACACCGCGGATCCGGGCTTTGAGGTGCGGCGGATAGCTGCCCGTCTCCAGCAGGTCGACGTCGTAGTTGCTCTCCAGGTAGGCGGCGTCGAGCTCCCCCAGCGTGCGGGCCAGCCGGTCGAAGGGATGGCCGAGATCCGTGAAAATCCCCAGGCGCCGACCCTCGTGCTCGACCACGAACCCCACGGCATCGGCGGCGTCGTGGGGCGTGCGGAGGGTGTGCACGGTCACCGGACCGAACTCGATCGGCTCACCCGACCGGAAGCAGCGCACCTCGCGGAGCTTCCCCAGCGGGGCGGTGATGGCCCGGTGGGTCGTGCGGGTCATGTACAGGGGCAGGTGAAACAGGCGATGGTAGATCCCGGCGCAGCGCACGTGATCGGCGTGATCGTGGGAGAGGATGACGGCGTCGACGTCGCGGATGTTGCGGCCGTGTTGCTGCATGCGCAGGGCGGCCTGCCTGCCGCTGAGTCCCGCGTCGAAGAGCAGGCGGACGTCACCGGCCTCGACGTAGATGCAGTTGCCGTTGGATCCCGACTGCAATGAGAACGTAATCACCGCCACCTCCCCGCTGGGCGTCAGGAACCGGCCCCGCTCCGGCCGGCAGCCACGCCGCCGGCGGACTCCCGGCGCTCAGGCCGTAACGAGGCTCAGGATCAGCAGCAGAAGTCCCAGGCACGCCACCGACACCCCCAGCGGGTAATTCGGTCGCGAGGGCAACTCCGCAATCATCCAGTCCGGCAGCCGCAGGATCCGGAACACGCTGGCCCCGAATCCCAGCGTCACCACGCTCAGCACCACGCCGGCCAGGCCGGCTGCCGTTCGAAACCCGCTCAGCACACCGAGGCCCAGCAGCGCCAGCCCCACGCCGCCGGTCCACAACCCCACCCGCGGCAGCTCGTTGACATCCTTGAGCCGGGTGGCCTCCATGGACAGTTCCCGGGCCCGCTGTTCGAGCTCCCGGCGATGGAAGCGACGCCCACATTCCGGACAGCGAGCCGAGGGAACGCCCGTCAGGTTGTAGCCGCAGGCCGGGCAGGTGGGCGGTACGGGCTGCCGCCACGGGTTCCCCGCCATCCGGTTCAGCTCGGGCTCTTCAATCGGCATGGTCTGTCCCGCCGGCCGGCGGACCGGGGGCCCCCGGGCGCCGGGCTCAATCGGCCAGCCGCTCGCGAATCCGGGCGGCGGCAGCCGCCGGGTCAGGCTGAGAGATCACCCCGCTGCACACGCACACGCACCGGCAGCCGGTCTCCACGATGGCCTGGACATTGGACGCATCGATCCCCCCGATGGCCACCAGCGGCAGCGAGGTAAGACGGCGGGCTTCGGCGAGCATCTTCGGACCGGCGATCCGGTCCTGCGGCTTGGTGCTGCTGGCGAACATGGGCCCCACGGCGATGTAGTCCGGCGACTGCTCGACGGCCACGAACACCTGCTGGATGGAATGGGTGCTCACGCCGATCAGACCGGTCGGTCCCACCACCCGGCGGGCGGCCGTGGGGGGCAGGTCCTCCTGCCCCACATGAACGCCGGCCGCCCCGCTGCCCACGGCGATGTCCGGGCGATCGTTTACCACGAACAGAGCGCCGCGGCTGGCGCACAACTCGGCCAGCCGCGTCGCCCGCTCCAGCAGCTCGCCGTCGGGGAGGCTCTTCTCCCGCAACTGGAGGCAGTCCGCCCCGCCGTCCAGCGCCGCCCGGGCGACGGCGAACCAGTCGCCCTGGCAGAGGGCCTCGGTCACCAGCACGTAGAGACGAACCTGACCCAGACGCCTGGTGGCGTCGATGCGGACGAGCAGCCGCCGTTCCACCTCGTAGCCGCTGTAACGCAGTTGTTCCACCCGGCGGGCGAACCCGCTGTCGGCCACCTTGCCGTACTCCTCGACGACGCGCAGGGCTTCACCGAGCCGCTTGCCCGCGGCGGCGGCCACGTCCGCCGGGCAGGAGCGGACGTACTCCCGGTCGCTCTCCACCGAACAGCCGACGTCACCGACAATGTCCCGGCCGCGGACCACCGCCGAGAGGTCGTGGGCCTCGACAGCCGAAGCCAGCGCGTGTCGCAGCTCCTTGACCCGCTCCACCAGCGGACCGTCGTCCAGCACGAAGCGGGCGTACTCCTCCATCACCCGCAACGCTTCGCGAGCCCGGTTGAGGTTGGCGTCCAGGACTCGAGCCGTTACCGCGTCGATCGCCCCGCCCTCCGGTGGGAGCACCTGCAATTGAGCACCGTTGTTCACCGAGGCAAGAGGTCTGCCCGGCGCCGGCGATCACCCGCCGTTGAGCGTCCGCCGGGCCGTCTCGGGCAGGTCGCCGAAGGACTCCACGACGGTGACCCCCACTTCGCGCAGGCGCCGCACCTTCTCGGCGTGGGTGCCCCGACCGCCCTCGATGATGGCCCCGGCGTGGCTGAACCGGGTGCCCTCCTTGGCGGCCGCCCCGCCGATGTAAGCCACCAGCGGCTTGGTGAACTTCTTCTGCTCGATCAGCTCGGCCACGCGCTCCTCCTGCGTGCCGCCGATCTCCCCGAACATGACCACCGAGTCGGTATCGTCGTCGGCCTCGAACAACTCCATCACGTCGGGCAGCGGGGTGCCCACGATCGAGTCGCCCCCCACGTGGACCAGGGTGGAGAGCCCGATGCCGGCCTTGGAGAGGTAGTACCCGGTGGACGAGGTCATGCCGCCGCTGCGCGAGGCCACGCCGGTGCGCCCCGGCTTGAACCACTCGCGGGCCGATTGGGCCCGGCCGCCGATCATGCCCAGAACCGCCCGGCCCACCGACAGCACGCCGAGCGTGTTCGGGCCCACGAAGCGGGTCCCTTTCTCCCGGGCGGCGCGGGAGATCTCCATCACGTCGTGGATGGGCACCCGGTCCGGTACCAGCACCAGCAGCTTGATGCCGGCCGCGACAGCCTCCAGCGCCGCCGACTTGACCAGCGCCGCCGGCACGAAGATCACCGACACATCGATCTGGCCCACGTTCTCCCGGGCCTCCTCGATGGTGTCGAACACGGGCACCCCCAGCACCTCGGCCCCGCCCTTTCCGGGCGTGCAGCCGGCCACAACCTGCGTCCCGAACTCCAGCATCAGCTTCGCCCGAGCGGTACCCTCCCGCCCGGTGATGCCCTGCACCAGGACCCGCTTGCTCTCGTCGATCAGAATCGCCACGGCTCGCTGTCTCCTCGCTGCGTTTCTCCTCCTGCACGCTTCCGCGCAGGCGGGCATTCTACGCCGCCGCGGCATCACTCGCCAGAGCGGCAGCCCGCCCCCGCCGGCGGCATCCGCTTCGGCGCGGGGCTGCGGACCTCGCGGCCCGGTGGCTGGACCAGGGTGTGTTCAGCGGGCTCGTACGAAGCCCGGCCACGGAAGGACGGGCGCAGCGGCATGCTGCGGCGCCGGGGTCGGATCGGGCCGCAGCCCCGGCGGCAACGCGTACACCTCGAGGGTCTGCTGGCGGCCCATGAAGGTCATGCCCCAGCCGCTCCCGCAGCGGGGGGCGAAGCGGGTGCAGAGCACGAGCTTCCGGCGAGCTTCCGCCGCGAACGCCAGCAGCCGGCGGCGGATGTCCGCGTCGTGGGCGTAACCCTCCGGGGTGTGGACCAGGAAGTCGTGACGCCAGCCTCCGACCACGATGTAGTCGAGGCGATCACGCCGCATCAGTTCGAGAGGGCCGATGATCTGCCGGGGGTCGGGTGTGGGAAGCGGGTCGGGCCAGTCAGCGGACACGCCGGTACGGGCGCCGATCCACTCCATCAACCCCCTGACGCGGGCCAGTTCCCGCTCGAAGGGCGCCGCGGGGTAATGGTAGGGATACTCGGCCTCCAGGGGTCCCCAGCCGAAGCAGCCGAAGACCTTGTAGCGGGCCTGCGGGCGGGCGGCCATCCACTGCCTGGCGGCGGTGAGCGTGGTGGGTGTCTCCCCCGCCGACCGATCGAAGAGCACCATCTGCCGAACAGGCTGGGCGAGCATGACCAGGAGCAGCCCGGCCACCAGCACGCCGGCCGCCCGGCGGCGACACCCCAGCCCCGCAAGCACGGCATGTCCCCGGTGGAGTGCCAGGGCCGCGAAGAGGCAGAGCAGCGGTGCCAGGGGGCCCGCCCAGCGGATCAGGCGCACGCGTTCGGTACACAGAAACAGCAGGTACAGGCCCGCCATGACCAGCAGGGTTCGCCACAAGGCCCGCTGCGGCGGGTGCACCCGTCCCAGCAGCAGGCCGGCGGCGGCCGCCAGCAGGATCGGCCTGCCCACCCCCAGTGCGGGCAGATCGTGGCCGAAGGGGGCGAAGTAGTACCACCAGGGCCGCTGGCACAGCGTCGGATAGGTGTACTTGGCCACCATCGCTTCGCGGACCACGTGGGCGAGCAACTTGGGGACCGAGCCGTCCACCGTCTTGAGGCAGACCAGGTGGAGCGCCATCCAGCCCAGGCCGACCGCGGGCACGAAGACCGCCAGCCGGACCAACAGTCGCCGCATCCGGAAGGGCCGGATCGCGAACAGGAAGTAGATCGGCCAGACCGGCAGAAACACCGCCATGTTCGGCCGGCAGGCCACCGTCACCCCGGCGAACACACCGGCCACGATCGCAAAACCCGGCCCCGGCAGGTGCGCAGAGCCGTCGATGCCGCGGCCCGCCGCGCCGCCCTGACGCGACGCCACCAGTGCCAGCGGTGAGAGCAGCAGGCTCAGCGCCAGCATGTCCGCCTTGGCATAGTGCGAGGCCTCGAAGTGAACGAAGGCGCAGACCAACAGCAAGCCGGCAACAAAGGCCACCCAGCGCACCGCAGTCAGCCGCAGGGTGATGTACCACAGCAGCAGGATCGAGAGCGCCCCTGGAATGGCCCCCTCCCAGATCCGGTGGAGGGCGAACCGAACGGGAGGGGCGGCGTCGAGTCGCCGGGCCAGCCACTCGGGCAGTACCGCCCAGATGGTCACCCCGGGGCCGTACATGTGGACCGGCAGTTCCCCGGTCTCGAGCAGAACGCGGGATTGGCTGACCGCCGCCCACTCGTCGAAATGAGCGTGATCGAACCAGGTTCCCCATGCCCGGGAGATGAGGGCCAGAACGGCCAGAACAGCCACGTCCAGCACGAGCCGCCGGGCCGTCCGCCGTCGCGGCCGACAGCGGCTCAGACCCGGCGAATGCTCCCCGTGCGGTTCACCCGGGGTGAACGGCGACGTTCGGACCGCCGCTCGACCCGGTTCCAGCAGCGCCCCGTGCGGTTGTTGCGTCGGCGGTGCCGTCATCACCCTGATTATCGGAATCGGGCCCCGCTCGCCCGAGAAGAAACACGGGCAGGTCCTCCTGCCGGACGTCCCCGCCACCCGGGGGATTCGGGCCGGCGGGGGCACCTCTGGAGATTCCGCCCGGGCACCGCGCCCGGCGCACAGATCGCTCCCGCCCCTGCGCAGCGCCCGTCACTTCTCCGATGCCGGCACTACCTGGTACGCGGTTCCGTCGGCCAGCACGAAGATCACCCGCTGCCCCAGGGACAGGGCCCGGGCTGCCCGGCGATCCCGGCGGGCCAGTGCGAAGTACTCCTCGCTGAAGGCCGCGATCTTCCGCGTCGGGCGGCCCTGCCGGTACTCGGCGTCCACCCACACGCCGTCCGTGTGGTAGAACGCCCGCCCGTCCAGGTGCCGAACCGGCTTCTCCGGCGCTGCCGCACCCCCCGACGCTCCCGCGAGCGCCCCGCTCAGGTCGTACTCCTCGTCGGACGCCCAGGCCACCGCGTTGCCCAGCGATCGGGCCTCCCTGGAGTCCCGCACCGACACGGCGCCGCTGGGTGACTGGCGGGCGGCCTTGAAGGCCGGCCCCAGAACCACGCCGTCCGCGGCAGCGGCGGACGGCGCCCGGGCCGCCTCCTCGAGCAGCCGGCCCAGCCCGTGCCGCGAGCCACCCGACCGAGCCACGCTCTTCTGCTGCTCGTGCACCAGGTAGGCGGTGTACGGCGTCAGGATGCCGTGCCGGATGGCGAGCTGCACCACCGCCTCGACCAGCTCCGGGTCCTCGCCGTGCAGGCGGATCTCGTCGAGCAGGTGCCCGACCTTGCGCAGCGCCCACAGCCGGGGCAGGAAGGCGTGCAACCGCTGGTCCGCCGGGAGGGTCACCTCGTACACGTGCCGCTCGCGGGTGCCCCGGCGAGTGCCCTGGATCTCGACCGCCGCCGGGCCGGCCCCGCGGTAACGACCGATCAGCACCACCTCCCCACCGGCGAACAGGTCGGGCAGGTCGCGGGGGAACACGTCGTGCACGCTCGCCCGGTGCCAGGAGATGTCCAGGTGGGCGAGCACCGGGTTGGCCACCTTGCGGTAGAAGTTGGACAGCTTGATCTCCAGGTCCTCGCGGTTGCCGACGTACTCCCGGGCCCCGTGGTTCTCGCCGGCCAGGCGGTCCAGCAGGTGGGTGTTGACGTCGTGGCCCACGCCGAACACGAAGAGACGCACCCCCCTCGTGTTGGCCTGCTGCACGCCGGCCAGGATCTTGTCCGTTTCGGTGACGCCGACGGTCGGCTGCCCGTCGGTCAGAAAGACCACCAGGAACGGCCGGTCCGCCTGCCGCCGCTCGGCCCGCGGCTTCAGGGCGTCGGTCAGGGCTTCGTTGATGTTCGTGCCCCCCTCCGCCCGCAGCCGTTCGACCCACGCCCGGGCCGCCGCCACGTTCTCGGGGCCGGCCGCCTGCAGCCCCCCGTCCATCACCCGCGACTCGTGGGAAAAGGCCACCAGCAGGAAGCGGTCCCCGGTGTTGAGACTCGACAGGCAGTAGTCCAGGGCCTTCCTGGCCTGGTCGATCTTCTCGCCGGCCATGCTGCCCGAGGTGTCCAGCACGAAGCAGATGTCCTTGGGCACCACGTCCGCCGCGTCCAGGGCCACCCTCGGCGCCAGCCGGGCCAGGAAGTAACCGTCCTGCCCGCCCTCCCGAAAGGCCAGCAGCGACAGGCCGAAGTCCTCTTCGCTCAGCGTGTAGTACAGGACCAGATCGCGGTCCGGCTTGACGTTCCTCGCCTCGTAGCTGGCCGACGCCCGGTGGTCCGAGCCGCGCGCCACGCTCATGGTGTGCGTCGGGCAGAACACGCTCTTGATCGCCGTCTTCGACTCGA
>Ga0180432_10008295_pt1 | contig 12976 bp, 12 predicted proteins | sample SS_ome_10_FD_132414 | JGI IMG/M metagenome (GOLD analysis project Ga0180432, IMG submission 132414) | Hypersaline lake sediment archaeal communities from the Salton Sea, California, USA - SS_1_MS_2 metaG | ecosystem: Environmental > Aquatic > Non-marine Saline and Alkaline > Hypersaline >...
CGCGAACACCTAATTGACTGGCAGGACGCCGAGAGCGAACTGGAAGCCGCCGATAAAGCAACCTGGTCGTGTCCGTCATGCGGCAAGGCATGGACGGAAGAGCAGCGAATCGCAGCTGCAGAGCGAGCTGTGCTGGTCCACAGTGGCCAACGAGCATTCAAGAACGGCCGCATTGTGGGTGAGCAACCGAAGACCAAAACACTTGGGTTCCGTTGGTCCGCGATCGATAACCCGTTCACCACGGCGGCCGAGCTGGGTGCCGAGGAATGGCGGGCGAGGATCAGCCACGACCAAGAAAACGCCGAGAAAAAACAGCGACAGTTCGTGTGGTGCCTGCCGTACGTGCCGCCGGAAATCGACCTGATTACGCTCGACCCGAAGGAGCTGCTGAGACGAACGGATGCCTGCACACGAGCGACGGTCCCGGACGACGTTGTTGCTGTAACCGTTGGAGTTGATACCGGCAAATATCGACTGCATTGGCATGCCGTCGCGACACTAAACAGTGGATCCGCCGTGGTGATCGATTACGGCGAACAGCCGACACGAGCCAAGGAAATCGGCACCCTCCGCGGGCTTGTCGATGCCTTGTCGTCCCTTCGCGGCCACTTCGCAAATGCATGGCGCAGCGCTTCAGGAGCGGTTTATCCGCCAGACCAGGTGTGGATCGATAGCGGCTATCACGAGCACAAGGTTGCTGTGTACGAGTTTTGCCGGGCAGCAAACAAAGGCCTGCCACCGGGACAAGAGATCTACCGGCCAACCAAAGGATTTGGCGAGCGGCAACGCGGGGCAACTCGCTATATCGCGCCAAAGCGGCGCACGAGCGAGGTGAGGCACATAGGGCGAGAGTACGATTTCCGTTGGCAGAGATCCGAGGGCGTGATTCTGGTGCACGTCAATAGCGACTACTGGAAGAGCCAGTTGCACCAGCGATTGGCAATCCCGAACAACGAGCCAAACAGGTTGACGCTCTACGAGTCACCTCGGCACGACGAGCACTTGGAATACGTCAGCCAGATCACGGCCGAAGTCCAGCGAGAGGAGTGGATTCCTGGACGGGGTGAAACAACCGTCTGGCATCGTGAGCGTCGGAACAACCACTACCTGGACGCCGGCTATCTGACGCTCGCCGCGGCTGATTTTGTGGTCGCGATGCTGAAGGAGCGTCGGCAGCCAAAGCCCACTGGGTGGTTTGCGGCGCAAGCCAAGCAGGGGAGGCGGCGGTGACACAGTTGGTGGTGGGTTTGGGCACGGGTCGGTGTGGCACGCACAGTTTGGCGTATTTGCTAAACTCGCAGCACCGAGCGGACGTGAGGCACGAACGGGCTCCCTATTTGCGGTGGCACAATGAAACTGACCCACTCCGGCACTTTTCAGCAATTCCACCGACGGCATTGTTTGGCGATGTTGGGTTCTATTACCTGAAATACGTCCAGCAGATTTGGGACACACACCCACAGGTGAAATTTGCCTGCCTCGTGCGCCAACGCGAGCAGACGATCGCCAGTTTTGTGCGGCACATGCACGCGACCGCCGCGCACGCGAACTGGTTCCAGGCAAGTGGGCGCCGCAACTACTGGGATGATGCATTCCCCAGTTTTCCGGGCGAGTTGTCGCTTGCAGATGCTGTCGGGCGGTACTGGGACGAGTATTACGCTGAGGCTTTACGACTGGCAGTGTACGGACAGTTTGAAGTGTTTGATATGAACAATTTGAATAGCACGCATGGCGTAAAGCGGATATTGGCGTTTTGCGAAGTCGCCAAGCCGTGGAAAGTTGTGTTTCCGCAACTGGATTCGCGCGTTGCGCCAGACGTAATCGCGGAGGCGAAATGACATCAAGCAAAAAGCTCGCGCTCTGCTTGCCGCTCTATGGCAGGCAGGTGGATGTTGGCACGGCCCAGAGGTTCTTTCTCAGTGGCAGCCGTGACGTGGAGGTTAACAGGTTTGTGTCGCAGTCAAGCCTGCTGGCCTACGGATTTAACAAGCAATGGCTTGTTGCTTTAGCTGGTGGCTATGATTACTTCTTGATGCTGCACGGCGACGTCGAGCCGGTGGATGTCGATTGGATCGATACAATGCTCGGCGAAATGGCGCGATGCCGTGCGGATGTGCTGGGAACCGTCATACCAATCAAGGAGCTAGGCGCTGGCGTGACGTCCACGGCAATAGGCGAAGTGCAGAACAAGTGGCACCGAAAACGACTCACGTTGCAGCAGGTATCACAGCTACCCGAAACGTTCTGCTCGGCAGACATCGACACGCCAGAAAAGCCTCTTCTCGTGAACACTGGGTGCCTGCTGGTCAAGCTATCGAAACCGTGGGTCCATCGCGTGCGATTCGAAATAGAAACTCGCATTGTTGATGGAGACGCGGAGTGCCTACCGGAAGACTGGTATTTCAGTCGGCAGGCATGGGAAAACGGAGCCAGAGTGTTTGCGACGAGAAAGGTGCGAGTTGTGCATCACGGCGACTACGGATTCAAATCGTTTGCGATAAACAACTACGCGGCGTCAGAGGTGCGACATGGGTGACTGGATCGGATTGCGTCCACGAATCGTCGCGGAGTGCCCCAGGTGCGGCTGCCTGGAATGCGTGGTGGTGAAAAAGCCTCCGAAAGAAAGCGGAACATGGTGGGGGGGGCAGGGAAAGGCGAGGTGCGCGGCATGCTTCGCGGTATTTACGATTACTGCCGCTGCCGGTGCGACAGCGCAAACAGCATTGCCCCCAGTAGACACACAGAGCGTACCGGTGGTCAGCACGCGAGAGGAGCCGCACAGCGTCGAAAAGAAATCGCCGCTGAATTGTCCGAAGTGTGGCGGCAGGGGTTTGGTTCGAAGCACTCGAAAAACGGTGCAGTACCGGAAATGCAAGGCGTGCGGCCACAACTACCAAACCGAAAAAAAGTTTTGAGCAATGTTACAGATCTGTAAAAGTATGCATTTACACACAGGCATGTAAACCGCTATACCAACAGTTGATGCCTACGGGCAAGTCGGTGATTTTCTGACATGGGCCATGCAGGGGCCTGCATCCTCTGCGTGGCCTTTTTCTATGAGCATTGCGGACCTCGAAACCCTATACGACTCGTATGCCGCTGCGGTCGACGCAGAAAACTGGGGTGTGGCGGCAGCGACGCTCAGCAAAATCGCTATTCGAATCGCGACCAGCCCCGTCAAAATGAGCCGCTCAACTGGAGGCGGTGGCCGCCAGGAAATCGAGCTCGACGCACAGTGGGTCTCCAGCCAGCAATCGTTTTGCAGGCGAATGCAAACGGCCTCAGCAGCTGCTGGATCAACGGCCGGTCCATGGCAAACGACGACCGTCACTTATAAACGAGCAACGTAATGGCAGGTGAGCCAGCTACAGTCACAAGAGTCTACGACTCTCTGCCAAACTGGATGTCATCCACGCGGCATTGGGAGGCGGCGGAGACGACGCGGCTGAATTCGTCGCATTGGACATACGCCGACATGGATGAGTCGGTCAATGCTTGGCTGCTAGAGCATCTCGCAACGCTGCGATCCAGAGCCATTTACGAATCGCGGCAAAATGGCGTGCTGCTGGGCATGATTGGCACGCACGCAGACGACATAGTCGGGCAAGACGGGCCGACATTGCAAGTGCAAAGCGACGACGAGCAATACAACGACACGCTCGAATCGGTATGGCAGGAGTGGTTTGCAGCTCCTACGCAAAGACAGAACGTGAGCGGTGCGGCGCTATTGAAGGTGTGGATACGCAATTTGTGGCGATGCGGTGAATTTCTTGCTCGCATCGCGACAGTGGACGACAGTGACGGCCCGATCAAAATGCGGTTGCTACCGACGCACCCCAGGCGACTTGCAACGCCGGCCGGCCTGGCATCAGACGCCAACGTGGTAATGGGCATACGATTTGACCGGTTAGATCGGCCGGCCACCTATTATATACAAGACCAGCCGGCGATGGGCACCGGCGCCACAGGATACCAGGCGACACCATATCCGGCGGATTTGATCGTGCACGAGTTCCTGGTGGACGAGGAGGATCAAGCTCGCGGGATTCCACTGGCAACAACCGCACTGCCTGTCGCTGCGGACCTGCGTGATTACGACGACCAGGTGCAAGATGCGGCACGCTTGATGGCTGATCAAGCAACGCTGCTATACACAGACGCCGAAGATGCACCGGTGTGGACGGCTCCAGAGTCCGCTGAGATTGAGCGCCGCACGATCAAGATGGCCCCGCCGCGATGGAAGCCTGTGAATTTGCCGGCCGCACAACCGCCAGTGCAGTACCCAGACTACAGGGCAGAGCGGCAAATCGAGATGGGCAGGCCTGCGGGAATGCCGCGTATGCTGGTGCGTTTGGATGCATCAAAGCACTCGTGGGCCTCCGCCAGGCTGGACATGACGACCTACCGGCGCGCGTGCGGCTGCTTGCAGGCGTGGCTGTCCGGATCCGCAAAGTCGGCAGGCACGCTAAACCGATTGGTTGACGAGGTCGAAAGGGAAGCCAGGTTCTATTTTTCGGAGCTGCGGCGTCGCCCACGCGTCGTGGAATACCAATGGACATGGCCCCAACTGGACGACGTTGAACCGGTAAAGACGCAACAGGCGAATCAAATCGGACTGCAGTCACAAACCCTCACGCTGACAGACATCCTAACAAACCGCAAAAAAACGCTACGTGCTCACATCGAGGAAATGCGACGAGAGCGAGAGGCTTTTGAGGCAGCAGGGCTGCCATTGCCGGCATGGATGTCTGGCGTTGAGGCTGCTGCGGTCACGCAATACGAGACGATTGATAGCGGTGACGAGGATTGATTATGAACGACTGGCAAGTTCGTGACGACGCAACAGTAATCGGCCATTTGCACGACCTGGAAACCCGTACGTTGTCGGTGCGTGCATCCACTGCAAACGAGGAAGATCGATCTGTCGAAGCTGTTTTGTCAACGGATTCAGCAGTGGAAGTGTACGACTGGCGTTCCGGCGACACTATAGATGAGGTGCTACTGTCGGATGCGGTGGAGTTGCCTGAGCAATTGCCGCTACTGGCAGCGCACTCGCGATGGTCGCTTGACGATGTGTTGGGTAGCGTGCGCTCGCTCACAACGGAAGAGTCAGACGGCCATTACGCAATTGTTGGGCGACTGTTCTTTACTAGCGGCGACCCAGACGCAGATCGAGCGTGGGCCAAAGTTAGCCAAGGACACCTAACAGACGTGTCGGTTGGCTATCGCGTTCAGAAATCTACCGAAATCGAAAAAGGCCAGTCGGCTGTGGTCGGCGGCAGAGAGTTCACTGCGGCAAATCGACGCCTGCGCGTGGTGACAGAATGGGTTTTGCGCGAGGCGTCACTGGTACCGATCGGAGCGGATCGAAAGGCGAAAACGCGTGCCGATCAACCCAATAACGGAGGTCCGACAATGCGACCTGAACTGAGGGAATACCTCGAAACGATCGGCTTGAGAGCCGAAGCTACTGACGCCGAGGCATGGCAGTTTTTGGCGGGCCTCGAGGGCGAACAGCACGAACGCGCGTGCGAAATCATGCTGGAGCAACAGCGAGGCGACGCTGGCAACCAGGGTGACGACGGGCACGACGAAGGCGACGACGATAACGGTAGGTCAGGTGATGACGTGCTTGCTGCAGAACGCAGTCGTATCGCACGCATTCAGGAGCTGGCGCGCACTGATGTGCCACGAGACGTGGTTGACCAGGCCATTCGCGATGGATGGGATGAGTCGCGTGCGTCGCAAGCGTTTCTTGAGGCCGTGCGCGGCCAGCGGATGCGACAAGACTCGCAACCGCCCGGGGGACATTCGCGGAGTTCCGAAACAAGGCGCACGGCTAACAGTCTGGCTGCCGGGATGCTGATCGGCAGCGGCTTGGATCCGGTGGGCGTGCGAATGCACGATGGACGCCATGCCAGGCGAGCCGATGCGATTACTGAGCGAGACGCGGACTTTGGTGACGAGTATCGCCAATTGTCGGCGATTGACCTCGTGCGTGAGTGCGTGCGTTTGGATACGGGGCGTGACATAAGCAACCCAGAGGAAGCGATTCGTGCGGCGGTCAGCGGCACAAGCCTGAGCCGCGTCTTCACGACTAACATGTACGCGAGTCTCATGGCAGGCTGGGACGAAACGCCTGACACCACAGGCTGGTGCCAGGTTGAAGACGCGCCGAATTTCTTGACCCAGGAAAACGTCACGCTCAACGCACAAGCGTACCCTGACCGCCATCCCCGCGGTGCGACTGCAAAGCACGCGACCGCCGAGGATGAGTACGAGCAGTACAAGATCTACCGGTTTTCGAAGCAGTTTGTGGCCGACGAACAGGACATCATTGACGACCGGCTCGGTGCACTTACGCAGATGGCGCGAGAAATGGGAGAGGCCGCGCGTCGCGTGCGCCCCGACCTGGTGTATGCGATCTTGCTGGCCAATGCTGCGATGACGGACACCGGCAACCTGTTCAATGCCACTGCCACCACAACGGCCGGCGGCCACGCCAACTACACAACTGCCGTGCTCGGATCGGCTGGACTGAAGGCCGGCATCACTGCGATGGGCAAGATTCGCATTGGCGAAAAGGTATTGAACATTAGGCCGAAATTCCTGATCGTGCCAGTCGACCTGCAGTGGACCGCCAAGGAGCTGCTTAACAGCGGCGAACTGCGAGACACCACAGCAAATACGAACTTCATGACGAAGAACGTGTTGGCAGGTGAAAATCTCACGCTTGTCGTGGATGATCGCGTAGGTGCAGCGGGATGCTCTGATCCAGTCAGCGGCACCGCCTACACTGGCGCGGCTACGTACTGGTATCTGGCCGCGAATCAACGCACTGTCAAGGTCGTCTATCGCCGCGGAACCGGCCGGTCTCCGCAAATGCGGTCCTTCAACTTGACACAAGGTCAGTGGGGCGTGGGCTGGGATATTAGCCTTGACATCGGCGCGAAGGCGATCGACTGGCGTGGGCTGCACTGGTCGGCCGGCACCGGTTAATGAATGACGCAATCGCAACGCGGCGCCGGGCGTCCGGCGCCGCCGGTGAATAGGTATTTGTTTCTGTTTTAGGAGCTACAAATCATGGCACAAACAGCGAAGGCTGTGCTTTACAGTGATTCCGGCGGTTGCGTTACGGAAGAAATCCTAGCGCCAGCAGCCGGTGAATACGGCGACGTTATCCAGACCGCAGACGGGCGCGCTTCAGTGGTGCTTGGAGCCGACGGTGCGTCCTCAGCGTTTTCGTCAGGCGACAAAATCACTGTCGCCAAGACTGGACAATTTAAGGTGCTGAAAACCTCCAGTGTCGTACTGCTTGCAGGCGGTAAGGCGTTTTGGGATCGCTCGGCTGAAAAGGCTAATTACACATGCGCCAGCGGCGACTTCTTTCTGGGGCGGATCGTCGAGGATGCCGCATCCAGCGACACCGAGGTCATTGTTGATTTGAACGTAGAGCCCAGGTACGCAGTCGAGCTCGGCAAGGGTCGGTGGACCAACGGCGCGACCGATGGCCTTGGCGTGTCTCTAGTGGCAGAGGGCGGCCCGGAACTGAAGCTGGCGTTTGATGCCGTGGCGGAAGTCGCCATGGCGGCGCTGTATTCCGTCGACACCGTTCCGTGTGCTGACGGTCCGATTTTTGAGGGCAAAATTGCCATTTACGACATTGGGGACGATGCGGCACTCGACATTAACTTTGGGCTTGCAAATGGCACCCACGCGACTGATTTCGACAGCGTTACAGAAGCGTGCGTGTTCCACCTGGATGGCTCGGCGTTGTCGGTGCTGGCGGAGTCGGACGATGGCACGACCGAGGTCAACGCGACCGACACGACGGTCGATGCAGTGGACGACACCTATGCGGAATACTGGATTGACTGCCGTGACATCGACGACATCCAGATGTACATCAACGGCGTGAACGTGCTACCCAACACCACGTTTAAGCTAGATGCGGCGACCGGTCCTCTGAAGCCGATCGTGCATTTGGAAAAAACCAGCAACGACACGACGGCGGATGTTCGGGTGGAGTTTTTACGAGTGCGCTCCACTGATCTGACGTCGTAATACCACAGCGACGCTTCTCTGCCTCAGCGGCCGGCCGGTACCGCAGCCGGTCGGCCATCTTGTGAATGGTGCCATGACGACAGACGCCGACTTCGCGACGATTGAGTCTATGCTGGATGAGGTGTTTACGCCAATTAGTATCACCTACGTCTCACCGGACGGCGAAGAGACGGCAGTCAGCGCGACCTTGTCGGCAGAATTCACGGACTTGCAGGGGCGGCTCGGGATCGCGACACGCGTCCGCAAGATGAACGTTAGGTTGTCTGTAAGTGATTTGAGCGAAGTCAACCAGAATGGAAAGTTCGTCATCTCCAGCGTCGACTGGGCGATTGAGCGGACCGTCCTGCAAAACTCATCGCACATCGTCCTTGAACTAATCCGCCACGAACTCGTCGAGCACACACGGCCAGGGTACCGGCGACAATGACAACCACCGCATCAGGCTCGATAACGACCACCGAGGAACTGCTCAAGACAACCCTGTCGGGCCTGGCGGCGTTCAAATCGTGGGTCGGTGCAACGACCGCGGCGGCCGCTGCGGAGCACATCTACCTCGAGGCATTGCCACCGGAAGAGCTGTGGAGCGACACATATACAGTGGAGGCACTAAAAGCCAGGCGACCGTTTGCGCAGATATGGACCGCGGAGACGAGCGGGTTTACCGTGCGGCGCGACGCGGCGCCATCAGGGCGTACGGCGTTCGGCAATCTCGTTGCAAGGCTGGAGGCGAACGTACAAGAGTCGGTGCGGCACGACCACGCCGAGGTGGATCGGCTTTTCAAAAACACCGTCGGCGATATCGTGGATGAACTAGCTGCAACGACGGCGATGGCCATCAGGGAAATCGCGGTTAGTGGGCCGGTTAGAACCACGCCGCGAGACGTGGCAACGCTCGGTGATGCACAGATGGCGGAACTGGCGATTGCCTGGGGAGTGACCGCATGATACGAACGATAACCGTGCGTGAACGCGGGGCTGTTCCGAGGCGCATGCGAGCCGCTTACAACAAAGCGGCAAAAGCATCATGGGTAGAGGCAGGAAAATGGTGGCACGCAAACCGTCGCGATTTGCGGTTCAGTGTCGCACATGGCCGCAAGGCGGGCTATTTGCCGCGAAAAGGCGAAGAGACTGGTCTTTCGAGAGCCGAGTTTTTCAGGAGCTACACAGGCCGCAAGTTAAGACGATGGGGACACCGCAGGCCGCTTGAGTTCAGTGGGGAAACGCGGCGAATGGTGCGGTCCGTATCAATCACTGCCTCAACGCAAAGCCGCACGAATTACCACGTCCGTCTAGCCTATGCGGGCGCGAGAAAGTTTAACTTCCGTAATCCGCACAGCCAGATTCGCATGGCAGATGAATTTCGCCGACTAACGCCGGAAGAGCCGGCCATGGTGGGCAGCGTGTACGATGCCGGACTTAACAAGCGCATTGACGCGGACAAAACAGAGAATACCGTGAGGGCATAATGCACAAGCTACACTCGGTGGAAATTGACGTAGATGCGTTCGGCGTGGATTCTGAGGTAATCATTCCGGATTGCATGTCGGCGGGCCTCGATAACGCGCCGGAGCTTGACGCGATTATCACGGCAGGCGACCTGCAACCGCAAGTCGTCTCTCTGGTGGCACAGAAAGTGGCCGGCAACTTTACGACACTGGCGCTGCCGACCGCCATCGACGCCATCGGGCTAAAGGCACTTGGGATCGTGACGTCCACCGAGCCGGGCGTTACGTTTTACCTTGAGAAGTTCGACGCGGACGGCGTGTCTACCAGCGGCAACACGGACCGGTCGCTAAAAATCAGCGCCGGCGTCGTCGTGCCTCGCAGGATCACATGCGACCATCAAGGGCACGCAACCCTGAGCGTTGATGTTGTCGTGGCAAAGGAAACGGGAAACGACGCCATCGTAATCAGCGACGCTGCCACATTGCCAACCATCACCGGTGACGGCCTGCGTTGGACGCTCGGCAGTTGCAAAGTCGGCAACAAGACGCTGTCTAACTACACGCGACTTGATATCGACCTAGGAAATACCGTCGAAACACGAGGCGTGCAAAGCGATGTGTACGACGCCTACGTCGAGGTACGAACGCATGCGCCTACGATCACGTTGACCGGCATTGATCCTACGTGGTTTTCGGCGACGAATATCCCAATTGATGGCCTGGCGTGCACGCAGGCAAACACGATTATTTACCTGCGAAAGAGGTCAACTGACGGCAGCGGCTTCGTGGCAGACGGCACGGAGGAGCATATCAAGTTCACGGCCGCCGGCATTGCGACCGTGCAGCAGGCCTTTAGTGGAGAGGCGCAGCGGTTCAGCGACACAAGCCTTGTGATTACGTGCATCGAGGACGCCAGCAGCAACGATCCAATTGTAGTCGACACCTCATCGGCGATTACCTAGCATGTTCCAGTATTGGTTTCCAGGTTTGAGGTCGAAGCCTTCGTCGGAGCAAGTCGCCGAAGCCGGCTTGACTTACGCATTGACGCGATATACGCACCGCGGCAGTGACAATGGCCCGGATGGACAGCGGGGCGTTACAGTCGTAGAGGGCGGCAACGAGGACGGGCGGCTTGGCTACTGGCCCGCCAAGCAGACCTGGCGGCAATTGCCAGGCAACGACGTGTGGGTGGGCATGTACACAGACGACGCGCTGGACCCGCAGCGTCTGGCAAGAGCGGAGCAAATAACCGGCCAGTGGATTACGGCCGACGACGGATCGCGATGGCTGGCTCCGATGGCAAAGCGCTGGCACGAAATAAACGGGGACGCCTTGTGGTCCTGCAATCTACCTCAGAGGTTAGTCCTAAATGATGCCGGGTTGTGGCTACCTGGGGGGCCAACACCGCGATACACCAGGTTGTGGGATTTAGCCACGCAATACGAACAACGGATCTTCGAAGTCGCAAACGGGCAAACGGCAAAATTCGATGAGGACCAAGTGGCAATACTGGCGTTACAAGTCAATTATCGTATAGGCCCAGCGGAGTTAGATTTGCTTGGAATATACAACATGGAATTTCGTCGTTGCATTTTGCAGGCGCTGTTGGATGTAGACACTTTTGTGTCGTGGTTCAAAAAAAAACAGATGGCGTCTACTTCTGCCGATCCGGTAGACGATGGCGGGAGTTTCTGATTTGGGCGAGGCAGGTGGACGCGGGTTGGCAGCCGTTGATCATTATGCCGCATTGGTGGCAGTTTTGGAAAAAACCCTACGTGGTGGGATATAGTCCGACGATTGCTGACTGCAAAGCGTACGAGATGCAGCTACACAAGGTGACACAATGGCCCAAGTCGTCGTAGAAATGTCATCCGATGAGGCTAAGCTGTATCGTGGTATGCAGCGGATCATCGAACAGCAGAACAAGCTGGACCGCGGCAACAAAAAGGTGCAGCAGTCCGGCAAGCAAGCCGGCAAGGAGCAAGAGCAGGCGTTTGGGCCGAGAGCTGCGGGCCAACTGGCGAATTACGCGGCAGGCCTGTTTGGCATTTCAGCGGCTGCCACGGAATTTATCGGCCGCATGAAAGAGGCGCAGCGGATCAGTGACGAGCTGGCCGAAAAGCAGAGGACGGCGGCAGGCAGCATTGGAGAACTGGCTCAACTGGCCGCCACGCCGGCTGACTATCGGCGGATGGTGGCAGCAGCAAGAAAGACATACGCAGAGGGTGGAGCCAAAACAGAAGAGGAAGCGTATAAGCTGCAATTTGCGCTTGAATCAGCAGGCCTCGGAAAACAGCGCGAAACGGTATCGTCGCTGCAGAGTACCGGCCTAGTGGGCAATGCAACGGACCTCGTAAACGCTGCCGCGGCATTGACAAGCGCACTTGGAGAAGCGGAGACAGGAAAGTTTCAGGATATTGTATCGAAGGCGTTTGGCGCATCTCTTGGTGCACCGGCCCGAGCAGAGGAAATCGTCCAGGCGTCGGCGCAAAGCGGTGCTCAGGCGGCCGCATTGGGCATCAGCGACGAAGAGCTGCTGGCATCCGTCGCGACTATTGCCAAGACGTTTGGATCGGCTCCCGAGGCGGGTACTCGTGTGCAGTCGCTCCTGAAGCAAATCGAGAAGGAGGGCATCGCGAAAGGGCAGCTGCCTGCGGGGCTGTCAATACAAGGGTATGTCGGCGAGATCGACAAGATGATCGCGGGCGGGCAAGACATTCGGAGTATATTGGGCAGCCGCCAAGAGGCGATTGATGCGTATCGATTGCTGTCACAAAATGCCGACAGGTTCACCGACAATCTGGACAATATCAACAATGCCGTAGAGACGAGCGCGATTGACCAGAAGTTAGCAATGGCCGCCAGCGTAATTCCTGAGTCAAGGGCCGCACAGTTGCGGCAGAGGGCGCAGGCGAGTGCGGAACTAGCAGGATCAAGAGAGGCTTCGCTGGCAAACCTTGTCGAAACACTGCGGCAGGAGCGAGAGCAGGAGGTGCGGCGACGAGGCGGAACAAGCCTGGATGTTGCCTCTGAGCGAAGGGTAGACGATGTCGCAAGGTTTGTTCTCGGCGACGAACTGTATGCGAAGTCGGCTGCGGCGCGCGGGATCGGCACACAGGAAACCAGGCAGGCAATAGACGACTTGACGAAATCCACAAGCACGTTCGGAGCTGTCGCAAGCCGCTTGTGGGACACCGTAAAAAACATGCCTGGGGCGATGCAGTTAGCAAACAAGGCTGTGCAGCGAGCATCTGCGTCGGGGGTCGCTGAGTAATGAGTGCATTCGGCATCGACGTGTACAATTTCGAGGAGTGGCGCGGCCCGCCGCCGACCGTGCCCACAAGCAAGGTCGTCACGCACCATCGGCCCGGCACGACCGCCATGACTCAACAGGTAGTGGGCACGTGGGGCGACTCGTTTGAAGTGACGCTCAAGAGCCACTGGGCGAGCTTCCTGGCGGCAATGGC
>Ga0180432_10008296_pt1 | contig 12976 bp, 12 predicted proteins | sample SS_ome_10_FD_132414 | JGI IMG/M metagenome (GOLD analysis project Ga0180432, IMG submission 132414) | Hypersaline lake sediment archaeal communities from the Salton Sea, California, USA - SS_1_MS_2 metaG | ecosystem: Environmental > Aquatic > Non-marine Saline and Alkaline > Hypersaline >...
CCCGCTGGTCACGCTGCAGGGAATCACGGCAGGCTACAACGGCCGCCCGGTCCTGCAGGATTGCTCGTTCACATTGCGCCAGGGGGACTTCGCAGCGCTGGTGGGGCCGAACGGGGCCGGCAAGACCACGCTGGCCCGCGTGCTGGCGGGCGTCCTGCGCCCCAGGAGGGGGCGGGTGGTATGGCACGCCAGCAGGCGCAGCCGGCGCGTGGGGCTCCTGCAGCAGAATCCACTCCACCAGTTGGTGTGCGATACGGTGGCGGAAGAAATCCGTTTCAGCGTGGGCAACCGTAGGACAGTGGGGGATGGGAAGATAGACGCGGAAGTGGACGCGGTGTTGGCCCAGACGGACCTGCTGGCGCTGCGCGACCGGCCCATTCAGACGCTCAGCGCGGGACAACAGCAGCGCGCCGCGTTGGCCGCCACATTGAGCGTGCAGCCTGCGCTGCTGATCCTGGATGAGCCAACGGTGGGGCAGGACCGGCGGCACCTGATCCAGGTGATGGATTTCGTGGCCGAGCTGAACCAGGCCGGGCAGACGGTGCTGCTAATCACGCACGACGGGGAGTTGGTGGAGCGATATGCGGGGCAGGTGTGGGAGGTGGGGGGAGGGGGAGTAAGGAAAGGAGTAAGGAGTAGGGAGTAGGGAGTATGGAATGGGAAGAGGGCGGTAGGAGGCAGGAAACAAGAAGCGGGAAGCAGAGTGGCAGGAGCAAGCGGTTGAGCGTGTGACGTGAGACGTAGGACGTGGGACATCGGACTTCGGACTGAGAAAGCGAGAAACGGATGATGAGAACTTATACCGTGCGGGACTGGGTGACTGTTGGGCTGTTTGGGGCGCTGTGGGCCGTGGTTGAGATGACGTTGGGGAGTTATCTGCACGTCATCTTCCCGTCCCAGGCCAACACGTTCCTGACCGGCGTGATGATGGGAGCAATTGGGGTGACGGTAGCACTGACCGGGCGGCATTTCGTGCCCCACCGGGGCTCCGTGCTGCTGATCGGCGTCGTGACGGCGCTCCTGAAGCTGCTCAGCCCGGGCGGGGCGCTGCTGGGGCCGTTCGTCGCCATCATCGTGGAAAGCGCACTGATGGAGGCGGCTCTGTGGATCGCCCGCGCGCCACGCCGGTGGGCGTTCGCCGCCGGGGGGGCGCTGGCCGTGGGTTGGAATCTACCCCATAAGTTCCTATTAATGCGACTGATGTACGGCAAGAACATGGTCGAGGTAGCTACCAAGATGGTGCAGGATGGCAGCCAGATGTTGGGGCTGGATGCGTCGGCGGCGGTGTGGATTGTGGTGATTTTGCTGCTGGTGCGCCTGGCCGCGGGGGCAATCGGCGGATGGGTGGCGTGGGAATTGGGCGGTGCGGTGGCACGCCGGTTGAGACGGCGCGCTCCGGCCGCGAGCGAGCTGCGCCGCTGAGCGCGTGGGGCTATCTGCTGTTCACCGGCTGGGCCGGGCTGGCCGCCGTCCTGGCCGGGGGCCAGTGGTTGGCAGTTCTGGCGCTGGTGGAGTTGAGCTTCGGCCTGATCTACGGTCGGAGGGGGTTACGGTTGCTGCGGAACCTCCGGTTCTGGGCATTCGTCCTGAGCGCGGTGGCAGTGGCCCCATTCCTGATCGGCGAGCCAGACGTAACGCTCGGGCCGCTGGGCCTCTCGCGGGAGGGTCTAGCGACCGGGCTGGAGATGGCGGGACGCGCGTGCACGCTGACGTTGGCGGTGGGGCTGGGCGTGGGCTGCCTCTCGCTCTCCGACGTCGTCGCGGTGTTCGACCGATTGGGGCTGCGGGGGTTGGGGTTCGCCGTGGCGCTGGCGATGAACCTGCTGGGGACGCTGCGGGAGATGGCGACAGTAACGCTGCAGACGATCTGGCTGCGGGGCGGGATGCGGCAGCCGTGGACCGCGCTGCGGTTATTTCTTATTACGACAGTCGCGAACACGCTGCGCTACGGGGACGAGGTGGTCAGCGCGGCGGCAGTGCGGGCGTTCGATCCCGACAGTGGTTCGTCGGCGAGGATACCGTTACGCCGGGCCGACTTGTGGTTAATGGTCGTGTTGGTGGGATGCACAAGGTTGATTCTGGCGGTGGGGGAGTGGTGAGGAAACCGCTACTAACCGCGTCGCAGTGGGCGCGGGTCAGTGTTTCCATTCTGCCCAAAGCTCGCTCAGGCGACAGTTGGCAGGACCGACCGGCTGTGCTACAATAGTGGCACTTATAGATGAGTGTCAGCAGGAGTGAAAGATGAATGACACGGTCACTTTGACTATCCCGGCACATTGGCTGCACGAACTAGTCGTAGATCAAGAAGATCTGCGCCAGGCACTGAGGTTGGGGTTGGTCCAACTGCGCCAGCAGCGATCGGCTCAGGACATCCCTGCACGAGTTGTTCAAGTCCTGTTGAGCACAGGCCGCGTACGCCATCTATCAGTCACGCTGGGGGCTGACCAAGAGTCACTTGCTGGCCGCCAGGAACCTCCCATATTGCCGGGGCCGCCTGTGAGCGAAATCCTGATCGCCCAGCGGCGAGGTGAGGCGTGACGGTTTATTACGCCGACAGCAGTGCGCTGGTCAAACGATACGTTTCCGAGCCAGGAAGTGCCTGGGTCCAAGGGATATGCGATCCGATCGCTGGTCACGTCATCGCATTGGCCCACCTGGGACTGGTCGAGATTGCGGCGGCACTTGGGGTGAAGCACCGACAGGGGGTCTTACCTACTCCTACCCGCGATGGCCTGCTTCAGGACCTGCAACGTGATGGGCGCGACCAGTATTGGCTGATAGAGGTAGATCAGGAGATAGTCATGCGTGCTATTGAGTTGACACGCCGCCAGAAGCTGCGTGGCTACGATGCTGTCCATCTGGCGTGTGCACTCTTCTTGCAAGAGACACTCGCTGCGCATAGCCTCCCTGACCCCGTCTTGCTCTCCGCCGACCAGGAATTGCTAGAGGCAGCTCAGGGCGAAGGAATGGTGACCGACGACCCCAACGTGCATCCGTGACAGGCATTCACTAGCACGTAACTGACGATCAGAACTCAGCGGTCACTCGCTCGTGTTCTACGGCAGATGCTCCAGGCCGCGCCGGGCCACGGCGTTGTAGAAGTCGAGGGCCAACACTCCCCCAGTCAGGCGCGGCGTTCGGTGTCCGTGTCCACTGCACCGCTCAACCACAGCCAAGCTGTCCCGTTGCCCGTATCTTGCCACAAGAGTTGCCCCAATAACGTGCAAGCCTCCGCCTTGCGCCCGGCCCAGAGGGCCGCGATGCATCACTTCCTTCATCGGTTATAGCAGGTCGAGACGATCGGGTCAGCAGCGTTCGTGCGCAGGCGGGTACGGCGGCGGGGCAGGGGACTTGCACAATGGGGTGAGTCGGGGTAGAATGGAGCAATTCACGTTTAGCCATCATTTGAGGAGGTTCTAGCTTAATGAAAGATTATGCTACAGGACAACTGCGTAACGTCGTCCTGCTCGGGCATGGGAGCGCAGGTAAGACCTCGTTGGTGGAGGCGATGCTCTTCGCCAGCGGCGCGATCAACCGTATGGGTGAAGTCGAGAACGGCACAACCGTCACTGACTTCGACGAGGAGGAGATTCGGCGCCATATCTCGCTCAACCTGGCCGTCGCCCCGGTCGAGTGGAAGAAGTGCAAGATCAACGTGCTAGATACCCCCGGCTACACCGACTTCGTCGGCGAGGTCAAGAGCGCGATCCGGGTGGCCGACCTGGCGCTGATTCTGGTGGATGCCGTGGCCGGCGTCGAGGTGGGCACGGAGCTGGTCTGGAACTACGCCGAGGAGCAAGGGTTACCCCGGATGATCGTCGTCAACAAGATGAACCGGGAGAACGCCAACCTGGGCCGCACACTGCAGGCACTGCGGGAGACTTTCGGGGTGAACTTCGTCCCCGTCCAACTGCCCATCGGGGCGGAGGGGCAGTTCGCGGGCGTGGTGGACCTGGTGAACATGCAAGCACTGATGGGGTCCGAAGGAAAGACAGCGGACGTCCCGGCCGATTTGGCCAGCCAGGTGGAGGAAGCTCGCACCTCGCTGATCGAGGCTGCGGCTGAGGCCGACGACGAACTTATCATGAAGTATCTGGAAGGAGAGGAACTGACTGACGAGGAGATCCAACAGGGTCTGCGTGTCGCGATCCTCAAAGGCACAGCCATCCCGGTCCTGGTGACGGCGGCGACGGCAGGCCTGGGCACCCAGGCATTGCTGAACGCCCTGGTCGCCTTCGGCCCTGCCCCCGACGCCCAAGGGGCAACCACAGCACAAGGGTCAGGGGGCGAGGAGGAGATTGAGCCCAACGAACTGGCCCCCCTGGCGGCATTGGTCTTCAAGACGGCGGCTGACCCCTACGTGGGCAAGCTGACCTACTTCCGCGTCTACGGCGGGCTATTGGCATCAGATAGCCGGGTCTACAACAGCCGGGCGGAGGAAGAGGAGCGGCTGGGGCAGCTCTACGTGATGCGCGGCAAAGAGCAGTTGCCAGTACCCCATCTGCGCACCGGTGACATCGGCGCTGTGGCCAAGCTGACCCATACGCTCACCGGCGACACGCTGTGTGACAAGGGGCATCCCGTGAGCCTGCCCGGTCCGCGCTTCCCTTCTGTCCTGGTCGCCGTGGCTGTCCACCCCACCAGCAAGGCCGATCAGGCCAAACTGGGTCCCACGCTGACCCGCATCTGCGAGGAGGATCCCACCTTGCACTGGCATCAAGAACCCAGCACGCGGCAGATGATCCTGGAAGGCATGGGGGAGGCCCACGTGGACATCGCCGTGCGCCGGATGGAGAATCGCTTCGGCGTCGGGGTCGACACCTCGATCCCAAAGGTACCCTATCGGGAGACCATCACCAGAGTCTACGCCGATCAGTACCGGCACAAGAAGCAGACCGGCGGCGCAGGCCAATTTGCCGAGGTGCACATGCGGCTGGAGCCGCTGCCCCGGGACACCGGCTTCGAGTACGCGTGGGAAGTTTTCGGTGGAGCCATCTCGCGCTCCTTCGACAGTTCCATTCAGAAGGGCATCCGGCAGGTGATGGAGCAGGGCGTGATAGCAGGCTACCCGGTGGTGGACATCAAGGCGGCGGTCTGCGACGGCAAGGAACACCCGGTCGACTCGAAGGACATCGCCTTCCAGATCGCCGGACGGGAGGTATTCAAGAGAGTTATGCAACAGGCCGGGCCGGTACTGCTGGAGCCTATCTACCAGGTGACGGTCACGGTGCCGGAGGAGTATACCGGCGATATTATCGGGGACCTGAACACGAAGCGGGCGCAAGTGCAGGGGATGGATCAGCAGAGCGGCAAGAGCATCATCACGGCGCTGGTGCCACTGGCGGAAATGCAGCGATATGCGACGGACCTGCGCAGCTTGACTCAGGGCCGGGGTCTCTTCTCCATGGAACTGGATCACTACGCAGACGTGCCGGCCCACCTGATGCAATCGATTGTTGAGGCACATCAGCAGGAGAAGGAGCAGTAGCGGGCAAGCAGGACACGACATAAGGCATAGAAGAACACAAGACAGGGGCAGGGAGCACAAGGCAAAAGACAACACGAGGCTCGCTCCCAGACGGGGGCGAGCCTTTACCTTTCCAAAGATGAAACACACTAACCGCGCAGTCTCACTCACGATAACGGGCGTCCTCCTCGTGGCCACGTACGTCGCCGCGCAGATGCTCTCCGACGTGCTAAGCCTCAAGATCGCTCTGGTGGCGGGGTTCAGTATCGACGCAGGCACGTTTATATATCCCTTCACCTTCACGTTGCGTGACATGGTGCACAAACTGCTCGGCCGGTCCGCGGCCCGCACTGTCATCGTGGCCGCCGGTGCTATCAACCTGCTGATGGCGGGCTGCTTCGCCTTCGCGGCCTGGCTCCCACCCGACCCAACCTGGCCGCTGCAGCGTGAGTTCGTCGCCGTCCTCACGCCCGTGTGGCGCATCGTCCTCGCCTCCATCGTCGCCGAGGTCGCCAGCGAGTTCACCGACACCGAGATTTATCACCTGTGGGTAACACAGGTGACGCACCGTTATCAATGGACCCGGGTGCTGGTCAGCAACAGCGTCAGCGTGCCGCTCGATAGCCTGATCTTCTGCTGGGGCGCGTTCGGTGGACAGTTGCCCGCCGCGACGGTGTGGTCCATCTTCTGGTCGAACGTCATCGTGAAGGGCGGGGTGACGGTGGTGAGTTTGCCGGGGATATACCTGGTGCCGGAGAGAGAGGGACAGAATGGGGGACAAGGGTGTCAACGGATGGACAACGGATAAACGGATAGAGGGAACAGGGGACAAGGGGATAGGGAAAGTGGGAATGGAGCAAGAAGTCTCGTACGCTCTCGATGCAACGCCACCCGGGCACCGCTCCGGCTTCGTCGTCGTCATTGGGCGGCCTAACGTCGGCAAGTCCACGCTGGTGAACCGAATCGTGGGGCAGAAGGTGGCTATCGTGTCACCCAAGCCACAGACCACCCGCAGCCGCATTCTGGGCATCTTCACCCGCGAAGATACACAGATCATCTTCGTGGACACCCCCGGCCTGCACCGCCCCCGGCACAAGCTGGGCCAGACGATGGTAGCCACCGCTACCGGGGCCATCCCCGACGCCGACATGGTGCTGTTCATGGTTGACGTCTCGGGGCCGCCTACTGACGAGGATCGGATGATCGCGGACCTGATCCGGATGCACACCCAGGCCCCGGTCATCCTGGTGCTCAACAAAATGGACCTGCTGCCACCAGAGAAGGTCAAGCCACACACGGAGGCATACTGGGAACTAGCGCCCTACCACCAGGAGTGGATGATGACGACCGCCACGCAAGGCGTGAACCTGGACAAACTGCTGGACCGGATCATCAGCGCGCTGCCGGAGGGGCCGCGCTACTACCCAGGGGACCAGGTCACGGACCAGACCGAGCGGGAGATCGCCGCCGAGTTGATTCGCGAGCAGGTGCTGCGCCACACGCGCCAGGAGGTACCCCACGCCGTGGCCGTCGTGGTCGAGGAGTTCCAGGAGCGGGAGAACGGCATGATCTACGTCGCGGCCAACGTCTTCGTCGAAAAGGACTCGCAGAAAGGCATCATCATCGGCCGGCGAGGGCAGATGCTGCGGCAGATTGGGGCAGCGGCGCGACAGGAGATCGAACGCATGACGGGCGGTCAGATATACCTCGACCTGTGGGTCAAGGTGCGCAAGCATTGGCGGCGAGATGAACGGGAACTGCGCCGCCTGGGATATGACGCAGGCGGGTAGGGACAATGCGGACGCCGAAGCGGCCCCTGGGATTGATGCTCTTGAGCACAGTGCTGCTGATCCTGGCCTTGCGCGCGATGGGGTGGATCGTCATCAACAGCCTGGTGGAGCAGCGGACGCCGAGCCTGGTGGATGGGGTGGCGCGCCTGCTGGTAACGGCGGTACTCCTCGTCAGCGCGATCGGGCTGCTGCGGCTCCAGGAATGGGCACGCTGGCTCACGCTGGCTGCGTGCAGCATCTACTTCGGGCTGACGTTGTTCAACGTAGGTACCCTGTGGTCCAACCTGCAGATCAACCGGCTGAACCTGAGCCTGGGGGTGCTGAGCGCCGTCACGGCAGTAAGCGTGCTGGCCTTGATGTGGTGGTACCTGAACCGCGAGGACGTGCGGCGGCTGTTTCGGAAACCGGAATAGCCGTCTGTCCAGTTGCCAGGCACCTGGCAGGTGCCTGGCAACTCAGTACCAGAGTACACTTGAAGTATCGCGTCGTTTGTGGTATAGTAGTCTTAGCAGGAATACCTTGTAGGAAAGCAGGCACCCTGCCAGGAGGAATGTGGCGATGAGACGTCAACTGATAGTTGTCGGACTGGCGGTTTTCGCGCTGCTGCTTCTCGCTTCCATAACAGCTACGTTGGCCGCTCCCACAGACGCCCCAATGCGCCAGACCACCGAGACGGAGCCCAACAACAGTTTTGCTGAAGCAGATGCGCGCCCCAGGGTGCCCGTGCCGGGCTACGTGAATGGAAACCTAACCGACGCCTCGTTACCGGAGGACACCTTGGACTATTTCCTGATGGATACCGAGATCGGGCGCCAATACCAGGCCAACCTCAGCATTCTGGGCAGAACAGGTGGTCTGAATCTAATGATGAGCCTCTACAATGGCAACCGGGGGTTTATCAGCAGCAATAGTTCCTCCGTATCGTGGACTGCGTATACGAGCACGCATTACATTCTCATCGAAGCACTTCTGGCGACCACGACTACCGTGCAGTCCGCCGATTATCGCCTGACCATAAACCAGGTTGCCGAGCCGCCAACCGCGACCCCCTCTCCTACCCCGAGCAACACGCCGACCCCGACCAACACGCCACCGGCAGTGCCGCCTTCCACGGGGGACAGTTACGAACCGAACGACAGTTTCGACAATGCATACACCCTGCCGGTCATGACAACCATCTCGTTGAGCGGGCTCAACTTCTACCCGGCCGGTGACCAGGACTGGTTCAGACTCTGGACGAAACCCGGAAAGTCGTACCAGGTTTCGACCAACGCACTGAGCGGTGTGGACACTTTTCTTGAGATCCGAGATCGGTACAACAGCGTGATCACGAGCGACGATGATGGCGGCGACGGCTACGCGTCAAAGGCCTCGTGGGTATCCACGTACGAAGGCTACTACTACATCCGCCTCACCAACAAAGCCGGCAGCGGCACCTACAGCTTGAAAGTAGAAGAGATTGACGCCGACCCCACCTCTACCCCCGGCCCCACACCGATCAACCCGGGGGCTGACCGCTGCGACAAGACCGAGCTTGGGAACCACGACTTCGACCACGCGTGCGTCATATCCGCCAACAAGCCGGAAGACTTCAACTTCTCCCCGCCACCCTACGGCGGCCCGGACAACGACTTCTTCAAGATATGGGTCAAGCCAGGGTTGCTGTTCGAGTGCACTACGTCAGATCTGTCCTACGGCGTGGATCCCAATATGATCCTCTACGACCATAACCGGAATGCGATCGGCGGCAACGACGACCTCGAGCCCGGGGACTACAACAGCTACTTCGCCTACTTCGCTACCTACGAGGGCTGGATGTACCTGTTGCTGGGCACCGGCGACCGCACGCCAAGCGACCTGGAAGACAGCAATTATACGCTGGCCTGTACCGCGAACGTGCCGGGCGAGGCCACTGCAACCAGTACCCCCGAAACGTCCGGCACGCCCGAGGCCACGCCGACGCTAGCCCCTCCGGGCGCTACGCCCACGCCGTCAATCGCGACACCGCCCCCCGCCGCAGACCTGACCGTGCGTCCGCTGACCACGCCAACGCCAGCGCCGGCCACGACTCCCGCCTCTCAGTTCGTCCCCATCACGCTGCTGGTCTATTTCGACGCCAACGACGACCGCCAACCCGGCGCGGGAGAGGGCATCGCCGGTATTTCGGCCCAGGCTTACGAGGTGACCACCAACCAACTGCTGGCCCAGGGCTTCACCGACGAGCAAGGCAATCTGGAATTCACGGTCTCCGTGCAGGGACCTGCACGCGTGAGCGTCCCCTTCTTCGGCTTCAGCCAACTGGTGGCTGGCAAGGGCGCCAGCATCTACCTGCGCGTCCCACCTCAGCCACGGCCGGGAGAAACGCCCTGACGGACGCAATGGGCAAATGAAAGGAAAAGGAGGGGCGTGAGCAGATCAACCCCTACCCCATCGATGGACAACTCTGAGCAGGCCAGATCGCCACGGCGCACGTGGATACTGGTCATCCCCATTGTCGGCGGTGTACTCCTATTGCTGACCGCTGGCGTGTTGGTAATCTACCTTGGTATGCGCCAGGTAATTCCCAGCCCCACAGAGGAGACCAGTCCCGGCATCCCGCTGGAGGTGACCAAACTCACCCCCACTCCTACCATCGCCACCTCACCGTTGCCACGCCCGAGCTGCGAGACGATCGTCAGCAGCGGTGACGTAGAGACGGTCGTGCCCCTTCCCGTCTCCCTGACCGTAGGCAGCGAATCATTTTCCATCGTGCCGGTCGTGTCCGAACCAGGGAACTGGATCTATCCAGCAGACTATGCCGGGGCAGCCGCCTGGACCTGCGGCACGGTGGTCAACTACGTGGTGGGACTGGAGCCAACGCCAGAGAACGAATCAGTGCTGGTTAACCTGAGGCCAGGGGACGAGATCAAGATGGCACTCTCCAATGGCACGGTGCTCTTCTTCCGTTTCGTGGAGCAGCGGGAGACGGCGGCCAACGAGGCGGGCATCTTCGAGCAAACCCGACCTCGCCTGACGTTGATCCTGGAACAGCAGGATGGTACCTGGCAGACGGGTACCGCCGACTACGTCTCCGAGACAGAGCCGGTTCAGCCGTCCACTGGGACACCGGCCCAACCGGGCGAGCCAATGCGCGTGGGCGACGCGCAAGTCACGGTCATGAGAGGTCACGCGGAGCGCGGTGAAGCGGGCCTCCTCCCTGGAACGATGTACTACCTGGTGGAGTTCTCGGTCGAAAACGCAGGCACGACATCCCTGGACAGCAGCGCATTCGCGATGCAGTTGCAGGACGGCATAGGGAACTGGTATCTGCTTTCGGCTGAGGCCAGCACCGCCGGGGAGTATGGTCCACTCGACAGCGAGATCGCCCCAGGTGCTACCGCGCAGGGCACGGCCGGTTATGTCGTGCCGGAGACGCTGGCCGGCCCGACGCTCATCTGGACCTTCAACCCCCGGCCCGGCTCAGAATTACGTGCCAGTGTGAGCATTCCCCACGAAACCGGGGGAGAGGATGAGGGACCAGCCGTGGAAGGCCAGGCTGAGGTAACTATCACCGACGCCTTCCTCAGCACCAGCGGCGACGTGTTGTTCATCGAGGGAGAAGTGCTGAATCTGGGGATGGGACCACTGACAGTGGAACTCAGCGACGTCAGCCTCACTTCCAGCGCCGGGATTGGCAATCTGCGCGTGGCAGCCCCTCCCTGGCCCTGGACGGTTCAGCCCAACCAGACCCAGGTGATCGAACTCCAGTACGAGAGGCCCGACGCTTCAACCGTGCTGCTGACGCTGTTGGGATACTCCTTCGAGATCCAGGGCTTGTAGCGGCACCACCTGAGGCTCCACGTCCCCCCCCAGTCCACCCAGGATGACACGGGCACGGGCAATGTCGTCGTGGATCTGTGCCACCAGTGCATCGGCGGACGAGAAAGTCCGCTCACCTCGCAGGCGTTCGATAAAACCGAGCTTCAGGACCTGGTCATAGAGAGCAGTATCAAAATCCAGCAGGTGCGCCTCAACGAACGGTTGCTGCCCACCATCCGCCCCGCCAAAAGTGGGACGGACACCGACGTTGGTCACTGCCCGGTGCGTCCCCAAGTGCTCGGTGTGCGCAAAGCAGGCATACACGCCATTAGCGGGAATGAGCCGCTCGGGCGGGACAGAGAGGTTGGACGTGGGGATGCCGATGCGATGACCCACCCCACGCCCTTCAACGACGATGCCCGTCAGCCTGTAGGGACGTCCCAAGCAACCCGTTGCCTGGACGGCATCGCCTGCCTGCAATGCATCTCGCACGCGGCTGCTGCTCACCGGGCTTCCCTCCCACACCAGCGGCTCTACGACACGGACGGTGAACCCGCGTTGCGCACCCAGGCGCTGCAAGAACGCGACGTTCCCCTCGCGCCGGTGGCCAATCGCGAAGTCCGAACCACCCCACAATTGGGTCAAGTTGAGGTGACGAATCAACGCATCCACGAAATCAGTGGCCGAGGTACGAGCTATGGCCGAGGTGAAGGGAAGAATGGCCAAGGCGTCCAGTCCCAACCTCGCCAACAACTCACGCCGCTCCTCCACTGTCGTCAACAACGGCGGAGGCTCGTAGCCCAGCGTGAGCGCCGGGTGAGGGTCGAAGGTAAGTGCGACGGCGACGTCGTGGGTCGAGTGGGCCGCCGCCACCATGTCGGCGATGAGCCGCTGGTGACCCCGGTGTACCCCATCGAAAACGCCGATCGTCACGTAGGCACGTGAGTCAAAGCAGGCTTGAGTCAGGTCGTGGAAAATGCGCATTGTCATGCTCAACAGTTCTTTTCTTCAACATAGTTACTCCGGCGCACAGAACACCTTACGAGGCTGCCAGGCACCGGTCACCGGATCATAGGTCACGAGCGCCAGGAAAATCCCGCCAGGTCCATAAGCGCGAGCCAAGTGCGCGCCCTCATCGCCACCACCCGCACCGGCGGCGCCCGGCGAAGCTTCCTCCCCCTCCACCGCCTGCCCCGAGCAGAGCAGTCGTGTGGCGTCACCGTCCAGATGCAGTGCCGGAAAGCGGGCCAGTGCCGCGTCTATCGGGCGCAGCAGGCGCGTCCAACGTCCCTCGGAGACCGCCAGGGCAAACGCGTCCAACGCGACGGCATCCTCGACACGAAAGTCACCGCTCGCCAGGCGCGTCAGTCCAGCGATGTGAGCCCCGCAACCGAGGGACTGCCCCAGGTCGTGGGCCAGCGTGCGCACGTAGGTCCCCGGCGAACACGTCAGCTCCAGCACGCACTCCGGCGGCTCCCAGGCGATCAGCGCCAGGCGAGAAATCTCCACCTCGCGCGCCTTGCGAAGTGAGACTTGTTTCACATCGACGCCTCGACGGGCAAGTCGGTGGAGCGACGTGCCCTTGTGCTTGAGCGCCGAATACACCGGCGGCACCTGCGTGATCTTGCCCCGGAAGCGCACCAGCGCCCCCTCAACCTGGGCGCGACTCACGTCAACCGGTGCTTCCGCCACTGTCTTCCCCTCAGCATCGTAGGTATCGGTAGCGATGCCCAATCGCACGCGAGCACGATAGATCTTACGACTGTCCATCAGATACTCGGCCACGCGAGTCGCCCGCTCGATGCAGACTAGCCACACGCCGACCGCCAGCGGGTCGGGCGTGCCCGCGTGCCCCACACGGGGGCGGCCGGTCAGCGCACGAACACGGGCGACGACGCGGAGAGAGGGCCGGCCGCGAGGC
>Ga0180432_10008297_pt1 | contig 12975 bp, 9 predicted proteins | sample SS_ome_10_FD_132414 | JGI IMG/M metagenome (GOLD analysis project Ga0180432, IMG submission 132414) | Hypersaline lake sediment archaeal communities from the Salton Sea, California, USA - SS_1_MS_2 metaG | ecosystem: Environmental > Aquatic > Non-marine Saline and Alkaline > Hypersaline >...
AAGAAACGGCCACGCGGAGGCCGGTAGAGATTTACAATTTAGCTGAAGTAGTTGGGCCGTAGCGCGTTGGGATAGGCCCGTGCCTAAAATCCCTTAATACCAGCACCATCTGGCCGTTGCGAAGAAACGGCCACGCGGAGGCCGGTAGAGATTTACAATTTAGCTGAAGTAGTTGGGCCGTAGCGCGTTGGGATAGGCCCGTGCCTAAAATCCCTTAATGCCAGCACCATCTGGCCGTTGCGAAGAAACGGCCACGCGGAGGCCGGTAGAGATTTACAACTTAGCTGAAGTAGCTGGGCCGTAGCGCGTTGGGATAGGCCCGTGCCTATTCGTCAATGTTGCACCATCCGGCCGTTGCGAAGAAACGGCCACGCGGAGGCCGGTAGAGAGTTACAATTCAGCTGAAGTAGCTAGGCCGTAGCGCGTTGGGATAGGCCCGTGCCTATTCGTGGTGTGTGAATAGCATTATGAAACCCGCGCAGCCGAAGATTATGTTTCCGAGTGTCGCGGCGAGTATTGGGGGCAATGTGCCGTTATAGCCCAAAGTCTGTCCCACACGGATAGCGCCGAAATACAGGAACGCTATCGCCACGGATTGTGCGAAGCCGATGACCATTCCTCCGCGACGGAAGCGCAAGACCAGCGGCACCCCAAAAAGCAGGATTATGAAATTTATAAAGGGGTAGGAAATCTTCATAACTAAATCTGTGCGTTCTTTAAGTGGGTCACCGCCGGCGCGCTGGATACGCTCGATAAACTCTCGCAGTTCGAAAAAACCCATCTCATCGGGGGATGCGCGCTGTTCGGCAAGCTGTTCTGGTGATTCCGCAAGCTGAGCATCCATCTGAATAAACCGCTCGTATTGTTTGGTAGAGTCCGCCGAGAAAGTGTAGTGGTGGCCATCACGAAGCTCCCAATTGCCATCTTTGTAAATGATTTCTCTGGCACGAATAAGCTGGGAAATCTCATCGTTGTCGTTGTAAAATACGATAAGAATGTCGTTTCCTTTACCACGATTTGGGTCTAAAAGTCCAAAAGAGTAGACCTCGCCATCCTCCGTTTGATATAATAAGTCACGAATCTGTGATGTCTTTCGCGACTTTTTTTTGTCGATTCGTTCGGTCTTGATTATCTGCCGGACGGCATTTGTTTTTGGGACAACAAGCTCCGCAAAAAGCATTATCGCCACAGACCAAAGCAGTCCAAATGTTAAGATGGGCAGAGCTACTCTCAAAGAGCTTATCCCGCCGGAACGCATCGCGACTATCTCGCGATTGCGAGCCATCTGACCGCAGGCAAAATTGGCCGCAAGAAGCAGCGCTATCGGACTGACTAAGACCACTACAAACGGTATGTAGCTGAGATAGTAAAGGATTATATCGATAAGCTGTGCACCGCGGTCTATGAACTTGTCCATATTCTCGACAACATCCACCACGTAGAACAGGACGAGGAAGGACAAAGCTCCCCATCCGGTATAGCCTAAAAAGTTACGTAATGTATATTTATCTAAAAGCTTCATCGAAATGCATTATTGGAACCATATAGGTATCCAGACGAACCGTAACTTAAATAGTGCCGCAATTCTTTGGTAGAAGCGACCGGTCGGTTGCCCTACCATCAGTCGTTTTAATCTCTCACAACAATACGATTGCTAATAATAAGATATGAAAAAAAAATGCCTCCTGCAAAAGGATTATTGTTGATTAATTGATATTTTGCATTATAATTTAGTGATAGGATGGTGTTTTTATGGAATTGCCTTTGACAAAAATAGAGGTAACTTTATTAGTATGTCTTTTGATAGGCGGTATCCTCGGGGCGCTTATCGGTGCTATGGGATTAGATAAGAGGCAGCTCCCAGATTTAGGCGTTGATTACGCCGAAGCAGAACGGACTAATTCGGACATATCGGCTGCTGCCATCGATACCATTCCTGTGAATATAAACACCGCCGCCGAGGAGGAATTGGTTAGACTAAATGGTATTGGGCCGGCGTTAGCGGGAAGGATTATCGAAGACCGTGCGAAAAACGGTCCGTATAATACAGTCGAAGAGCTTCAGAGAGTGAATGGAATCGGACCGGCAACAGTAGCAAAAATTACGGAACAAGCAACAATAGGCAAATAAATAGTTATAAAGATAGAATTGGAGGAGAAAGTGAACCAAAAAAAACGTGCCCAATCTGGTAGCATAGGTATTTCGCTTTTAGATGTAATAATATTAATTCTTATCGTCGGTGTAATTGCGGCGCTCGTCATCCCAAAGGCTCGTCTTCGGAAGACCGAAAAAGCGCGAGTCGACTGTAGAACACAGCTCACGACTATCTCCGACGCTATGATGCGCTACTTCTCAACCTCCGGCGATACGTCACTTCTCAATCTTGAGGCACAGGAAGAACCGGTTGATTCAGCAGATACTACCGAGGAAGAAACGGAAGTCGAGTCGGAGGAAGAAGAGCTATCGCCCCATCTCTTCACTGATGATACAACGCTTCTAAGACCATATCTGTCCGATGAGTACTCGTTCACTTGTCCTCTCGATGACAAGCCTTATGTCATAATCGCGCGAGACTCGATTTTCTACTCGATATCGTGCCCAAACAACCATGGACAAGTAATAAATGGTCAGGTAACCTGGGAAGAGTAAGGAGTATCCGACGGCAAAGTTGGGATTAAAGAAATTAAGCACCAAGAAATCCGGTAAAGCGAAAGCAGCACCGACAACACGGCCCTCTGTCCCGCTACCGGAAGGGGTAAATATTGCCCAGAAGCGCATTGGTCTTGGAATAGTATTAGAGAATAGTAGTATCGTTGTCTTACAAGCGGATATATCATCCAAAGGGATAGTAGTAACTGCAGCTGATGAAGAATCTATACCCCAAGGCTCTGTCTCAGATGGACGCGTAAAAAATTTCCTGGCAATTGTCGAATCTTACCAAAGAATCAGCAGTCGAGCCAAGCTCTCCGCCAATGCAGCATCCATAAACCTACCGAGTCATCTATCTATTATCAAGGAATTCGACGTTCCCACAGGCTATTTCTCCGGAGATGACGATAAGATAGTATGGGAGATGGAACAGCATCTGACAGACCCCGTATTCAACTACCGTTTTTCTGCGACTACGGCCGGTTCCGGTGAAAGAGGAGAGAAGACTCTAATTGTAGGGGCGCGAAAAGACCCCGTGGACGAACGTGTGAGGCTGTTAACCAATATGGGGTTAATAGCATACGCCGTGGAACCGAATATCCTGGCTTTACATAACGGCCTTGCGGTAGCTTTTGGCGATTTACCCGGCAAACTGATTCTTATTGTGGACATCGCAGAATCATACTCATCTTTCGCATTGATTGTTGATAATGTTCTTATGCCAGGCGGTGTATTTTATACTCCGGGGGGACTTGCCAACGGACATCCAGGGGCAATTAGTGAGTTCGCACAAGATATGAAGACATCTTTTAATACCTTTTATGCTATCGAGGGCTATTCTATTACAGGACGTAAACCAGATCTATTGGTAGCTGTCGGGTCTTTGGCCAACTCAGAAATAGTAGAGCGGCTGGGTAGCGAACTGAAAATTAAACCGTTCGATAGAACACCATTCGGGGGAGCGACGGTTAGCAGCAAAGTTAAGGATGTGGTTGTTCCCTGGCAAAAGCTTATTAAAGCATTAGGACTCGCGATGAGGTATCCCAGTGGCTAAGTTCTTAGAAACAAACCTGTTGGGAGACGAGGTCATAGTACCGGAACCTGTGAAGATTCCCGGTATGGTCAAAGGGAAGGGCAAGCAGCTCCGGATAGCTGTGCTTCTCGCTGTTCTGGTTATTGCCGTTGCATTGGGTGGTGTGATAGTATTGCCAAAAATTATCGATAAGGCTTCTAATGGCAATAATATTGTCGAACGCCCCAAACCACCCCCACCAAAGCCCGATACTACAACATCGGTTAAACCTGTTCCAAAACCACCTCCAACCAAGTCGAAAGGATTGAAGGAAGTTCCTTGGATTGGAGCGACGGCAGAACTTTTCGACAAGCTATCCGGCGCAAAGGGGAGTCTGTATTCTATCGCTACCGGCCCAGAGGGAGTTGTGCTATTCAGCGGTGTCGTTCCCGGTGAGAGCGCAAAAGTGGATTCGGGCGGCGAACTGCTCCCCGGTGCAAATCTGACATCGATAAAAGTTCTATCAGTATACGGTGTGACAGGCGGCGTTAAGTATGTAGCAAGTGCTTCTATGGTGCCGCTCAAAGAAATTGATTACGACCCGAAACCCGTTCCGCCATATAGACGTGGTCAAGTTCTCCGACAACTGGACTCTCTGGCGAGAGCCGCCGGACTGACAGATGTCCAAACAGAGGCCGTCGGCAGGGAAGAGGTCGAAGGTGGGAGTAGGTATTTGATTGCTGTCCGCTGTATGGGTGAGCTTGGGCAAATAAATAAGTTCTTACATTCTGCCGACGATGTCCACTTGATGATGGAAGTCGGGCGCTTCTCTTTAGAGGGCGCTACAGGCAAGTCTATTGAAGAAGATAAACTGGCAGGTGGTTTCGTATTCAGAGTTTACGACCTACCGATACCGAAAGACGAACCACAGCAAGCTGTTACCGACAGCTCGAAGGCCTCTCCCGATACAATCTCTTCATGAATTATCGCAAATTAGCATTTTTGCTTCCGCTTGTTTTGGTATCGGCGGTGTTTGCCCAATTCGAGAGTAAGCAGCAGGATGAAAATATCCCGAAGACCGAACCAATAGAGAATTCCGTTCTTCTCGACGGTCTCGCGACGAGCGGAATTGGCTCTTTCGCCACACCTCAAAGACCTGTCCTGTTGAATCCAGCCGCCGTAGCTGCAATCCCGCAAACCCAGCTCGCTATGGACCATCTCCGTTTTTACTGGGGAATTGGTGACGAGCTATATGCGAGCAATCTTGTCTATGCACAGCACTTTATAAGCCGTGGAGTCGGAGTATCACTCGGTTATTTCGGCTCGGATAAGCTTACTACACAATCGGTCGGGCTTTATTACGGACAGCGTTTGACCAGAGCTATGACACCCGAGGCCGAAACCCGGCGCTGGGGTCTTTTTGGAGGAGTCACGGTTCGATTAAGAAGACTCGCGTATATTCCAGCTAATATGCGATTAGAAGACCCAAATGACCCACTATTTAGCAACAGCTCTTCGAAAATGGCTGTATCAGCCGGCGCCGGACTTATATATCAAGCATATGGCTGGCGCGTTTTCCTTACGGGAGACGATTTGAATATGCCGAATATGGCTTTGGGAACCTCGGAGGAGGACCGTCTTCCTTTACAAGTTCAGTTGGGTGTTGAGGTCGTCCTGCCGTGGTGGAAACTTCGCGTGTCGCCGTTGCTGTCATACCGCACAGAATACGATGATTTTTCTAAAGACTTCGACCCCACTCTCGGTTTGCATAAGACTTTTTTGGACGGACTTCTGGATGCGTCGTTCTTCGCGGGACGCTGGGCGTTTGGTGTCGGAGGAACATATTATATAGGGAGAAGTTCAGGCCCCGGTTTCGGCTACGAACTATCTATGCCGACAAATGGCATCGGGATACCGTCGCACAGGATAACCGCAATCTATCGCTTCAATCCGCTTCCTCCATCCTATCCCGATTTAGCCATTAGTGATGTAGCAGTTGGCGGCAGTCCGGTCGTCGGTGGGAAAGTGAAGTTTAATGCTGCTATCGTCAATCATGGTTTGCGCGGCGCGGGAAATGTGCCGGTCAATTTCTGGAGTGCCGGCAGGAGCCTCGGTGTCGTTACGGTCCCTTGGGTTCCCGGCAAGGGAGTGGCGCGTGTGGAACTCGAATGGATGCCGAACGCTCCGGGGATGCACTTTGTGCATATTCGCGCCGACGATGCCGGCGGCACATATCCGGAATACAATGGACGAATCCTGGAAACTAACGAGACAAATAATTCGGCTGTTTGCAGCACCAAGGTGCACGGAGAACCTAAACCCGACGCCAGCGCTAATCCATCGGAACTAAAGGTTACACAACTAACTATGGTTAGCGAGGACGAGCCTGTCGTGCCGATTGTCTTTTTCGAGCCCGCACAGAACGATGTGCCGGATAGATTCGACGGCCTTTTAGAGCTTATCGGGAAGCGGTTAAGTGAGAACCCCAATGCGACGATTGCTATCGAAGGCTATTTCGGTGAGGACGACGGCGCCGAGGATTCTGTTGCGGGAGCGCTTTTAGCTGTCGAGCGGGCTAGGAATATCGCACTTAGTCTGACCGAAGATTTCCCCGAATTAAACGACCGGCTAATAATTTCTAATGACCACAATCCGGCCAGACCCAGAGCCATAAAGGAGAATTTCCAGGGCACACGGCAAGGCGGAATACTCACTGCCCAAGAGAACCGACGAGTAGAACTGCGAGTCGCTCCATCACCGCCAAACGAATGGAATATCAATACTAACCCATTGACAGAAGATGAGATAGAGATTATACGCACTCGCCTCGATAGTAACCCGCTATTCGAGCTTGTAGCAGTCGCACCGACACTCGATTCCGCTTTCCAAATCTCGCGAGATGTTAAGAAGTTGCTTGGAAGGAAATACAGTAATAGAGTTTATTCTCGCGAAGATACCTGTCGTAACCCACAGGTGGTAATTACAGCGGGAGGGATACTTTATGAACCGAGGGCATTCGAGGTTACGGAAGAGAAACTCACAATCGAACCGGGGTTCGGCACCACTAAATTCGACGTGAACCTTTCGGACGACGCTGCTCCTATCAAGAAAACACAGATTCGCATATACGACGACCGCGGTAAACAGATATGGGACGTTGAGTATCAGGGCGATTTGCCGGACACGGTAGCTTGGGATTGGACCGGTCCGGATGGCAAGATTGTAGCTCCGGAACATCTATATTTCGCCGAAATAACGGTCAGCGACATATACGGACAAACCGAGAGAAGCCCCCCCGAGACACTTCGCGTTATCCGCACTAACCGTAGAGACATCTCCGAGCGGTTAATTTTGGTTCAGTTCACTTTCGCTGAAGCATACGGCGAGCCGGATTATGCATCGGTGAGGATAGAGCATCTGGCGAGAGAAGTAGTAAATCGTGTAGAACAAGATGAATCACTCGAGGTCATAATCGGAGGTCATACGGATATAGTAGGTGTGGAGTCGGCCAACTATAGACTATCGGAACGCCGTGCAAAAGAGCAGCTAAAAAATCTGAGGCGTTATATGATGAAGATTCTCTCTTTTGATAATGAAGACCAACTCGACGAATGGCTTAAGTCGCATCATTCGACTATGTCTTTTGAGGGTTATGGGCCATCGAGACCATATACGATAACAAGGGAAGACGGCGAACAAACAAAACAGATAATAATTGGTGATAATGAACTACCGAGTGGCAGAATTACAAATCGCAGAGTGGAGATACAATTTATTCCTATCTCCAACGAATAATCCAGCCCTTTATTTATTGTAATTTTAAATAAAATTTATCGTATCAGGAATCTATATAGAGGATTTTTCCTTTGACAAACTTCGATTTATGACTTACCATTTCGCATTCCAAACTAATCGGTTTGGAATAGAGTTCAGATTTGTTGATTGAAACACACTGATGTAGAGGCCCATAGGGCCTAATAACAACGGGCGGACACAAGAGCCGCCTCTACAAGCTAAGGGAGGCTAAATGCGTGGCGCGCAGGCCTGGAGACTTACTATAACGGTAGTTCTGCTAGTACTTTCATTATATTTTCTTTATCCAACGCTCAGGCTGAATACTATGTCCGAGGATGCAAAAATCGAGCACCCGGATTTAGTGGACGATCTCTCCGCCAAAGGGATAAAGCTCGGCCTCGACCTCCAGGGGGGGATGCACCTTCTCCTGGAACCGGATATGGTTACGTTGCTTGCCAATTCCGCCACAAAACGAGACGGAGAATTCCTTGCCGTACTCAGAGAGAATGAGAAGCTCGCAGATAAGCAAAACCGCGATTATGTGGAACTTCTGCCCTCGACCTTTAGGAGAAACGGGCTCGACCTCACCGAATATTTTGGTAACTGGGGCGGCAGCGAAGCCGAGATTATCAAGGTGATGAGCAGTGAGCGCGAGAAGGCAGTAGATGGCGCTTTAGAGGTCGTTCGCAGCCGCGTGGACCAGTTCGGCGTTACAGAACCGATTATCCAGAGGGCGGCCAGTGACCGAATCATTGTCGAACTGCCGGGTATTCAAGATGCTATCAGGGCCCGGAGCCTTATCAAAGAGACGGCGATACTCGAATTCCAACTCGTTCGCAGCGAGAAAGAGGTTACCAATTTTGTCGAGAAAGTAGATAAACTTCTTAGGGATGACCCACACCTTCTCGCAATCGCCTATGGCGCCGATACCGAGGAGAAAGGGATAGAGAAATTTGCCGATTCAGTTACCGATACAACTGCCCAAGCGCCAGCCGATATAACAACATCTGCGCCAGATTCGGTAGCCCCCCAAAACGAACCCCTGGATGTTAATATGGACGAGCTTATGGGTGAGGATTCCTCGGCGGTAGAGCCTGAAAAGACTGTGGAAAAAGATACTGTCGCCAAAGAAGAAGTTGATACAACCGCGATTGAGAGCCTGAAAACCGAAGACATCTTCGGCACGGATTCGGCGTTGTCTCCAGATGAGTTGCCGTTTGGTGAAGAGACCGAAACTGTTAGTAGACCTTTCAGCAGTTTGATTGAAACCGAGGGGGGAGTTATCCTAGTTCCTCGCACCGAATACGACGTTGTCCGCAGGATAATCCAGCTTCCCGAGGTTGTCGATGCTCTCCCCAGAGGCAGCGAGCTTGTCTGGGGCGCGAGGGACGAGGTAGTCCGCGGTATTTCGTATCGCTTCTTGTATCTCCTCAACGATAAGGTCGAGCTTACCGGGGACTATCTTGATAAGGCTAATTTTGGCTTTGGTAGCGGCACCGACCCCAGAACCGCGGGCAAACCAGTCGTGAATCTGAGCTTCGATTCGAAAGGCACCAGAATATTCGGACAGATAACGGGAGCCAATATCGGCCGCAGGCTCGCAATCGTCCTAAATGACCGTGTCTATACTGCGCCTGCCATCCGCACGAAGATTACCTCCGATGCACAGATATCGGGTATCCCCACGCTTGATGAGGCGAAGATGATTAGCATAGTGCTCAAGGCGGGTGCCGTGCCTGTGCCGCTGAATATCAAAAGCGAGAGAACGGTAGGGCCATCTCTGGGTGAGGACTCGATACGGATGGGAGTTACCGCGACTATAATAGGCGCATTGCTCGTTGCGCTGTTTATGATAATCTATTACAAGATGGCCGGCGTGATTGCAGATTTCGCCGTAGTGTTGAATTTAGTTGCACTGATGGCGGGAATGGCCGCATTCAGAGCTACGCTGACGCTGCCCGGTATCGCCGGGATAATATTGACTATAGGTATGGCAGTTGACGCAAACGTCCTGATATTCGAGCGAATACGTGAGGAGCTTCGGGCGGGGAAGACTGTCCGCGCGGCAATAGATGCCGGCTACTCGCGCGCGTTCCGAACTATCGTTGATGCAAATGTTACAACGTTGATTACCGCCGCGATTCTCTACAATTTCGGCACCGGACCGGTCAAGGGATTCGCAGTAACACTGTTTATGGGCATCGTCATTAGTATGATTACCGCAATAGTGGTAACCAGATTGATATTCGAGTTTATAACCACAAGACAGCAGGTCGAGAGCCTGTCAATATAAACAAGAAGAAGGGTCTTGGGTATAGGGTGTAGGGTCTAGTGCCCCACGATACCCTAACCTTCTTTGGCATTTAGTCATTTGACATTCATTTGAACCTTGGATTTCTATCGTCTCTTAACAGCTTATAGTATCGAGCTACGAAGACGAACGGAGGAGTAAACTATGCAATTCCTTGCAAATACCAACTGGGACTTCCTCGGGGGCAGGAAAATCGCCTTTATTATAAGCGGCGTCCTAATACTTACGAGTATCGTGGCGCTGATAATAAACGGCGGCCCGATATATAATATAGATTTCAAGGGCGGGCAGGTTGTCGAGGTAGGCTTCGGTTCACCGGTAGATATGGGCAAAGTCCGCAGCCTGGTTGATGCTGTGGGTGTGAAAGATGTAGAGATACAATCCATCGGCGATGGTAGCGTGGTGTTGTTCAGGCTCCCTGCCGATGTCGAGCTCGAGTCCGGTGAGGATGTAGCCGACGCAGTTATAGATAGGCTTGGACTGGAGTTCGGCGAGTCGAACATTGACCTGCGCCGCCAGGAAATAGTCGGTCCTAAGGTATCCGGCGAGCTGAGAAAACAGGCCCTATGGGCGACACTCATCGCCTTATTGGGCATTCTGATTTACGTTTCTATACGGTTCAAGTTCCGTTTCGGAGTTGCTGCAGTAGTTGCGCTTTTCCACGATGTGTTGATTACCGTGGGGATTCTAACCATCTTTGGACGAGAGATATCCCTTCCCGTTGTGGCCGCTCTTCTTACGATAGTCGGTTATTCGATTAACGATACCATCGTGATTTCAGACCGGATTCGTGAAAATGTTCGTATTCTGTATCGTGAGAAGTTCGACGATTTAACCAATCGCTCCTTGAACCAAACGATAAGCCGGACTATTATCACAAGCTTCGTGGTTCTGCTTGTTCTCCTGTGCATATTCTTCTTTGGCGGAGAGGTCATACACGACTTCTCGTTGGCACTCATAATCGGCGTTATAGTCGGAACTTACAGCTCGGTTTACGTCGTCAGCCCGATTGTTGTGGCCTGGGAGCACGCCTCGCCCAAGAAGGTCGGCGGAAAACGGTAAATATAGAGCTACATTTATTGTAATTTGCAAGGGCCTTAAGGCCCTTTTTTTTTTGTAGAAGTCGAAGCCGTGTAATTCATTATTGAAACTACCAAGTTATTGACTAAATTCTCGCGCGTCTGCGGGCTGTCACGCTCCGTGCAAGGGTCGGTAAGGTATGGGAATATATTATTTCCGACCGCACGGATTCCTCCGCCCGTCGGCGCGTGCCGACCCACCCTCGCGCCAGCCCTGGATTTGTGCATATATTGGCGCCCACAGCTGAAGCTGTGGGCTGTGAATTATGGGTTGATAAGCTTTCTACCCTGTGGCTTTTGGGTAATTTTCCTCTTTTTTTCTTTGCTTTCAATAGAGATGTATTATATCTTAAATTTAAGTTTTAATATATTAATTGGAAGAATAATGAGCGTTATTTACAGTTTGAGATTGCTGAAAAAGTTGCCTTTTTCTTGACAAAAACAAAATATTCAAAAACTGTCATTGCGAGCCGAAGGCGAAGCAATCCCGTGGTTTTGCCGAGATTGCTTCGGTCGCTTCGCTCCCTCGCAATGACGGCGTGAAATGTCATACCTGCGAAACTTGTCCCTGCGAAAGCAGGGAGCAGGTATCCAGCGGGGTTGTGAAATTTACCTCCCACCCCTCTTGGATTCCAGCCTTCGCTGGAATGACAAGTATTAGCGGTTCGAGCAACAAATGATATTTATCCCTAAAGACAGGTCTTATATACCCAAGAAAAGTGTAAACAACCCTCTTGAAAATTACATATTAATCTGCAAAGTGTCTAATGATAGATTCCATTAAAAGCATTGTTCCTCATTATTTCGGTCCTCCTTTTGAACGCCCCTTCGCGGCGATATTGAACTCTCGCCAAAGCAAAACCCCCTGCGGCTCGGAGCCGTGGATTCAGAACACAATTAAAGCAATAGACTTCAGCGCCTCCGAGGGCCTTACCGTTCTTAGCTCTGTCGGCATGCACACGTGGAACATATTAACCTGGGCTTCCGGGGACCGCGACGCCAACCAGATTGTCGTGCTTCCACTTCTCAAAAACGACGACCCCGAGAACATTATCGAACGAGTTACTGGGGATTTCAACCTGACTCCGGAACGGACGGAGTTTCTCTTTTTCGAGACGGGAATTCCATCGAACCGTCCCAAGCTTGCCTGGGCCGAACGCGACCGCGCTATCGCCGCTCTGGCCGATGTCATTTATCCCGTTTCGCTTAGGAAGCGCGGCAATATGGAGCAACTTATTCAGGAACGCGCTACCAAGGAAGGGAATATCGTGGAGGATTTCACGGCACCTTATTCTCCGAGAAAACGTGAAAAGCTGCGGCCACTCGACCCTGAAGCGGTTGCCGAAAAGTTTCCTGTGGAATCGTGGGACTTTGTTACTCATTGGACACATTGTTTTGACGGCCCGTGGCCCAACGAGTCCGAAGCGGAGTACTATTCTGCGGTCTGTAGCTCCGGTAGTGAATACTGCAGAACGGCAATGGATTCAATTCTCCATATATTGGAGAAATTGCAGATATATGGGACAAAGGGATGTGTTAGGGGTGGCTTGTCGGCGGTATCGTTCACAAGTCTTCCGCCTTCGGAGGCGGTAAAACTGATGCGCTGGCACAGCCGAAAAACAAGATATACCTTCGAGCCATACGGTTTAGCGGTGAAACGCAATATTGTCGAGACGATGGGCGTGAGGCCTGTTATTTATGGTAACTCCACCGATTTCGAGAGCCTTCCCGAAAAAGACCGACCATATTTTCATTCTAAGGGTGCAAAAGGCGATTGGCCAGCGGAATGCGAGTGGCGCTATATCGGCGACTTCGACATCTCTATGCTTCCAAAAGACAGCTATATGACGATTGTGCGGAGTGAAAAAGATGCCGAGAAGATGAGAAGTATTGCGGACGTGCCGGTGGTTGCGCTTGAGGCTTAGGGACGAATCTTATGGAGAAAGTTCGACCTTGAATTTTAGAAATATCACATATATTATTAGTTGAGATTGCTGATTTTTATTAAAAAATGGTTGACAAACGTGTCATTGCGGGGGGGCGTAGCGACCGAAGCAATCTCGCTCAAATAACGGGATTGCTTCGCCTGCGGCTCGCAATGACAGCTTCAGATTTTTCTATTATTGTCA
>Ga0180432_10008298_pt1 | contig 12974 bp, 4 predicted proteins | sample SS_ome_10_FD_132414 | JGI IMG/M metagenome (GOLD analysis project Ga0180432, IMG submission 132414) | Hypersaline lake sediment archaeal communities from the Salton Sea, California, USA - SS_1_MS_2 metaG | ecosystem: Environmental > Aquatic > Non-marine Saline and Alkaline > Hypersaline >...
ACTGGATTTGCCGGTGGGTAGGACTTTTACCCTTCGCCCCGAAGCCGGGATCAATTTCGGTCTCCTGACAGTGCTGGGGGACGATACGGACGAGTGGGTTCTCCCCATCTGGGGCGGCTTCGGTCTGGCGATGATTTTTTGATTATACTCCAGGCTTGAATTCTCGCCTCCCCGGTGAATAATCTCTGCTGATGTCCGAGAAGCTCACCAGGAAGCAGAAGAAGTACATCCGCGAGAACTATCCGGGCAAGTCGGTAAAGAAGATCGCCAAGCATCTCGGGGTCCCGCCGCGGCTGGTGCGGCAGGGGCTGCGGGAGCTGGGGCTGGAGGAGTTGGGGCCCTATGACGAGCCCAGCCAGGAGACCGCCGGGCCGTCCAAGTTCAAAAAGCTGCTTTCGAAGCTGTCGGTGCTGGAGTCGTACAAGATCGCCTTTCCGGTGGTGGTTGGCCTGGCGTTTCTGCTGCGGCTGATCCACTTGCTGGAGGTGATGGACACTCCCTTCTTCCAGCACCTGCATACCGACCCGTTCATGTACCACCATTGGGCAATCCGCATTACCGACGGCGACTGGGCCGGTCGCTCCAATCCGGTGTTCTACCTGGGGCCGCTGTATCCTTATTTCCTGGCGGTGATCTACTCGATCTTCGGGCCGTCGACGTTTTGGGCCGGCTTCTTCCAGGTGCTTCTCTCGGCAGTCTCCTGCGGGCTGGTCTACCACCTGGGAACGCGCTTGTTCGGGCCGGTGGCCGGGCTTTTGGCCGGGCTGCTGGCGGCCTTCTACGGGATGTTCATCTTCTTCTCCTCGTTGATTTTAGGGGCCACACTGATCATCTTCTTGGATCTGCTGATGCTGGTCATGCTGGTCTCCGGCCTGCAGAAATCCGCCTGGTGGAAGTGGGTGCTGGCCGGGGTGTTCTTCGGGCTGTCGGCGGCGGCGCGGGGGAACGTCGTATTGTTCGGGCCCCTGGCGGGTCTGGGGATCGTCTTGTACTTCGGATTCAAGGCCTTAAAGAAGTGGGTACCGGCGGGGGTGTTTTTGACCCTGGCTTTCATGGTGACCATTTCACCGCTTTTTCTGCACAACTTGCTGGTGGGCGACGACTTTGTGCCCTTGACATCCAACGCCGGGGCCAACTTCTTCATCGGCAACAACGCACACTCCGACGGCATCTACATGCGCAACGCCCGCTATAAAGAACGGCCCATGGGGCTGTCCGTCCGCGATCAGCAGGCCAACTTCCCCGAGGTGGCCAAGAAGGAGCTGGGGGAGGAAGATCTCAAACCGTCGGAAATCTCCGGTTTCTGGGTGGACGCGACCTTCGAGGAGATCGGGGCGGACTTCGGGCGCTGGCTGGGGCTTCTGGGCAACAAGCTGAAATACTATTTCAACGCCTACGAGGTCCCCAACAACCGCAACTATTACTTCTCCAAGCGATTCTCGGTGCTGCTGAGCATGCCGCTGGTCACCTTCGGCCTGATCCTGCCACTGGCGCTGGCGGGCATGGTGCTGTCCTGGCGCGGTTTCCGCAAGCGCTCGATGCTGATCTTCTTCTTCCTGGCGCACCTGGTGGCGCTGGTGGCCTTCTTCGTCAACGCGCGCTACCGCCTGGTGGCGGTCCCGGTGCTCTTGGTCTACACCGGGGCGATGCTGCGCTGGTTCTACGTTCAGTTCAAGAAGAAGAGCTGGACGCGGCTGGGAATAGTGATCTCCTTGCTGGCCCTGGTCTACGCCGGCGTCTACCACAAGGTTCCGCACATCAACTATAGGGCCAACTTCCTCAACCTGGCCAACGCCCACCGCGACCTGGGCAGCCTGGAACTGGCCTTGCACAACTACAACCAGGCGCTCAACATTTCGCCGGATTTCTACTACGCCTATTTGAAAATGGGCGAGGTGCTCATACGGCTGGATCGGAACGACGAGGCCCGGGAGGCTCTGAATAAGGCGCTGCGGTTGGCAAGGCGCAACAACGATACTCTCAACATCCGCCGCATCGAAGCGAGACTGAGAAATCTCAAAAAGAGCCCTGCAGATAAGCTGTGACCGTCTGCCGCAGCTCGTCGCTGCCGTAGACCTTCCCGGTGTTGGTCAGGCCGCCGCCCACCTCCCGGTAACGGAAGTAGGGGGCCTGGAAGGGAGAAACCGGCAGGAATAATTTCAAGCCGGCTTCGAGCTCCAGATGTCTGGAAGGAGCCATCCTCCAGCCCAGCCTTCCGATCAGAATGAAGTTGTTCTCGAGATGTTGTTCCAACAATGGCTCCAGCAGCCCCTGGGGGTTGGGCACCGAACGGTACCAGTACTCGGAGCGCGTGTGAACGAACAGGCTTCCCACTATTCCCGAATCGGACAGCAGGCGGCCTCCCAGGGTGATCGTGTTCTTGGGGCTCCAATCGCAGGTGGTGGAATCCCGGCGGTAGATGAGCTCCCGGTGAGTCCAGGTGGCCAGAATCAAAACCGGTTTTGAGGGGTTATAGCGTACGCTGAGCTCGCCGCCGATAATGTCCAGATCCTTCTCCGGCTTGTTTGTAAACATGAAACTGCTCTGCCCAAGATCGATCAGGCCGGTGTCTAAATCCGGTTCGATCCGGGCATCCAAGAATATCAGGTTGGTATGGATGTGGTAGTAGATGTCAAAGGTTACGGTCAAGGTTTCGTCGAGGAATTGGCCCAGATAGCCTGCCTCCAGGGAGAGTAGCTTCTCGTGGCCTAGCCGGCTGTTCCCCAACACCCGAGTCATGAACTCCTGGAATTTATCCTGGTCGCCTCCCTGGATGGGGCTCTCTTGGGGAAAGTCTACCCGGATATGAGTGTTGGTCTCCATGAATGACGGCTTGCGATAGGCCCGGGCGATTCCCAGCCGCAGGAACTGTCCCGGGACCGGGCGGAAAACCGCCGCCAGCCGGGGGCTGAAAAACTCGTCGGTCACCGTGTTGTAGTCGAACCGCAGTCCGCCGGTTATGGTGACCCATTCGGAGGGCGCCAGTTCCCCGTGGACGAAGAAGCCTCCACGGCCCTCCCAGTAGCTGATTCCTGGCTTGTGGTAGTCCGGGCTGGAGATATCCGCAAAGGTATCCGCGTCCAGGAGTTGATCCGAGCCCGACCAGGAGACGCGCCCGCCTCCGCCGATGATGAGCAACAGGGGATCCCAGAATGTCGGCAGGGTGTACTGGACGTCTGCATCCACGGTGTGTCCATTGACTGTCACCTGATCGAACTCGGCCAGCGGGATGCCTTTATAGTTCAGCGCCGCCGCCAGTTTCAGGGTCGGCGCCGCAATAGTCCAGGTGAGCTGGCCACGCAGATCCTCGGACTGGTAGGAAAGCCGGAGCATCGCGGGTGAGATGGATGTGTCCATCAAGCCCAGCGGTGTGCCGATCAGGCCCTGCGAATCCGAGAAGCCGAAGTCCATCAGGATGCGTCGGCTGTCCGACCAGCGGTACTCGGCCAGGGCTCGCAGCTTCCATACTTCCTTGGCGGAGGTGCGCGGGAGCTCGAACAGCCCGGACACATCGGTGCCGGCGCTCAACGAAAATCCCCAGTTGCCCACCATGGTGGATCCGCGCACGCCTGCCACCATGTTGCCCATGTCGCCGCCGGCCAGACGAAACCATCCGGCAGTCTCCTGCGGCACCACCTTGGTGGTGATGCTTATCACTCCGGCCAGCGCGTTGGCGCCGTAAAGGGCCGAACCTGGTCCGCGGATGACCTCGATGCGCTCTATGTCCTCCGGGCTGATCGGCTGGATCTCCCAGAAGGGCTGCCCCAGCAGCTCGATGTTGACCTCGCGGCCGTCTATCAGCACCAAGTAGTGATTGTTCTCGTTGGTGATGTACAGCCGGGCGGTGATGGCGGTGAAGAACGGCGTGGTCACCATCACTTCCATGCCCGGCACCTGGCGGAGCAGGTCGGGTATGGTGCTGGCCCCTGAGGCCTCGATGTCCCGCCGGGTGATCACGGTGATGGCCGAGGGGCTCATGCCGATCTCCTGGCGGTGCCGCGCGGCCGATTCCACCACGGCGTCTTCCATCAGCAGGGTGAACTCGTCGATGATATCGCTCTCGTCGTCGGCGGCTACCAGGTCAGGGTAGTCGGGGTCTTCTTGCGCCCCGACCCGCGAAAAGGCAAGAAAAAGGCATAAAAACGCGGTGATTCGCATGCTTACTTTCATTCTAGCAGCATTGTGTTTCGGAGGAAAGTTTGTGATAGGCTTGCAGCGCGATGGCGTGGCGGGTTGCGATATTACTGGCGCTGTTTTGTATGGCCTGCTCTGGCGGCGGGGGAGCGACGGATGGGGGTGATGGGGCGGATGTCGTCAACGACCACGATCGGGACAACGATGCTGGGAATGATAGAGGAGGGGATGAGGCACAAGGGGTATGGCAGCCGCAGCCGGGGACTTCGTGGCAGTGGCAGCTTACCGGAACCATAGATACGTCGATCGACGTTGCCATGTACGATATCGATCTTTTCGAGGTACCCCAGGCGACCATTGATTCGCTGCATGCCGACGGGCGGATCGTGATTTGCTACTTCTCGGCGGGGAGCCGGGAGGATTGGCGGCCGGATGCGGGGGATTTTCCGCAGGGGGCCATCGGGAACCGGCTGGACAACTGGCCGGGGGAGAACTGGATCGATATCCGCGATGCGACCGTGCGGGAGATCATGAAGGCCCGGATGGATCTGGCGGTGAGTAAGAACTGCGACGGGGTGGAGCCGGACAATGTGGATGCCTTCGCCAACAATCCGGGGTTTGACCTGACTGGCGTCGATCAACTGGATTACAACCGGTTTCTGGCCTCAGAGGCGCACGTCCGGGGGTTGTCGGTGGGGCTGAAGAATGACCTGGATCAGATCACGGCTTTGCTCGACGACTTCGACTGGGCGCTGAACGAGGAGTGCTTCGACTGGAACGAGTGCGATATGTTGTCGCCATTTATCCAGGCGGGCAAGGCGGTCTTTCACGTCGAGTACGGCGACGCCCAGCTGGCCGAAGACATCTGTCCCCAGGCCAATGTGTTGAACTTCGATTCGCTGATTAAAAACTACGATCTGGATGCCTGGCGGATAGCCTGCCGTTAAACGGGCAGTCGGGCGATGGCCATGGCCAGGGTTTCGTCGTCGGAGAGGCGCCAGTAGACCTCCGGCTTGGTGCCGTCCCTTGACTCGACCAGGGCCCTTTTCCAGGCGCGCGGATCGGAGAGATCCAGTGAAATGACGTCGATGCTGGTGGCGCTGTTGTGGAATCCGGTCCGGCGGGCCTTGAGCACCGCCTCCTTGATGCACCAGATCACGGTTCCCGCCTTATGGCCCATTTCGTCCGGCAGCTGCTCGAGCAGTTCCCGTTCGCCGTCGGTGTAGAAGTCCTCGTAGAAGTGCCGCGGCCGATCTTTCACCGCCTCGATGTCTGCTCCCACCTTGCCCTCGGTGTCGGGACAAACCGCGCAGAGTGCCCGTTCGCCGGTGTGCGAGATGGAAAGCGAAACCGGCAGCTGGTTTCCCTTGAGGGTCAGAGGCTGCGGCCAGCCGTCCGGTGTGCGACGGATGTTGATATGCTTGTGCATGGGCACGTCGATGTCCAACTCGCCGGCGGTGCGCTGAAGCAGGGTCTTGGCCGCGGCGCGGCCCAGCAGCCACTGGCGGTAGCGTCCGGGATGGCGGTAGCGCCGGCCTTCGCGGATTTCGGGAAGGCACAAGAACCCGTGATCATCCAGGCCGGGTCCCGGTCGAGCCAAGAGCCAGCGGATCATTGGTCGTCCTCCTCGAGCGTAAGTCCCGAGCGCACGTCCTCGGGCAGCGCGTTGGGCAGCGGCGAGGTGCGGTAACCGTCCAGTTCTACCAGCACAAAGCCCCGCTCGTCTATGACCTGAATATTATATTTCTGGTCCTGGTTGCCGTTCTGCGGGACCACCCGGGCGGTTATCTTGCCGCGCTCACCCTCGGGAACGCGATGTATTTTCATCTTGCGCACACCGGCGGGCAATCCCAGCTTGTTGCTGGAGGAAGCTTCCACGATCCCGGCCGCCTGGAAGGCCAGCTCGGTGAACATAGGGGCTGCGGAGAGGTCTCCCGGTTTTGCCATCGGGGGCAGCTCGGTCCCCGAGCGCATCCATCCGGAGATGTTGCCCTGGTCATTGGCGGTCACCTGGTCGAGCACCTGGAAGCTGGGGCCGTGGAAGTAGGCCCGGTAGATGGCCTCGCGGCTGATCCGGCGGGAGTCGCCGTTGCCGGGCGGCGGCAGCTTCACCTCGGGCAGGTCTTCGTCCAGGCGGACCTTGGCGCAGAAGTGCCGGGTGGTCACCTGCTTGCCGCCGTGCAGCTCGCGGGTGGTCTCCATGGTGGCCAAAATAAGCCGGCCCTTGCCGTCCCAGGTGGGCAGCATGCGCACCGTGGCGGTGCGGGGCTGGTCGCGGTAGAACTTCAACGGTGCCTCGAAGGAAAGGTCCTCGACGGCCACCACGGTGAGATCCGGGCGCATCAGGCAGGCGGCCTCGGCGAAGGTCTCGACGGCCATTACTCCCGGCAGCACCGGCAGGCCGTCGATGCGGTGATCGTCGAGGTACTGGTCGCGGGAGGGGTCGAAGCCCACCTTCAGGCGCAGCCCGTCCGACAGAGTCCAGTCCAGCACATCGCCCAGCAGCGGATAGCGCTTGGGGTCGTCCGCCAGCCGCCCGCGGACCAGTTCCAGGTCCACGCCCGGGGCCTTGAGGCTCTGGGCCAGGGCCCCCAGCGAGCGCGCCACCACCAGCTCTCCCGAGTGCCCGCTCTCGAACACCCGGCGCACCGAGGCGGCGCCTTCTTCCAGGGGAATCAGGTTGATGCCCACCGCGGCCAGCTGCTTGGGCACCGATCCTCGGGTGGCCATGCCCACTGAGTCCCAGCCGGAGAACGCCAGGGTGAACACCTGCAGGCCGGGGCGGGTGCGTTTCAGCCAGGTGGTGGTCTTGGCCATCAGGTCGTTGGCCGCCGAGTAGTCGGTCTGCCCGGCGTTGCCGAAGCGTCCGGCGATGGAACCGAACAGCATGATTCCCTTGACCGGCGTATTCCGGGTGGCGCGCAGCAGGGCGTGCAGCCCGTAGACCTTGACGCCGAAAATCAGATCGAAGGACTCCTTGGTCTTCTTGGCGATGGCCTGGCTGTGCTCCAGCCCGGCGGCATGCAGGATCAGGTCGATCCGTCCGTGGGCCTCAGTTATCTTCTGTACGGCTTCTGACGCTGCTTTGGTATCGGTTACGTCGAAGGCCAGCGAGTGCGCCTGGCCCCCGCGGCTGCTCACTTCCTGCAGGTTCCGCGCGGCCACCGCCTTGCGCTCCACTTGCCGCAGCGTCTTCTCCACCAGCACCGGCGTGACCCTTTCGCCCTTCTGCTTCAGGCGCTGGATCAACGTGGCCTTGAAGGCTTCCCGGTCTTCCTGGAAAGCCCGGACGTCAGGGTCGTCCGGCGCGGGCGCCGGAATCAGGTCGGTAAGGTAGTAGGTGCCGCCGAAATTTCCGGCCAGATCGGCGGCGATCTTCCCGGTGATGTCCCCGGCCCCGCCGGTGATCAAGACGACCGGGTCCTTGGGCAGCCCGATGGATTCATCGTTCTGGGGAGCGAACTCGCTCAGACCCACGCCCCAGCGGCGGATTCCCCGCCGGCCCACCTCGCAGATCCCGTTGTCTCTTTCCACTTCCTCGATCAGCGTGGCGGCCAGCATCCCGGCCTCCACGTCCTCGGGAAAGTCGATGACTTTGCATAAAGTCCCGGTCCACTCGCGGGACAGCGCCTTGACCAGCCCGGTGGTTGCCCCGGCCGCCGGATCCACAGAGCCTCCACCCGGCCGCAGTCCCAGATGTCCGCCCATCCGGGTGGCGCATACGAAATATCCGCCCTTCAGTTGACCGTCGAGCGCTTTGGCCACTCTGAATGGCATCCGCGCCCGTTTGTCGATGGCGCTCTTGAAGCTCTGAGTATCCTCGGAATCCGGCGTCACCGGCTCACCGAGTGCCGAGAGAATCCAGACTCCTCTGGGCGGTCCGGCCTGGCACGCTTGCACGGCCCTCTCCGCCACCTCGTCCGGCTCCCCGGAGTCGCTGATCAACACCGGCTCCCCGCCCCGCTCCCGCAGTGCTTTCTCCAGCTCCGCGGCGGCACCTTTGAAATCACCAATAATCAGCGATTTCCCGGTCGGCTCCACCCCGGTCGGCAGACATTCCCGGGCCCGAGGCCTTCCCACCAGAACCGGCGCCAGATACCGCACCGTCTCCGATTCTGCCGCCACACTGCCCACAGGCTCCACCGCCGGCGCCTCTGCTTCCACTTCCTCCCCTGCCGGCGCCGCCCCCATCTTGTCCTGTGCAAACTGAATCACATGATTCAGCGTCGGGTAATCCGAAAGCTTCAGATCATCCTGCTTCGGAATCCCGAACGTCGCCCGTATCTCCGAAAACATCTCCGCCTGCTTCACGGTATCAATCCCCAGATCGGCTTCCAAATCCAGATCCAAATCCAGCATATCGGTGGGATACCCGGTCTTCTCGGAGACGATGGCGAGGATCTTGTCCTTGACGGAACCAATGTCGGTGGTGGGAGTTGGTACGGGCTCAGGCTCAACGGTGGGCTCCGGCTCCGGCGGAGTACCCATCTTGTCCTGCGCGAACTTGATCACATGATTCAGCGTCGGATAGTCCGAAAGCTTCAAGTCATCCTGCTTCGGAATCCCGAACGCCGCCCGGATCTCCGAAAACATCTCCGCCTGCTTGACGGTATCGATCCCCAGATCGGCTTCAAGGTCCAAATCCAGATCCAGCATATCGGTGGGATACCCGGTCTTCTCCGAAACAATAGCCAGTATCTTGTCTTTAACCCCATCCACGTCCGCGTGCGCGTAAACGTGCGCGTGCGCGTGCGCGATCTCCTCCGGCTCCGGCTCCGGCGGAGTTCCCATCTTATCCTGTGCGAACTTGATTACATGATTGAGCGTCGGGTAATCCGAGAGCTTCAAATCATCCTGCTTCGGAATCCCGAACGCCGCCCGGATCTCGGAAAACATCTCCGCCTGCTTGACGGTATCGATCCCCAGATCGGCTTCAAGGTCCAGATCGAGATCCAGCATATCGGTGGGATACCCGGTCTTATCGGAGACGATGGCGAGGATTTTGTCTTTGATGGAGTCGATATCGGTTGTTTCGGGCTCGGGCTCGGGCGCGGGCTCGGGCTCGATGACTGGTTCAGGTTCCGGAACTGGTTTCACCTCGGACGCGGACGCGGACGCGGGAGAAGAATCCGTAGTTTCCTTAATTCGCAGAGTCTTGTTGACCACTTCCAGTTTGGCGTTGGTGATGCCGGAGACTTTCTCCAGCCAGGCCTGGTTGACCGCGCGGTCGGCGATGCGGTCGCCGCCGTCGGCGATCTTTTCGGTCAGGGTCATCGCCACCTGGGAGCCGAAGCCGGCGGCCAGGCGCAGGGCGTAGCGGACGTCGTGGTGGCCGCCCTTGGACAAATTCAGCTTGCCCAGCTCGGGGTCCTCTTCACGGTGGTTGGGGATCGGCGGTACGATCTGCCGTTCGAGGATGCGCACACCCAGGGCGTCCTCGATGCCCACGCCCATGGGGTGGCCGGTGTAGCCCTTGGTGTTGGCGATGACGATCTCGTCGGCATCCTCTCCGAAAGTCTTGCGCAGCGAGTGAATCTCCGCGCTGGCGCTGCCACCGCGGGCCGGGGTGTAAGTCTCGTGGGAGATGAACACTGTCTGCTTGGCCAGCTTGCTGCGCTCGAGTTTGTGCTCCCGCTCCACCTGGGAGACCAACTGCTCCATACACCCGGCTATGTGATCCTGGTTCAGCCGGGTTCCGTGGTGGGCGCTGTTGGCGACCAGCGAGCCCAGCAGACGCACCAGGGCGGTCATACCGCGATGCTTGCAGAGATCGGCTTCCTCGACCACCAGACCCACGGCGCCCATTCCGCAGATCATCCCGTTGCGCCGGCGGTCGAACGGCAGCGCCGCATTCTCCAGTTCGGGTTCGGTGGTCACCGCACCGGTGGCGAACAGGCCCCCGGTCAGCCAGGGGAACAGGTTCTCGTTGGTTATGTCGTCGGCGCCGACCACCAGCACCCGCCGGCAGCGGCCCAGGCGGATCCAGTCGGAGGCAATGGTCACCGCCTGGGTAGTGGTGGCGCAGGCGGCGTTGATGCCGGTGTTGGGGCCCCGGGCCCCAATCAACTCGGCCATCTGGGCGTGCCCGAAGTTGAGCACCTGGAAGATGAAGTTCCGGTTCATCTTGTAGCGCTCGCTCCGCTCCTGCTCCAGGGCTTCCAGGCGCTCGCGGACCGCGTGCAGCGGGCCCACCGCCGCCGCCAACTGCTTCAGCTCGGCGATGCGGGCGTCGATGAGGTCGTCCTGGTGGCGCTGGTTCATCTGGCCGACCAGCTGGTCGAGACCCGGAAACGCCGAGGCGAAGATGACCCCGGTCTCGTCGGCCAGCTGCTCGGGCAGCCGGAAGCCTATGGGCAGCTTCTTGCCGGTGGTGGTGTCGCGGTGGTGCATCAACAAAGGGATGCCCGCATCTTTCAGCGCCAAAAGACCGGCGGCGATGGCCAGCTGGGTAGTGACGTCGTAGGACTTGACCCGCTTGGGATCCAGCCCGAACTCCTCGGACAGGTTGAAGGGCCCCTTGCGGCCCGCCAGCCGGACCACCTCGTCGGGCTTCTCCATTACTTCGAAGACCGGCCCGCCGGGGGCTTCCTTCACCAGCCGGACCACCCGCTGTCCGGCCAGGCGGCCGCGGTCTTCCTCGGGAACCGGGTCGATTCCGGATTTGCCCCCGAGGATGCGGTCGACGTTGGCCTCGTCGAAGACCGGGTGGTCTTCGCCCGGCAGGCCCAGGCTGGCGCCGCTGATGACCACGTCGGTGCCGGCATGGTCGCGGGTGCGTATTTCAGGCGGCGGGGCTTCGATCACCGGCTCGCGTTTGCCGGCGGCGGCGCAGGCGGCCAGGGCGTTCTGGAACGACGGCCAGTCGCCCAGCTTGGGGGAGTTGGTGGCCACCGCGATCACCTCGGGGTCGGCGAGGACGTCGGTGACAAAGTTGGCCAGCACCCGCTTGGCGCCCACCTCGATGAACAGGTGCGCTCCCAGGCGGTGCATGGTCTCCAGGCTTTCCACGAAGCGGACCGGCGAGGCGATCTGCCGGGCCAAGCGATCCAGGTTGGCCCGCATGGCCCCGGGATCCGGGTCGTAGGGTTGGGCGTCAACATTGGCCACCAGCGGAATGCGCGGCGGCTGGAAGTTGAACTTGTCCAGCATATTGCGAAGCGGTTTCACCGCCGGCGACACGATGTGCGAGTGGAAGGCGTGGGAGACCTGCAGTTCGACGGCGCGGATGCCCTCGGCCTTCATGCGGCGCAGGGCCTCCTCGACCGCGGCGGTGCCCCCGCCGATCACCGTCTGGTTGCGGCTGTTGAAGTTGGCCGGGGCCACTCCGTCGATGTCCTCGATCAACTCGAGGATCTTTCTCTCCGGGGCCAGCACTGCGGCCATCTTGCCGGGATCGTCCACCTGGACGCTGGACATCTCCCGCGCCCGGGCGGAGACCGCGTGCAGGGCTTCCTCGAACGAAAGCATTCCCGACACCACCAGGGCGGCATACTCGCCCAGGCTGTGACCCGCTACCATGTCCGGCACCACGCCGTGTTTCTCGAAAAGGCGGGCGATGGCCACGTCGGCGGTCAACATGGCCGGCTGGCATATGTTGGTGTCCTTGAGCGCTTCGCGGGCGGCGTCGGTGTCGTCGGTGTAGATGAACGAGGTCAGCGGCCGCCCCAGCAGGGGGGTCATGATACCGTCGGCGGTTTCGAAGGCTTCGGCCACCAGGGGCTCCTGCTCCCTCAGGTCCTTGAGCATGTTGATGTACTGGGAACCTTGCCCGGGGAACAAAAAGGCGATCTTGGTGGGCTGGCCGCGCCCGCGGAAGATCCCCTGGTTGGAGAGCGCGCGCCAGGCCTCGGCCCGATCGCTTGAAAGAGCCTTCAGCGCCCGCTGGGCGCGGGTGGTGCGCTCCTTGTCGCTGGCGTGGCTGATCAACAGGCGCTCGGCCGCGCCGGTGACCTCCGCCGGCGGCAGGACCGCATCCTGCTCCCGGGGCCGGGTCAGCCGCTCTTCGAGCGCCTGCTTGATTTCCTCGCGGTTGTTCCCCCCGACTGTGAGGATCTTGGAGTCGGTTTTCATGGTTTTCGTCTCTTTTTTGATTTCCTTCCCCCCGGAGGGGACTGAGTATTTCCTGTTGTTCTCCAGGCGGTGCTCGGACAGCACCGCATGGAAATTCGCGCCTCCGAATCCGAAAGAGGACACTCCCGCTATGCGGGGCTTGCCGTCTTGGGTTTCCCAGGGCTGGCGCTTTGTGGGCACGTAGACCGGGGCGTCATCGAAGGGGATGTCCGGGTTGGGTTCCTCGAAATGCAGCGATCCGGGGATGACGCCCTGATGGATGGACAGGGCCGCCTTGATCAGCGCGGCCGCGCCGGCGCCGCTCTTGAGATGCCCGATCTGGGACTTGACCGAGCCCATGGCTATGGCGCCCGGCTTCACCCCCGCCTCGCGGAAGAATTCGCAGGCCAGGGTGCCCTCCACCCGGTCGCCGGCGGCCGTGGAGGTGCCGTGGGCTTCCAGCAGGCCGATCTCCGTCGGGTGGATGCCGGTGTTATTATAGGCCCGCTCGATGGCCAGCCTCTGGCCGGAGGGGTTGGGGGCGGTGATGCCCTTGCCGCGTCCGTCGCTGGAGCTGCCCATGCCGCGGATGACCGCGTAGATCTTGTCGCCGTCGCGTTCAGCGTCTTCAAGGCGCTTGAGCAGCAGGATGCCGCAGCCCTCCCCCATGACGAATCCGTTGGCCCGCCGGTCGAAGGGACAGCTGATTTCACCGCTGAGCGCGCCGATCTTGCAGAACTTGACGAAGCTGTGGGGCGACATGCTGGAATCGGCCCCGCCGCTTACCACCA
>Ga0180432_10008301_pt1 | contig 12971 bp, 14 predicted proteins | sample SS_ome_10_FD_132414 | JGI IMG/M metagenome (GOLD analysis project Ga0180432, IMG submission 132414) | Hypersaline lake sediment archaeal communities from the Salton Sea, California, USA - SS_1_MS_2 metaG | ecosystem: Environmental > Aquatic > Non-marine Saline and Alkaline > Hypersaline >...
AGGGAGGCAGCTTTCGTGCCGCACCGCGTCAAGCCCGGGGCCGCGTGTGGAACCCGCCCGATGCCCGGCCGACCCTGCGGGCGAACCATCCGGCGGCGCAGGAAGACGCCCGCGGCGGCAGGGCACCAACGCCCCCTCCCGCCCCGGGCGTGTCAGGTCCGGGCCTGCGGCTCACCCCGGCGTCAGTCGCTCCGTCCTCCCAGCAGCCCCGCCCGCATGAGGAAGTACAGCAGCGTCAGGATCGCGGTGACCGTGGCCGCCACGTAGGTCAGGGCGGCCGCGTTGAGCACCTTGCGCACCGTTCCGTCCTCGCCGGGCGCCACGATGCCGTAGGAGACCAGCAACTCGCGAGCCCGACGGCTGGCGTCGAACTCCACCGGGAGGTTCACCAACTGGAAGATCACCACCAGCGTATACAGGAAGATGGCCGCGTAGATCAGGTGAACCATGTTCAGGATGAAGCCCACGAACAGCAGCCCGAAGGAGAGGTTGCTGCCCACCGAGGCCAGGGGCACGATCCCGTTGCGCAGAGCCAGGGGTCCGTACCGCTGGGCGTCCTGGAGAGCATGGCCGGCCTCGTGGGCGGCAATACCCACCGCCGCCAGGGAACGGCCCTGGTAGACATCGGGGCTCAGTCTGAGCACTTTACGCCGCGGATCGTAGTGATCGCCCAGGAAACCACGGGTGGGCTCGATCTGCACGCCGTACAGCCCGTTCTGTTCCAGAATGCGCGCCGCCGCCTGGGCACCGGTCAGCCCGCTGCGGGCCGGCTGCCGGCGGGCCCGAGCGTAGGCTCCCTTCACGCGTGCCTGGGCCCACAGCCCCAGGAGCAGTCCCGGCGCTGCAACCAGCAGAAACAGGGGGTCCAGGATCATCTCCGGCTCCTTTCACACAACCCGGCGTGGGCGGCCCGTCCGCCCCACGCCGCTACACTCTACGGAAGGAGCACAGCCCGTGCCACCGAACACCAACAACGTAACCATCCGTCCGAAAGAATGATAGAGATGTGTCCCGCAAACCGCCCTGTCGTTTCGACACGCCCGACTGCCAGAATCGCAGTCCCGGGCGGCGGGTCGCTCAGGCTTCGATGTCCAGATGCTGCCCGCCCTCTCCGGGCGGGGTGCCGCCGTCCGACTCCTCCTGCTCGTCCTCGCGGTCTTCGGGTTCGAGCACGTCCTCCTCGAACACCCGGCCCTTGCTGCCGGTCCCCTCGGCGTCCGCATAGACCTGCGCGTCGTTGTCGGAGGTTTCGATGGTGTTGCCGCTGTCGTCGACGGCTCTGCTGGCTGCCTGTCCCTGGCCGGCACGCTCGCTCTGGCCGGCCTGCGCTGCCTTGCGGGCCTGAAAACCGGCCTGAAGAGCCGAGCCAGCGATGTCAGAGGGGATCCCGGCCATCGGTCTGCTCCAGATTCACGGCGCCCGCGGCTGCTGTCGGGCGCCAGCCCAGAAATTCCTTATTTACGGTATCGGCGTAACAGGGCCCCTTCGACCAGCCCGTCGCGGAGGCGACCCTCCCGGCTCAGCGGACCAGCTCCTTGCACCGGCCGGCCAGTTGCGTCTTCAGCCGGAGCATGATCGAGGAGTGCATCTGCGAAACCCGCGACTCCGAGAGATCCAGGGTCACCCCGATCTCCTTCATGGTCATCTCCTCGTAGTAGTAGAGGATCAGAATGAGCCGCTCCGCGCGGCTCAGCCCGCGGGTGAGCATGTCGCGCAGATCCCGCCTCTGCACCTCCCGGCCCGGGTCGCGTCCGCGCTTGTCCTCCAGGACGTCGATCTCCCGGACGTCCCGGTTGGAGTCGGAGTCGTAGTGCTTGCGGGACAGCGACACCAGGCTGACCGCCGTCGCATCCCGGATCAGCCTCTCGAACTCCGGCTTGGACAGGCACATCCAGCCGGCCAGCTCCTGCTCCGACGGCGAGCGGCCCAGCTCCGCCTCCAGCGCCCGAGTGGCCTGGTCCAGCCGGTGGGCCCGGCTGCGCACCAGTCGGGGCACCCAGTCCATGGAGCGCAGCTCGTCCAGAATGGCCCCGCGGATGCGCGGTGCGCAGTAGGTCTCGAACTTCACCCGGCGCTCCAGGTCGAAGGCGTCGATGGCGTCCATCAGCCCGAAGATGCCGGCCGACATGAGGTCGTCGCAGTCCACCTCCTCCGGCAGCTTGGCGGCGATGCGCTCGGCCGTGTACTTGACGATCGGCAGGTACCGTTCGGTGAGCCGGTTTCGCAGTTCGGCGGTGGGGAACAGTTGGTATTCAGCCCAGAGCCCGTCCACCTTCTGCGCCGCTTCGGCTGGCAGCATCGCAACTCCTCCTTGAGCGGCCTGCGCCCGGTTCAGCAAACCGTGGTCCGGAGCGGAAGCCGTCCGTCACCGCCGGCAGGGCCCGCCCGCCGACGATCAGGCCGTCCTGACTTCCGGCGGCCGTCCTTCGCCGCCGGACTCAGCGACCTCCCCGTCCGCCACGCCGTGGGCACCCTCCTGCTCGGCCAGCGCGTTGAGCAGCGCCTCTTCACGACGCTTGCGCTGCTCGTTGACCACCGCTTGCGCCGTGGCCCCCAGCGCCAGGCCCAGGATGCAGAAGAGCACCAACGCCCAGACGGCACGCGACAGGGTGAGCATGGGAGGGTTATGAACCGATACGCCCGCCAGGGTCACCACGGCGAAGGCCAGCAGTCCCAGGCATGCTCCGGTGTAGCGGGCAACCATGATGGCAACATCCCTGTCGCTATGTGCCCAGATCGACCGACAAACGGAAGGCCGGGAGCAGATCTGCACCCGCGAGAGGCAGGGTGACTCCCTTCACGATTCGCATCCTTCCGGATGTCCGGCCGCCGACTTCCCTGTCGGCGCCTCGGCTCCCGGGCAATCCGTCACCCGCCCGGAGCCTCATACAAACAACCCGACGACTCTGCGGAACAGCTTCGCCGGCCCGCCCGACGCCTTCCTGGCACCCGCGAACCGGCCGGCAACAGCCGTCATGCACGCGCTGGCAGGACAGCGCGGATACCGCAGGACAAACGGGCACCGCTGCCGCACCGCCAACTCGACGTGGCTATCTTGCACCAAGTACCCGGCGTCGGCAATGGGGTATTTCAAGAATCTCGTGGCCACGGTGGTCAGTCGCCCGTGCACCTGCCGGGCTTCGGAACGGCTCTCGACGAGGTTCACCAGCAGACGGATGGCCCCCGTCCAGCCGGAATTGACCAGAACCTTGACCAGGGCGTACGCATCGGTCAGGGCGGTCGGTTCCGGGGTGGTCACCAGCAGGCAGACGTCCGCCGCCCGGGCGAAGGAGAGCACGTTGTCGGAGATGCCCGCCCCGCAGTCGAGCACCAGGGCGTCGCAGTCGGTCTCCAGGCTGCGGATCTGGTTGATCACGTTCTGGCGATCGAAGGCGGAGAGATCGGCCAGGTCGGCGATGCCGGATCCACCGGGCACGAACAGCACCCGGGCGGCCGTTCGGGTACCGGCCTGCTCGATGGGACAGATCCCCGAGACCACATGAGACAGGTTGTGGCGGGCTCGGGCGTTCAGCAACAGGTCCGCGTTGGCCAGGCCCATATCGACGTCAACCAACACCACCCGCAGACCCCGGGCCGCCAGGCAGATGGACAGGTTGACGGCCACGTTGGTCTTGCCCACGCCCCCCTTGCCGCTGGTCACCGCGATCATCCGCCCGCGCCGGCGAGGCTCCCGCCGCGAGGAGACCAGTTCGCGGAGGGCGGCCGCCTGGTCGGCGCCCACCCGGTGGGGTGGCACCTGCACCATGATCGCTCGCTCGTTTTCAGGCTTCACTCTGAATTCCTCGCAGTCTGGGCCCCGAACCCGCCGCCTCGTGGAGCGACTCCCCGCAGAGGATCAGATCCGCCACGCGGGACGCCCGGCCGACCTCGATGTCGTCCGGGACGTCCTGCCCGGTTGTTATGTAGGACAGCCTGGCGTGGACCTTGCGGAGGCTGGTGAGGATCACGCCGAAGCCGATCGCTTCGTCGAGCTTGGTGAAGATCACCCGGTCGATGCCCAGGTCGCCGAAGCGGCTCAGCACCTGATCGATGACCTCCTGGCTCGAGGTGCTGGAGAGCACCAGATGCGTCTCGTGGGGTTTGGCCCGGTCCAGATAGGCCCGCAGCTCGTTCATCCGGATGGGGTCGTTCTGGCTGCGGCCGGCGGTGTCGATGAGCACCATGTCGCAGTCCTTCAACCGCTCCAGGGCCCCGCCCAACTGGGCGGGAGTCATCACCACCTCCAGGGGGACGTCGATGATCTGGGCGTAGGTCCGCAACTGCTCCACGGCCGCGATGCGGTAGGTGTCCACCGTGATCAGCCCCACGCTGAGGTTCTCCCGCAGCCGGAAGTTCGCCGCCAGCTTGGCGATGGTGGTGGTCTTGCCCACCCCGGTGGGCCCCACCAGGGCGATGACCGTCGGCCCCTCCGTCGCCGTGCGCTCCGTAGGGCCCGAGATGGGGATCATGCCTTCGATGTAGCTCGCCAGGCGCCGCTGCACCGCCTCGGCGTCCTGGAGCCCGGCCTCGCCCACGTCCTGGCGCACACTGCTGATCAGTTCCTCGGCGAGTTCCTCGGAGACCCGTCCCTGGGCCAGGCGCAGGTAGCAGTCGGACAGCTCCTCGGGCAGGCTGGGCCGGTGCAGGCGGCGCGACTCGCGGACCAGCTCCTGGACCATCGACTTGACGGCGGTCAACTCGGCGGTGATGGCGGGGTCGGCGACCGCGGTGGGGGCGGCACTGGCGGCGGCGGGCGCCGCAGCGGCGTTCTCCGCTTCCCGCTGAGGCGGCCGCGACCGGGCGGTTACCCGGGGCAGGCGGGCCTGCACCGGCAGATCCGCCACGCTGCGGGCGGCGGTGATCTCGACCATCGGACAACCGCCGAAGCCCAGGAAGCCTCCCCGGGTGAAACTGCGGGTGTGCAGAATGACGGCGTCCCTGCCCAGGCGACGTTTCACCTGGTCAAGCGCCTCGGCCATCGTCTTAGCCTGAAACGTCTTGAGTTTCATCGGTCAGCGTCACCATTCCCTTGGCTTCGACCTCGATCCCCCGGACGACCTCGTTGTAGCCCAGCACGGCGACCTGCGGCAGCACGGCCTCGATCATCCGCCTGGCCCAGAGGCGTATCTGCGGGGAACACAGCACCACCGGCGTGCGGCCGGCAGCGGCACCGCTGGCTCGCTCCACCTCCGCGCGGATGGCCTCCACGATCCGGGACTGGGTCGCGGGCGGCATGGCCAGCACACTGCCGCGCTCGGAGTGCTCCAGGCATCCGTTGATGGTGTCCTCCACCCGGGGATCCAGCGTGATGCAGAGGATCTTGCCGTCCGCGCCGCGGTGCTGGTGGCAGATGGTGCGGGCCAGGGCGTTGCGGGCGTACTCGGTGAGCACGTCGACGTCCCGGGTGCGGCCGATCCAGTCGCCCACCGTCTCCAGGACGGTCTCCAGATCGCGGGTGGGCACCCGCTCGCGAAGCAGGTTCTGAAGAATGCGCTGCAGCTCGCCGGGCTTGACCACGTTGGGCACCAGCTCCTCGACCAGCTTGGGGGACCGTTCCCGCAGGTTGTCCAGCAGGCGGTTGACCTCCTGGCGGGTCAGCAGCTCGTCGGCGTGCCGCTTGATGATCTCGGTCAGGTGGGTGGCCAGGACGGCCGTCGGCTCCACCACGGTGTAGTTGCGGTGCTCGGCCTCGTGGCGGCCGCCGGGCTCGATCCACAGCGCCGGCAGGCCGAACGCCGGCTCGCTGGTCTTGATTCCGTGGATGGCCTCGGTCACCGCCCCGGAATCGATGGCCAGCAGGTGCCCGGCCATCAGCTCGCCCGAAGCCACCTCCAGCCCCTTGATCTTGGCCACGTAGGCGTTGGGGGCAAGCTGGATGTTGTCCCGGATGCGGATGGGCGGCACGACGATGCCCAATTCGCCGGCGATCTGCCGGCGGAGGTTGGTGATCCGGTCGAGCAGGTCACCCCCCTGCTTGCGGTCGACCAGCTTGATCAGGCCGTAACCGACCTCCAGCTCCATCGGGTCGGGGGCCAGGTACTTCTCGATGCGCTCCGGCGCCGGGGTCTTGCTCCGCTCGGCCGCAGCCCGGGTGGTGGCCACCGCCACCTCCGAACGCCGCACGGTGTAGGCGATGGCCCCGCAGGCCCCCGCCAGGAAGAGCAGGGGCAGTTTGGGCAGCGGGGTCAGGGTGAGAACACCCAGGAAGGCCGCCGCCAGGGCCAGGGCGATCGGCCGCCCGGTGAGCTGGCTGAGCAGTTCGTCGCCCAGGTTCTTCTTGGAGGCCGACCGGGTCACGATCATGCCCGCCGCCACCGAGACGATGAACGCCGGGATCTGCGAGACCAGCCCGTCCCCGATGGTCAGGGTGGTGAACACCTGCAGCGTGTCCCGGAAGGACATGCCGTGCTGCACCATGCCCACGTAGACACCACCGAGGATGTTCACGATGGTGATGATGATGCCGGCAATGGCGTCGCCGCGGACGAACTTGCTGGCCCCGTCCATGGCCCCGTAGAAGTCGGACTCGCGGGTGATCTCCTCGCGGCGTCGCTTGGCCTCGTCCTCGGTGATGATGCCCGCGTTCAGATCGGCGTCGATGGCCATCTGCTTGCCGGGCATGCCGTCCAGGGTGAAGCGGGCGGCCACCTCGGCGATGCGGGTGGCCCCCTTGGTGATGACCACGAACTGGATGATGACGATGATGGCGAAGATGATCACGCCGACCATCAGCTCTTCACCGGCCACGTAGTTGCCGAAGGTGGCGATCACCTTGCCCGCCGCCTCGGTGCCCTGCTCACCGTTGGTCAGAATCAGGCGGGTGGTGCCGGTGTTGAGCACCAGCCGGAACAGGGTCAGCGACAGCAGCAGCGAGGGGAAGGAGGAGAACTCCAGCGGGCCGTTCATGTACATCACGGTCATCAGCACCACCGCCGAGAGCGTGATGTTGGCGGCCAGCAGCAGGTCCATGAAGCCCGCCGGCAGCGGCACCAGAATGACCAGGATCAGCGACAGCGAGAAGATGGGCAGCAGGGTGCCCCGCTGGCTGAGCAGCGATCGGATCAGCGTCCCTGGCTGGAGTGCCTGCCGGGCCATGTTCGGTCAGTCGTTCCTCCGCATTGTGTCCTGCCGGCGCCCCCGGCTGCTCAGCCCACGGGCACCGGTTCGGGCCCCAGGCGGCGCCCGGTCAGCTCGTACACGTAGGCCAGCACCTCGGCGATCGCCCGGTAGAAGCGTTCGGGGACCTCCCGGCCGACCTCGACCGCCTCGAAGAGCGAGCGGGCCAGCGGGGGGCGCTCCAGGATGGGCACGCCCGAGGCGGCCGCGATCTGCCGGATGCGCAAAGCCACGTAGTCCGCCCCCTTGGCCACCACCTTCGGGGCCGCCATGGTCTCGGCGTCGTAGCGCAAAGCCACCGCCACGTGCGTGGGGTTGGTCACCACCACGTCCGCCTGGGGCACGTCCTGCCGCAGGCGCTGGAAGGCGATCTGGAGCTGGACCTCCCGCCGGCGGCGCTTGACCACCGGGTCGCCCTCCATGCTCCGCATCTCGTCCTTGACCTCCTCCTTGGTCATCTTCAGGTCTTTCTCGTGCCGGTAGCGCTGGTAGGCGTAATCCAGCAGGGCCAGGACCAGCAGCACCAGGCCCAGGGCCATCCCCACCCGGAAGACCACCTGGCCCGCCACCACCGGAATGGCCGCCTGGTCCAGGGAGAGCGAGTACAGGATCCGGGCCGCCACGCCCTTGGCCACCAGGTACGCCGCGGCCACCACCAGCACCAGCTTGCCCAGGTTCATCAGCATCATCACCATCGAGCGGGCCGAGAAGATCCGCCCCAGCCCGGTGATGGGGTTGAGTTTCTTGAGGTCCGGCGTCAGCGGCTTGAGCGTCCACAGGAAACCGACCTGCATGTACTGCACGACGGCGGCCAGCAGCGCCAGGATGCCCATGAAGGGAATCACCATGCGGAAGGTCTCGACGGCCGAGGCGATCGCCAGGGGGATCAACTCGCTGCGGTCGCCGAAGCCTTCCGCGGCCAGGGCCCGCTTGCAGATGGCCACCATCCGGGTCCAGATGCCCGGCCCCAGGAGCCGCAGCATGGCCAGGCCCCCCATCAGCAGGACGGCGGCCGCCAGGTCCTGGCTCTTGGGCACCTGCCCGCCGGCGCGGGCCTCCCGCCGGCGTCGCGGTGTGGGCGGTTCGGTCCTGGCGTCCTGGTCGTGGGCCACGTCCTGCGTTCCTATGAACGACCTTCACCCGCGAAGGTCGGTTTAGCGGCCGATCGCCGCTCCCGGCGGCGGCGGCCGCCCTCCTCGCCCGGGCCGCCGCTCACAACACCAGCGGCGTCAAACCCAGCATCTCCCGCATCCCGGCCAGGACGTCGAGCAGCGACTCCACCAGCAGATTCTGGGAGACGGACAGAGCCAGGGCGGACATCCCCATGGCGGTCATGGCCCGCACCGGGAAGCCCACCGTCAGAATGTTTAGCTGCGGCATCGTTCGCGACAGAAAAGCCATCACCAGCGAGGCCACCAGCAGGGCAATCAGCACGGGGCTGAACAGCCGGACGCCCAGCACGTAGGCGGCGCTGAGCAGGTCGCCCAGGGCCAGCAGCGTCGGTTCGGTCATCCGGAAACCCATGGCCGGCACCACCGCGAAGGTGTCCAGCAGAGCCCGTACCAGCAGCCGGTGCCCGCCGATCACCAGGAAGATCAGCGTGGCCACGATCACGTAGATCTGCCCCACGACCGTGGTGCTGGCGTTGGAGGTCGGGTCGATGGCCGACGCCAGGGCGATGCCGGCCTGCTGCCCGATGAGCATGCCGGCCAGCTGCACGCCGGTGACCATCACGGTCACTGCCAGGCCGATGACCAGCCCGATGAGCATCTCGCCCAGCACCCCCACCAGGACGCCGCTCAGGGCGATCTGCTCGGGCAGAGTGGGCGCCACCAGCGGGAAGACGCAGGCGGCCACCCCGAAGGCGAAGGCCACCTTGAGGCGGGCCGGAACCGCGGAGCTGCCGAAGATGGGCGCCGTCACCAGCAGGCCGGCCACCCGGAACAGCACCAGGGCGAAGCCCGGCAGCAGCAGGTACAGGTTGTACAGGGACCAGTGCACGCACCCTGCTCTCCAACTCCAGCGACGCGCCCCGGCGGGGCCCGCCGCCCGGCCACCGCTCAGCCTCCCGCCCCGGACGCGAACATCAACTGGCTGTAGGACAGCATCCGCATGGCGATCCAGGGGATGAAGTACGACGCCGCCAGCACCATGGCCAGGATCTTGGGCACGAAGGTCAGCGTCTGCTCCTGCAACTGCGTCACCGACTGCACCACCGAGATCACCAGGCCCACCATCATCCCGATCACCAGGATCGGGGCCGACGTGGCCATCGCCATGAAGAAGGCGTCACGACCCAGATCCAACGCCTCACCCAGTTCCATGGTCTTCTCCCTTCGCCGCCCGTCGGGCAGCCCTCGCCGCCCGCCCTCCGCTCATCCGAAGCTGTACAGCAGCGTCCGCAGGATCAGGTGCCAGCCGTCCGCCAGCACGAAGAGCAGGATCTTGAAGGGCAGCGAAATCAACACCGGCGGCAGCATCATCATGCCCATGGAGATCAGGATCGAGGCGATCACCATGTCGATCACCAGGAAGGGCAGGTAGATGCGAAAACCCATCACGAACGCCGTCTTCAGCTCGCTGAGGATGAAGGCCGGAATCAGCACCGTCGCCGGGATCTCCTCCAGCGTGATGGTCTCGTCCGGGCCCACCGGCCCGCCGCGCTTGTATTCCAGAAAGAGGTAAACGTCCTCGAAGTTCTCCGACTGCACGATCTGGCGGTACATGAACTCCTTCATGTGCACGACGCCGGTCTCCAGGGCCGCGGTCTGGCTCATGCGGTTGTTGAGATACGGTGTCAGGGCATCGTCGCTGATCTTCTGCCAGGTGGGGGCCATGACCAGCATGGTCACGAAGAGGGACAACCCCAGCAGGACCTGCCCGGGGGGGAGCTGGGGGGTGGCCATGGCCTGGCGGAGCAGGGCCAGGACGATCATCACCCGGGCGAAGCTGGTGGTCATGATCAGGATCGAGGGGATCAGCGTCAGGACGGTGAGCAGAACGAGGATCTGCAGGGTGGCGCTGACGCCGCGGGACTCGGTGGCGGTGGGCAGCACGGCGCGGACGTCGGGGATCTGGAGGGGGTTGTCGATGGCGGTCGGCCCGGGGGTCGGCTGGGCCACGGCCGGAGTGGCCGTCGCCACCACCACCGTGGCGGCCACGATCCACAGACCCAGCCTGCTCGAGCCTCCCTGCTCGCGAGCCATGCGCCACTCCTTAGCGCACTCAAACGCCCGGCACCGCGACCGCGCGTTCCCCTCTAAGGAGAGAGCCGACCCGCGGAATCACCGTCACACGGTGCCGCTCCCCGTCCCCCGGCCCTTATTGCCTGTGCTGCAAACCCTTCAGTCTGCCCAGGAGCCCCTGCAACTGGCCCCGGGCGTCCGTCAGCCGTTGGGAAGACCCGTGGATCAGCTCCCCCGGGCCGTCCCGCGGCTCGCCGAATCCCGATGCCGCGGCGGTCAACACCCGGTCGAAGCTGCCGCGTGTGGCGGGCGTCTGGCGGACCAGCAACTCCGCCACTTCGTCCGGATCGTCGATCTCACACAGCCGGCTCAATCTCTCCCCGGTGACACCTATCAGCAACACCCGCCGCCCGACGCGCACCAGCGTCAGGCTCTGCTTCGGCGACAGGTGGTTGCGGCCCAGCACCTCGATGGTTCCGCCGGACATGGCCCGCACGGAGGGGACAAACCGGCGAAACAGCAGGGCGACACCGCCGACGGCCGCCAGCACCACCACCAGGCTGACCATGCCGCTGCGATACCAGGCAACGGGCTTCGTCCCCAGGGGCGTCTTCGAGCGCTGCCCGGCCTGGGGCAGGGGCCCGGCGGGGAGAGGGGCCTGCTGCAGGCCGGCCGCGGAGGCCGGGTCGGCGTCCGGATCACCCTGCTGGGGCCGCTGGAGCACACCGGCCTCGGCGTGGGCGGCCATCAGTCCCTGCTGCCCGACGGGGTTGTACGGGGCGACCGGGTCCAGGGCGGCCCCCTGGTTCGAGGACACCGCGGTTCGCCCGTCGCCGAGGGGTTCCTGCGCCCGGCCCGGCTGCGTCCCCAGCAACAGCGCCAGGCTGGCAACCCAGGCTCCCGGCAGCGCGTGACGTGTCATCGGGCCTCCATGCCTCGCGATGGTATTACGGATGTCGAGTCAGACCTCGGCCGCCGCTCCGGTTTCCTCCGAGACGACCTCGCTCACTCGCACGCAGAAGTTGTCGTTGAGCACCAGCACTTCCCCGCGGGCGATCAGGCGGTCATTGGCGAACACGTCCACCGGGTCGCCCGCGAGCTTGTTCAGCTCGACCACGCTACCTTCCCCCAGTTTGAGCACCTCCTCGACCAACATCCGGGTGCGGCCGAGTTCGATCTTCACGCGGAGGTTCACGTCGTGGAGCAGGTCGATCTTGTGCCCCAGGCCGTCACCGCCGCCGGCTCCGCCGAAGTCGGGAAACTCGACCGGCACGCCGCCGGCGTCGGGGCTCGCGGTTGTCGCTGCGGCCTTCTCCTCCTCGATGGCGGCAGCCATGGCCGCCGCCACCTCATCGAATGGACGCCCCGCCGAGTCGAGGCGGTCGTCGACGGGCGGCGCCGGGCCGGCAACATCCGCCAGCGCGGCGTCGATGTCTGCCTGGCTCAGGCCTGCGGCCTCCGCGCCGGCATCGCCGCCCGAGGCCGCCGCGATCGCGGCGTCGATGTCTGCCTGAGTGAAGTCACCGCCCTCCTGGCCGGCTTCGCCCGCAGCCGCCTCCGACGATCCGCCCAGGGCGGCATCGATCTGTTCCTGAGAAAGACCCTCCCCGCCGGCCGTCGCATTCAGTGCGGCGTCGATCTCCTCCTGCGAAAGGAAACCCTCGCCAGCATTCGGGTTCTCGGCCATCAGATCGCTCCCGTCCGACGCCTGTGTTATCGGCGCCAGGTTGAGTTAAACCGCAATCAAAGGCTGGCGCGAGACTGGAGTAGTTTCGGAATGAGGATCTCGATAAGGGCCGAGTCGTTCTCGGTCAACTTATTCAGTTCAAACTGCAACTGCCGGCGGATTGTCTCTAAGCCCGGTTCGTTCAGGTGGTTAGGATCGGCACTGCGGATGACGGTGTTGACCCGATCCAGGACCGTGGCCTCCCGCTCCTGGAACACCGTCTCGACCACCTCGCGGTCCGCCTCCTTGACCAGGGCGCAGACTCGAATGTGGTAGATGTAGAGCCGCCCCGAGAGATTGTTGAAGGTGTCGGTCTCCGCGATGGTGATCTCGGACAGGTCCCCATGCACGTCGGCCGGATCGTCTTCCACGGCCGCCTCGTCCTCCGCGACGACCTCGGCCGCCCCCGCGTCGTCGGCCCCCCCGCCGAGGAACTTCACGCCCACGAAGATCAGGACCCCCTCGGCCAGCATCAGCCCGGCGACCACCAGGATGGGCATCAGCTTCTTGGTCTTGGGCTCTTTGGGGGGCGGTGCAGCTTCATCGGCCATCTGGAGACTCCTCTTCCTCGTGGACCAGCGGCCGGCCGGCGTACTCCTGAAGGAGGGCCTCGGTCACGATGATCTCCGCCCGGCGGTTCACCGCCCGGCGCTGTTCGGTGTAGGCCCGGGCGTTGATGGGCTCCCGGTCGCCGTTGGCCTCGAGCCGGATCCTCTCCGCCCGCACGCCGTTGCGCATCAGGGTCTCCGCCACGGCCCGGGCTCGGGCATACGAGAGGTCCATGGCGTTGTCGTACAGCGAGTCCTCCGGCAGCGGCTCGTGCGTGGCGTGGCCGCGCACGATGATCTTGGTGTTGTGCCCGCGGATCTTCTCCGCCACGCGGGCGATGCGTTCCTCCGCGGCCGGCTTGAGCACGGCGCTGAAGCGGTCGAAGCTGATCCGCC
>Ga0180432_10008302_pt1 | contig 12971 bp, 9 predicted proteins | sample SS_ome_10_FD_132414 | JGI IMG/M metagenome (GOLD analysis project Ga0180432, IMG submission 132414) | Hypersaline lake sediment archaeal communities from the Salton Sea, California, USA - SS_1_MS_2 metaG | ecosystem: Environmental > Aquatic > Non-marine Saline and Alkaline > Hypersaline >...
AAAGAGTAAATCTAAATTATTTTTTATTTCATCTAAAATGATATTGACATCCTTACCTTTGAGACCTCCTAAACCTGCCTCAAGTTGTTCACTTTCAATAATAATAATCATATTAATATTATTGTTCTTCTTAAAACTATAAATCTCATTAGAGTCGTAGAAATCTTTTAAATACTGGGTAATAGTTATATTCTTATCTCGTTTAAAATTTGGGCAATAATTTAACGGGCCCGCACAATTATCTGGACAAATTTCGTCAATTTTCGCATGCGATAAATAAACTACTCCTTGTTCAGTATCATGACTTAAGATTAATTCTTGATTTCCTTTGGAATTTAGATGTTCAGAACATCCTTTATTTGGACTTAACTTTATCTTGTTTTCACTTATTAGCGAAATAACTAATGTTGCCATCAGGTGGATTGGTACAACGGGAATGATATATTCTGGATTTAGCATTGGTAGTAATTTATAAATTATTTCTACATCGTGATTTAAGAAATAAGATTGTCCGGATGATAGTTCTTGAATACTTATTTTATTAATATTCTCAAGCCTTTTGTCCGTGTATTTAGCGCAATAGCAATCGGGATCGATATCGATTAAAATCATGGTGTATTTGTGTTTTTTGGCATAATCTAACGCTTTTTTACCAAACTTTCCTCCCCCAACGATTATTAAAAATTTGGTATCTTGAGCCATTAATTTTTTATAATATTTACAATATTAAAAACTATTATGACGAAAGATAATGCTAATCTTAGATATGTCATTGACTCGTTTCATTCAAAAGCTTTAGAAGGTAATCCTTTAGGAACGACGGCAGATCGAGATATTAATATATATCTCCCTCCTGGATATTACGATGATGAAGAAAAAAGATATCCCGTGATATACTTTCTTCATGGGTATGGGGGGCACAATCACAGTTGGAACATGGCTGCAAAAGATTCTGATGATGGATCTGACTATTGGAACCTCCTTCCTAAAAAAATCTTGAAGGAAATCGATGTAGATAGGTTAGTAGATTTTGATAAATTAGATGATTTAATTACACAAGGAGAACTGGCTCCGTTTATATTTATACAACCAGACGGGAGTCTTCACGCGCCACATAAAGATGGGGCACTTGATTTTAAAAGGAAACAAATGCTCAAGGGCAGTTTTTACGTTAATTCTCCACACACGGGCAATTATCGGGATTATATCACCAATGATCTTATTGAGTATATCGATAATAAATATCGAACCATTTCAGATAGGCACCATCGTGCAATAATGGGTGGTTCCATGGGTGGATACGGCACGTTAAATCTAGCTGTGCACCATCCGGAGAAATTCATAGCTGCTGTATCGTTAAGTCCTGGAGATTTAGGAGCCCGAAGGTTATATCAAGTCAAGTTAAGAGTTCCCTTAATTGAGAGAATCTTCGGCGAAAAACTCTCTATTAAAATTGGAGATTCTACAATGGACGATATTTTAGATACAATTGACTTAATAATGCCAGGTGATAGCAGGATAAACTATGATATGAATAAATTAATTAGGGAAAATCCTGATTCCTTCAAAAAAGTTCATTTATCTTTAAGTTGCGATCTTGATGATGAGTTTAAATTAGCTGAGGGAGTTGTGAGATTACACGATACTCTAAGCGAGTTAAACATCCCTCACGAGTATGATTTAAGTCGCGATCCTAAAGCAGCTCTGACACCACACGGATTAGGAATTGGCTATAGAGTAATTCCGGGGATGAAATTTTGTTTAAAATATTTTAAATAAAAAAAAAAAGGAAAAATCATTCGTTTATCGTTCTTTTTCCATGTTTTTTTCTTCTTCTTAGCACGACTATTGTAATGCCAACGACACATACAACCACGATTGTCGTGATTATCATTCGAGGTACTTTTGGCAACAACCAGCTCTCAAATGGATCATCAGCAGTGAGGCTATAAGATTCTAACAAGTCAGTTCTATTCGCTCGATTGGGGTAGTCATACTTAACGGGACCTACATTTGGGGCGTACCACACGTGAAAATCTGCTAAGCCTCCTGGAGTATTTTCAATCTCGTGCATTTTAATACAGTTTTGAAATGTACCCGCAGGAACCGTGACATCTTCTATTGCTTCAATGGTATAACTACCTTGGAAACTAGCAATGGTAACTTGACTTCCAATCGTTAAAAATCCTGGCGTTGTCCCTCCGTTTGCTTGAAGACCTCCTACTGGTTCTACGACGTAAGTTAAGCCAAAAGATGCTATATATTTTGAACTGGTGTCTTGAAATCCCCACCATACAAGAGAATTGCACGTTACTCCTATCCACATTCTGTTTTGCCATACCCCATCGTGTATTTCGTTGAAATGAACCGTATAGTCCATGCCAAGGAATTCCCCATTATCGCCAATATTTCTGAGCGTCGTCCAAGTCCCACCGTCGTCAGTCGAATTGTAAGTCCAGCTGGTTCCTATTCCCAAAGGAAAATACAATAAGGATGGAGTGATGGCCATTGGAAGAATAATGATTATTGTAAAAAATACAGATCCGATAATCAAGCCAATTAATCCGAGACAAGCTATAATGATTTTATTTCGTTTGCTAAAATTAAATTTTCGAACCATAAAAATCAATGTGTCTTTTTATTGAGTAGTAATAATTTCTCTATTAAAACATTTGGAAAACGAAAAGACTGAACTGTCTAAAAAAAATTTTTACCATCTCTAGTACATAGAATAATACGATAACAGTATGTGCCGATTTGAAAATATAACTTCAGATTCTCCCACACCTACAAGATTTTAATAACGTCTTCAGTTGCTCTTGCGAACCCTCCTAATTTCCCTCTGTTAGCTATGCTTTTAATAAGGGCATTGAATTTGAAATCCATCTATCTTTCAAAAAGTTTAAATATCATTATTTAGATGTAATTCTTACATGAAGGTTGAATGAACCAAAAGGAGTTCAAATATAATGAAAACAAGAATAAAAAATCAGACAAAAATTCTATTAGTTATTGGAATTATATCGATAACAGCGTGCTTAATAAGAGCTTATCCGAACCAAATTACGAATATGAGCGATAATAATGCTCTATCTTTGGTAAAAAATAGTGCCATTGATAATGTGGTAAGAACACTCAATGAGATGAAGGTCAATGACTATATTACTAACGATCAAGATAATCCTTCCGTCTGCGCGCTTTCCAGCGACACGTTCGTCGTGGTTTGGGAAAGTAGTTTTCAAGATACCAATGGGGCGGGCGTTTATGCCAAGGTAATAAACGCAAAAACGGGAAATAACATGACGGCAGAATTTCGTGTCAATGACTATATTACTAACGATCAAGATAATCCTTCCGTCTGTGCGCTTTCCAGCGACACGTTCGCGGTGGCCTGGGAAAGTAGCTTTCAAGATACCAATGGAGTGGGCGTGTATGCCACGGTCATCAACGCAACCACCGGAACTAACATGACGGCAGAATTTCGTGTCAATGACTATATTACTAACGATCAAGATAATCCTTCCGTCTGTGCGCTTTCCAGCGACACGTTCGTCGTGGTTTGGGAAAGTAGTTTTCAAGATACCAATGGAGTGGGCGTGTACGCCACGGTCATCAACGCAACCACCGGAACTAACATGACGGCAGAATTCCGTGTCAATGACTATATTACTAACGATCAAGATAATCCTTCCGTCTGCGCGCTTTCCAGCGACTCGTTCGCCGTGGCCTGGGAAAGTAGCTTGCAAGATACCAATGGAGAGGGCGTGTACGCCACGGTCATCAACGCAACCACCGGAACAAACATTACGGCAGAATTTCGGGTCAATGATTATATTATTAATAACCAATTCTCTCCTTCCGTAAGTACACTTTCCAGCGACTTGTTTACAGTGGTTTGGGAAAGTAGATTTCAAGATACCAATGGCGCGGGCGTGTACGCCACGGTGATAAACGCAACTACTGGAAATGTCGTGACGGCAGAATTTCAGGTCAATAACTATATTATTAGCGATCAAGCGAATCCTTCCGTCTGCACGCTTTCCAATATCTCGTTCGCCATAGCTTGGGAAAGTAACTTGCAAGATACCAATGGAGCGGGGGTGTATACGAGCTTTTTTTTTGTCGATAATGCGCCCGTTATAAATAGTCCTACTCCCGTAGATGGTGCCACAGGTATTAACAATAATCCCTCCTTAGTAGTTAACGTCTCCGATGCGGATGGAGAAGATTTAACGGTCTATTTCTACGATAATACTACCGGATTCTCAATATTAATAGGAAATGACAATATTTCTGGAGGTGGACCGGCTTTTGCCGCAATAGTATGGAACGGGCGTGTAAATCGAACAGAATATAAATGGTATGTGATGGTATCAGACGGAATAGTCAATACGACCTCAATTATGTGGTCTTTTATGACGCATTATATCGTATATGGAGAGGGTGAAGGCGAAATTTATGTACCTGGTTATGATCTGTTTTTCCTTCTTTGTATTGCTCTAGCGGCTACAGTATATTTAATAAGAAAAAAGCAAACCCCTAATATATAACTTCTTTATAACTTTTTTAATAAAATAAATAGATAAGGATTTTTATTTGTCCAATCCTATCATTTTTATTATTAAATCCGCCATCGAATAAGGATCAAGAGATTTATCCATAACTTGATTAATTTGTTCTTCAATGATTTCATTAGAATTAATTAATTCTTCCACTTTTTTACTTAATTTGTGCCTCAAAATTTGGATCGTTTCTGATTTAATCCTATTTTTCAAGTAGCTGGAAATGATTTCGTCTTTCTCCAGGAATTTTTTATGCTTTGATATGATGTCTAGGAGTGTATCGAAATTTTCCCCTTTTCGAGAGTTAATTTTGACGATTTCTGGCGTCCATTGCCTTATTTTTTCAATGTCCTTATTACCATTCTGAGAATCGTAGCGATAATTCATGTTTAATTCGAGCATTTGAATGATATCTGCGACTTTTCTATCCGCTCCAGGTAAATCCATCTTATTTACGGCAAAGATGTCAGTAATTTCCATTATTCCCGCTTTTATAGCTTGAATATCATCACCAGTCCCCGGAACTAATAAAACAATGACAGTATGGGCAGATTTAAAAATGTCCACCTCAGATTGTCCAACCCCAACAGTTTCAACGATAATAATATCGCAACCGTACACGTCTAAGATTTTAATGACATCTTCAGTTGCTCTTGCTAAACCTCCAAGTTGACCCCTGTTAGCCATGCTCCTAATAAATACATTTTCAAGAGAAAAATTCTCTTTCATTCGAATTCTGTCGCCAAGTAATGCACCCCCTGTAAGAGGAGAGGTTGGATCAACGCAGACTATACCGATTTTTTTACCTTGTTCGAGAAATTTCTTCGTAATAGTCGAAATAAAGGTACTTTTGCCGCTTCCTGGGGCTCCCGTGACGCCTAAAATATATGCGTTACCCGTATCTTTATAAATAGTATTGATTATATTCTCAGAATCGTTTATATCGTTTTCAACGATGGTAATTAATCGAGCAGCTGCTCGAGTATTCCCCTCCTTTAGTTTGGCGATTAATTCAGAATGATCCATGCCTATTTATCTCTTCAGGTTGTTTTTCACGAACTCTACAATTTCTTTTAGCTCCGTACCTGGACCGTAAAAACCAGAAAAGCCTATCTTTTCCAATTTCGGTTTGTCCTCGTCTGGAATGATTCCGCCAACGGAAATTAAAACATCGTCAATTCCGTGCTTATTTAATTTTTCCATGATCACAGGACATAAAGCGTTATGAGATCCGCTTAAAAGACTTAACATGACCGCATCGGGATCTTCTTGTATCACGGTATTTACAATATCATCTGGCGTCTGATGCAAACCAGTGTAAATGACTTCCATTCCAGCGTCTCTTAAAGCACGCGCAATGACTTTAGCACCTCGGTCGTGGCCATCTAATCCAGGTTTGCACACTAAAACTTTAATTCTTCTTTGTTCTGTCATTTTTTTCACTTCCTAAAAAATAGAATCTTCAACATAAGTTCCAAAAACTTCCTTTAATGCCGCCATTATCTCGCCAATGGAAGCGTATTCTCTTACAGCGTCAATTATATAAGGCATTAAGTTTTCAGATCCTTTAGCTGCTTCTGTAATTTTTTCTAATTTTTCCTTTACTTTATCGTTATTTCTTTCTTTCTTTATATCTTTCAAGTTTTTAACCTGCGTTTCAGCAACCGATTCGTCAATTTTGAGAATCTCCGTAGAACATGCGTCCCGTTGACGATATTGATTAACTGCAACAATGATTCTTTCATTGTTCTCAATCTCTCTTTGATACTTGTAAGAAGCGTTTGCAATTTCTTTTTGAAAGAAATTGGCTCTTATCGCAGGAATTACACCACCTAACTCCTTAATCTTCTCGAAGTAATTTTCGGCTTCTTCTTCCATCTTGTTGGTGAGCCATTCGATATAATATGATCCTGCAAGTGGATCTACCGTGTCTGCAACTCCGGACTCGTGGGCAATTATTTGCTGAGTCCTTAAAGCGATTTTGACGGCATTTTCAGTAGGGAGGCATAACGCTTCGTCAAACGAATTGGTATGTAACGATTGAGTTCCACCTAAAACTGCCGCTAATCCTTGCAAGGCGACTCTCACGATATTATTCTCTGGTTCTTGAGCTGTTAATGATACTCCTGCGGTTTGCGTGTGAAATCGCATTCTCATGGATTCTGGTTTCGTTGCACCATATTTATTCTTCATTCTCTTTGCCCAAATTCGTCTGGCAGCCCGATATTTACATATTTCTTCAAAGAAATTATTATGAGCGTTAAAGAAGAACGATAGTCTAGGGGCAAAATCGTCAACTTTCAACCCTCTTTTAATTGCAGCTGCTACATAAGCAAATCCATCTGCTAACGTAAAGGCTAACTCTTGAACTGCTGTAGAACCCGCTTCACGAATGTGATAACCACTTATACTAATTGTATACCATTGAGGAACATGTTGGGTACAGTATTCGATCGTATCTATAATCAGACGCATTGACGGTTCTGGAGGAAAAATCCAAGATTTCTGGGCTATATATTCTTTAAGGATATCATTTTGAATGGTACCTCTTAGAATATCAGGAGCATGCCCTTGTTTTTCTGCAACAACGATGTACATTGCTAATAGGATGGCTGCTGGAGCGTTTATTGTCATTGAAGTGCTTATTTTTGATAGATCAATTCCATCAAAGAGAGTTTCCATGTCTTTTAGCGTGTCAATTGCCACTCCTTCCTTACCTACTTCACCTAAGGATCGATCATCTGAAGCCTCATATCCATAAATCGTATGCAAGCTAAATGCTACGCTCAATCCCGTATTTCCGTGGTCTATAAGAAATTTATATCGTTCATTAGTTTGTTCAGCTGTTCCTAAACCTGCAAATTGTCTCATTGTCCAAAATTGTCCTCGATACATCGTGGGATACACGCCGCGAGTAAACGGATACTTTCCTGGTTCACCTAAATCTATGGAAGGGCTAAAATCTTTAATATCTTCGGACGTGTACAATTCTTTTATCTCAATATCAGATAAATTACTGAATCGTTTTTGCCTTTTTTTCGATTGAGGTTTAGACTCATCCTTCTTTTGAGTTTCAGTCATATCTCATCAATTATCTTACTATTTCTATTTATATTCATGAATGAAAAAGATGCAAAAATTAATAACTTTTCCGTACAATTTCGCTTTCGTAAGGAGCAATATTAAAATTTTTCAATTTAATAACAATTAAAAAATAAAAAAAAATTATTTATTTCTTAGAAAATTCTTTCTTTTTTTGGATAAAATGATAATAACAGTTGAAAATGCAACAAGGAAAAAGGTTGTCCCATAACCACTTATTCCATTACCACTATCTCCTCCTGGAGGAGAAGATGCTGAAATTGTAATTACTCTCGAGATTTCAATGTAATCTCCGTCAATTTCCAGAACAGAAATAGTGACATTATACGTCCCATAGTCGGTATATACATGGCTCATAGTTGCACTGGTCTTTATATTTGAAGTCGAAAGACTATTCGCTTGGGCGGGAGCTTGATTGGGATTCCAAAACTCGTGATTCCCATCACCCCAATCTATCGATTGAGATGTATTCAGATTTGCTGAAATTGATCCCGTAAGCAATATTGATAACCCTCCAGAAAGATCCAAGTCGATAGAAACATGAGGTTGAGTGTTCTGATAAATAGAGAGGTTATAATTAATATTAAAGTTGCTTATTGGGTCAACAACGATATAATAATAACCCATGGGAAGTGAATTAAGAATATATTCATTTTCTTCTGCAGAATACGAGACCTCTATAAATTGATCTGCACCGTTATATAGTTTAAGCAGTAAATCTCCATCCGTATTGTCATAATCTAGCTTTATTCCCACATCTAAGGGATTATCGACTTCAAATCCATATATGTCCTCGTCTAACGCTATGGCTGCAATTTCTTCGTCCACGCTGATATTATACCAATTGGATTTCGGTGTATTATAATCGTTATCGGTAGGCTGAGCTCCACCTTGATCTTCGAACCAATCATCCTCATAAAGATTAGGACCAAAAGTTATAGAAAAATCGTAAGTAAATCCCACATCTCGTCGTGATACTGGCTTAATCGTAATAGAAACATTAATGTCTTGACTCGCTTGATAAGATAAGGATTCGTTAGGACCAATAGCATTAATGGTTCTCAGGAGAGTTGATTCGCCGCCGCTTTGATTGTGGAGTTCGACATATAATTCTCCATATGTTGCCGTGGTACATGCATCGATCCATTCACCAGCGTTGAGCGATACACTATATACATCTGGATCGTAACACTTAAGTGCGGCATATGTGTCATTAATCATTACCTGATTTGAGCTTGCCCAATCATCGTCTTCTTCGTTGTAATCGTCAACACCTCCAGCAATATTAACAGACATGTTATAATTAACGTGACCGAAATAATTTTTAACAAACACGGCAAACTTAGCACCATCTCCATATTCATTGATATACGAGAGGTCTATTATGCCACTAAGGCCATTATCCAAGGTAATAAAATCTGTTGAGTTATCGGGTTCAACATGATAGAGAGTTACAACGGGATATCCATCTGACGCGAGGTCATAATGTACGCTTACATTAATACCTTGGTTCTCCATTGCCGTAAACGTGTACCAATCTTCATCTAACGCCTTTAGTCCTGTTTCCCACATTCCAAGAGATCCTGTTATATCCGCCGCATTCTCAATTGCGTCATTCTCCTCGTAATGATCATCCGTGTAAGGGATATCAACAGAAAGGTTCAGAGGGACATCAGTTGGAAGGAGGTTTGTGATGTTTAAATAGATCGTATCTACGGGGCAATTAACAAATTCTTTAACAATCGATGAAGAGGTTGACAAGTCGTTATCTGGTGTGAGGGGGAACTGATTACCATTGAGAAACTCAATCGCGACGTCGGAGGAAGTGACTCCTTCAAGTTTAACTTTAAATCTCTTGTTAAAAGCGTCTTCAGCCACAAAGAAATCAGGTTTTCCTGTTTCTACAATAAGATTTTCATATTTCCTCATTTGATTGATTCTGGAGGCATTCTGGAAGGCATGGTTATTGTAATACGCGTCCAAAAACGCGAGTTTTACGGGATTATGTCCTGCGTAATAACTCTTTATAAATCGATCCCATCCGGTAAGATTGCAAAATAAGTAATTTGAATACCTATAACCGTAATCTTTTGGATCGTAGGGGAAATACACGAATAATCCTCCATAATCTACAATACCGCTATCCCATTCTGATATGATTGCCTCGTGATAGGAATTGTTTATATTAATGACAAGAGGTTCTAACTCGGGGTAGTCATCTTCAGCATAATCTAAGAGTTTATCCAGAAAACTCACTAGATCAACTTTATGTCTTCCTTTATGGAATATGCTGGCATTAAATGCTTCTTGAATATACCCTTTTAACTCCAAATTCATATTTGATATCATGTAATCGCAAAAAGCTTCTATTTCTAAAGTTAAATTATGGATCTTGTTTCCCCGTAAGGCAACATAAGTGAAACCCTTAACTGTAGGTACATTTTTGACATAATCCGCATAAGTTTGCACTACAAGAGCACCTAATTCTTCGGCCGTCATGTATGGATCATCCACAAGCTCCTGATAAATAATTTCATATCTCTGCATTACAGCGTATGAAACTTTTTGAGTGGCTAGAAACACCTCGCAATCAAATGCTACTTCAGTATAACCTTCAATTTTGCCTCCTGAACAGGTAGCAAAATGAACTACATCAATCCCTATGCCTTCAATTGCTTCACCTAGTTCCTCGTCTGTTAAATAATCCCCCCCGTTAGTATGATCAGAACAAACGCCTTGCATTCCAGACCAGCTCCCTATACCGTGATCATCTAGAATCAATACATAATTTCTTGCAGGGCAGTATACCTTGCATAATACAATGAATTGTTTGAGAACATCTGGATCTCCCATATTTACCTCACCTAAGTCGAAATAATCACTTGTTATATTTTCGGAGGCATCTTTTTGGATATTGTGATAAAATCTAGTTCCAGTCCAGTCTCCTGACTCGTTAGAAAACCCAGAGACTCTATCAAACAAAGCGCACAGTTTAACCTTAGAAGAGGAACCAACTCTTTCAAATAGATTCATATCATCAATTATATACTCTTCTAGATCACAATCTCCATCTGCATAAAGCATCACGGTCCATTCGGCAAGTAGCGCACTACTCTGAAGGTTATCTTCAATAATTAAAACTTCTTCTCCTCGCTCATCGGCTTGATTTGTATTTAAATCTTGATATAAGGTGAAATTGGATATAATTGGTAGAAATATAATAAGCAGCAATAATATAGATTTTCTCGCTTTTCTCTTCTCTTTTTTTGTTATTTTCATAAACTAACCCCATGATGATAATTAAGTATCAAAATGTGAAACTATATAATAGATTTTAGTTTTTGAGGCTTAAAAACTTATTATTTGGACATTTAAGTAAGAGAGTTAGAATATTTTCCCTAGAATATTCAAAATTCAATTCCCTTACGTGCATCCATTCCATCGTAATAGGGATGCTTTATCATTTCTATATTTGTAGCATAATCCGCGATTCTAACTAGAGCCTCAACATATTTATAACCCGTGAAGATTACTTCCACGTGCCTTGGTTTCACATCGAGAATGTCTATGAAGGTACCAAGATCTATCAATCCTAAATCTATAACATCCACGATCTCGTCTATTGCTACCACGTCATACTCACCCGAAAGAATAGCGTTTTTCGCGCAATTAAGACCTGCTTGAGCCTTTTCGTAATCCTCATTAGAAGCAGTATTACTGGTATAGATAAATTTACCGGTTCCAAATTGCTTTACAGATATAATTTTTTTGAGAAAGTGGACTTCACCCATGAAATATCCCTGAGAGCTTTCGTTTTCATCGTGTAATTTCAAGAATTGAATTAAAATTACCTTTAGTCCGTGTCCATGAGCTCGAATCAACGAACCTATGAGCGTGGATGTTTTTCCCTTACCATTTCCGTGATAATAGTGAATTAAACCTTGTTCCAGTGGCAATAATTTTTCATCCAAATAATTAAAATGATTAATAGGAATAATATTAGTATCCTTACAAAAAGCTTATTATTAACATATTAAGAAATTCGATTAAACTGCCTTGTATGCTTCATTTACGGCACTACACCCACCACATCTCACGCATCCCGCTTTATTTTCAAGAGGATTTACACCGTAATCTATTAGTAATTTTGCGGCTTTTTGATAAATCTCTAACAAGGCATTGTAATTCATTGTTGGCATTACTTTCTTGCTTCCTGGAACGCATCTCACTGGCGTTATAAACGGAATGACGCCTAAAGAAATAACCTTTTCTAAATCGTTAACAAAATCAACTCGTGATTCTCCAAATCCGGTCAATAAATACGATTCTACTTGATTTTTCCCGAATATTTCAATTGAGTTTTTCCAACTCTCTTCATACTTCTCATGGGGAATTTTATATTTACCAGGAGTTATCGTGGCTCTCAGCACAGGGTCCATTACTTCCATGTGGATTCCTATGGTGTCTGCTCCTGCGTCTTTTAATCGCGATAAAAGTTCGTAGTTAACAGGTTCTAACTGAATGTGAAGCGGAATATCTGGATGTACCTTCTTAATACCCCTTAAAACCTCTATGTATCTTTCAGCACCTTTATCTTCACCCTCAGGAGACCCTGAAGTTAACGTGACGTGCCTACATCTATTTTCTTGTTTTGCTGCCGTCATTACTTCCGAAATCTGTTGCCCTGTTTTTTCTTCAATAGTTGCTCCCGTCGCAAGAGACACTTGGATACCACAAAACTTACACCCTTCTCCACAAGCCCAATAGGCGCATTTTTGATATATTGTTGTTGCCACGCAATCTATTCCGTGCACTAAGGCAATCTTTTTCATTTCAATTCCATCAGAGGTTTTATGATCGTTGCTATAATATTTCGGGTTTGTTATCAACTTTAATCTACAAAAATTACCTTTTATTCGCTTATCGTATACCTCAAAATGTTCGTCTTTAAAATCTCCGAGAAGCAGGTTTGATCTCTTCGGATTACGCCATAACGCAACGTTTACTAGCGTTTGATTATCTTCTAATAGAAAATACCTTCCCCCTGAGGGGCCTGCACCACCTTTACGACCAAAATCGATTTCAATACCCTGCGATTTGTATTGTTCTATTAATTTTTCGTCCAAAAACACGCCTTTACAGAGTAATTCCGTTTTTTGTTTCAAAATAGAGTGGATATCAGTCATGATTATAAATTTTATAAAAGATGAATTAAGACATCTTCATAGATCCTAAATATCCCATATATTAAATATTAAATCCTTATAAAAACTCTCAAGAAAGGATAATATAATTTAATTCTAAAAT
>Ga0180432_10008304_pt1 | contig 12970 bp, 13 predicted proteins | sample SS_ome_10_FD_132414 | JGI IMG/M metagenome (GOLD analysis project Ga0180432, IMG submission 132414) | Hypersaline lake sediment archaeal communities from the Salton Sea, California, USA - SS_1_MS_2 metaG | ecosystem: Environmental > Aquatic > Non-marine Saline and Alkaline > Hypersaline >...
CCAGGCCCGGGATCTATCACGGCCAGGCCGCCCGATCGGACATCTGGACGGCCGACGCCTTCACCCGGGCGGTAAAGACCGCCGCGAGGAAGGCGAAGCTTGACTCCGGGGTCACCCCGCATACACTACGCCACAGCGCGACCAGCTGGATGGTGGCCGCCGGCGTGCGGCTCAGGGTGGTCCAGGAGGCGCTGGGGCACGAGAGCTACACCACCACCCTGCGCTACGAGCACGCCAGGTACATGGACTGGGAAGAGGAGAAACGGGCCTTGCCGGAAAACATCACTACAATTTCACTACATGTGATGTCCGCACTGGCCCGCGGCGGTCCGCAGATGTCTGCAGATACCACCCCCGCCGAAGGGCAGGAAGCCGCTGCCCAGAAGGCGGATAGAGCTAAATAGCGTCCTGTCGGTACTTGTGCCCGGGTGGCGGAAAGGCAGACGCGACGGTTTCAAAAGACTGCTATTTCGAGCGTAACTGGCGTAATCAGGTGGGCGGGGCGCCGGGGATCACTACATCCCATCTACATGCCAGGAAGATGAGATCGTGGCACAGGGGCTGCTACAGCGTAACTGTGACCCCTTCACGAGACCGGAGGGGTTATTACGAAAGGAGGCGCAGACATGAGGATTCTGGCTGTTCTGTTGGGGGGCGCGCTGCTGGCCGGGGGTGCACTGCCGACAAGGGCCGGTGAGGCAGTAACCGCACCAGAGAAGTGCCCCGGGTGTTGGGGCAAGATCGCCACCTGCCTGGTCTGCAAGAAGACGGCGAGGCTGGGCACCAGGGGCGACATGCGTTGGTTCTGGTGCCGCTGCGGGGGGAAGCTCAAGCGGACTGCCGAGTTCCACAAGAACTCGAACCAGCAGAAGATCGCGGTCTGCGACGCATCGCCCTATTTCGGCTACCCCAAGTGCGGTCATGGCATGGGACGCAAGACGACACCGGCAAAGGCGAAGAAGCCCGCCGATCCGCTGTCCAAGGCACTTGCCGACGCCGAGGCCAAGGCGGCCGCCTGTAAGGCGCGAATCGCCACGCTGAAGGCCGAACTGGCCAGGCTCGAGGCCGAGCTCAAGGTCCACGAAGCCACGGCCAAGGCACTTAAGAAGGCCAAAGCGGCCGCACCCGCGAAGCCCCCGCCCGGCAAGACCCCGGCTGCCAAACTGCCGGCCGACGACTTCTGAGGATTGATACCAGCTCTACCGGTGGCGCCCCCAAGAGCACCGGCCCGCCGTGAATGGCCAAACGGCGGGCCGGGCAGTTACGACAGCGCGCGCCTTTGGGGGGGGGAGGTCAGGAGCGTTCTGCCGCCAGAATCCGGGCCGACCATCGACCCGGTAGACCGCTAGGGTTCTTCGGGTGCAGCTTCCAGGTCCGCGTCGATATCCTCCAACTGCTTGAGCACCTGGGCTCGGTGGGCCTCGATGTTCGAACGGACCTTACCGTTGGCCAACAGCCGCTTGCGCTGGGCGCGCAGATCTCCGATGGTCTTGTCGCGCGCGGCCACCAGGGACTCGAGCTCGTTCTGACGCTTGAGCGCTTCGTCGCGAGACTTCACAGCGTCGGCCAGCTTCTTTTCAAGTCGGCCCATTTCCTCGGCCAGCGCGTGCAACCGGGCGAAGCCCTTGTTGAGTTCCGCGTCCAGCTCGCCGGCGAACGTGGCGCGCACGGTCTTGACACCGGCGCCAAGGTCCTGGCGGATGGACATGATCTTCTCGTTCCAGCTTTCCATGGTTCCCCCAATCAGCATGTACAGACTTTCAGACGGGACTAATCCGCTACGGGTCTCGGTAATGGAAATGCCAGTGCATGTAGCTCTTGTCCGCGTCGGTCACCAGCGAGACGGCCGCCGAGCCGCTGAACCGCAGGTAGACCTGCGCGTTGCTGTTGCACTTGATCATCGCCGACAGCCGGTAGGTGTTGCCCTCCGAGACCGCGCGCGAGGCGTAGACCGTCTCCCCGCCGCCACTGTCGTAGCCGAGCGTCAGCGTGCCCGACCCCGCCAGCGAGTCGATCTTGACGTTGTAGATCACCGTCAGATAGGCCGAGGGCGTCAGCAGGCACTTGGCCGAGGCGTTGTAGTCGGACTGCGTGTCGTGGCGGGCGGTAGCAAAGGCGATGCGCCCGCCGGCCGAGGCCACCGAAGCGTCGACGCCGTAGCGGTGGCCGCGGCCCATGTCGAGCAGAGCCAGCTCGGTGCCGTTGTTCGAGAAGTGCTCGGTCTCGTAGTCGACCGCCAACGTGGCGCCGTTGATCGAGATGCCGATGCCGCCGGTCAGATCCACCGCGATCACCGATCCGTTGACCGATATACCGGTGCCGCCGGCGAGATCTGCCGCGATTACGTTGCTGGTGACGCTGATGCCCACGCCGCCGGTGTAGCTGGTGCCGCCACCGCCGGTCGAAACGTACAAGCCGGACATCGTCACCTTCAAGGCGTTGGTGCTGGCCGGCGAGACGCGCACCTGGCCGCCGCGGGCACTGGTCGTGAACTCGAACGTGGGGTAATCGAGCACCACGGAGTTCAGCCCCGGCGACCCCACCAACTTCAGCGCAGGGATCGTCGAACCGCGCATGAACTTGTTGGTCAGACTGCCCAGTGTCCCGGTCGTGTCGACAATGGTCGGAATGCCGTCGTGGGCGGTGGGGATGTCGCCAACCTCGTCGATACCCAGCGCACTGGGCGTGCGTGGGATGGTGTCGACGATGGCCTCGAGCTCCTCGATCCGACGCTCGATGTCGTTGAGGAAGGAGGTGTCGGCGCCGGGCATCAGTCGGGCTCCAGCGCCAGCGTGGTGGTCTGCGCGCCCGGGGAGGCGTCCACGCGCACGCCGCGCACTACCGCGTGTACCGGCCAGTCGGCGCGCTTGACCCCGGCCTTGCCGGCACCGCCTCCACCGGTGATCTTCTCGATGTAGTCGCCGGGGAAGATGTCGACGCGCACCCCGCGCAGGACTATTTCGCCCTCCAGCCGCGTGCGGGCCAGCTGGCTGTGCAGGCTGCGGGCCGCGGCCTGCATGTAGCTGGTGTCGTCACGGATCACGTCGTCAGCGAGGATGCCGGCGGCGGGATCGCACATGGTGCCGCCGTCGAGCACCACGGTGCCGGGCTCGGACTCCGCGTCCGGCGGGTTGCCGTTATCGGTGCGGATGCGGCAGTTACGTCTCGCGTGGTACTTGTAGTTGTCGTCCAGCCTGATCATCTCGCGCGCCGGCCAGCCGTCGGGTTCGCTGCCGACCTCGACCATCAGGCGCTCGTCGAGCACAACCTTGATGGTCAGGCGGATGTCGTAGCTGACGGGACTCGAACGGCTGCCGTTCCAGGTAAAGCGGGTCTTGTCGCCGTAGCGGGCGCAGTGCGGGAACATTACCGCCAGGTTCTTGGTCTGGACCGTAAAGCTGCTCTTGACATCGCTCCAGGTACTGCCGTCGTCGGTGGAGTACCAGGCCTGCGCGCGCACGCGCACGGCCCGGCCGGAAGCCTCGGCAGTGGCTTCGTCGGCCGAGTTCAGCGTCGCTCCCAGCGCGCCGGAGCGCAGTAGATGGATCATGAACCCGTATTCTTCGATCCAGTCGACGTTGTCGGGCAGCACGTATCGGCGGTAAACCGACGGGGTTACCTCCGCGTCGTCGTTGTCGCGCGCGGCGCCGTTGTAGGTGCTCTGGTTGCCGGAAAGCCAGCCCTCGGCCAGGCTTCCGGCGGCGGTGTCCACCGTCAGGTCGAGTTCCTTGCGGGCGCCGTACATTCGCAGCCTGGTGTAGCTGTTGCGCACCGAATAGCCCAGCTGCCCGCCGCAGATCTCGGGCTGGCCGCCGGTTGCGACCGATGCGGTGATCTTCTTGGATATCTCGCCGCGCCGGAGCGTCAGGCGGCGCTGGGTGCTCTCGATGGTGTTGACGCCGGTGCCGTAAAGCAGCAGCGTCGAGACCTCGGCGTCGGGCCGCACGGTGATGTCGTGATCGCCGCCGTGGCGTGCCAGCGCCGCGAACGCGGTATTGAGGCGCTTGCCGTGCAGCGCCATGCTGAGGCGCTTGTTTTCGTAGGTCTCCTCGCTGTCCCCCGGTACCGTGAACAGACCGGATCCGGTGCCGTTCTCGCTGAGCTCCAGCACGTTCAGCCAGCCGGAAAGCGGAAGCACCACGCTGCTCTTGGGATTGACCTGCCAGTGATGCCGCAGGTAGTTCCAGACGTGGCCGCGCGAGAAGTGCACCCGGCCCGCTCCGCCCACGTGCGTGAACGCAGGCTGCAGCGTTGAGGTCGAGCCCGAGACATCTTCGTCGTCGGCCATGTCGGCCTCGCCGCCGGCGTTGAAGACCGGCAGCACCTCGGGCACCCATACGTAGTTCTTGTTGCGCTCGTCCCACACGTTGGCGCCGTGGACCCTGGACCCCTCCATCAGGAAACGCGGCCCCATGGCGGTGAATCCCGGCAGGCCGGTCTCCAGGTCCTCCCACACATCGGAAACCACACCCCGGAACACCACCGTGCCGACCGGTTCGTCCTGGCTGGCGTCGTCGTGCGCGTAGGCGATGATCATGACGTCGTCGAACCAGTAGATGCCGCGGGGGCGCATGACCACGCCCAGTTCCTCGCCCTGGTTGGTCTGGTCCACGCCCCAGACCAGACCGAAGTTGCTGACCAGCGGCTTGCCGTCGTCGTCGTTGCCAGGCACCACGACCGAACATGAATGCGGCGTGGCACCGCTTTCCAGCCGCCAGCTCTGCACCACCAGGCGCGGGTCGTGCACCCATTCGGTCTTGGCCAGGTCGCGGTCCGACTCGCGCCAGACCTCTTTCTTGCCGTCGGCGCTGGTCGCCTGGGTACTGGAGACGAACACCCGGCAGATTGGCGGCACCTGAAGCGGAGCCCAGGCCGGGGAACTGGCCGAAACGGTCATCAGCTGCCTCCCGCATCGCGCACGGCGCTGGCCGCCAGGCCGGTGGGTGCGCCGGGGGCGGTGTCGTCGGCCACCGCGTTGTCGGTGTCGGTGTTGTCGTCCAGCACACCGCCGGCACCGCTGGCGGTGGCCGCACGGGCGCCGAACTGGACGGTGTCGCCGTGACTGTAGGCCGACGAGTCGGTGGTCAGCGACCAGCGCTGCTGGCCGCCGGACGCGAGCACCGGCGTGGCGGTGCCTATCTCCGTGTTCCAGTCCATGGTGCCGGTAGCGTTGTCGTGGTAGACGCGGATCTCAGCCGCGGCGGCGGGCTTCTTGCCGCGGATCGTCGGCCGACGCTGGTCGAACCACCCGCTGACAACGAACTCACCGTCGGCGGTGGGCTCCACCGTCAGCCCGAACGGCGAGGCCGGGCGGGTGACCTCGTCGGCGCTGTTGTCCAGCTCGAACTCGACGTAGTCGGTGTTCTTTTCCTCATACACCCAGTTGTACGCGCGCACCGCGTAGCGGTATGTCGCGGGGCCGTTCAGCGCGTCAGACTCCCATCCGCTGTAAACGCCCATCTCAACCGGGGTGTCGTAGTCGATGTCGCCGGAGCCGCCATTGCTGTAGATATTGCACTGTGCGCCGCCCGACCAGGTGAGGGTCACCTTGTCGGTGTCCGGATCGTAGTCGTAGCTGAGGCCTGTGGGACTCGCCGGCCAGGTGGCTATAGCCTGACTGGCTTCGGTGGTATTGGTGTCCTCGTTGCCGGCCAGATCCACGCTGCGGACCACGTACTTGTAGGTGCCGTCGGTCAGCGGACCGCTGGTCCATTCGAAGCTGGCGGCAGTGCCGGCCTGCACGGCGGCCACCGGCGCTGAGTAGTCCACACTGCCGTCGCCTGCGTCGGTGTAGATGTTGAAGTGGCTGAGCCCGTCATCATCTACCGGACGGGTCCACGACAGCTTGACGCGGTTGCCGGGTACGGCGGTGCAGCCTGGGTCGTAGGCCACATCGCCGTTCAGCGGGCCCGTCGCGACCACGGCGGCGACCACGGCGCCGCCGTCGGGCGCGGTGAAGTTGTAGGTTGTTTCCTTCTGGGTGGAGACCAGCGCTCCGTTGACGTAGACCTTGAAGAACCCGCGGAACCGCCCCCAGGGGTCCCCCCAGCGCTGGCCCCACTTCGTGCCGCCGGCGTAGGTCCACCGCAGCCGGAACGCGCGCTGGCCAAACGACGAAACCTGGCGCAGTTCGACGTTGCTGAACCGCGGGCCACTGTCTTCGCAGTTGCCCCACGGATCGCCCCAGCGCGTCCCCCACTTCATCCCAATCGCCCTTAGCTGTCGCGCACCAGGTCGAACTCGATGAACGCCGAGATCTCGGCGCTGGAAAGGTCGGTCGGGGAGTTGTTCTTGGTTACCTGCAGTTCGATCACGTCGTTGGCGGCCACCTGCTGGTTCTCGTCGAGGCCCAGGTCGTAGACCGTGTCGGCGGATATCTCCGCGCCGTTGGTGGTCTTGGCGGTCGCAAGCAGATCCTGCGTCTTGGTGAGATTGGCCACCTGGAAGGTCCAGTTGTCGGTGCCGTCGCTGCTGGAGGTGGCAACGTCGCTGACCAGCGAGACCTCGCGGATGTAACTGGCCGCCGGGGCCACGAACAGAAAGCGATCGTCGCTGCCGGACAGCCCGCCGATGCGTACCGTGCAGGTGCCGCGCGGCAGAGCGGTCTTGACGTGCCCACCGGCCGCGAACACCAACAGCACGCCGGTGGAGGCGTGCTTGGTGTGCACGTAGGCTACCGGCGGATATCCGGCTACCCGCGTGGTCGAAAGCGCGCCGCTGGCCGCCAGCCACAGGAAGTCGCCGGCGTTCCAGCTGTTGGTGTTGACGTTGAGGACCAGGCCATCGCGCACGATGTAGCCCTGCCCATCGTCGGCCACGCTGTCAACGTCGCCGCCCTTCTCCATCACGAGCAGCCCGAGGAGGTCCTGGTACCCGTCGGCGTCGGCAGTGGCCACCACCATGCTGGGGGCGCCGGTGGTGGCATCGAAACCGTTGTGCTTGACCATCAGCGGCGTCGTCAGCGACAGCGCGCCGCCGGTCTTGTTGGTGGCGATCATGGGGGCGCCGGTGTGCGGCTGGGCCACCTTGCCGCGCAGCAGGCGCTGCATTTCGAGTATTTCGGAACTGTGCTCGTTGTAGTCGGCCGCCTGGGCGAGTGTGGTGTCGGCGCTGCCGTCGTTGCCGGTATCCTGGGCGTTGCCGTCCCAGTCGGCCCCGGGGAAAGTAGCTGCTGCGAGTGCCATCGGGTGTCTCCTAACCTGGTGCCAGTTGCAGGAAATCGGTGCTGCCCATGCATCCGCGAGTGCCATCGGGCTGGGGCGGGTAGTAACGGTGCACGCGCGGGAAGTTCATGATGCAGTTCGACCAAGTGCCACCGCCGCCGCGCTTCTCGAGCACTCCGAGGTTGCCCTCGCCGTCGAGGTCGATCGCGGTAAAGCCCTTCATGCCGGGATAGGTGTGGCGGATCAGGCGGTCGAAGTCTACGGAAAGCGAGGCAATCTCCGCGAGCTTGGCCTCCAGGAGGACGTCGGTGGCGTACCCATGCAGCCAGAATTGCAGCGTCAGGCCATTGCCGCTCAACCGCTGCTGCTCGGTCATGATGCGGGTGTTGCTGCTGAAGGTAACGTCACCCACGTCGGGCACGGTGAACTTGTACTCGTAGACTGCCAGTGCCATCTACCTGTTCTCCACGCTCTGGTTGTAGAGGTTCTTGGCGGCCCGCTCGAGGTTCTCGGCAGCCTTCAGTTCCTTGTAAGCCCTGCCGTACTCCTCTTTCCACCACTGGTAGTGCGCGCCGCCCCCGTACTTCTCGTATTGCTTCGGTGCCGGCGGCGCGGCCTGCCAGAACTGGGCCTGCGCAGCTCCCCACTCGGTGTATCCCTGATTGCCTTCACCCAGTTCGATGCCGGCGTACCCCATTCGCTGCAGCGCAATAGCACGGGCCAGGCCCTTGGTCTGCTCTTCCATCCCGCGGGTCTGCGTCGCTTTGGCGGCCGGGGTTGAGGGCACTGCCTTTTCACGCTCGAACGTCGCCTTGCCGGTTGCGACAACACGCGTGTGCTTGATCTTTTCGCCGACTTCCGGCTGGTCTTCGGCGCCGGCGCGCTTTGAGATGAGCAGCCCGGGCGTATACGACATCTTCCGGATGCTCTTGTATTTCTGCTCCAGGCTCCCGATGTCGCGAAGCAGGTAGCCGACCGCCTCGCGGCCGCGCTTCTCGCCGAACCCGAGGCTGGTCAGCTCTTCTTCGGTCTCGTATCCGCCGGCCTTCAGCGCCCGCAGGCGCCCGAAGAAGCTCTTGTCGGAGGTGCCCAGCTGGCTCCAGATGCCGGCTTTTTCGGGATCCATGAGGGCCTGGCGCGCCATCTTGGCGTAGGTGCCCATCATGCCCGATTCCTTCTTGAACTTGCTCATTTCGGCCATGACCGCGTATCCGAGGATCGGGTCGCGGTAGACGCCCAGAGAGCGCTGGCCGCCCTCGGCCAGCGGCTGGGGTTCGAGCGAACTGGACTCGCCGGCGGCGTAGGGCGCGCGCGCCGCGACGTCGGCCGAAAGGCCAACGGCCATGCCCAGGCTTACCGCGCCGCCGGCGGCGCGCGGGTCGACGCCGACCAGGCTCAGCTTGTGCGCCGCGGTCAGTCCGCGCACGCCGGCCTCGGGGCTGCCCAGCTGGGCCTGCATCTGCTGGCCGACGCTCCAGGCCTGGCCGGGGCTCCAGGTGGGGGCGGCGGCTGCCATTTTGCGGGCCACATCTCCGGCCTTGCCCTTCTCCTGCATCAGCGCCAGCGCCAGCACTTCCTTGCCGGTCTTGGCCGCCTCCTGGCCGGTGCTCTGCAGTTTCTTGATCCACTGGTCGTGCAGGCTGATGGCCTTCTGGATGCCACTGATGATAATGCCGAAGCCGAACGCGCTGGACAGCCCCGTGGCGGCGTTGCGCGCCTGCGCCATCGCCTTGTTCCAGGAGTTCGTCTTGCGCTTGGTGGTGTCGATCTTGCCCTGTATCTTGCCCAGGGCGCCCAGCATCTTCTGCTCGAGCACGTCGATGCGCAGTGTAATGGCATCAGTGGCCATGCGTCGCCGCCTCCATTATCGCGCGCACGTCAGCGCTTGTCGGCCGGTAGCGCGGGGCCAGGCCCCGCAGCCACAGAAGGAAATCGCTCACGCGACTGCCCCCGAGTTTTTTTTTACCAGGGCATTGGTGATGGCCTGCATGCCTTCGAGATCGACCAGGGTGCGCAGCACGTCGGCGATGTTCGCCGTGGTCAGGATCTTCAGGAGGTTGCACTCGGGGATTCCCAGCCGGTAGTTGGTGGCCAGCACGCGCACGCAGCGCTTGAACTGCTCGCGGGGATCGAGGGCGATCTGCCCATCGGAGTTCTCGGCGTTGAAGATATCGTCGGCCACCGCCTGGGCATCGAGCCACAAACCCGCCAGGCGCGGGACCACGTCGCCGCTGGAGATCTCGCCTTCGTCGTCCATCTCCAGCGTAGTCTCCAGCGCCGGGAACCAGCGCGGTGAGTCCTCGACCAGCGTCCAGCGCCGGGCCACCGGCACCAGCCAGGCCTGGCCGCCCAGTTCGACCGGCAGCCCGTCGACCAGTTCGGCACCGGGACGCAGGAGCTCGGCGGCTCGTGGCGGCGCCTCGCGCCACATGCCCACCCAGTAGCGGTGCCCGGGCGCCTTGCGCCACTCCTGCGAGGCAGCATCGCAGCGGCGCATGTCGGGTTCTACATCCGGGTGGGTGACCAGCACGCCGTGGGCGCCGTCGGGCCCCTGACCCTGGGTCATGGCGGGCTTCAGACCGCGCAGCACCGAGCGCAGATCCTCGCCGCCGTATTCGGCGACGATGGCGTTATTGATGGCCAGGTCGCGGTGGCCCGGCAGGAAGTAGATGAATCCCCGCATGCTCCCCCCTCTTTCGCGTCAGGAAATTGCGCTGGCGGCCGAGATGCTGACTATCTGGTTGCTGGTGTCCCAGATCGGCGCGTAGTTTATGCTGACGCCCACAACCTGCCCCTGCGCCGTGGCCAGCTCCTCGATCCACATGGGGCTGTCGTTGCCGGGGATCGTCAGCTTGATGTGCTCGGCTGTGCCGGCAGCCACCCGAGTGCCGGAGCCGTCGATCTTGCGGAAGTAGACCTCGCTGTCGGTGGCGGTCTGGCGCAGCCCCGTCGAGACGTCCAGCGTGGCGGCGGCATCGAGATCCTGGCTGACGATGCTGATCGTCGGCTGGCGGCCGTCGATGCCCACGTGATCGGCATATGGCTGTCCGTCGCCGCCCAACGGGCCGCGCAGCTGGATGTTGGGCATGACCTCGATCATCTGGATCTCGTTGACCTGCGTGCCGTTTGCCTCGCACTTGCCCGCCAGGTACCGGCTGCCGGTGGTGACGCTGGGCACGTTCTGGTCGGCGGTGCGGCTGAGTGCGGCGGTGGTCTTGTCGCCGCTGCGGCCAATGGCCACGCACTCCATGACCGCGATTGCCTTGTGGCCCGCAGCCAGGCGCGTGGGGATAACGATCCCGTTGGTCAGCGAGTACTTGTCCCCGGTCGAGGCCACGGTACCGTCGGCGGTCTGGTTGCGGAAGTAGGCGTTGAACGCCTGGCTCATCGACACGCCCTCGATGAGGAACTTGTTGCTGTTCAGCGCCAGCAGCGCGCCCACGTCGTAGGTCGCGAAGGTGACCACGGGCAGCGCGTCGAGCAGCGCGGCGAACGTGGGGTCCAGCTGGCCATCGCCGAACAGGTGCTGGAACTCCAGCCCGGTAGCCTGGCGCAGGTTATGAGCCTCGTAGGAAGTGCCGTTGAGTTCGATGCAGCCTTGCGTGCCTCTCTGCGACATGTCAGTCCTCCTTGGCCGGGCGGACGGTCACGGTCGCCTCGGCGCTGTCGATCGGTTTGCCATCGGCCGACGCGATAGCGGCGACGACCGTGTAGCTCTCGGGGAGCAGCCGGCCCTTCTCGTCCTGGCGTCCGGGCGCCGGCGGCCTGCAGACCAGGTGCATCTGGAGCTCGGTGGACCGGCCCTCCGGGCCGGACGGCGAAAGCTCGCGGGCGGTCCAGGGCAGCACCGAAGCGACGCGCCTGCCATCGCGGTAGACGGCCACGCGGACCAGCAGGCTGACCGGGTTGGCAGCGGTGATGGTGACTACCAGCGGCGAGCTCTCGCGGAGTTGAAGTTCTGGCCGCTCGAGATCCAGCGCGATGCGCGCGGCGGGTGAGTTGTCGTCGGTCGTGGGTTTCTTTGCCATGATGCTCTCCTATGCACTGCGCCGGAACAGCCGTGCGACTCCAGCGCCCCAGCGGCCCAGGCGGCTGCCGTAGCCTGCGGGCGCGCCGCCGCTGACGCCGGTTTTTTCAGCCAGCCAGCGCTTGAGGTGCTGCATTACCACGTGGGCGATGGCCTGTACCTCTTCGTCGGTGACCTTTGTCAGGAAGTCGGCCATGGCCCGGCCCCACTTGCGGCGGCGCATGGTCGCGTAGTTGCGACCGTCCCTGGTCATGGTCTCGGTGGTGCTGATAATCACCCGGCCGCGCTTCTGGGTGGCCTTGAACTCGGCGCGCTCGGCGGCGTCGCGCAGGCGGCCGTGGTAGACGAAGGGCAGATCGTGCCCCTTGCGCTTCAGCTTGCGCTTGCGATAGCGGGCCGTGGGTTCGGGGTAGCCGTACATCTGCGCGCCGGCGGAGGTGAAGTGCCGGGGGCGGAACTTCTCGTGCCAGTAGCGCAGCCCGGCCATGACCGCCTCGCGAATGGCCTTTTTGACGCCGCGGAGCTTCTTCTTCGGGTCCCAGTTGACCAGCAGTTTTGCGCGCATAACCATGATCAGGCCGCCACCCCGTCGGGGCCGTAGGGCAGCCGCACCGTGCAGTAGATGTGGTCGCCGTCGGCCTCGCGGGCCTGCTTGCCGGCGCGGAAGGGCCCCTCGATGGGTTCGCCCTCGAGCCGGACGGTGTTGAGCAGGTTGCCGGTGGTGTCCTCCTCGGCGGCCTGCAGTATCTCGTCGAGGATGGCGCCCACGCGGTTGGTGAAGTCCCTGAAGGCCTCCTGCTCGCTGTGCGCCGGGTCCACGGCGCCTTCGAAGACGATCACCGCGGTGCCGTTGAATATCCGGGTGTTCTCGACCGCGCCGCCGAGCTCGATGTCCACGAACGCGCAGGGCCGGCGGTCGTTCTTGTCGACCGACTCCTCCTCGCTGTAGTCGCTCTCGTGGATGTAGGCCTCGGCGGCGGCGGCGTCGGCGGCGCCCGTCCAGGTCTGGAACGTGCTGCTGGCCGCCACGAGGTTGACCAGCTTGTCGAGCGCGCTGGACCAGATGCCGGTGTAGCTGACGGCCACGATCAGCCCCCCCTGTGTGGCGCGGCGCTGGTGCGCACGCGGACCCTGCGTTCGTAGCTGTAGAGCACGGTGCCCTTGCCGCGGTTGGGGATGTCCTTGACGGGGTACTCGACACCGTCGACCGTGAACGAGTCGCGGCGGTCGGGGTTGGTAGCCACCGTCAACTTCATGCGGATTGTGCCGCGGTAGGTAACGGTGTCCTCGTCGGGATCCTCCCTGAAGGGCGTCGCCTCTTCCTGGACGATGCCGGTGGTCGAGACCGGCGACTGGCCGTAGGCGGTGAAGACCAGCGCGCGCGCGAACTCGTCGAAATGCTCGTCGAGGTCGTCGATCATCTCGTCGTCGTGCGCGCTGGTGGTGGCTGCGGCGCTGGAATCGTGCATCATCAGCGGGAACTCATCGCTCGAGTCGCCCTCCGCTCCGCTGACCGCGTCGTAAGGCACCAGCTTGAATTTGTAAAGCGTGTCGGGCGAGTAGTCGAGGCCGGTCAGATCGGTGATGGTGCCGTTGCCGGTCTTGGAGGTACCGTGTACGGTCCAGTCCGTATCGGAGGCCTTCTTGTACTTCAGCCGGGACGTCTGGCCGGCGTTGTTGGTGACAGTCGCGGTCACCGACCCGTCGCCGTCGTCGACCACGGCGAGACCTGGGCGCGTGAACGTGGGCACGCTGGCGCTGTAGGTGCCGACCAGGTCGG
>Ga0180432_10008306_pt1 | contig 12969 bp, 29 predicted proteins | sample SS_ome_10_FD_132414 | JGI IMG/M metagenome (GOLD analysis project Ga0180432, IMG submission 132414) | Hypersaline lake sediment archaeal communities from the Salton Sea, California, USA - SS_1_MS_2 metaG | ecosystem: Environmental > Aquatic > Non-marine Saline and Alkaline > Hypersaline >...
CGGAAAAACGCCCGCAGCTGCTGTGAGGGTACAGCCTCCAGGTAGGTATAGCTCCCCTGCGGGCTCCGCACCTCGCAGTGCGGTCCGATGTACAGGATTCGCTTGCGAAACCTCCGCGTTTCGGCCGACCACTCGGTAAACTTCCAGACCACTCCTAACGGCAGCGGCAGCCCTGAGGCGGGTTCCCAGGTCCAGGGTTGCCAGGCCGAGAAGAGGTCCTCGAACTTGCGGCAGTCGGGGAATACCAGTTGTGCTGTGAGATCAAGTTTGCGGATCATCGTTTCCTCAGTCTGGTCACCTGCAGTTCGGTTTCTACGCGGTTCATTGCAATCGAGAGATTCAGCAGGTGGTCGTCAAGAATCTCGTCAAGGTCCCCTTGGTTTTCGGCCTTGTGCTCGTACGCTACTGGCACAAAGTGCATCGGCTCGAACCGTGTGCGGTCGATCAGCTTGAACTCAATGGGCCGGTTGCCTTCGGGATCAGGCTCGCATTTCTCTTCGATGATTTTGCGTAGGAGTTCACCGAGATCTGTGATGTCCTTCTGGGTGATTTTGGCGTATCCGCCATCACTCTTCCGGCGATCTAACAGAAATGCGTCCAGCTGTTGGTGGATTTCCTGTCTTGTAGTGCCTGTGCCGGCAGGCTGGCAGCTGCGGCAGTTGAAACACCACAAGGTGTTCGCGTCACCGCAGATCATGTGTCCAGCCTCTCCACAGCATTGGCAGCGAACTTCGGCAAGCTGGTTCTGCTCAGTCATCGATTTCCCTCTTGGCACACGCCGCCACTCTCCGCTCGTAGTAGCGGATCTTGGCGCGGTATTTCTTGATTGCTGTGGCGGCGCGCTTGGCCCTGGTCTCCCACTGCGCAAGCAGCCCCCGAAAATGCTCCGCCCGCTCCGCGGCCAGGGCCTCGCCAGTAAGCCGGGGCTTTTTCTTCTTGGGTGCCTTCTTCTCCAGCGGCAGATCGTTGGCCCAGGCGTATCGCTCCCACCAACCGTCGACGAAACTGTACCGGGGGCTGTCTCGCATGTCGCGGTGTTGCATCCCGCGGCAGTGGGCCATCTCGTGCGCGATGGTCATCGCCAAGCTGCGGCGGGTATAGGAAATTACGATTTCCTGGGGCATTTTCAACACCATCTGGGTGCTGTTGTACCAAGCATACCCGCCGGTGCTGCCGTACCTGTAGTGCCTCCCTCGGCCGTAGATCACTCGCACGTGCAGCCGCCTGAGGTCTTCCGGCTCCAATTCCTCTCGCCCCACGGCGTAGAGAAACCGCCGCAGGTGGTCGGTCCGCCAGTGGGTCTCGTTGACGACTTTCATCCGCTCTCCCCCGACAGTTTCATCGGCGCGCAGATAACCCCGTCGCCCGCACACTCCGGGCAGGGCATCTCGCCGTCTCCTGCCCCCTGGGGCTCCTCCCTATCCGCGACGAGGCACTTACCTCGACAGTGCGGGCAGACAATAATTTCAGGACTCGTGGAGTTTTCTCCTACATCTCTTTCCACTGCTTGTAAACGTAGGCAAAGTATTTTGGCAGCACGCAGTGGACCGTGCCGTCGGCGAAGGTGAACTCGAATTCCTCTCCCTCCCAGGTTTTGGGGTCGAACTTGCCTTGCGCCATCCGTCGGCCCAGTTCACCCATCACCCCGTCAATGTCGGCCTGGGTCCAAACAAAGTCACCACCGGCAGGATCTTTGAGTGTCTTTTCCATGAAACTTTCTCCTAGATTTTCTACTCGTACGCGGCAGCTGCCAGCCAACGAAGACAATAGAGCAGTCCACTCGACCACCAACTGCGAGGGAAACTGATATAATCAAATGGTTTTGGCGGGACGTAGTAGCCACTGCGCCGCAGTTCGCGTTCTAAAGCTACCCGTTGACAGGGGCAGACAAAATGTTCTGCCACAACCTGGTGCGCAGCAGCGACAGGCTTTCCTCGTGGACGAGGTTCGCAACGACTGCGCGCCGGACCTGTTTGGCGTACCCAGATCGAAAGGTCCCAGTAGCGGCCCACCCACTGGAGAAAGATCGGCCCACCAGTTGCCACCGTCGCCAGGCTCCACGTGTGAGGCCCGTCGCGTGGAGGGGGCGCCCAGGGTTTTCAGGTCGATCTCCTCGCCGTAGACACAGCGGACCGCGCCGGTCTTTTCTACTACCAAGTCCATTACTTGCCGTTCTCCCCCACGTTGACGTAGCGGCGAAAGACTACCACCAGGTAGTGGCCGTGCTGTTGAGTCCGGTACGCCTGCTCAATCTCGGCCACCCAGCCGTCCACCTCGTAGGGCTGGGCATCCTCAAGAGATTTCGCGAGGGCCACCTCCCGGTCTTGGCCGAGATATCTGGGCAGCATCACGGTCTTGACCTCCATCCGTTTGCCAACCCGCTCGGTATCTCGCAACTCGAATTCACACGGGCGGCATGCCTGCGACCCAAGCGCACGGCCAAACTGCTCGTGGCTGATTTCCAGTTCCAAGAATGGTATCCCGCTGAGTTTGTCGGTAACCTCGATGCTCACGCCCTCGCTGCTCCCAGAAAAATGGGAGATAGTCAGTAGTCCTTTCATGGTTTCTCCTTACTTGGGCCTCCGTACGATGTTTCTCCGCGGCCGATCTACCAGCAGTTCGTCCAGAGACTCCTGCAGGCTGCCCAGACTCTCGCCGATCCGCTGCCTCAGGTTGAGGTCTTCCCGCAGCATCTGTGGCTGAACTCCGCCGATTAGCTGCTGGGCCTCCTCCACCAACTGGTTCAGCTGCTCGCTGGAGTTGACGTTCAGCGACTTAAAGCGTCCGAAAAACTTGGCCAGGTTGGTCACCGTAGTATCGCGGAAGACTTTGGGCCTGCCGTCCTGATCGCCGGCAAGCCGCCCGCGGAGGTTGCCCACCAGCTGCCCCAGTTCGCTGAGAAACGCCTCCTCGGTCATCCGTATTGCCTCCTCAAAGCGAGCGTCCCGCTTTTGACATTCTCTGGCGTTGACATAATCCAGCAAGTCCTGCTGCAGCTTGGTCTGTGTCTGCGTCACGGTTTTTCTCCTCGCTTGCACAAGGGACAGATTTCTTCGGCGTGGTAGTGGCCGTAGTAATGGCCTAAAACGGCAAATACTTCGGCCAGATCGTGAGCCTCCACCGGGCGCCTACGAACCCAAGAGCGGCGATCACTGCTAAGACCAAAGACGATTCTCCACTTTCCGCCGATGCGGTTAATGATAACCACTAGACGGCCCCTCGGGAGACTTCTGCCAGCAATCGGCCGCGCTCTTTGCGGACACCAAGGTTCTTACCCAGCAGCCGGTCGAGGCGGCCAAGCTGCTGCGATGCCGTCCGACGGCGTCGCTCTTGCTGTCGCTTTTCTGCATCCTCACGCCGCGCCCTCCGCCCCCGTCCACAGCCTTTTCTGAGTCTGCTCATCCAAGACCCTCCTGTACATGGTCGCTGTGCGACTGCTGAAAATACTCGGCAGTGGGCGCATCCGACTTTTTCAATCCCAAGGCCCGCTCCAGCGCACCCGAGGCCGATCGGCAGCCGTCGCCCTGAAAGCCCCTGGTCTCGACGCTTGTCTTGCCGTCGGGGGCGACAATAATCTCGATGGTTTTCATGCTTGGTTTTCCTCCTCGCACCAGAAGTTGGGGCGTTTCAGCCGGGACTGGCCTGCGGCAAGTTCTCCGCTTTTGACCACGCGAGCGTGCCGGGCTCAAAGTAGTTGCAAGAGATCTCAAAGGTTTTGTTGGGGGAGAACTTCGTTGGGGATTTCCGCCGTGACCGGGCAGAAGATCTTTAGTTCCATTGCCCTCATCCTCCCCGGACCTGAATGGTCAGCTTTACCGAACCATCTTTAAGCGACTGCTCGGCAACTGAGTGCCCCTGCTTGCGGGCCTCGATCTTGGCCTTTTCCACCGAGTAGGCTTGCAAAAACCGATCGAGTTGCTTCTGCTCCCTCCACCGGCCCTTGTAGTTGTCGTAGTGAACCTCGCCCGTTCTGGTATCGCAGACTAGCGGGTATTTCCAACCGGGCAGCTTGACGATCTGACCGGTTCGCCGGTTGGTGAAAATCTTACCCTCACCGTGTTGCGGGGGCTCCAGCCCCAGCCGCGCGCAGGCAGCCCGGATTGCCGATGGGTCGTAGAGCATCGGCTTAATGGTTACCACGTGGCTCAAAGAATGCCCTTTCCGGTCACCGCGCGCAGAATAGTAGCGGTGACGTTGTTGCTAAGGGGAGAGGCGCGGACATGCGGGTTTGCCCTGTCGGCCCGTACATGGCCAGAGGCGCACGGGCTCCTGTCTGCCCTCATTATACAGTTGCGTTGCTACAGGTCAAGCGAATTGTGAGGTAAATTACGGAATTTCTCGCGCAATCCCTCGTAAAGTAACTCTCCGGGTTAAACCCGGAGCTAGTGCTGAGTTTGATAACGACTGGCCGGTCATCGGCCGCCCTCAGCCAGTTTCTCGTGGTACTGCTCGGCCAGAAAACTCACCAGCAGCCCCAAAATTTTGATCCAGAACCATGGTGTAATACCCCCTCAGTTTTTGGCGGTAACAATTCTGTACATGGTCGTCCACTCCGGGGAGAATTTCCCAGAACCAGCCCGAATTTGCGCCAGCTTGCGCCAGAATCTCGTTCTGCACAGCGGGAGACATCCTGCCCCTCTGCGCAGAACGGAGCCCCGGTGAGCCTCTGGAGGATTCTGTACATCACAGGGAAAGAAGCCAAAATTTCCCTACAGTTCTCGGACCTCGACGCAGACAAAGTTGCCGTACTTCCGCGACTCTCTGACTTCCTCCTCCGGACCGGCGGAGATCACCGCAAAGTCGTGCTCCACGTCCGTCTTGTCCTCGAAACGGAAGATTCTGTACACTAAATACTTCTCAGACATACCCGGCATGGTTTTCCCCTACAATTGTGTTCCCACCCCAACTGGTCGGCGAGGGTAAGACAATGCGCCGACCAGCGTAACCCCTTACGCCTTGCCGGGGGCTAGTTTTTTGCGCTTGTCAGTTCTGCCCTCTGTTCTACCAGAGCATCATGCAGCGCGCACAACGCGGGGTCGTCCGTGCTTTGCATGCCGCGGATTGCGTCGTCAAGTAATTCTGCATTCTGGCTGTTGATAGCGACCAATGCCTGTATTGCGCGTGCTCTTTCATATGGGGTCATTGTTTCATCTCCCTTTCTGTGCCGCCTCGGCGGCGTTGTGTATCGGGCTCAGTCGGCCCGCTCAGAACATCAGTTCAACCATCGCCCCGTCGGGCAGGTCGTCCGGCTCGCAGGCCATGCTGATCGCCATGTCGATCTCGTGCTGGGCATCGTCGCCCATCAAGTGGTGCTCCAACTGCCGGCACACGATGGCCGGCGTCAAAGTCGGCAGAATCTCGTTTGCCGCGTCAGTCCATCGCTCGACCTCTCGTGGCATTCGGCCGGTCCAACAGACATGCACGCCGCGGACCTGGCACAATCGGTCGAGGATCATTCTGTCGGTGATTTCCGCAATGTGTGTCGCTGGCATCGTTTCTCCCTTTCGTGTGATGGTTCCGGGCTCGTCGGCCCGCCCGGGCCCGATTTCACATCGGCAGTGGGCCGGGAAATCGCGGCAGCGGCCAATGTCAGGCCGTGCTCGTCCACCAGGCGCTCGAATTCCGCCGCCTCTTTAGGCACCAGTTTCTTGATGTTTTCCCACTCGATCACAGACGCGTGACAGGGTATTGCTCCCATTCCCACAGTTTTTCTCCTCAGCTCACTGGCTTTCGTCGTAGTCTCTGTAGCTTTCGTGGACAGCTTTACTAGAAATTACGTAGTCCCGTAGCTGCTGGCCGTCGTCCAGGGTGATGATAACTTCACAGCTCTTGTGGTCGCCATCGAACGAAACATCGTTGATGGCTGGGTTGCCCATGCCCAGACGACGCAAACCCTGGTAGATCAGGTCAACGAGCAGACATTCGTTTGTCATGTTTTTCTCCTCACTGGTAGTGCTCGATCACTTGCCGGCGCACCTTTTTCCAGGCATCCTCGGTGGGCCAGAATTCGTCACCCTCTTTGGGACAGGAGGTGACATAGGCGCCAGCGTATAGATCGGCGTGTAACGTAAACGAAATTGCTGGGGCGCATCCAAAACCAAAACCGGGAGCGCCAATAGATCCCATTGTCTCGATATCCTCAGCGCACAGACCGACAAGATTCACGAACTCGTCGAATTGCTCCTGCGTGAGCATTGCGCACCATTTTCGGTAGTATACACGGCGAAACCCGCACAAGCAAGGTTCGTCGGGGTTACAGTTGCATAGGTCCTCGTATTCGTCGGATGCGTCGTCTTGTTCGGTCAACTGCCACAGCTTTCGCTGCTTTGTGGGTGGGTTAAAATTCCTCACCCACTGAGTTTTAGGGCAGTCAAACGAATAGATCACCGAGTACAGATAGTCTGGCTCTGCCGGGATTGGTGGTCCGTGATTGGCCAAGGGTAGTTGTTCGGGCACATTTTTTTCCAATCGCGACACACCCTACGGTGTGCGCAAATTTTCTGCGAGATACTCGTCCTGCTTGAGGGCGGCGAGAACCCTGTCCGAAATGTCGGTCCACTCGACCTGCGCAAGATGATGTAAATTCACACGCTCAGGTTGTTGGTAACCCTCCGAGAACGACTTTCTAGCAATCCTCCGGAGAGTCTCCAAAGAAACGTCGTTGGGGATGAACCGACCACAATCACCGTAGTCACCAGCAAGGACAATTCGATCGCCGGCCCACGAACCGATAATCTCGTCGTCGCTGTCGATGTCCCCACCACCGCCCCCGTTGCCGTTCGACAGCAGCACCGCCAGGCCGAGCATTGTACCGCAACCGCTGGCGCCAAATTCACACAGCTTGAGTCCGTCGCCGAACTTGTGCGGGTACAGATACTCGCGCTTGTCGAGATTTACAACATAGTAATACTGGCCCATAGTTTGCTCCTGAAGTGAACAGTCATTCTTTCTCAAACACAAAATTGTAAAGCGGCGCGCACACCACGTCGGCCATCGCCGAATTGCACAGCCGCACAAATTCCTCCCGCTTTTCGTCGTTCCACAGTCCCAGCCGTGCGTGCGCATGGCTGGTGTCTACGCCGAGAATGTGGTCGACCGCGGCCTGAAAACCAGCCATCAGCTTGTCACGGACCGCGTCCTTGGCGAGAAAAAGCTGTACCTCGTCGGGCGCAAGGCCCAGAAAGGCGTCGGTAACTGTCATTGGGGTTTCTCCCTCAATATCTCGGGTACTCGATCTCGGCCTGCTTTGCCATTTCTCGCAGCTCGGGATCGGTGATGTGGTCAAACATGCCGTTTTCCTCCACGTTGCTGCTGAAAAATCCCCAGCAGCTATCAACGTGCTCCCAGTCTCCCCGGCCACAAGCCTCACAGCCGTCGTACTCCTCAACGACGAAACCGTAAACATCTCCGGTGAGATACTGGTCGTACGTCTCGACCTCGCAGCGGAGGTTTTTCTCGGTCGCCTCCCTGAGCGAAATGGTTTCCTCGCGGCCGGGGACTTTCCATTCGACGGGGGTATCCCAGTCGGCCGTCTCTGACAGCAACCAGTTTTTCCTGGCCTCGTCGAGCGAACAGTATATCCAGCCAACCTGTCCGCTGTCCCACGGACAAGAGAAACCCGCGGTGTTCATGGTGATCCCGCTGTGATCGTACAAGTACAGCGGTAGGATCACGTAGTGCTTTTTCAACACGGCGGCAACGAGCTGATCCGTATGTGCGGCCACGATCTTGAGCTTTTCCTCAAACGCGGGAGACTTTCCCGACCTGGCGTCAAGCAGATCGGACAACCAACACCACGACTCGTTTTGCCACTTTCCCAGCAATTCCTCCAGGCGGGGGCTCGCCTCACTTGCTAAACTTGCCAGCCACTCGTCGCTGCTTTCCTTCGGCTGCTCGTCGCCCAGGGTGTAGCAACAATGCCAGCAGACCATCCGCCCAAAATTGTCCCACTCGCGGGGACTTTGAGGATCAAAGTCCTGCACAATGCGGACGCGGCGTTGTTTGGTTTCAGTTGTCACGGTTTTTCTCCGTCGGCAAAAAATTGCCGATAATACGGGTGATCTTTGATTCGCCGGTAAATTGGGAGGTCCCACCAACTATCCTCGCCCTCGGGCATCTCTGCGTCGTAGTGTCTCCCGTTGATTGTCAGCCAGATATGCCCAAGCAACTCCTCTACGGGATTTGCCATTAGCAATTTCCAGGCATTAAGCCCCAAGTGGTTTGCTACAGCAATGGCAAAATCTTCGCACTGGCCATTGTTAATCTCTTGCGGGGAACTACCCCACCTCGCAGCAAGCTCCCGAATTGTCGCTGCTATCTCGTCAACAGTAGGCATGGGTTTTCCTAGTCGAAATCTTCGGGGGTGCTTTCGGCGCCGCACGAATGCAGTTTGCCGTGGGAGTCGCGAAAGTAGACGCCGAAATCGCCGTCGCCGTATTCGTTTCCGAATTTCCGCACAGCGTGGTCGGCAGCCGGGTATTCCTCCGCCGGGGCAAAGCCGATCTCCTCGTTAAGATCGGGGTACTCGTCTCCGATAAACACCCACCCGCGAGGCCCAATTTCGTTGGTGGCGGCAGTTACGGTTGCTCTCCATTCGTCCTTAGGCGCGACACCGTAAGACTCGGACCAGAACACGTCCTGGCCCTCGATCCTTACGTCCACGCCGTCCTCGAATTTCCAATGATCGGGGGGATTGTCGTCGATCTCTCGTACAAGCTCGATCAGGCCGGTTTTCTCCAGCCAATCGTTGAGAACCTCGTAGTTCTCGCAGCGAACCAACTTAACGCACTCCTCGCTGGCGTCGGTGCAGTTTTCCGCCTGCCAGCCGAGCAGGGTGAGTTGAAATACTTTCACGTTTTTCTCCTGCGACCGCGGCTGGCGCGCCGCTGCCAGGCTGATCTGTCAAGCACACTTTCTACAGGAGTGCAATTACCGAACCGGGCAGCAAGAGCGGACAATTCCTCCCGCACGTCATCGACCGGGTAGTCGTCGGCGTTGCAGATCCAAGGGACGTACCCCTGGTCCAGAGAATCCAGCGCGCTCTCCAAGGTTGCCGGAGAAGCGCCGCCGGCGGCCTCGTTCTCGACTTCAGCCATCAGCAGATCCTCTGTAGCCGCGGATATTCTGGGTTCTTTCGTCATGTTTTTCTCCTACGCCGTGCGTCCCGACATCTGGTGGACGTTGGAAAGTCCCTGATGCGGTACGTTTAGCGGCGAGTAGCGGCGGGAAATGCCGTAGAAATGGTCAATGCGGTCCAGAATGACGTTCAGGCCATCCAGCGCATCATCCTCGTCGTCATGCTCCTCGATGTCTTGGTGGGAAATTCCGATCACCAGACCGTTCTTGGTTGCCACGGCTTTTACGTAGTGGCCGGAGAGCAGCAGAAATGCCGCCAGCTCCTGGAAACAGCCGTAAGGCAGCATCACGCTACCCACCGACTCGCCGGTAGGATTTCCCATCCCTGAGTTCCAGCTCCCAGCCAACTTGGCGTCGTATGGCAACCCGAAAAACTCCCGTATTCTCTTGCACCCCATCTCGGACAGGTCGCAGAGAATTCTGGTCGAGATGTTGCACGCCTCGCCAGTGAGGCAGTCGATGCCGTACTCACGTAAGTCTCGAAAGTCTCTTAGCGTTTTCATGTGGTTCTCCTAGTTTTTGGCCGTCATTCTTTGTGTACGCTGCTCGATCAGACGCACAATTTCCTCGAACTCCAGTTGTTCAAGGATGGAAAAACGGACCTCGACTGCGCCGGGGTCGTTTCTCGCCCCCCAGCACTTTTCGGTGTAGTTGTATGGCGAACACCCACCGAGAATGCGTCCCCCAACCTCGACAATATCCAGGCGGAAAGTTACCCCACCAGGATCGTCGCCGTGCTGCTCGCTCTCACACATTTCCAGGGTGATGTCGATGTCGTGATCGCCAAGTTTTTCGCCGTCCCCATCAACGACTACTAGCATCGCCCAGCGATAGTGGTCATCAAACATCTGCGTTGGCGACCAGGTTTCCCAGCCATGCTCGCGCAACACGTTTGCAATGCTGCGCAAGACAGACATAGCACGTTCGTCATATTTGTGCGGAAAATTTCGATCGCTTGTGTTTTCATATCTTCTTCCCTCAAAATTTCTAGTCGTCGTCCGTCTCATGGTTTCCGACGATTCTCTCCCAGTTTCGGGAAATCCGCCGCAGTTGCCGACGGGCCTCGTTCTCTCGCTCCACCGCCTCCTGCCAAAGCGTGTCGTCCCGCAGGTTTTCGACGGCCTCTTGGGTCAGCGAGACCATTGCCGGAGGATCGATCGCGTCCAGCTCCCAACTTTCCTCGCCGTGCTTGGCAACGTAACTGAGGTAGCGAGAATCGGTCACCTTGGCCGGATTGGGGGGCAGACCGTACTGGTCCACCTGGTCCATGTTCAGCGCCAGGCGATCAACGCGGACACTGCTGCCAAATATCCTCAGCCGCGCTTGAATGTCCCTGGTCATGTCTATTCCGCTGGGGTCGTGATCTCCCAAGTGGATGATGGTCGTGAGTTTGCCGAGTTCCTCTCTCTCGACCAGACGTTGCGAGGCTGCTGCCCGCATCTCGCTCTGGCTGGTGTACCCCCGACAGGAAAAGTAGGGTACGTCAAGTTCCTCGCAGATGCCCTCGATCACTCCAATCAGGGCGTCTTTCTCTATCCACACCTCGACGTATTCGGGCTGATCGGCCCACTTGTCGATCTGGTACTGAGAAGCGCAGGCCCGGACAATACTCTGCGGACTCTCCCAGTGGGAATTGATTCGCACGTTGCGGGTGCGGTCCTCAACAGCGCTCCAGTCGATCAGCCCGGCCAGCCTCGCGTCGTTGACCAGAAAGCCCAGCGTCTTGTAGGACTGGACCGTGTTGGCGAGCAGGCCCCGAGCAACAAACTGGTAGTAGAGTTGCCGCAGGGTGAGTGCAAATCCCTCGGCGGCGTATTCGGCAATGATCGCGTTGGCCCGGTTGATTCTCTCCACCGAGCGGGCGGAGAAGTTCTTCGGGACGTAACACTCCTTGCTCATAAAAATCTCCTCCACAGACGGCTACTCGACGTAGCCCTCCTCGAAAAGAAAATCTACCAGCGGGCCGCCCCGAACCTCGGCCAGGGCCGAGTTGACCAATCGCAGCAGATCGCCGCGCCGCCGGGGGTTCCAGTAGTTCATCTTGTTGTCAGGCTTTTTGCCCTCGGTCTGCTGTACCCAGTCGACCGCCTCCTGCAGGGCCTCGACGATCCGCGAGCGGATCGCCTCGCGGTCCATCACCAGCCGCACCTCCTCGCAGGTAAGCCCCGCCAGTTTCATCTCACTCATGGGCACTTCTCCCCAGTTTTTCAATCAGTCCATTGCCCAGGACAAGTCAAAAGTTAAGTCCTCGTCGGAGCAGACGAGTCCCTTTGCGTGGCCCGAGGCAACTAGATAGTTTCCGCCCTCCAAACACTCCACAAGGACGGTCTCACCCTGCCTGAGGATCGGGACACTCACGCCCAAGATTCCCAGATCGTGCAGAACTACGGCCTCTGAGGTTTTCACTTTTCTGCCCCCTCGGCGTTTTCACGACAAAGAAAGTCCCAAAGTCCCTCGGGACTTTCGATTCTCGAACCGTCGGTGTCTGCGAGACGAAGGCCGCAGCCGACACACTGATAACAGATGACTACCCCGCCCTCGTTGGTCTGTGGGCCATACTGAAAGTTTCCCGCCTCGTCGATCTTTTCCACTCGGGAGGAGACCACCACGCCGTCCATGACCTCCTCCAAACGATGGCCTCTGCAGTCTGGGCAGTCAAAAACTTCAGTAATTTCTGCCTCGACGATTCGGTGTTCGGCGACCTGCATCGAAGCGTCGCAGTTGGGGCAGCAGTCGTCGCAGAGACAATCCCAGATGTCGTTCCACTCCGTACCGCACTCTGTGCAGATGTAGTGTTTCTCGTAGAGCATCAAATTTCTCCTTGTTTTCCCGCCTACCAGCCGCCCTACTCCGGTTCGGCTTCTGCGGGAAGCACCAGTCTCTTCCCGTCCCAGGGACACCCTGGGCACTCGACCGCGTGCAGGGCCTCGATCTCGTCGCGGTGTGCCGCTACGACGGCGTCGTACTTCTCCCCGGCGGCGTCGTACTTCTCCTCGGCGGCGTCGTACTTCTCCTCGGCGGCGTCGTACTTCTCCCATGTGACGCACTTCTTTCCGGCGGCGACGAGCTTCTCCCAGGCGGCACCGCACTCCTCCCAGGCGGCAGCGTACTCCTCCCCTGCAGCAACGACCGCCTTGGGCAGCGGGCCCACGACCAGCCGCAGCCACTGCAGCCGGGTTTCGATTTCGCATGCACGCTTTATCCTGAAAATCCAGTCGAGTCGATTGTCAATCGGCTCTACCAGCGGCTCCAGCAATCTGTCATGATGTACGTGCCACGCAAACACGATAGGCCCGCGCGGATCGTAGTCGTGCCCCGCGAAGCGGGCGACGACCTCGGCACGCAATTCAGCGTAATTGTTCACGTATCTCCTCCTGCCTGTGCGGCCAAGCAGATCGCCATTGGGATGGTAGCGGCGCGGCCAGTAATGGTAGGTGTTCGGCCCACAATGTGGCCACTTTCCCGCCCTCGCGAATCGCTTCGCGGACATACTCGACGCCATCGGTGGTCAGTTTGTTTTCCAGCCATGCACCAACCTTGCAGCCGTCCGGAAACTCAATGGCGTTGTGACACTCCGGCCCCGCCCCACAATGTTGCGGGCAGTCGGCTTCCCCGCCTCCGTCCGGATAGGGGCCTTTCGGGAATTCGTCGGAATCGTAGCTCCGTTCGTCATCCGGGCTGTCTGGCGCGAATCCCTCGCGTGTAATCCGCTCGCGGATTGCCTCCCCACACTGCTGGCAGTAGATGTCAGCGGCATAGATGTAGACCAACATGGCGGTTGCTCCTGTTCAATCCTGTTCAGCGGGTGACGATCCGGCCCCGTCCCTTGGGCAG
>Ga0180432_10008307_pt1 | contig 12969 bp, 6 predicted proteins | sample SS_ome_10_FD_132414 | JGI IMG/M metagenome (GOLD analysis project Ga0180432, IMG submission 132414) | Hypersaline lake sediment archaeal communities from the Salton Sea, California, USA - SS_1_MS_2 metaG | ecosystem: Environmental > Aquatic > Non-marine Saline and Alkaline > Hypersaline >...
GCTTCTGAATCTTGCCGGGAGTGCCCTCCTGATCGTCAACTCGGCTCATTACGGTGCGTACCCGTCGGTGGGGGTGAACGTGGTCTGGATTGGCATCGCTGTGTTCACCATCGCGCGCGTGATGCGGAGGACGTGAGGGCCGCTGGTTTTCTGTTCGGCGCAGGGGGGCATTGGCCATAGCCGCTCGCTCGGGCTGCAAGCTGGCAGAGCCGTGAACTCGGGAGAGCTATCGGGAGTTGGTAGAGGAGGGGTATGACGCCCGGCGGACCGCTGGGAGGAGATCCGTCCTCTGATGGGCCACTGGGGTTGTCTTGTGGCGGGGATGGAGCTTGCCCGGGGACTCGGCGCGGCGGTGACCGGCGGGGCTGTCCTCTGTCTGCTTATGGGGAGTTAGTCGCGCGACTGCGCCGCGGAGTCGTGCTGCTTCGATTACGCGGAGAGTATTGGACGGAGTAACGGAGGCACGCTTGAGCGGTATCGACAAGCCTCACGGAACGGAACTCGGGTGGGAGCGGTTGGAGACGGGCTATCCCTTCGACTATCACATGTTCCGTGTCCGAAAGGACCTGGTGCGATGGCCGGACGGTCACGTGGGTCCGTACGCCTACGTGGAAGGCGTCGGCGCTGTCTGGGTGGTACCCGTCACGCCGGAGCGCGATGTGATTCTGATCCGGCAGTTTCGGTACACCATGGACGCGTGGTGTTGGGAGGTTCCAGCCGGTGGATTCCACGATTTCGACGGCACTCCACTCGAGCTGGCGCGTCAGGAGCTTGAGGAGGAGGTGGGGGGGACGAGTAGTGACTGGCACTATGTCGGCTCCTTCCGGCCGGGCAACAGCATCATCGATGAGACGTGCCACATTGTGCTGGCGCGGGATGTGCGCCTGAATCGAACGCCGCACCGGGAGGCCGGGGAGCTGATCGAAGTGCACACTGTGCCGGCGTCAAAGGCGGTGCAGATGGCTAGACGGGGCGACATTGCGGATGGTCACAGCGCTCTGGCCCTACTCCGCTGTGAGCTCCTGATTCTGGACTAGCGGTGGAACGATAGAATTGGAGGGATGATGATGGCTCGATCATCCGGCGTTGAACCGACACCGTTTTTCCTGCCCGGTAGCTCGACAGGTTTGCTCCTGATTCACGGTTTCACCGGCTCACCCGCGGAGATGCGGCTGGTAGGAGACTATCTCAATGAGCGGGATCTTACGATCTCGGCGCCGCTGCTCCCAGGGCACGGGACGACGGTTGAGGCGATGAATCGCTGTCGGTGGCAGGACTGGACCGGCCACGCCGAGCAGGCCTATGAGGAACTGACGTCGCGCTGTGAGAGGGTGTTTGTCGGGGGTCTCTCCATGGGTTCCCTCATTGCCATTAATCTGGCGGCGCAGCACCAACCCGATGGCGCGATCCTGTACTCTCCAGCGCTGCAGGTGGCCAGTCCGCTCATCCATCTCGCCCCGCTTTTCAAGTATGTCGTCCACAAGGTGGCCAAGTCGGGGCAGAGCGACATGACGGATCCGGCGGCGGATCGGCGTGCCTGGAGCTATGCGGCGTACCCCACGTCTGCAGCGCATGAGTTGCTGAAGCTGATCGGGCGGTGCAATGAGCTGCTGCCGCGCGTCACGTGTCCGCTTCTCGCGTTCCACAGCACGGGGGACAGCATGATCAGAGCGGAAGGCGCTCGGCGCGTCGTCGAGGGCGCCGGGTCGGAGGAGACGGAACTCGTCACGCTCCACAACTCGGGACACGTGCTCACCGTCGATAGTGAGTGGAGGATGGTGGCCGCCAAGACGTACGATTTCGTGCAGAGCCACGCGGAAGTCGGGGCGTAGTCTTGCCGGATCTCCTTGCCTTGCTTCCGGAGCTGGCGAGCGTGTCTCATCCTCTGCTGGATGGGCAGCGTATCGTCGTGATCGGCGTATCGGCCGTGCTTCGTGACGAACAGGCCTTCCTTTTCGAGGTGACGCGACCGCGGCATTGGGGACGGACGGAAGATGGGAACCCGATTGTGGGTGTCGGAGGGATCGGCGGGAGAATCGAGCCGGGCGAAGATGCTCTGGCGTGCCTACGACGAGAAGTGCGCGAGGAAATCGCCGCAGACTTCTGTCTGGAGCCATCTCGGTGCACGGCCCTCATCCGCAACGGCGAAGTGGAAGGCTCGCTGGACGTACCAGCCGGAACGGGCGGGCGTGTCCCCTATATGATCAATCTGCTGCCTCCCCAGATCCAGAGATCTGAGCAACCGGACCATGTTGCCATCGTCACCTTCCGCGGTCTCGTGCGCGGTCGGATCCGGCCGGCCGACCTCTTCGGGTTGATGAGCGTCGAGTGGTCGTCGTTGTCGGCGTTCTTCGCGCGGGATGAGTGGACGCTTGACGACTTGCAGGCACTGAGGGGCGTCCGCTTGAATGTGGCCGACGATCTACCGCACGGTTCCCTGCTGCACCCCACTCTGACAGGGCGGGCCTTTCAGACGCTCGTGCGGCATGGACTGGCTGCGCCGCTGCAGGACTAACCATCCGTCCCGCTCTTCGCGGATCCACTGAGTCCGGGAGGCTGGCATAGGAGCCCACGAATCGCCCCGACCGGCGAACCGTTTGGCTGCGCAAGTGGCCGTGTACTTCAGGGGCTCTCCAGCGTCAGCTTCGTGAGCGATGTTCCCAAGCTGTTCGTCGGTTGGCAGTCACTCGGTGCAGGCCTGTGGAAGGCGCTGATGCGTGGCGGACCAGGGTTCTAATGGCTGCGACTGACCAAGGGCAGATGGACGTACTCTGCCCATACCTCGTCCGCGCCAAGGTCAGGCCTACCCACAGGGCGGCACTCGCTGTCTACGTCAGTTGTGACCCCGATGTCCACGCCCTTGTCCATGGCGGCCGAGCCGAAGGTGAGGTGATAGCCGTCGGCGGCAAACGCCGGCTCGCCGCTGTGATCGTTGGCGTGGCTGACGTTGCCGCTCATAGTAAGGACGTTGGCGTGCCATAGCGTACTGTCGAGCGTCGCCGTGTTCCCTGCCGTCACCGTGATGCCTGCCTGGTGGCCAGTTATGATGGTATTGGTCAGCGCCACGCTGCTGTAAGATCCAGACCAATGGTCGATGTGAACCCCACTTCCGTCACCCCCATGGTTTCGGGTCATCGTGGTGTGCAGTAACCGCGGCGAGGAAGCTCGCACGTGCATCCCGCTGCCGGTGCGTTTGGCTTGATTGCCAGCTACGACGTTGTTGATCAATGCGGCATCGCTCTGGTACAGGAACAGCCCGCCACCGTGCCAACCAGCGGTGTTGGAGATGACGATGTTGCCGCTGAGGGCAGCGCTGTCGCTGAAGTACAGGAACACGCCACCTCCATTGTAGTTGGAGGTATTGGCGGTCACGATGTTCCTGTTGAGCGTGGCATCGCTGTGGTGTAGGAGTATGCCGCCGCCGCCGCTCGCCATGTTGGACATGACGACGTTAGCGTTGAGCGTGGCGTCGCTGTCGTACAGGTATAATCCGCCGCCTATGTCGTCTGTAGTCATGTTGGCTGTGCTGCTATAGATCAGGCAGTTGCTGATCGTGGCGGCCGCTTCGAAAACGTACACCCCCCCGCCGGCATTTCCCCAGTACCAGCCTCCCAGCCCCGTGGCGTCGCCACGGGAGATGTGCAACCCCTCTACGGTAGCGGTGATGGCGCCGGTGATGACTAGCACCCGCCCCATCTCTTGGGCATCCAGCTTGGTTGGCTGGGTAATGGGATAGGGCGTGATCCAGTTGGTGGCGGTGTAGCCACCCTGGATGGTGACCGTTTTGCTGATGTAGACCACCTGGGTGACACCGCCGCGCGCGTGCATATCGGTGTAGGTTCCCTGGCTTACCTTGATCACATCGCCGGGCTGGGCAGCGTCTACAGCTGCTTGGATGAAGGTATGGGGACATCCGACAGCGCAGACGCGGAGCTCGTCCGCCGAGGTGGCTGCAGCCACTTGGATGACGCCCGCATGGAGAAGACCGCTCAGGGCTGCGAGGGCGAAGCTGGCGATGAGAAAGCTCCCGGTACCAATCATGCAACGTCTGAGGTACAGTTTGGCCTCCATGTCAACACTCACTTTCCTTTACTCGTTCTTCTGCCGCTTCGATCGCAGGCTCACGTTCTTCAGGCTTGGACGAACAGCGCGACCGCGAAGGGGTCGTGTCAACACTCTGACCAGGTGTGACCAGTCCGCGAGCGTCCGGCTTGCGGGGTGAAGGCCGTGCGGACTGTCCGGCAGACCCTGTCAGATGTCTCCTTGGTTGATGAGTGCCCGACACGCGCGCAGCAACCCCCCTCGTCACCGCCGAGCCCCCAATGTAGCTAACGGCGCCAGCGCAGATGACCAGCCAAAGGACCATATATGGGTGGGGCATCGGGCTGTCGCCGGATGAACCTCCGATCACTGGCGCGCGTGTCGGAAACTGGTCCTGGTTTCTCAGAATCACAGGCAGATAGGTACCGTAGCCGACGCATAGGCGAATAGCGTCCGACGCGGTGCGGGCATCGCTGTCCGTGGCAGTCACAGTGATGGTGTGCCAGCCGGCACTCAGTGTCAGGGCAGCCACTTCCTCCCCTTGCCCCAAGGGCCCGTCTTGGTCGGATGACCACGCCAGCGAAGCACCGGTGAGCGGGCCGTCCTCCAAGTCGTAGGCGGAGGCTTGGAGGAACACTACGCCCTCGGGTGCCACGAGCGAGCCGGCCGGTGGCCATGCGACGTGAACCTCGGGCGGCTTCCTCGGTACGGAGAAGATGCCATCGCTTTCGTCGGTTCCAGTGTTGATACCATCGCTGGCCAGGACGCGGATCTTACCCTGCGTGGTACCCGCCATCGCCTCGGCGTCCAGCGTGCGATGGGTTGCCGTCAGGTTGACCTCCGCGGCGGTCCAGGTCTCTCCGCCATCGACGCTGTACTGGAGTGTGTAGATGAGAGGGTCGCCATCGACGTCGGTGCCAGTCCACGTCACATCGAGCGTGCCAGTCAGTGCTTCCCCGCCGTTGGGGTACGTCACGGTGACCGCAGGTGTGTGGGCGCTTGCCGCACGCTGGTCGAGCACCTCATCGTCGTGCAGGAGGACGACGCGCTCTGCTCCCGTTGGGAAGGGCAGCACCTGCAACCAGGATTCGCCGGGTGCATCCCCGGTTGAGCCATCGGAACGGAGTTCGATCATCTGAGGGTCGAAGTGGCGTGTGAAGAGGGCACTTCCCTCACCGTTCCTCACCTCCAGGGCGTAGGGGCCCTCGCCCACAGCGTCGTTGGATCCGGTGGGCCGGTTGTCCACGTACGCTTCCTTGATCTCTCCCGTCCCCGCTTCCCTCTCAACCTCACCACCGATCAAGAGGTACTCGCCTTCTTGAGCATCGCTGCGCGCTGTGGCAGCCGTGGGGCCTCCAACGCGATCATAGAGAGCTTGGTATGTGTAGGGGCTCATCCACGCCGGGCCACAATAGGACATGAAGTCGTAAGTGCCCGCGGGGTCGTACACCTTCTGCGTGTCGGGATCGAAGCCGAACTCGCCGGTCTTGCCCTCGGCATAGGGGAAGTTGATGTCCCACGTCTTGGTCGGCGCACCGCAAGGGGCGTGGAGGCGGCCGAAGTTGTGCCCCAACTCGTGGGCCAGGGTCTGCCCACCGTACCCGATCGCCGAGCGGCCCGGTGTGTATCCGAGACCGAGGATGCCATCCCGCAGGGCGCCGTGCAGATCAGGAACAACCCCGTACCAGTGCAAGTTGTAGACCCCGGGCGGGGCTTTTGTATTGTGGGCCGCCATCCATTCGATCTTGCTCAATAGTTTGCCCCACTCGCTCAGCTTACTCAGGTCGCCATCAAAGTCCACAGTGTCACCCGTGTCTGGGAGCCAGGAATGGACATGCGGCACCGGATAGATCTTGCGGGTGTAGTGCTTTCCGCGCGGGCCAGAGCCCTTGGGTGGCACGAGCACGGTGGGTGTGACCGTGGGCACCAGAGTCGGCGTACCGGCGGGTTTGGGACCCGGTTGCTCGATGTGGTAGCGAACACGTACGAAGACGATGTTGAGAGGGTCGCGTGTGGTGAAGGTGCGCGTGTAGACCGGGTTGTTGTTCCCGTAGTCGGACTCGGGCACGGCCTGGTCATGGTTGAGTTGAGGCTGGATGATCAGCGTGCCCTCCTCAAGATAGGCCTGCGGGATGAGGAAGTTCAGCGTGTCGAACCTATGCGTGCGCCGACTCCCTCGGGTTCGCGCCCACAACGGCCCATTCGCCGGATCCACGAACGTGGATCCTTGTGCGTTGAGCAGACGTAGACGCGCCGTGGTACAGCAGACATCGCGCAGATTGGAACGGAAGTAGAGCCTCACCCAGGTCTTCTTGTCCGCGACCAGGTTGATGGATGGGTTGGGGTAGCCCTGAAGGCCCTGCGTGACCTCGATGCCATCAACGGTCAAGTCGACCTGCGGTGGAGTCGTACTGGTAGCCGTCGGGGTGGGGGTGGCGGTGGGCGTCGACGTCGGGGTCGGCGTGGGCGTCGGCTCCTGGACGGTCAGGCTGATCTGGTAGCCGTCATAGGCGTCGGTTCCGGACGCGGTCTCGACTGAGAGGTAGTACGTGCTCCGTTGGGGCAGCGTGACCGGCACGACGTAGTCAATCCGGTCGTGCTGCAGATCTGGGTGGGTGCAGGCGACTTGCACCAGACCGGCGTCATAGAGGCACATCAGAAGCGAGGTCTCCGGGGCATAGTAGGCCACCTCGGCGACGAAGCGATCATCTGCCTCCAGGTCGACGGAGAACCAGTCGCGATCACCCGGGGGGCAGATGCTCAGTCCGGATTCGCGCTCGGTGGTGTTGGCGATGCGGCCGAAATCATAGGCGTTGTCGCTGTCGTCGTTCGACTCCAGGTCATCCAGCGCGCAGTCGAACACTTGACCGGAGACATGGTACTTGGCGGCCTTGTTGAACGAGCCCCCGTAGCTCAACACGTCGGCGTATGCGGTGCCGCTGGCGGTGGTGGTATAGAGGATAATCTCATCTTCGGTGCCCGGGTTATTCGAGACCGCCACCGTGTTGCAACCGGGGTGATAGAGAGCCAGCGTGTAGTTCTCCGGTAGATCCGTCAGCCTGACTTCGATGGTCTTGCCCGGACCGACAGATGGGATTCTCCAATAGTCCTGGTCAGTCGGTGCGCATATGTTGCTCCACCATCCCGAATGCGTCAGCTCCCAGCACGGGCCGCCACAGGCGTCGTTTGGCTCGAAATCGTCCGGGCAGTCGGGATAGAGGGGGGTCGGGCTGGGAGTGGTTGTGGGGGTGTGGGTCGGCGTAGGGCTGGGGGCACCCAGGGTCACCCGGAGGGCGTAGGGGTTCGAACTAGCGAGGTATTCGCCGCCGGAGCTGAAGACCTTGACGAAGTGCGTGCCGGTCTGGCCTGTGGTGAAGACGATCTGTTCATCGGTCGTCAGCGAGTTGTCCGAGAAGCCAACCTCGGGGGGACCGGCGTGGTCGTAGAGCGCTACCGCGTAGTCCACCTCCAGGTTGAAAAGGTCAACCGTCACGGTGTCTCCCGGACTGAGCGTGAAACTGAAGAAATCCACGTCCTCGGGATGGCAGATGTAGTCGTTGAGGGTCGTACCGATGGCAAGCGGTCTGGCGGAGGCGAAGTCATCGTCCGGCAGAGCCTCGGGGCAGCCGGGCCCCGGAGTGGCGGTTGGCGAAGGCGTTGGGGAGGGCGACGGGGTGAAGGTTGGCGTGTGCGTCGGGGTGGACGTGGGCGTGTTCGTGGGGGTGGGGGTCGGCGACTGTGTGGGCGTTTCCGTAGGCGTAGGCGTCGGTTCATCGCTCAACCTGACCAAGAGGTGGTAGGGAGTCAGCCGACTGTGGGCGCCGTCGTAACCGACGACCAGCACCCGGTAGTCGCCTGTGCGTTCAGCCGTGTGCACGGCCTGCTCAGCCGCGTAGCCGCCGAGGGCCGATCCAGCCACCTGCTCGTTCTGCGGATTGTACAGATAGAGGTCAAAGTCAGCGGGCAGATCGCCTTCCGGGCCGTAGAGATCTGCGGTGATCACTTGTCCGGCGGTGACGGTCAGTGCGAACCAGTCCTCGTCGCCGCTGGGACAGACGTAGGCCGTGTACTCAATGTCTGGCTCGATCGCCACGGCTTCCACAAAACCGTCGTTGGACTCATAATCATCCGTGGGGCAGGATGGTGTGCTGGTTGGGGAAGGGGTCGGCGTCGGCGTGTGGGTCGGAGTATGGGTTGGTGTCGGCTCCGACCCCAGGGAGACGAGCAGTCGGTAGGGCTCCATTGCGCTGTAGGCGCCTGCGTATCCCGTGACCAACACACGATAGTCGCCCGAGTGTTCCGCGAGATACGTAACTTGCTCGGGAGCAGTGTCGCCGAGGGTTGATTCGCCCACCTGCTGCTCCGATGGGCTGTAGAGATAGAGATCGAAATCGGCCGGCAGGTCACCATACAGGCCGTAGAGATTGGCAGTGATGACTTGTCCAGCAGTGAGAGAGAGACGGAACCAGTCCTCGTCGTCAGCCGGGCAGATATACGCAGTCTGCTCAGTTTCGGGAGCAATGGCGACGGCTTCCTCGAAGGAATCGTTGGCCTCGTGGTCGTCGGTGGGACAGGTAGGCGTCTCCGTGGGCGTCGGCGTGGGCGTGGGTGGGTCGTCGAGCTCGACGCGGAGCGCGCAGTCGGAGGTCTCGCTGTGCGTTCCCTCGTAACCAACGATCGTGATGCGGTACTCTCCGGTCACCACGGCCGTGTGGAGGATCTGCTCATCCGTCGTACCAGCATTCTCGGACTGGCCGAGGGGCGTCCCTTCGGGGTCATAGAGATAGAGATCGAAGTCGGCGGGGAGGCTGTAGAGATCGGCCCGAATCTGCTGACCGCCGCTAGCGCTGAACCGGAACCAGTCCTCGTCGCCGCTGGGACAGATATAGATGCCGACATAGGAGGTATCGGGCTCCATGGCGTACGCGTTCCAGAAGCTGTCGTTGGGTTCGTATCCGTCATAGGGGCAATCGCGCGGGGCTGCTATGATCGGGCCTTCGGGGGGGCCAGGGCGAGGCGCTGGCAAGGACGTGTTCTTGGCGCCAGATGTGGCGGCAGCAGCGATGACCAGCGCGGTCGCGAGCAGTGCCACCGGGAAGAGCTTCTGCGGCGAAGTCCTAGATGGTGTGTTCATTTCGCACCTCTTCTCATTTGCGGACTTGCTCGAGTCCCGTGTCCGAGCCGGATGTGACGGCTGTCCGGTTACGCAACCCCAACCACCGGTGCGGCTCGATGGCCGAGTGAGGGTATTCTGTCCCAAGCCGTGTGCCTGCGCGCCAGTCAGATGCCTCCTAGCGGATCCGGCGCTAGTCGGGGCGTGTATGTCCCACTAGCTAGCCCTCAAGCGTTGAGGGTGCACGGCTTGACGCCACGTTTACCATCACCGACGGCAGTAAGCCGCGGCACCGCAGGGTCATTGCGCTGGTGTGACGTCGGGCATCTCGAATTCTAGCGCGTGAAGCCAGACCAGGCTGCGACCTCGATCATCTGTACCTTGGATCTCAATACGGAGTTCGACGCCGTCCCTTCGCCAGACCTGGTGCGGGAGGGTTGTCATCGCCTCCGTCGGCGCCTGTCGCCGCCAACCGTTCTCCTGGAGCCAGTGGGTGTAGAAGTCGAAGAGTTGGGGCTCAATTAGGTTCGTGGCGAAGACGCATCCTTCGTCAGGCTGAGACGCCGCCGGTTCGGCATCGTCAGGCAGGGACAGGTCGGCGGCGACCACGGTCACCTCTGAACACAGCAAGTGCTCGGCCGCAGTCGATTCCAACTGCAGGAGACGGCAGCTAGTCAGAGCGAGGGAGACTGCCCCGACAAAGGCAAGGGTTCTTTGGATGCTCGCACGTGTCATTTTCCCCCCAGAGAGCTGGCTCCGGCATCCGTGTGTTGGACAGCGGAATCGGCAAATTGGGGATCATCCCCGTGATCCCCAATCCGCCCCCACTGCGTGCCGTCAGTCCGGCATGCAGCAGGACCACAACTGTGCACCCCTTACGAGCAGGCGCGCTACTGGAGCGTCACCATGGCCCAGATGAGCCCATCGTCGTCCTTGGCGAGGGGCTCCAACGCCTTCCCGATGGTCGTTCCCGGCGCGTAGAACGTGATGCCGCCAGCCTCCACCTGCTGCGCCGCCGCGGCCATACCGCTGACAGATGCGGTGGAGAGGAGATCGCCGGCCTGCAGGTTCCCCGCGGACCCATCGACCTTGACCTGCGCCGGGCCCATCACCACGATGAGCATGTAGTCGCCGGGCGCGACGGGTCCGTCGGTGCTCCTGGTGCGACCCGCGGACCGGCGCTTCAGCTCGCCATCATGCTGGATCGTTTCGACGTCCTGCTCCTCGACGAAGCGGCGGTAAATGACGCCGATGACGGCGGAGCTGTTGGCGCCCTCGGCTTTCTGCACTGCGGGCACGGGCGTGCTGCCCTCGCCGAGGGCGGCGGCCATGCCGCTCGCGACCACGACATCCCCGGTCTCCAGGTTGGCGTTGCCGCCGTTTTGCGCGACGAGCATCAGCGGGCCGCTGGAAGCGATGCCTCCACCCGCGTGGATCTTGTCTGGCGTCCAGACGCCCCACTCGCCGTCGGCAGCGGTGGTGTTGGCGTGGACTCCGACATCTCCAGCCTCCCAGACGGAGACACCGTCATAGTCAGCGCTACTGATGTAGATGCCATTGTTGCCAGCGTCGGCGATGTGAATGCCGTCCCCATCGGTCTGATCGATCTCCAGGCCGACGCCTCCGGCGCTTCCTATGTAGACCCCGTCGTCGCCGGCACTTGTCACGTGAATGCCCTTGTCGCCGGCAGCCTTGATCTCGACGCCGTCGTCGCCGGCATCGTCGACGTACATGCCGTCGCTTCCCGCGGTACCGATATCAATGGCGCTGAAGCCGGCATTTCTCACGCCCACACCGACAGAAGCATCGATGATTTCCAGGCCCTCGCCCCCAGCTTTCCCGACGTACAGCCCGTCGTTGTCGACACAGTCGATGTTAATGCCATCCCGGCCCGCCTCCCGGATATACAGGCCATCCTGGCCCGCGTACCCCACCCAGACTCCGATGTCGTCCACGCCGGCTATGTCGATGCCGTCTCGAGTGTCGAGCGTCCATACGTCGGTGGGCAGGGTATGGGTCAGGGCGTCTCCGGCATCGTAGATCACAAGCCCGTCATCGGCGGCGTCAGAGACATAGACACCGTCATCTCCGGCTTCCCACACGTAGACGCCATCGTTTCCGGTCTGGCTGACGTAGAGGCCGTGGCCGTGCGCGTTCCAGACCTTGACGCCGTCGTTGCCGCTCTCCCAGATCGAGACGGCGTCATTGCCCGTGTAGCCCAGCCAGAGACCATGGTGTTGGGCTCCGGCGACCCCAATGCCGTCGTGGGTGTCCCCAAATCCGGCATCTGAGGGTGTCGTGTGGGTGGGTGCGCCGCCGGCATCCCATATCTCGATGCCGTCATCGCCGGCGCCGATGTAGTTACCGAAGATCTCGTATCCGATCTGAAGGCCATCGTCCGTCGGTGTTTCGACGAAGAATCCGTCCTGACCCGGTGCTCGGACGTGCACGCCGTCCCCAGCCGGATAATCGACTTGGAGACCATCCTCGCCTGCTTGGTTGACGTAGAGCCCGTCATAGCCGGCGTATCCGACAAAGAGGCCGTAGCCTTTGGCCCCGGCGACATCAACTCCGTCATGCGTGTCAAAGCCGTGGATGTCCGAAGGCGTTGTATGCGTTGCAACGTCGCCAGCGTCGTAGATGTCGATGCCATCATCGTCGGTGCCGAAGACTTGGACCCCGTCCACCCCTGCCCCACTCACGTTCAACCCGTGGCGACCAGCGTTGTTGACCAGGAATGCATCGTACGTGGATGAGCTAACGAAGATGCCGTAGTTGGCCGAGGCTACCTCCAACCCATCGTCGCCGGCCGAGGCAACGTGGAGCCCGTCTTGGTCGGCGCTGCTGACGCTGAACGCCGGTCCTCCTCCACTGCTGTTGAGCGCCAGACCGGTGCCGCTGCCGGACCAGGCCTCGCCCCAGTGGTCGTGAGCGCCAGCGCTCCCGGCGTCGTCCAGGGCGCACTCCCACATCTTAGCGGTATCGTTCCACTCAGCTATCTGACCGTCGGAACAGCCTTCGGGCAAACGGTAGGCCGGGACGATGCTGAACTCAGTGGCTGCGAGGTCCAGGCCCATCCCTGCAGTGTAGGTCACGGTGTCGTCTCCATCGTCGAGGCCGTTGGGGAGATCCGTCAGGTTGTTCCAATGGACGCTAGCTGTGCCATTGCCCTGGAGATCGTTCTTCGAGTAATATCTGGAGTCGTGGTCGTGGTCGGAGCGCGCTGCTGTTGCCCCGCTGCCTGTCCCGTCGAAGTCGATGGCCAGAGTCACCTCGCCGCTGGTGCCTCCGCCGAGGAGGCCGCTGCCCGCATTGACCGCTGTGATGTCGCCCCCACCGTCACCGGTGCCGACGTCATCGGTCTCACAATCGACGGTGCCGTCCGGGTGGATGAGGCGGATGGAGGAGCCGGTGGGACACGGCTCTGTTACGCGCTCCTGGACGACGGACGTCAGGACGCTGAAGGCCCCGGCGCTCAGATCCAGCCCCGTACCGGCGGTGTAGGTGGTATCGTCGTCCCCGTCGTCGAGCCCTGTCGGCCTGTTCTGCAAGCCGGACCAGGGTGCGGTCAGCGCGTAGAAGGCGTAAGGGGCGGGGCGGAGAGCAACGCGCCCGCTCAAAGCCGTGTGGCTCCCGCTCCCGGCTGGGCATCGCACGCTGATCGCCAGATGGCGCTCGTCCCCGGTGAAGGCCCCGACGCCGAAATCCAAGTCGCTGACGGTGAAGCGCCCGTCGCTGACCGGTACGCCGTCTTTCGTCTGCGTCGCGCCAATCTGGGAACCGTTCTGTGGCGCGTCGTGGAGGGTGAACTGGAA
>Ga0180432_10008309_pt1 | contig 12969 bp, 15 predicted proteins | sample SS_ome_10_FD_132414 | JGI IMG/M metagenome (GOLD analysis project Ga0180432, IMG submission 132414) | Hypersaline lake sediment archaeal communities from the Salton Sea, California, USA - SS_1_MS_2 metaG | ecosystem: Environmental > Aquatic > Non-marine Saline and Alkaline > Hypersaline >...
AAAGGTGATAAAGGTGATAAAGGTGATAAAGGTGATAAAGGTGATAAAGGTGATAAAGGTGATAAGGGCACAAACGGAACTAATGGGGTAGATGGTAAGAATGGAAAAGACGGTGAAGACGGTGAAGACGGGAAAGATGGTTCTAAAATACTGACTGGAGATATAAACCCCATGGATGATGAAGGTGAAGATGGGGATTTGTACTTGAATGAAGTCACAAATGAAGTATGGAAAAAAGTTGATGGATTGTGGGAGTTTAGTACAAATATTCAAGGAAAAGATGGTCTAAATGGAGCTGATGGCATCGATGGTGTAAATGGTCTAAATGGAGCTGATGGCATCGATGGTGTAAATGGTCTAAATGGAGCTGATGGCATGAATGGACAAGATGGTAAATCTTGTAAAGTAAGAGATGCACCCAATGGAGCTGTGATTGAGTGTGAAGATGGAACAACGGTTTTAATTAAAGATGGACAAGATGGACAAGATGGACAAGATGGACAAGATGGACAAGATGGACAAGATGGAGTCGATGGAAAGGACGGTCAAGACGGTCAAGATGGTGTCGTTCTTACAACGGTTAAAGTAAAAGCCAATAAATGCACCCAGGTTTATAATGGAATCTGGGTAGAAAATATTAATAACGGAACTCTTTTCGATGTTTACTATAACCCTAGCTGCTCAGATAACCAAGGTGAGTATTGCGACAACGTGCTACCCTCCTTTGGAATTTCTGGGAGCGTTGATGAAGAAGAACATGCAGGTTCTGGAACAACCTGTTGGGCTGATAATGTGGAAATTCAGGGTTATAAAAATAATAGAAACAGTAAAGACATTTTAGTAATGGTTAAAGATTTCAATTAGGAGTAGAAAATGAAAAATCTTTCAAATTTAGCATGGATGGTATTAACCTCTTTCTTACTAGTAGTGTATTTAGAGGCAAACGCTTCAGATCACAAAAAAGGTCAGGTAAACAACACAGGGAACAACAATATAACAAATATCTGCCAACCTCAGGTGAAAGTTGTTCAGAAACAGTGTAAAGAATATAATAGCTGTGAAAAACCTAAGACGGTCTATAAGACTAAGTACAAAACTAAGTGGAAAACTAAGTGGAAAACTAAGCTTAGAACAAAAATAAGAACTATCAAAAAAATTGTTCACAAACCTAAAAAGAACAGACTTAGATTGCTTGGTGGATTTGGACCTACTGGTGTGAGTGCAGAAGTTTCTGGATCAAAAGCTGTAGCAAATGAAGAAACAGGTCTTGTACTTGGTGCTGGGTATGATAGAATGTTAAACGATACATGGAGTATTGGTGGACAGATTCAGACAAACAAAACATTTTTATTAGGTCTTGGTTATGACTTTTAGTCTTTATTTTTTAGCTTCCAAACATTATTTATAAAATCAAATTCAAAATATTTTCTTATAATATCTTCTATATGATGAGGTTTAACAGTATCAGGATTATGATTAAGATCAGGAATCATTTCTTTAAGAATTTTAATATATATTAATTCTGAGCAGTTTCTTCCTTCTTTCCAAGGTGTATCCTTACAAATACCAAGATCAACTAATAGAATCCCTAAATTCTGTAACATTCCATATTTTTTACCACAATCTTCCCAACAAGCTTTTCTGATATCCATTTCTAGAGATTTATCAACCATTAAGATATACTCTTTTACAATTTTATGTTTTTGATGGAACACAGATTCATGTTCGTAGTTAACATTTCCCTCACTTGCCTGATAAAATCCAGACCCCCAATCACGACGAACAACTTCTCTTGCAACATGAGAATATTCTTTCCCTGTCCACCACATAATCAATTTGGAAATTAATGGAAATTTTTTTATTGACTTAGTAAATACTATAACTATCGTGGTGTATTCGTTTTTCACATCTACACCAATTCATGTAGAGTTATATTCATTCCAACTCTTCTATCAACAATATCATTATTCTTATAGGTCAATTCGACAATCATTCCAGCAATCAAATCTGCATCGTAGTTGGATTCATCTACATAAAGACCGTCACACACTTCTACATCAAATCCAAACTGGTTTAGTAACAAGTTTGGGGTTACACTTTCAGGAGGCACTCCCATGGCTATTTGGATATGTCCCTGAGCGTTATCGTATACCTTTAAATTGACTTGATCTCCGCTTTTACAGTTCGTTAGTTCTACTTTATTAATTTTAGCTTGTGCATATAATACAGTGTGCTGAATAGTAACGCTATCTTCTGCTGGAGCTATACCAAACTCTCCATGTTTACGTCTAAATACTTTACGACCATCTTCCAGAACCTTATCAGCGAAAGGGAAATTCTTACTATGAATACTTGGAGACATATCACTCTTTAGAAAATTTATAGCTTCGTTTACATCTGTAATATCGCTATTACTATCATTCATTCTAGCTACTATAAGGTCGCTATTTGCAATATCTATTAAAATTGTAGAATTATTTGCCCATTTCACCCTTTCTGATTCGGGTATTAGACGGTATTCTCCGCTGTTTATTGTTTTACCTAAATAGTCTTTAGATTGGCCTGAGTTATTTTTTAAGTATATCACGTAAAGATCTCCTGTATAGATCCAGTAGCAGGAATACCCCCGGAACTAAAATCTCCGCTAAAATTTTCTATAATTTCTTGGTCTGTTCCATCTAAAACAATAAAATCTAGAGTCACTACTACATCATTAGCATTACCACCTCCATCACGTACGTAAATAGCCATCTTATCACCCGCATTCACCTCAAATCCCAATGTTTGGTGAGTTTTGGAGGCTACTCTTGCATTGTTTAGAGTCCATTTATAGAATCTGTTTAAACCGTTCCCATTACCAGCATCTGATATACAGACAATTACAATAGGATCTGCGCCTGATCTCGCATTTGTCCAATCTATACCAACACATCTAGCGTTAAATTTAAATATATCTGGAGATTCATTACTAGGAATATTCGCATCTTCACTTTTCATCCACTCATTTCTAACTGTCCCATTACCTACAAATGATGTTTGAAAACCCTTACCTACAAAGTTATCTCTAGATTCTTCAATAGCAGACTGAACATCCTCTGATACAAAACCATTTGTACTGTTATCGAAAGGAATACTCTCAGCTACTGGACCTTGTTCTATAAGTTTTTTAGGCATCAGTTTTCTCCGGAGCCTTCCATAACGAACAGATCATGTGTTCCAGAATTAAAATTAAACCAAACTCCCTGATCTTCTGATAAATGTATAGTAACTGGTTGGTTTTTAAAAACGGGTATATTTTGAGATCCGGCTGAGAAACCATATTTACCTTTTGCACTAGGAATAAAGAACACAACTTTTCTATCAGACATTCTAGATACCCCTACTTTAACTTCAGTAGGGGTACCTGCAGAAAAGTTAAGAGTGCCATCGATTGCTTTGGTAACTATATCAGCAGACCTAATTTCTCCCCAAGGAAAACTACGAACAGGAGTCTGTTCTTTTCCATCTACTTCTGCACCAACAATTTTAATAGATTGTGCTGCCTCTATATCTTTTATATCACCCATCAATTATCTCCTTATTTCTCGACTCCTGTCAATGTAGAGTAAAGATCTTGAGGTTGATTATCTAAATTTGTAAGAGTAATCCTCACTATAGCACCTGCCACTTGCTTTAATATTTTCTTTAACGGAATTTCTACATTAGGATTGGCGGTAGAGTTAAAAGCTACAAACTTGGTATCGAAAGTACCTGAAGCAGCAGCAGTTTCTGTTCTAACTTCTACCTTCATTTTCCCTGAGGCAGTTGCCCAAATTTGCTCTCCAACTAAAGTTTTAGCAGCTGTAACTGTATAATCATGATTAGTAGATGCATCTTTAGCTACGTCTACGCTTGTATTGTATTCACAAACTTCATCACCTTCAGATTCTTCAAGGGATACTGGCAAAGGATTAGTGTCTGAATAGGCATTGCCATCTTCGTCGTGAAGAGACACATCAAGAGCAACAACAGTAGTGTCTACTGTACCTCTTTTACCTGTAAGCTGTTCAGTTTGTCTAGTATCTGAAGCAGCAGCATTACGCTCTTGGGTTACAAGACCGATATTTGCCGGTTCAGTATTAGATGTGCCATCATAAACACCGTCAATATCTACAGAGCCATCTTCCGAAGTCTTAATTACTCTATCGACACCGGCAGGATCATTACCATGCATTTCCGCATGGGCGTTACCATCTGTGTCCACTTCCATCTGTTGAGTATCAGGGTTCTGGGCATCAACTACCTTTACCTGAACTCTTTCATCTGTACCGTCCGCTTCGGACCTTACTGGCAACCCACTATTATAATCTGCCATTATTTATCCCCCCCTTTTAATTCTTCAAGAAGCTCTTCTTCTTTCTGATCATGCAATATCATATGTTTTTTCATTTTCTCAATTTCTTCTTCTCTTTGCATTATTTTAAACTCTAGCTCAGTGCGAGCAGCTCTTATCTTCATGAGTTCTAGTTCTTTTCTTTTTTTTTCTATATCCATAAATAAACCTTATATAAATTGATATTCTTTTAACTAAAAGGTAAACACATGTTACTTTAAAGATTAATATAATTCAAAATTATCCTATTTCTAAAACTTGAATTCTGCCATTAAAATTTCCAGTCATAGGCCTATTGTGAGTGACCTCAACAACTATTTCATCTTCTGATAACAAAGAAAGACCTCCTCCTGGAAAATTTCTAAAATCAAAACATCCATTTAGAGATCCTCCAAAATACGTTCTTTTTTTGTCAATAGGAGTTCCGTTTAGGGTTATAGTATATTCTGCAATATTTTGTCCACTAAAACTGGAAATTTGTAATCTAGCTGTTTTTGATACAGGAACTGTATAAGTAACTAAAACCTGGTTAACGCTATTGGCAACATTTAAGATTTCGGAATATGTACTTTTTATAACATTATCAGATGTTAGCACAAAATTAACATCTAAGGCACCTTCAGATATACTAGCAGTTTCCTCTCCGTCGCCTATTCTAACTGAATCGTGTATATCACCTGCGTCAGGATCGTTATCCTTATGAGATAATTGAACTTCTAATTCAGCATTTACAGTCCCTATTTCTATACTACCATCGCTTAACTGTGCATACAAAGGGTTTTCAGGAGAGTTGGGTTCCCCATATTTGTTGACGGGTATAACTCTCTTAGCCACAGTTGGCTCTTCTTCGTAAGTAGCCCGTTCGTAGTCTGAGGGTGGTATTTTAGGTCTTTCCTGCTCTGGCGCTTCAACCGTAGGGTTTATACCTAATACATATTCTGAAATGTCTTTTCTTGTATGGATAGGTTGATCTATTGGCCCGAGTATCATTTGAGTTTTACTTAAAACTCTTTTGACCTCTAATCTAAGTGGATCTTTTCCATCAGCTTCCAACACAACTTTCATCTTGACTTTAAAACAAAACGTATCATCTATTGTTACGATACCGTTTGCCTGTCCATCTGCTGTGAAATTGACCGGAGAAATCCGTTTATAGAACCTTTCTATAGCCATTACCTATTCCCTACCAGAAAGGGGTTAGCCGTATAACCCCTTGAAAGTATGTAAAAAAATTACATAAAACTTTCTATATAGTAAAGATTAGTATAGGTAGCTGGTTATTTTTTTATAACTCTATTTCCCAAGCTTTTTTTCCGCAATCCCAAATTCTGTTTAATTTTAATGATTTTGCCATTTCTGCTTCTGTATTTCCAATCGCACCTTTTTTTAATAAATTGGATTTTTTATTAGATTGCTTTGAACTCCTAGTGGTTTGTCCATTTTTTACATAGCTATAATCTGGTTTTAGTTCTCTTAAAAAGTTAAAACCACACTTTTTATAAACTCTTCCTTCAGACCATCTATTGTCAGACCAGGATAATATTTTTTTATAACCGTTTTTAATGGCATAGTCTTTTAGTTTGCTTAAAAGCCTACTGGCACCACCAACTATTTGGACTCCATCTTTAAAAACTAATCTGTTTAAAACAAGAGTGTCACTATAACTTTGCCTGTGGTGTTCGTTTCCAGTAACAAGTCCTAATAACTTGTCTTGAAAATATAAACCATAAGCTACTTCTGCACACGCCTTTCCTTGTATGTGATTTTCTTCTAAGAACATTCTTAATACATCGCTGTTTTTTACTTCAGATATACTACAACTTCTGGCGTATATTCTTTCTTCAAAAATTCCAAATACAGATTTTAAAAAGTTTTTTACCTGCGATTTCCTATGTACCCATTCATCTTCAAAAATAGTAATTAATCTTATACCGCTTTCCTCACATTTTTTCATTTTATCGTAGTGATAAGATCTACCTCTAGGTTCTGGGCTATTTTCATTATGCCAATATAGTCCACAGTACTCGATAGCTAAATTCAAAGAAGGTATGTATATATCTACTTCTTTTCCCTTTGTTTTTCCTTTAAATCTAAGTTTTCTAGTTTCTAAACCCAGAGACCTTACCCAATTCTCTATATCTTTTTCTGCTTTAGAGACTCCTGTGTTGCTGCAAAAAGGGCATTTTTGAGTGTAAAAATTTCTTATTTTATTTGTTCTTAGGTTTCCACATTTTAAGTGTTTTGCTGTCAAAGGGGCTCTTTTTTTTGTATAACCCTCCACGTATTCATATCCTAAGGCTTTAAGTTCTTTGGAAATTTCACCAACATTTCTAACTGTACCACTTTTATTTCTAGGGTCGCCTTGATGTATTTTTGTAGAACTTTTAAAATAGATATAATTATCTTTAGTTTTTATCTTGTATTTGCCATTTTCAAAACCTATGATCTTAGATTCTTCAGAACTGGGAAGTCTTGCTTCAGCTTCCGATTTTGAAAGTTTTTTATCTTCAGAATTAGCCTCTTCTTTTGATCTAATTAAATCACTGTATACTGGGTTTTTTTTAAGTATGGAATTTGCTGTACTGGGATGTAAGTCGATTTCTCTTAAAACCTGATTTAACTTAATTTTTACACCCTTTTTATGAGCTTCTTTTAATATTTCTAAAAACTTACAATATTTTAAATACCCCTTTCTAGGACCGTAAGTCTGCGGTTTTATTTCATGTTTTTTGCACCAATAGTCTACAGTTTGTCTTTTTATATCAAGTTTTTTTGATATCTCACTTTTATTGTAACCTTCAACAGCCATTTTTTTTATAACACTTAAAATTTGTCCTGTTAACTTACTTTCTCTAGGCACAAAAACTCCTTACAACCATCATTATAGGTAATTCTAACACATAAACTCATTTTATGCTAGAAATAGTTATAAAAAAAGGGAGGTAAAAATGCCTCCCTTTTTAATAATTACAAGTGTTTAGATTAAGACAATTGACCTGTAATGTTGTCAATTAAGACATTTTTACGAGGTTGATAACCTGCAAGGCATAAAAAGCGGAAATGTGCTTCAGGTAAGCTTAAATCATTGATAGCAAGCTTAAGTCTTGAGTAAGGAGACAACTGGTGAATTCCCCAAGTATTAGACTGAAGCATGAAGCCTGTTACAGAACCAGGGCTTCTTAAACCAAGATCAGTAAATGCTGTAGAAGCACCACCAGCAGCTTTTACACGACCAATGAACTTAGCGGAAGCAGCACTTCCACCAGCTTCACTTCTATAAACATTGTAGTATTTAGCACCATTGTTAGTAATGGTAAGGGTAGCTTTTTCTCCAGCAACAATTGCCTGAGAAGCAGCAGGAGATGCTAAAGACTCACCTCTTTCGTTTACAGCAGTTACATAGTAAGCATAAGTACCTGCTTTAAGGGCTGAGTTAGCGTCTGCAGCAGCTGCAGTTGCAGGAACAGCAGGAGCTGCCAAAGAACCACTACGTGCTCTAGCCGGACGAGTTTTTCCAGAAAGGAAACGAGAAGGCTCAAGACTAACAAGAGCAGAAGAAGTCCATTGCTGACGAAGTTCAGCACCAGTTTTACTAGTAGCTGATCCAGCAAGAACAATACGCTCTTTAGCGTGAGCAATCTTATTATAAGCACTCAAAGAGATAGGATCAAGACAAAGCTTGTCAGCAGAACCATGGTTCATTGCAGATCTAACAGCTGCATCTTCGATGATTGACTGGGTAAGAGCACCATCAGCAGAAAGAACTACTGTTTGGTCAGATCCGTATTCAGCAAACATTAAATCTTGAGTATTTGACATGGTGTCACTCATTCTTACCTGAGCATCAATACCAACCATATTAGGTACATCAGCAATAGCAAGTGGGTTTCCAGAAAAGAAACCGTTTTCAGAGAAAGACTCTTGTCCACGGAAAAGATCGAATTCTACATCACCAGCAAGCTTCATAGCGGCATCAGAAGCAGCTCTGTCTTCAGACTTAACACCATCGAAAGCTCCGATCATGTTAGAAGCAACAGAAACCCTACGAGTTGTTGAGTAGTAACTCATAGGAACTACTGAACGCACATAGTTAGAGGTATCTTCTTCTCCAATACCACCTTCGTATTGTGCTGATCCACCGAAAATACCGTAGTCTAGTTGTCTGTTAAATTGAATTAACTGAGACTTAGCATCTTTTACATCAAGCATCTTTTGAAGCTTAATATGAGAGTCATCATAAGTAACATTCTGCATTACAGGTGAAAGGTCTTCAACCTGAAGTGCAGCACCTTGAGAAAGGCTATCAGGGCTTGCATTGTAGCTGCCAACCTCTAAGGCCTTAACTAGTTGTTCTAATTGTTCCATTGTAGTAGACATCAGTCCTCCTATTCCTTAATTAAGTGTTTAATTTTTTCTACACTTCCATTGTTTAAATAAAAATCATTAATAGCATCTCTATCTGATTTTTCTAAATTCTCAAAATTAACTGCTTTAATTTTTTCCTTAATCTCGCTTTTTGACATTTTAGAAATGTCAACTTTTTCATCTTCAATTTCTTCAGATTTAGCGATATAACTGTTAGCAGTAATTGCTTTTTGTGCTGGAGCTTTTTTACTGTTAAAAAGCTTTCCAACTAGCTCGTTTAGAGTATCGAAGTTTTTCTTAAGTTCTTCGTTTTCAGACTTTAGTTTTTCACTTTCAGACTTAGAAAGAACTTCTTCTTTCTTTTCTTCTTGTGACTCAACTTCTTCGGCTACTTCTTCAGATTTAGCAATAACTTCTTCTTTAACCGCTTCTTCTTCTCCAAAAAGAGCTGTTTTAATGGAATTGTAGTGAGCTTCTTTTTCACTTTTACTCATAGAGGCATATAGCTCGTCAATAGTCTCATACTCTTCTTCTTCAGACTCTTCTTGAGTTTTTTCAGATTTTGTAAGCTCTTCTTCTTGAGCTTGAGTTTCTTCTGAGACTTCTTCTACAATCTCTTCTTCGTTTTTAACAATGCTACCCAAGGCTTTTTCAAATTCTTGTTCAACCTGGGAGAGCACATTATTTACATCTTCTTCTGTGTACATTTTTTCTCTCCTAATAATTAAGTTAAAAAGAATTAAGCACCCTTAGTTGGCCAGGCTGTATTATGTCTTTCTTCTTCAGCACTGTCAGCAGCTGTTTCGGCAGCACCAATAGTAGCACCTTCTCCAATTTTAAGAGCGAAACCAATTTTACCAAGATCTATCATAACCTTAGCAGCTTCTGAGTGAGTTGCTGTGGCGTTGTCAATTGCAAGTCTTACGTCATGTGGGGTAAAAGCGTCAAGATCGTTTCCAAAAACATCTTTAGAAACAGCGTCCTGAGCTTGAATTCTAATTGTCATTTTGTCAGAGTCGATAGATAGTTTTCTACCTTTAGCTAGAGCAGACTCTACAACCACAAAGCCTCTACGCTCAAGAGCTTCTTTAAGGTCACGGGATACTGCTTCTGATTTTGCTGTACTTAACATAAAAATTCCTCCTATTAATAGAAATTTACCAAAACACTAATTTTAGTGATTTCAAAGCTTTATATAAACACTTATGTCTTATTAGGTTTAATTTAATGATATTATATACTTATAACAGTATTTTATTTAAGCTATTTTCGTAAAACACTATGAAAACAAATCTTTAATATGTTACTTTTAAGGAAAAAATAAAATGTCTAATAATACAATCATAGATGGAATAGCCGCTAGTGAGCACCTTGATTCTTCTGGTGAGTGTTTGGATATAAGAGGCATGGACATCTCCAGTTTAGGTGGTCCTGACTCTATTCTGAACTGGGAACATGGCTCAAAAGAAAAGCCAGCGCAAGTTGTTGGAAAAGTTACGTTTGCTAGAAAAATAATGAAAGAAGATGATTGTAAGAACAAAAGAGAGAGATATTTCTGGAACAAGGTGAAAAAACCCTTTGTGTATATAAAAGCAGAGCTTTTTGATGGACTAGGCCATAGCGGTGCTCAAGATATTCTTGCTATGCTGAAGTACAAAAATAAGGATAAAGGAGAAGATAGCAGGCTTATTGTTGGGTTTTCCATTGAAGGTGGTAAAATAGACAAGAAAGGTATGGTTGTTACCAAATCAATAGCTAGAGATGTTGCGATAACTGTAAAACCTTGTAATAAAGTATGTGAAGCAGAAGTGGTAGAAAAAGAAAATCTTGATGATGACTTTTTGTACAAAAACAACTCTTTCGAGTGTGAGATACTAAGAAAAGCTGATAATCCTTTAAAATCAAGTATTTACACAGATAATTCCCTCAAAATGAGAGAGAAAATTGTACTAGAAATGGTAAAAAATGAGTTTTCAAATATTTCAAAGAATAAGGAGTACAAGCCTAAAAGAGAGTTCAGCATAAAAAACGCCCCTAAACAACTTAGTGTTGGCGATAGGATAAAATATAATAAAAAACCCAGGACAGGGAAGGATATTTACGAAGATTCAAGTACTTGGGAGACAGAGAACAATATGAGAAAAGCCTTGGTAGCTGGTATGATGGGTAGTAGCCCTGATTCAAGAACTGGAATAGCGGCTTTGACATCGGAAGGCCTACATAAAAAGAAAAAAGAAAAAAAAAGACTTAAAAAATCTGAAACAAAGAAATTACCCCATGACATAGTTCAAGTTAATCCAAAATATTTTCATGAAAGAATTGATAGGTTTAGAGTCTTAAACGATATGAATAGGGCTAATGTTCACTCTTATTCTCCTGAAGATTATTCTCAAATGAAAACATACATGACAAGAGCCGGAAGACATTCTTTTAATCCTGAATATGCCGATCCAACAAATAAATTACTTCATACAAATAGACCAGATTTCGTAGAAATGTCTATTTATGATGAAAATGAAGTAAAAAAATCACAACCATCAATGTCTTTTCAAACAATGGGTGTGGAAAATAAACCTGAAATGCAGGTAAAAACAATTGATCCTTCAAAAAGCTTTAAAACAAGATCTGGAAAAGAGTTCGATCAGGCAGAAATTGAAAGAAAAAAAGTTGCCAATAAATATGTTCAGGCTCAAAAGGATTTTGCTCAAGCTAAAGATTTGGATGAGTTTAATCCAGAAGATATTGAATATATTAAGGAACAAAAAGAAGCCTATGGAGCAGATGTTAATCCTAAAGAAGAGGGTTCTGAGGGTATTAATATTTCTGCTCCAGAAATAGGGTTAAACGAAGCTTATGAATGGCAACAAGGTCAGTCTAAAGAAAGTATGAAGCAAACAAAGGGTAGAGGAAACTTTCCTTCTACAAAACACCATGAAGGTCTTCATAGAACATTTTCCGATCTTTCTCAAAAGACTTCTAAAGAACACGTAGATAGTTTAACCAGCCATCTGCTGGATAATTTTTTTAATAAAGATAATGTTAAAAGCATTTCAGATTTTGTTTCTCATAATTACGGAGAAGATTATCCTCACAAAAAAGAGGAAAAGCTTACTCATATAATTGACTTACTTACAAATAAAGATGCAAGAGAAAAGCATGAAGAACTCTTTCAAACAGGAAGAGTTAGTGATATAGATTATAAAGATCTGAAACAAGGTTGGAAGAAAGCTGTAGAATTTACAAGCAAGCTAAACAGAGATAAACTTAATAAAATTAATGACTTTTATAATAAGAAAAAGAAATAATAACAACATAAGGTAATCTTCTATGTATAAGAGATATTGTTTTGTACTTGTTAGAGATGATTTTGATAATGTGCTTATGGGAAGGAGAAGGGATACTGACAAGTTTACAAATCCTGGAGGAGGAGCAGAGAGGGAAGAGTGTCCTTTTCATTGTGCTGCAAGAGAGTTTAAAGAAGAAACGGGTGTTGATGTCAAATCTTTAAAAATAGTAAAATGTTTCTTTTCTAAAAACTCAGCTCTAGTTTATCTTTTTGAGGGAACTGTTGAAGACGGTTGTGTTTTTGATAGCTCAATGGACCCAGATGAGGAGGTCTATGAATGGTTTTTTGTAGATCCTTTTGAGATCATGGAAGAGTTAAATGTTCCAGTACAAGAAAATGAAATAATTAAGTACTGGGCAAATAATTAACAAGGAAATTACATGAATTACGAGGTATTAGGAATTGTAGTAGCGGCTTTAATCATGATAGGTGGCGGTGTAGGTACTCTTTATAGAATGATGAATTCTATCAGAAAAGAAAGAGAAGAAGAAAATCAAAAAGTATTAAAAGAAGCAAAAGACTACACAGATTCTAAATGCCAATCCTTAGAACAAGAACTTTCCCATCAGAAAGACATGCACGAAGGCAAGGTTAATGAGTTGTCTGAAAAAATTGAGCAACTTAGAGAAGAGATGAGAAGGCACCACGGTCAGTTGGTAGACCTTCTCACAAAAATGATTCAGTCAGATAGAAGCTAGAGAGTATAACCAAGTTCCTTGGCTCTTTTTAAAGAAAGCTCTCCAGACCTTTCTCCTTCACGCCTAGTCCTGTTGTATCCAATGTTTACATATGGAATAAATTTACCTTTTGGAACAACAATTTCAAAAACCGTTTTGTCTTCTGGGTCTTGAAAATGTGTTCCAACTCCCATTTCAGACATTAAACC
>Ga0180432_10008310_pt1 | contig 12969 bp, 12 predicted proteins | sample SS_ome_10_FD_132414 | JGI IMG/M metagenome (GOLD analysis project Ga0180432, IMG submission 132414) | Hypersaline lake sediment archaeal communities from the Salton Sea, California, USA - SS_1_MS_2 metaG | ecosystem: Environmental > Aquatic > Non-marine Saline and Alkaline > Hypersaline >...
CCAGCCGATCACCATCATGCGGTACGGGAAGATGACGCTCGTCAGGAATCTGTCGTTCGAACGCTCCGGTATGTGCTGTGAGATCAGCTTCCTCAGGTTGGCAGGCCAGTACAGCAAGTGAGCAATCGTCGCAAAGCGGCTTCTTGAAGAAATCAGGATGCCCCCTTCCGGAACCGTTCGGATGTTCATGTCTGCTTCGGCGCGAACGGTGTTCTCGTAGGCAGCCCTTGTTACCTCTTCCTCAGTGATTCCCCATGATTCGAACAGCGACTTGGTCACGTAGCCGACGTGCCCCCCTCGATCGACCGCCCAGTATACTGCCAGGCCAGGTGTAACTGGCCAGAGGAATGCAAGCAAACGGTCCCCGCTAGAGGCAGTCAGCAGCTTGAAGGTCTGGATCGGGAGGACGGCCAGGAAGAGGTCGTTCTTCACGGAGTCAAACGAGCCGCTCACGAACTCCCCTGCAACCACCTGGCGGAATCCACTGAGCCAGTCGTCAATGATCCCGTCCGTTTGCTCCGGTTGCAGGTAAGTCTTCAAGAACGGGATTTCCATCTCGATACGAAGGGCTCCCTTCTTCTCGTCTGAGAGGATGAAGCCGAAGCCATCGAGGCGAAGATCGACCTCGGGGAACTCGTCGTGGATCTTGGCGATCATCATATCCAGAAATGCTTGCCGTTCAGGTGACATCTTCTTGGGTCTCCTTGTTCGGGGTTTCGAGTTGTGGGCGTCCTTTCCATCTTCAAAAGGTCCGGCTGGTTAAGGACAAGTACTTGTGGGTCGCATGGGGAACGCCATCACGGATCCCACTAGCTGTGTTGCCATCCTCGAGCCGCCTCACTTGGGTTTCAGCGCGTTCAGGGATGGCCTTATTACCTGGACGAAGCATCCATCACTCACGAGCAGGACGCCGATGTTCCCTCGAGTGTATTCTCCGGAAGCTTTCCTTCGCAGCTGCACTTCGGGCACGTGAAGACGAACCGACGGTATTGCTGCCTGACTTCGTCGAGCAGTTCCCCATACTCGGCGGACATGGCCTGTCGGTGAAGTGATGCGATATCTGCTTGCTTCCATATCACGATGGGTGACGTCCGAAGGCTGCACGACGGGCAGACAACATGCATGGCCTGTTGGAGCTTCGCGAAGTCACGTGCGATGTCCCGCAGGGATCGCTGGTTCTGCACTCCTTTGGCCAAGACAAACGCAAATAGCCCAGGAACATGAAAGCCCAACGGTATTCTTCGTCTGCGGGTCTCTCTCAACGTCATGTCCAGTCCTCCTCGGTAAAATGGGCCGTGATGGCGGACGGCGCCAATGCCGTTCCGCTTGTGCATCAGACCGCCACTTTGTAGTTGACCATATTAGGCAGCGCTTATGATTGCGTTTGCCTGACGAATGAATGACGCCTCACTAGGCTTGGTGGTCGTCGAGGTTGTTGTAGGTCGGCGCCGGCGAAATCGTCCCTGGAGTGAGCCGATTTCGCCTTGGTGAGCGGGGTCGGAGAGGTGAAAGAGATGGTTGTCGAAGCTGTGGAGGGGACGTCGGAGATGCGCGAAGATCTTGCCGCGGAGGGCGCCGAGGTGGCCGGCAGCTCATCGGCTGGGTCGAGATCGGCCGACTCCGCCGAGGATGGTTTTGCCGAGGCTGTTCTTCGGGTGATCCGGACGAACGGGAAGGTGCAGAGCGCGATCATGGATTTGGTGCTGAGTTCGCCGTATATCGAGTGGGAGTTGTGATGCGGTGTTGGTCCGATAGGGGCAGATTATGTGGCGCTGCAGAATAGGGGTCGGGGCAGGAGTCCGCAGCACGCAGATATAGATCAGAATCACCATGGAGTCGACAAGGAACGGCTTCCTCCCCGGCACGATCACCTTGACGGGAAAACCGTCTTTCCAGGGGGCGCTCGCTGTGGCGTGATTGTGGCGTGTCGGTCCGCGCTGGGCCGACACCTAATCGCCAGGGCTGGTTCGGCAGAACTGGTTCGGCGAAAGCAAGTTCCGGCTGTGCTTGCCGCCCCCATGCTTCACGGCGCTGGAGTTGCTTCGCCGGCATGGCCCGCGCAATCGCTGACGGGCAGGGAGCCGCTTCATGCCGATCTCACCGTAGCCAACCGTTTGAAGGTCAAACGCTTGCAGCCTAACTCACGGCGCTACCTTCCCATGGTTTCACAGTCCGCCGGGGCCTCTAGCTCGTCGGGGTCGGCCAACGGAGGTAAACACTATGGCCTGAGCACCGCAAGCTGGGCCAGACCAGCTGACGAGGCCGTTGGCACGGTGGCTCCGAGCGTTTGGGCACGCGGCTAGGACGACGCTGTTCGCGAACTGCAGTATCTCTCGCGCCCGCTCACGCCCGGGTTTCCCATCCTCAGGCCTTGAGAAACACCTTCGCCGCCCAGCGTTCTATGTTGATGTCAACCGTCCCGCCCAGTTCGACTTCGTCGCCCGAGAAGAACTCGCGCCACTTGGCCTGGCTAGGCATCGGCACGGAAAGCCTCTGATCCTCGGGCGAGAAGTTCCCGGCAACGACCACCTCGTCTCCCGCCTCGTTCCACCGGTGGTACACGACGGACTTTTGGTCCGGCATCACGGCGTCGATTGCGAGGTTGGTCGTCCTTAAGGCGTCACGCTCACGGCGCAACCACGCCAGACGCTTGTAGTGCTCATGGAGCCCACTGCCGCCGGGAGTACCAAGGCCTCCCCAGTCGATGAAGTTGTGATCGATGTTCTTGGGCGTGTCCTGGCCCATGGTCTGGCCGTGGTAGAGCATGGGTTCGCCGACGGCGGTAAACAGCACAGTCGCCCCCAGCGCGCTCTTCCGCCTGGCCGTCTCTTCATCGAATCCGGCTTGCTTGACCTCCAGGATCACACGTTCTTCGTCGTGGCTTTCCAGGTAATTCACCATACACGTCGGACGCTGCCCGTAACCCTCCACTGCCGGGTCCAGCGTTCGGACGCATCCCTCGAAGTCCTCCCACGTGTATCCCCCGATCTCCCGCTGGCACAGCAGGGCCTTGAGAGCATAACTGAATCGGACGTGCCAGGCGCCATCCATCTCGGCCATAAGCATCAGTCCTGGGTCCTCGGGCAGGTGCTCGCCGATCACGTAGGCGTCCTTCCTCGCTTCCCGCGCCGCCCAGGCAAGCGTGGGCAGGCCGTAACCTTCGGGCGTTACGCCGATGCTCTTGACGTAATCGAAGCGGAACCCATCAACGTGATAATCCTTAAGCCAGTATCCCAGTACGTCTCTAACGAACGACCGGGTGGCCGCTTTGGAGTAGTCCAACTGCGGCAGCCCGTATTCGTTGCCTCCGCCGGCGGACTGGCCGTACCAGGGGCTCTGGTCATACGGATACATCTGGTTGAATGGGTGGTGTTGGCCGGTGTGCGCCAAGACCATGTCAAGGATAACAGCCAAGCCCTTGCCGTGGGCCTCGTCGACCAACCAGCGAAGCTCATCGGGCGTGCCGTAGTCCTCGTTGGGGGCGAAGAGGTAGGTCGGGGTGTATCCCCAGCCCTTGTTCTCGTGGATGCCGAAGACGGGCATCAGTTCGATGGCGTTCATGCCCAGGTCGCTGACGTACCCCAGGCGTTCGACGGCCTCACGGAAGTCGCGCTGGGGTGTGAAATCCGCGATGTGCATCTCGTAGATGAGCAGATCTTGGAGGCGGGGGCGAGCCCAGGTGTCGTGCTGCCAGCCGTAGGGGTCTTGCCTCGGCTTGACGATGGCTTTTCGGGGCCGGTCGCCTGGGTCCTCCTCAACATATCGAGCATATGGATCACAGATGATCAGGTCGCCATCGATCAGGAACTGATAGGCGAAAGCCCCTCTGGGCAATTCCCTCTCCGTGGACCACAGGCCCGCGTCGACTTCGCGCATAGGGTCGGAGTCTGGCTTCCAGTCATTGAAGTCGCCGATCAGATGGACGGATCTCTTGCTGGGCGCGTAGAGCGCGAAGGTCACATGCCCCCCATGATCCACCGCTCCTGGAAAGGGCAACGCCCTCTCACCTTGCTCTGACGTCGCCCTGCCTGGTGCCGAGGTCATCTGCCTTCCTTTCGCGTTCGCGGCCCTTGACCTCACCTAATGCGTCGGCCCGAGCTTGTTCTGGTGACGCGCCTATCGACGGGTATGTACTCGCGGTCCAAAGGTCCGACGTACACCGCGCGCGGACGAAAGATGCGGTTGTTCTCCAGGTACTCCAGGACCCTGGCCGTCCAACCCGACACCCGACTCACAGCGAACGTCGGCGTAAACAGCTCGGGCGAGATTCCCATCGCGCCATATACGACTCCGGAGTAGAAGTCGACGTTCGGGTAGATCTGCTTCTTTGCGCCCAAGTCTTCGACCACCTCCCTTTCGAGCGATTCGGCGATCTGAACCAAGGCCGCGCCCTTGGCCACGTGCTTCGCCAAGGGTCCCAGCACCCGCGCCCGGGGATCGTACGTCTTGTAGACGCGGTGACCGAATCCCATGATCTTGCGGTTTCTCGCCCTGGCCTTCTTGTACCACGCCTTGACGGCCTTCGGGCTGCCGATTTCCTCAAGGGTCAGCATCACTTGTTCATTTGCGCCGCCGTGCAGGGGCCCGCTCAGGGCACTGATGCCCGCACCCACAGAGAAGTAAATGTCCGCGAGCGTGGACGCCACAACCATCGCTGCGAACATGCTGGCGTTCATGCCGTGGTCGGCGTGCAGAATGAGCGAAATGTCCATCACGCGTTCCTTGGCCGGGTCGGGGCGGGCGCCCGTTATCATGTAGAGGAAGTTCGCCGCATGGCTGAGGTGAGGATCGGGATCAATCGGCATGTATCCCTTGTGAACCCGAGAGATCGCCGCGGCGAGGGTTGCCACGCCGGCGATCAAATGGCAGCACGCTTCCAGACCGGCAGCGTCCTGCAATGCCTTGCCCGTCCGGTCCTGCCTCCTGGGTTTGCCAGCCCTGAATTCATAGGTGGCCCGTTTTGCACCGCGGGGGAGTGTTTCCATAGGAATCGAATCTTCGTCCGAGCCGATCGTGCTGCCCACGTCGATCCCACCCGTCTCCAAATCGCGAGACGTGAACTCTTGACGCATCAGGTTCACGCCAAGGCGCAACGCCGCCATGGGCTTCATCCTCTCAACTGGGAAACTCATCAACCGACGGAGCGTCTCGGGCAAGCGACGGTAGTTGACCAGCTTCTTGCTGAAGACGTCCAGTAGGGGAGCCGTGGGGAGTTCGCCATGGAGGAGTAAGTAACACACCTCCTCGAAGTTCGAGTAGGCGCAAAGGTCGAAGATGTCGTACCCGCGATAGATCAGCCGTCCCTTCGAGCCGTTGACGTAGCCGACCTTGCTCTCGCACGCGATAGCGCCCTCCAAGCCTGGTCCGACGGTGCATTGAACAGGCCATTCGATCGGTTGCGTCAGAGCTGGCTCATGGGCTGCATCTTCCTGGTTTCGGGCCTCTTCTGCTGCCTTGAGAACGAGCCTTGTGATTTCGTCTGGGTGCTTGGCCATCGCAATGTCCTTTCCTCATCGTAACTCGATGTCTCGATGAAGGTACACATTTTGCCCTGTGTTGAGCAACCCGGCGGCAGCAAGTCGGGCCTCGTCGGTCCGACGCGGCCCGAACTACGGGGAACGAGCCGACCCTGGACCTGGCTCAGTCCTTTCCGAGCAGAATCAGGCCCAGTAAGCGTAGAGACCATAGAGTTCCGAAGCACCCGGAAGCCCTACTCAGTTCCGTTTGACCAGGAGATGTTTCGAGGAGCGTCCCTGATCAACCAACGCTGCTGTCGGTACTGCCCAGGCTGCCGCTTCCGGCTTTGTGTCGGTCTCTGCGTGGTGGTGGTACGGGAGTGCCTGATCCTCACAGATTGAAGGGGGGTAGTAGCCCCACTACAATCGGCAGGCATGGACGACCCGATAAGGAATCTTATGTCGTGGCTGGACATGCATCCGGTTGTGTGGCCGGCGTTCATCTTCGCTGCCCGCGTCGTGGACGTGTCCATCGGCACCCTGCGAACGATCTACCTGGTCCGGGGATCCAGGGTCCTGGCGCCGCTACTGGGTTTCTTTGAGGTGACGATCTGGGTTCTGGCCATCTCGGGGGTGCTGATCCATCTGGATCGGTGGTACAACATCCTTGCCTATGGAGCCGGCTTTGCCACAGGCAACGCCGTAGGGCTGTTTCTCGAACAGAAGCTGGCGATCGGCATGCAGGCCGTCCTGCTGATATCGCGCAGCAGCAGCGCGGCCGTGGCCGGAGGGCTCAGGCTCGCCGGCTATCCGGTGACAGAGGTGAAAGGCTCCGGTTTGAGTGGTGCGGTGTCTCTCAGCTTCGTGGTAGTACCTCGGCGAGAGGTCCCCATGGTAATCCGGTGCGCACGGTCAGTCGACACCGAAGTGTTCTGCACGGTTGAGGACATCCGGAGCGCCAATGTACACGTGTACCGGGGCGCGGTGCCGCCCACCGGCTGGCGAGCGATCCTAAAGAGGAAGTAGTTGGCGGATACGTAACCATCCCTGCCATCCGCTTGAGCATCGACCAGGTGTCGACCGAAACCATGTCACGGATGTCCTTGGCCCTAGTTGTATTGTCTACGATCGTCGCGGCGATCGGCCTCTCTCGAAACAACGCAGCGATTGTCATCGGAGCAATGGTCATGGCTTCGCTACTGGGGCCCAACATGGCGCTCTCCTTGGCTACCACGTTGGGTGACGTGAAGCTCGCCCAAGGTCACGGGAGCGAAACGAACCGAGGCGCTTAGGATGGGTTTTCGGGAACGACAGGCGCTCGTCAGGCCCGGCGGGGCAATGTACGGGTTCGCACCAGGGGAACAAGCCCGCAACCATATTCGTGCAATGCCGAGCAAAGCGTTTCCGGTAGGAGCCTACCGCCACTGCTTTCACGATCTTTGTCCTCGTTTCGGTTTCGCCTTGGCGGCCTGTAGAATTCGCCAGGTCGAGGTATGCCCTCCGTGGCCACGGGGCACTTTGGCTCGTGGCGCATCCTTCGTCAAGGAGCGTTTCCGTTTCGGCGGCGATTTGATCCACCGAGCACGCCAACGTCCTTTCAACGTACCACGCAGCCACGCGACGATCGCGGCTGGCGAATCCCATGGCCGGACCGTATGACCCAGGGGCGTCTGAACAACCCCAAGCGCCAACTGGTCCACCGCCGCCTCCGAATCCCCCATGTCCCTCCAGGTACTCATCTGTCGCGTCACATCGCCGAACAGATTCTCCGTCGAAACCTCCTCACGCCCCCGACCGCCGTCTTCGGCCACAAACGCCTGCAGCACCTGGAGGATGTTGTACAGCAAGAAGCACATCGCGGCTTGAAAGATCATCGCCGCTGGAGAACTCCCGATCAACGCCTGAAGATTGAACACCTCCGTCACCTTCTGGAACATCCGCTCGATGCCCCAACGCTGCAGGTACGTGTCCAACACATCCCTCGCCGGCCATCGCTCGTCGTCCAGCAGGTCCGTGATCAGAAGAATGGATTCCTCCGGGCCACGATCCAGCGTCATCCGTCGTACGTACCGACGACGTTTCGCGTCCCTACCGATCCAACCCCATTCCTCGACATAGGGTCGACCGGCAGAATCGACGCCCTCTCCCGATGGACGATCGGAATCCACGTGCAACGTGAGCGACGTAGGACAACGCACCAAGAAGTGGTCCCCCGCTCGCTCGCTCAGCAACGCCGGCACGCTCACGTTGCCGAACTGACGGTCGCCGACCCACAGGATCGGATCCGCGATCCGCTCGCGCACCCGAGCCACCAAGCCCGGCACCAACGGCACGTCGTTCCGCTCCCCGTCCGCATCCACCTGCATCTCGATGACCAAGCCGCTGACCAGGTCCAACGCCACCAGTAACTTGCCTCCCAGCAACGTGCCCGGTAGGCCCCGCAGCGGCTTGAGACGCTTGGCCGCCCCCTTGACCTTCTTGCCGTCAAAGGCCGTGACCCGGAACTCCCTCAGCGACGCGGGCAATACCCCCGCCGGGCGGTCCGCCGGAATCAGCGGCCCAAGTCGCTCGGCCCCTGCCCCCAGAAGGGCCATCGACACCTCCAACGGTATCCGCGAGAGTTTCCCGTAGACGTTCTGTTCCGCCACCGGCAACCGGCCCCCTTGGGCCGCCTCCGTAAATGCGCGATGCCCGCTGCCCTCGTACAGGACCAACGCGTCGGAAATGAGATACACCAACCCAGGAAACGTGAGCACGTCTTGGTAGCACCGTCCTCGGTGGGCCTCGAACAGATCGTTCAGAACCGACTCGTCCAGAGCGTAGCAGAAAACATGCAAGACCGATTGCGCCAGCGGCAGACGACGAAACAGCTCGACCTGAAAGCCATCCATGGCCTACCTCCTTTGCGTGCGGATCCATCCGCTCGCACCATCCTACAACCCCCAGCGCCCCAAGCCGCCTAGAAAAACCAAAGATCGTGAAAGCAGTGGCCTACCGCTCCGGCGCAGGCCTGACGGCCCGGCGCGGGGTTCAAGGCGTACTACCGGTCAGAAGATTCCCGTATCATGACGTCCGAGCGCCGGGTCATGTGGCCGCCAGGAGTTGATATGGGGATCCTCGGGTTCATGCCGCATGTTGCGTGGGTTGCACCATTCGCCGTCCTGCTGCTGTGCATCGCGGTCCTACCGCTGCTTGGCACGACCAAGCACTGGTGGGAGAGGAATACCAGCAAGTTGCTCGTATCGGTTTTGCTGGGCGTGATTACAGTAGGCTACTACCTGTGGCGCGGCGTGGGATTTGAGGGCGCTGATCCTGGGCTGGCCAGCGCCAAGCTGGTGCTCAGCCACGCGATCCTGGCTGATTATGTGCCTTTCATCGTCCTGTTGTTCAGCTTGTACGTGATCAGCGGCGGCATCAACCTCAGCGGAGACCTGCCTGCCCATCCGATGACGAACACGGTCTTCATCGGCATCGGGGCTCTGTTGGCCAGCTTCATCGGAACGACGGGCGCGTCCATGCTGCTGATCCGTCCACTCCTGCAAACCAACAGCGAGCGCAAGTACGTCAAACACACTATCATCGTCTTCATCTTCCTGGTGTGCAACATCGGTGGCTGTCTGCTTCCCATCGGCGATCCACCGCTCTTCTTAGGCTACCTTCGCGGCGTGCCTTTCTTGTGGCCGTTCAACCTGTGGAAGGAGTGGCTCTTCCTTAACGCCTTAGTGCTCGTGCTCTACTACTTCTGGGACACGTGGAGGTATCGACAGGAGGCCATCAGCGACATCCGACGTGACGAGATCCAAGTAGCTCCGATTCGCTTGCAAGGCACGGTCAACTTCCTGCTCCTGCTCGTCGTGGTCTTGGCCGTCGGCACATTGGTTCCCGGACAGAAGTTCCCGGGGACCAACTGGGTCGTGCCAGACATCTGGCACGGGGTCGGCCTGCGGGAGCTTGTCCAGCTCGCGCTGGTGGGCATCTCGATGTGGCTCACTCCGGGGGCCATCCGACGTGCGAACAGCTTCAACTTCGCCGCCATCGGTGAAGTGGCCTGCCTGTTCCTCGGCATCTTCGTTTGCATGCAGGTGCCCATCGAGATCCTGCACGCGGTTGGACCCAAGCTGCCCGAGTACAACCTGACCAGCCCAAGGTTCTTCTTCTGGGCCACCGGCATCCTCAGCAGCTTCCTGGACAACGCCCCGACCTACGTCGTCTTCTTCGAAACGGCCCGATCGCTGGAATGGTCGAATCCTGAAGAGCTACTGACCCTAACGACGGGCGGCAAGATTGCCCTGCCCCTGCTCATTGCGATCTCGCTCGGTGCGGTCTTCATGGGCGCCACCAGCTACATCGGCAACGGCCCGAACTTCATGGTCAAGAGCATCGCCGAGCAATCGGGCGTCAAGATGCCCAGCTTCTTCGGCTACATGGTTTACAGTTTGGTCATTCTGGGCCCTCTCTTCGTTGTGGTAATGTTCATCTTCGTGTAGGAGCGCGCGGGCGGCGTGACAAGTGCGGCACGGGCTTGGGCAATAGGCCGTTGCGGCTACTGGCCGAACCTGTTCGTCTGGATCGGCAACAGGCGTCTCGACATGGAGGCCCATATCGAGAGCGACATGCTCGCCATGATCGTCGCCGCAAGACACGCGGATCAACGGCGTCGTCCGTCACAGACGGTCGTGCTGCCTGAGTGGGCGAACGTAGGCCGCTTGTTCGCGACGAACCACAGGTTCCTCTCCGACCCAGCGGAGCTTCCTAACGCGATCAGCAGTGATCGTGTTTGCCAGTCGCTCGTGATTCCGTCCAAGGAGCGCTGGGTTGAGGTAACAACCATCAACGTGGAGAATGAGGTGCTGCGGGGGGACAACCTGTGCGATGAGGTGCGGCTTGGACGCGTCTGAATTGATCCTGCTCCTTGGTGCGGACCGGGCGGTTCAGGGGCCAGTGCGCCGTGCCTGCGATGAACTCGGTCTTGAGGTCGTATGCGCCGATAACCTTGATGAGGCTGCCACGATCGTTCGAGATCGGTCGCCCTGCCTGGTTTTGTGCGACTTCGAGACGTTTGAGGAAGTTCGGCATGAGTGGCCCCGGTCGTCGGTAGTTCTCATCTCCGGCAGCGCTAACAGCGAACAGGCCATTGAGGGCATGAAGCGGGGGGCGCTGGATTACGTGCTCAAGCCCTTCGATCATGAGGACATGGTACGACGGATTGGGAACGCGGTACGCATCAGCCGAGACGTGAACGTACCTGCCGTCTATGAAAGCCGGCAAGACGATACGCACGTCGAACGGATTGTCGGCCGGTCGCCAGCCATGCAGGAGGTGTACAAGCTCATCGGACTGGTGGCGCCACGAGACGTCAACGTACTCATCACCGGCGAGAGCGGCACTGGCAAGGAGCTCGTCGCACGAGCCATCTACCACCACAGCCTGCGGCGGGAGAAGCCATTCCTTGCAGTCAACTGTGCGGCCATTCCTGACACGCTGCTAGAAAGCGAGCTCTTCGGGCATGAGAAGGGCGCGTTTACCGGAGCGGAGACGCGCCGCATGGGTAAGTTCGAGCAATGCGACGAAGGCACCCTTTTCCTGGACGAGATCGGCGATATACCGCTCACCACCCAGGCCAAGCTCCTGCGGGTATTGCAGGACAATTCCTTTCAACGCCTGGGTGGGACGGAGGTCGTCCGGTGTGACGTCCGCATCATCGCGGCGACGAATCAACCGTTGGAACAACTTCTCGAAGAGCGGCAGTTTCGGGAGGACCTCTATTACCGACTGAAGGTGGCAAGCATTGATGTCCCGCCTCTGCGAGAGCGAGAGGTGGACGTCGTCCTACTCGCCCACGCCTTCGTGAAGCGTCTGAATCCCCAGCTCGGAACGAACGTTGGCCCGTTTTCTCCGGAGGTCCTGCCGGTGTTGCTGGCGTATCCCTGGCCGGGGAACGTCCGCGAACTGGAGAACGTGATCAGGAGCTCGCTAGTGGTGGCTCGCGGCCCGGTGTTTCGTCTCGAGTACCTCCCTGAGCATATCCGACAAGCGAGCGCCAGCGACGCGATCAAGGGGGCTCCACGGACCGAGTCTGGGGGCCTGACTGTACTGCCCCAGGACCTCCGCCGCTTCGCTGAGACGCTTGCCGCCAATCCTGATCTGGAAGGGTCACTCCACTCCGAGGCCGTGGCCTCCGCTGAGCGGGAGATCATTCGGGCTTGCCTGGAGCGCGCGAATGGGGTCTTGGGCCGCGCCGCCGGCTTGCTCGGCATAAGCCGTACGACACTTCGAAAGAAACTGGCCCAGTACGGAATCCGCATCGACACCCAGGTTCGGATGAAGGAGTAGTCCTCGGCCTCGAAGCGGAAAGCGCGACGGTGGTCGATCCGGTCAGTTCCTGGCCATGCCAGACAGGTTCTGCCAGGCTCCGGCGCGGGCTTGCTCCCCACTTCTCATACTGCAACCGTTTTAGGAACAGGAAGTTACAGTTTTCTCGGCGGACGGGATCCGCTTGGCCTGCCGGTTGCAACATTCTCCCAGCGCGTGGCACCGAAAGCTTGTGGCAATCCCACCACCCCGGTGGCCGGACTGTCAGTGACCAGTGGAACGAGCAGCGAGCCGAGCAGCACGGGTTGGCGGCGTTGTCACAGGCAGCTATCTGTGGCTTTCTAGGGGAACCGTTGGGAGGAAGTACGATGGTGCGCCGGAGCAATATTACCAGGGAACCGCGGCAGAGAGAGACATTGCTTGATCTTGCTCAGCATCACGCCTCCGGAGTTCGGGTCGGTAGGTATCCAACTCGAGCCGAAGAGGCGATGCACGCACTGCACCGAATGGAGACCGATTCATATGGCGTATGCGTGGATTGCGAGGAACCGATACCTGCGGCTCGCCTTCGGGCCAAGCCGGAGGCGTTGCGCTGCATTGCCTGCCAGAGAGAATACGAGAACACTTGCCAGAGAAAGCATGAGGACGCCTGTTGAAGAGCCTGCGAGATTGGAACGACGGCCGTGATGCCCGTATCCACACCATCGGGCAACAATGTGCGCCTTCCATCTCATTACCTGCCGCCCCTGAGGCACTTCATTTTCAGCCATGAGATCTTGGTTCCCAACGGCAAAAGGAGAACGCAATGGATCTACAGATTCGTGCGCGGAAGATTGAGCTGACCACTGCACTGCGCGGCCTGATCGAACGACGCCTGGGCTTTGCCCTCGGCCGGTTCGGCCATCGCGTCCAGGAGGTAACGATCCGCCTGGACGACCTGAATGGCCCGCGAGGGGGCATGGACAAGCGGTGTTGGATTCGGGCGGCCGTGGTGCCGTCGGGGGATCTCACGGTCGAGACCAGGGACGATGAGATCGAGAGCGCCATCAGCCGTGCAGCGGACCGTATCGCGCGCCGCGTGAAGAAGGCGTTGGACCGTCGGCGAGCGATGAGGGGGCGAGAGAGGCGTCGCATGAGCCTGGATTCAGTCGATGAGGATCGCCCGGAGCCCGCCGAGTATCGGTAGGTACGTAGTGCTGAC